>Ga0164295_10003622_pt1 | contig 12380 bp, 12 predicted proteins | sample GEODES006metaG_FD_111798 | JGI IMG/M metagenome (GOLD analysis project Ga0164295, IMG submission 111798) | Oligotrophic lake water microbial communities from Sparkling Lake, Wisconsin, USA - GEODES006 metaG | ecosystem: Environmental > Aquatic > Freshwater > Lake | place: USA: Sparkling Lake...
AGATTGAACGAAATGGTCCCTTGAAACACTTATTAAAGTACGTGCTCCCATGACGCCAATCCGCAGTCTCCTCCTCACCACCGCGTGCCTAACGTTACTCGTGCCCTCGTTAGGTCGGGCATGCATCAACGACACCGACACCGTCGAGTTCGAACTCAAGAACATGAACTTGCTGGACGAGATCAGTAAGGCAAAGGGACATCGAGAAAAGGGGAGGCTCATCGGCGAACTCGTCATCCGCTCCGCCGCCGGCCGATTCGAGCGGTTCCCAAAGAAGTATTACGAAATGCGGATTAAGCGGCTGAACGCGGAGCCTGAACTCGATCCCTACGACGCCGATGATCTAGCCGTCGCGTACGATCGAATCGGCGACAGCAAATCCGCGATCCGAGTCATCCGCGCTTCCCTTTCCCAGCGCCAAGGCAAGAAAGAAGAGATGTACCGGTTCCATGCCAACTACGGCACCTTCCTTGCCCACGACTGGCTAAAGAGTGGAGCAAACAAGTCGGAGGTAAGCCAGTTGGATGAAGCGGCTCGGCAGATTGAGCTCGGTCTCAAGATTCAGCCTGACGCGCACTTTGGCCGGGAACGTGTACAGCTCCAACTATTGCGTTACCTATCCGCCCGAACGCGCGGCAAAGAAGACCGCCCCCTTATAGACTTTCTTGCCGCCTCTCTAGGGAGGGAGGAGATTGCGATCGGTCTTTGCGGACTCGTCATGATGGGCGCTGCGTACGAATCTCCGGACGTATTTGCTACGATTGCGGCTTGTCGACCCTATGTTTCCGACTCCGGAATGACCGTTGCTAGGTACAGAGCGGCAGAACTTCTCAAAACCCGCAAACCATTCTCCGAAATCGTCGACTCAGAAATCGACAAGCTGGTAGCGGACAAGGACCTTCTCGCGGAAAAAACCGAGGGTTCGAAGTTATATGTTAGGATCCGGAAAAACGGCGAAGCCGTTCACCAACAGCGGCTTCGCTACATGTTTGATCGCCTCGATAAGGGCGAGCATCCGGACTCCGATGAGTACTTCTGGTCGGATTGGAAAGAACCAGCTTATCCCGTCATTTATCAGACGAGCTACAACCAGCGGTTTTGGTCTCCACAAAACATGATCGCACTGGGATCCACCGGCTTAATGCTTCTCGCGACCGGATTCTACGTTCGCGAGCGGATCATCACCAAGCGGAAAGCTAAATTGCCGATCAATTGATTCCACAATAGACCCCAGTGCAATCCACCGCCGTCGACCTGCTGATCACCGGATTCGGACCGTTCCTCAACATTGACGACAACCCCTCAAGTTTTCTTGCCGAAAACTCCGGGTTGCCTTTCCGAATCCTTCCGGTCACGTTTGCGAGCGTGGAATCGTTCTTAGCTGAGTGCCAAGGAACTCCGCCGCGACGGTTACTCATGCTCGGAGTCGCTGCCGGAAGAAGAAAATTCACTCCCGAACTCTTCGGCTGGAATCTTAACGGCGATACCGCCGATGCGGCCGGCGTGACCCAGCCCGGACTCATCGAACCCGATGGACCGTTCTTCCGGGAGTCCACCCTCTGGACTAAGTCACAGCTCATCCAACTGGTCCTCGGCGGAACCACCGGCCTCAGCGGCAGCCCGGGTCACTACCTTTGCAACTATGCGCTCTACCGCGCCTTAGGCACCCTGCCCGGCACCAAGGTCGGCTTTCTCCATGTCCCCGGCGACGATCACATGTCACGCGAAGAAATGCATTGGAGATTTCAGACCGTGCTGAAAGAACTAAACTAGAGCGGTGCCTCGTGTCTCGGTTTTGCTCACCTGCTACAACCACTTCCGCTATTTGCCGGAGGCGCTAGAAGGTATTCGCAACCAAACCTATCGAGACTTCGAAATCATCGCCATCGATGACGGCAGCACCGACGGCACCCGAGAATGGCTCTCACGCCAAACCGACCTCAAGACCATCTTCAACGAAGACAACCTCGGCACCTACGGATCGCTTAACGTCGCGTTGGCCGCCGCCGAAGGCGAACTCGTCGCTATCTTGAATGACGACGACGTTTGGCTCCCAGAAAAGCTCGAGAAGCAGGTCGCCCTCCTAGATGCCCATCCCGAAGTCGGCCTCGTGCACACTGGCGGCTATTTCATCGATGGTGACAGCAACCGCACCGAAGGCAATCCTCTCGGCTTCCGGTTTCCCCGATTTGAAACCGGCGACATCCTGCTCGGTTTGGTCTTCGAAAACAAGATCATCGCCAGTGCCGCCCTGGCCCGGACCGAAATCCTTCGTGAACTCGGCGGGTTCAACGAGCGCTACTTTGGCAGTGGCGATTGGGAAATGTGGTTCCGCGTTGCCGAAGTCGCCGACGTCGGTTTCGTCGACGCCCCTCTCACTCTCTACCGCGTTCACGGCGCGAATGCCAGCCACAAGCTCGAACGGATTTGGCGCGACGACGAGATGCTCCGGGAGTGGATTCACGAACGCCTTGATGCGAACTTGAAAGCTGGTCGGTTACACCCACGCGACGTCGGCGAGTTTGGGGCCATGTCCTTCAACTTCGCCGCCCTCGGCACGGTGCAAATGCTAAACGGCAAGCCCGAAGACGCCCGCCGAAGTTACAAAAAGTCGCTTCGCCTCAACCCCCTTCGTTGGCAAACCTATGCGCGGTACCTCCTCACCTTTGCCGGCCCCGCCCAGTTTCGCAAGTTCCTCTGAACTGCACCAATTCTTGAGAAAAACCCAGCAGTTTCGGCGTGACTCTTAACAATCTGTAAGGTTATGCTGAACTGGGACGAGTACGACGTACCATCTCGTAACAGCAGGTTCGAACCAGCGGAGCATGTCCAAACGCATCTATCTCGACTACGCGGCGACTTCACCCTTACGGGCGGAAGTTCGCAAAGCCATGCTCCCCTGGCTTGAGTCGGGAAATCCGAGCAGCCTGCATGTTGATGGCCGCCGGGCAAAGGGAGCAATTGACCAAGCGAGAGAACGGCTTAGTGCCGCATTTGGTTGCGAGTTCGGGGAATGCCTCTTCACCTCCGGAGCAACCGAATCCGCGAACGCCGCCATCGTTGGAGCCGCTCTAGCCAACGAAGACCCGAGCCGACGGCGGGTGCTCATCTCAGCGGCCGAGCACCACTGCGTTCTCCACACGCAGTCGATACTGCAGCGTTTGGGCTACCAAGTCACGTTGCTGCCCGTTGGCGGAGACACCCGACCTGACTTCGAAAAAGTCGTAGCCGAACTGACCACTGACGTCCTTCTGATCGCCGTCATGCACGCAAATAACGAGACGGGAGCAATTACGGACGTTGCGGCGATCGCCGACAAAGCTCACGAAGCCGGTGTCCTTGTCTTCTCGGACGCAGTTCAAACGTTTACAAAAATCCCTAATCTCGTGAAGAACCTGAAGGCGGATCTGATCGCGATCTCGGCACACAAAATTGGTGGCCCTCAAGGTGCCGGTGCCTTGTATGTCAAAGCCGGCACCAAGCTCAAACCATTCGTTGGCGGAGGTGGCCAAGAGCGGGAACTACGTGGCGGCACGGAGAATGTAGCGGCCATCGTTGGGTTCGCGGCCGCCGTGAACCTTCCGATGTCGGACGTGATGACCAAAACCGCGCGCGACACCCTCCAAAAGCGCCTTGTTGCTGGAGGAGCTGTCGCAACATTGCCACCGGGAACTCCGACCTTGAACACTCATTGTCACGTCCGATTCCCGGGCGTCGATTCAGAATCGATGCTCATTCGGTTGGATCGGGCCGGAGTCAGTGCCAGCGCCGGCGCAGCCTGTAGCAGCGGCAGTCTGGAGGCGTCGCACGTACTGCTAGCGGCCGGTTTCTCAGAATCGGAGGCGAAGGAAGGGTTGCGATTTACCCTCGGCCACGGCATCGGGCCAAGCGACGCCATCCTAGCGGCAGACCGAATCATTCAAACTGCCCAAGCGATCCTTGGCACCGAGAAGCCCAGATTCGCCAGATAGCCTCTGGTACCTTGAAACGGTGAGCCTGCCCATCGAAGATCTAACGCCGCGACAAATCGTGGCCGAATTGGACAAGTACGTCATCGGACAACAAGCCGCCAAGCGAGCGGTCGCCGTGGCTCTTCGAAATCGTTACCGCCGACAGCAACTTCCCGAGGAGCGACGAGATGATGTGATGCCGAAGAACATCCTCATGATCGGCCCTACCGGTGTCGGTAAAACCGAGCTCGCCCGCCGACTCGCCCAGCTTGCCCGAGCCCCGTTCGTCAAGGTCGAAGCCACCAAGTTCACCGAAGTCGGTTACGTTGGCCGTGACGTCGACTCGATGGTTCGCGATCTCGTGTCCCACGCCGTGCGGATTGTCGAAAAAGAAAAGTTTGAAGCCGTTCGCGAAGAATCCGAGCGCCGAGCCATGGACCGACTGGTGGACATGGTCTACGACGGCCCAACCCCGTGGCAAACCAATTTCAATTACTTCTCTGATGGCGACGCCGAGACTGAAGCCAAGCCCGCCATCACCGACGAGGACTATCAGGCCGCCCGAGAAGCGTTAAGAGCGCAAATCTTAGCCGGTGAACTCGATAGCCAGCTCGTGGAAATCGACGTCGAAGAGGCTAACAACCCGTTCGTTCAAGTCTTCTCCGCCCAAGGCATCGAAGAAATGGGCATCGACACGAGTGCGCCTGGCGGCCCATTCGGATCACGACGGTCAACCCGCCGCGTCACCGTCCAAAAAGCGCACCCGATGCTCGTGGAAGAAGAGTCGAAGAAGATGGTCGATCGAAGCTCGATCAACCGCGAAGCCATTGTTCGCGCCGAGCAGACCGGAATCATCTTCATTGACGAAATCGACAAGGTCGCCATCAAGAGTTCCGGCGCCGGTCCCGATGTTTCGCGAGAAGGCGTCCAGCGCGACCTGCTTCCGATCATCGAAGGCTCGACTGTACAATCCAAGTTCGGCCCCATCAAAACCGACCACATCCTCTTCATCGACGCGGGCGCCTTCCACATCGCAAAGCCAAGCGACCTCATCCCCGAACTTCAGGGCCGTCTCCCAATCCGCGTCGAGCTCGAAAGCCTCACTCGCGGGGACCTTCGCCGAATCCTTCAGGAGCCAAAGAACGCGCTTGTCGGACAGTACTTCGATCTGCTCAAGGTTGACGGCGTGGAAATCGAATTCACCTCCGACGCCCTCGATGAGATCGCTGAACTGGCAGAGGCCGTGAACGAGAAGATCGAGGACATCGGAGCACGACGATTGCACACGATGATGGAGCGACTCTTGGAAGAGGCGCTTTACGAAGCTCCAGAAACCACCGAGAAGCACATTCGCTTTAACCGCGAGTCCGTTCGGCTAAAGCTCGATCCATTCGTTCGAAATCTCGAGACCTCTCGGAACGTGCTGTAAACGAAAAAAGTTGAGAAGCCGGAAAAACTTCTCCCTATAATCGAATAGATTGCGCCAAAGAACGTCATAGCTTTGGCGCACGAGGGTTTATTCGAGATGAGAATTTTCAGCACGCTTTCGGTTCTGGCCCTCATCTCGTCTTTCGCGACCGCTCAAACCAACTTCTTGCCCGAAGAGCGAGAGCAAATCACGAGGTTCTGGAGCGAGCCGCTACGGTTTGCCACCCTAGTTCCAGAGTCAGCATCAAAGCAAGGCCTGTTTGTTGTCCGACAAAGTCCAGAGGGGTCCTTCTGGCTGTGGAACTTCAACAAGCTTCGGGGATTAGGCAAAGTGCCCCCCACGCAGTCCGCCCCTGTCGTGCCATCTTCCACCGCCGACGTCCCGGCAACCACGGCAAAGACCTGGGAAGCATGGCTCCAGGCAAAAATGAAGTTTGACGAGTACCAGAGCGCCGTGGCAGTCAATGCGGAAAATCGCCTCGGTGGATTTCCGGTCGTAGCCGAAGTCGAAGCTCCTGATCCAGGGCCAGCACCGGCCGACTTGGTCGCGTTCGCCGGCGAACCGCCGAAGTTCTTCGAACCCGTGCGGCCAAATGAGTTCCGGATTCTGTTTGATGATGGCGAGTACCGCTACGTGGACAACGTCACCGTGCCAAAGCGGTACGCCTACTACCGGTTCCGGCAAGGCGTCCGAGCTTCTGGGAAACCGGTCAAGGCCATGCCCGATGAGGAACTGAACGCGCTCTTCGAAAAGGCAGGAATCAGCCCAAAGATGTGCAAAACCATGCGGGCGGTATCGCTTCTCGAAGGCGGTTTTGAGAGTGTAAACACGTATGACACCGGCTACCTCAGCGTTGGCGTTATCCAGTTTGCCGCTCTCTCCGAAGGCGGCGGCAGCCTGGGCGCTGTGCTCGCAAAGATGGAACTCGAATACCCGGCAGCGTTCCAAGACCATTTCCGAAAGTTCGGGGTCGATGTCTCGGATACCGGCAAAATTCAGGTCTTCGATACCGACCAGCAGCAAGAGCTAGAAGGGCTAGATGCTGTGCTGAGAATTATTGAGGACAAGCGTCTCACCGCCGTCTTCCAGCGCGCGGGAGAACGAAGCGAAGAGTTCCGCATCAGTCAGCTTAAAGTAGCCTACGAGCGGTACTACCCGGCAAACGATGTGCTTCAACTGACCACCTCTAAAGGCCCGCTTCAAGGCACGGTGTCGGAGGTTTTCCGGACCGACGCGGGGATTGCCACCCTCATGGACCGCAAGGTCAACACCGGCGGACTTGGCAACTTAAACGTGATCCTGACGCAGCTTGCCGAGAAAGTCGGTGCCTCGACCCTAGCCGAGCTTTCGGCATACGAGTACGAATTGACCGAGGCGATGCAGTACCGACACAACTTCCTCTCCGACGCCACCTTAGACAAGCCGGCCGAGCCCAAAGTGCGCGTATTGCCGTCCCGGGGCAGCAACGGTCGGTTTGGCCGCACCGGCGTCCGTAAAGGACGTTGAACCTATAAAGTTCTTTGCCTCGTAATGCCCGGGTGTATAATGCGGGCACCGAAACTTCGGGCAAATTCCGGCCATGCAACGATTTATTAACTGGATTAAGAGTCTCTTCAACCGCACCATGGATCGGCTAGAAGATCCCGAGATGATGCTGGATCAAGCACGTCGAGACATGCAACAGGCTCTCGTTGCTAACCGCGAAAAAGCGGTTCAAGCGATTACACAGAAGAACCGATTGCAGGGAATGCTCGAAGAGGCTAACAAGAAGAGTGCCCAGCTAGAGAAGCAAGCCGCCATGGCTCTTCAACAGGGCAAGCGTGAACTCGCAACAAACTTCATGCGCGAGAAGATGACGAACGACGCCACGATCGCCACCCTTCAGGCATCGTACGACAGCGCCGTTCAGACCGTTGAACAGGTCAAGGTTGCCATCAAGCGACAGGACGAGGAAGTTCGAGCCAAGACCGCCGAAGCCCTCGCCATGAAGGCGCAGTGGAAGCAAGCCCAAATTCAGAACTCGATCTCCAAAGCCCTCGACGGCCTCACCTTCGAAAACCAGTTCGAAGGGTTCGGTGCCGCCAGCGAGCGCATCAAAGAAGCTCAGTCCGAAGCCGCAGCTCGTCAGGAAATGTTCAGCACTTCCATCCAAGGCAAGCTGATGATGATGGAAGACACTTCCCGCGACATGGAAGCGGAAAGCGAACTCGAAAAGCTCGAACAGCGTCTCGGCCTCAAGCCCGCCGCTCAGGACACGACCACGACTTCCACCGTCTCGGTTGGACTCAACGGTGCCGCATCAAGCGAAGCCATGATCCAGTCCGAAGCCGAGAAGCAGCTCGAAGAGCTTGAAAAGCGACTGAAGTCGGACTAGGACTACTTTGCAGTCGAGCCGATCCCGGAACGCGATGGTTTCGGGGTCGGCTTTTTTGTGAGCAAAGATCGGTAAACCAACTCGGTGCTGGCCTGCATCGCTTCCGCGCTAAACACCTTTCGCGCCCGAATCCGGGCCTTACTGCTCATCTCAATTCGCCGAGACGAATCTTGCAACAGTTCCATGCAGCCTTGAGCCAGCGCTCGAACATCGTATGCCGGCCGCAGAATGCCGACGTCCGGCGTGACGACCTCCGGAATGCCGCCCACGCGGGTTGCAACCGTCGGTAGCCCCAACGCCATCGCCTCCACAAGCGCGATTCCCATCGCCTCTTGGTGGCTGGGGAAGAGGAATAGATCCATGGCCGCCAGGTATGGCCGAATGTCGGACTGGTAGCCCACAAACCGAACGTGGTTGACCAGGCCGAGGTCCTCAGAGACCGCCCGTGCCGCATCAAGACCGTCGCCATCGCCCACGAGCAGATAGCAGAGGTTCGGGAAGTGCTCGGTGAGAATTCCGATCGCACGAATCCCGTCTTCAATCCCTTTCATCGCGGTGATTCTCGACACCGTACCAATCACCGGCCCAACATTTTCCAGCCCAAGCGCCATGCGCGACGCGTCCGCGTTCGCGTGGAAATCGGCAAGTTTAAGGCCGTTGTAAACCACCGTGACGTCGCTGGCGAGAATTCCCTGCGCCATCATGTGGCTCTTCACTTGTTCGCTCACCGCGATCATGTGGTCGGAAAAAGCAAACGACAGCTTGCCGCTCATGCCGTGCACTGTGCTGACCGAAGGCACTTTGGCGATGCGAGCCGCCAGTCCACCGTTCACGCTGCTCGTGCTGAGGTGGGTGTGCACGACGTCGTACTTCTCGCGCCGAATATGCCGCGCCATCTGAATCGCCGCCAGGAGGTCGAGTTTCAGGCGGACCCTAAACTCGCGATTCGCGAAGCCTCTTGCCCGCACTTGAGATCCGAACCGCTTTCCGGCGAAGGTCGCAAACTCAACCGTGTGCCCCGCAGCCCTTTGAGCTTCACCAAGCGTGAGAAGGGAAAGCGCCGCGCCGTACACCGCTTCGCGAGCGGAGCAAATTTGTAAAATTCTGAGATCAGAATTCGGCTGAATCAGACTAGGCGGCATTTCGATATGCTCTTAGCAACTTGAGAAGAAACAGGGGGCCCCAGGTATCGGCGCGAACGTTGATTCTACGCAAATCAAACTGATCTGAGTCAGCTCGATTACTTCCCTTTCCGGTTCCGCATGCTGCTTCAAAGCCAGCCGTCTGAACCGCCCTCTTTACCGTCGAGTTGCTTTGCCCGTAAGGGTAGCAGAAAGTTTTAACGTTAGGTCCAAAAAGCTCCTGAAGTTGGTCTTTTGCCCCGATTGCTTCCGCCAAAAGTTGCTTTTCCGGCACCTCGGGCAGGTGAGCGTGGGTTGCGGAATGGCAACCGATCCGATTTCCATCTCGAATCCACTCCTGAACTTCCGAAACCGCCATGAGTGGTTCCAGACCGTCGTCCCAGTCGTTGGTCGCCCCTAGCCGCTCTGAAACGAGATAAACGATTCCAAACATTCCTGCCGCTTTCATCGCAGGAGCGGCAAAGGCGAGGTTGTTTCGATACCCGTCGTCAAAGGTAATCGCGATCGGTCGCTTCGGCAAGAAGGCGGTCTCGTAAGGAGCCAGGTCAACGGACGTGAACTTCAGCGCGCGGAGCCAATTCATCTGGCGTCGAAAAGCCGGTTCCGAAACATAGTGCCCCGCCACGTGTGACCCGGCCAGAACCGGACCGACCTTGTGATACATCAAGATAGGTAGGCGTGCGGCCGGCATGGTGTTCGATTAAGGCGCGGTTGGACCGCCGCGCTGCTTGGCGGCCATATCTTTCCGCATTTGCTCTCGTCGCTGCCGGTCCTCGGCGTTGATTCTTTTCGAGAGCACGCTACCAAAAGCAATAAACGACCAGATCAGCAGCGCGCCGATTGCAACCGCCATGTAGCCAAACGGCGTGTTTAGCGCGATAAAACCTGCATTGGACGCTTCGCTTCTCATTTCTGTAGCTAACCTCAAAGCCCGGCCCGACCGATGATCCACTGCTAGAATCACCACATGGTTACTTCGGTGGACCGCCTTATTGTGCTGACGTCTCGCATGGCCGATGCCGTCCACTTTTACGCCACGGTCCTTGGCGGAGAACTGGTCAGCGTGAGTGAACACTGGAGCCTCGTGCGCTACCCAGGTATCGAAATCGGGCTACACGCAAGTTCCAAGGTCCAACCTGGCGGACCGATGATCGGTCTCCGCGTGGACAACCTCATGAACGCCGTAACAACGCTTGCAGAGTTCGGAATCTCGGCGGGGGAAATCCACGAAATTCCGTCGGGTCGAGTCGTCACGATCTCGGACCCGGACGGGAACAAAATTCAACTCGTGGAACGAGACGCTTAGTCGACCTTTGGTGGTCGCGGATCGCTGTACTCGTCAAGTCCGAGCGCGGCTGGGCGCTCCGGCTGCGTCGTCGGCATGACGTAGCGGCTCTCTTCGCTCGCAGTGCGAACTCCAAGCATCACCTCAAGGGCGTGCAAAGCAAGCTCTCCGCTCGCGCGGTGCTTCGCTCCGGTTCGAATACCAAAGGCCATATCCATCACGCCGAGTCCTCGGCTGTTCTCGTTGAACGTGTTCAAGTTCTCGAGCGTTCGCCAGTCCTCTTCGTCGTGACGTCGGACCTTGACTTCGCCGCCAAAGTTGTTTGGATCAGGAACGAGCATCGTGCCCTCAGTTCCGTAAATCGTGATCGGGTGAGCCCAGTCATTTCGGTGGTGCCAAATGTCAAAGCTCGTGCAAAGGTCGCCGATCGCTCCGCACTCAAAGTCCAACACGCCCACGTAGTGGGTTGGCGTTTCGACCGGGATCTCGTAGCCGGTCTGGGCGAACGCTGCCCGGTCGCCCCGTGCGTAGTAACGCTCGTTCTTCAACGAAACTTTTCGGGTCGTCTGGCTGGCTCGTGCCGATCCGCTGACGCGCTTAACGGGTCCGAGTAAGTTCGTAAGCGCCGTGATGTAGTACGGCCCCATATCCAGCATCGGTCCGCCGCCGTTCTGATAGAAGAAATCTGGATTCGGGTGCCAATCTTCCGGGCCATGGGCCAGGAAAGCGGCCTGAGCGCCGATCGGCGTTCCGATCAGTCCGGCATCAATTGCACGTCGGGCGGTCTGTTGGCCACCACCGAGGAAAGTGTCCGGTGCGCAACCGACGCGTAGCCCCTTTTCTGCCCCCAAGGCAACCAGCGCTTGCGCGTCAGCAAGGTTTACGGCCAGCGGCTTTTCGTTGTAAACGTGCTTGCCGTTCTCCAATGCCTGCAAAGCAACCGGACCGTGAGCGGCGGGAATGGTCAAGTTCAAGACCAGTTCGACCTCGGAGCTCTGGAGCAAATCTTCCACCGAAAGGGCCTGTGGAATGGCCTTCTCGGCGGCTACCGCGCCCGCTCGATCTCGATCGATATCGGCACACGCAACCAAGTCCACTCCGGCAAAAGCCTGGAGGCACTCGATGTAAATTCCGCTGATATTCCCGACGCCAATGATCCCTACTCGAACTGCTTCCATGCTCTGCCTTACCTCTGTCCTGATCGGTGATCTTACCAGTACGGTCAGTTTATAGATCGCGATCGGACGAGTGGCCGGGGAACAGTTTTGCGTCTGGATCGAGCCGCGTCTTTGCAAAACAGACGGCGGTTGCGGCTTCCCCAACCCCGGTCGCAATGAGCTTCAACTTCTCGGGGAAGGCACAAACGTCACCGATCGCAAACACGCCCGGCAGGTTCGTTTCGAACTTGTGGTCCACCACTACTTGGTTCTTTTGAATGTCTAGCCCCCAGTTCTTGATGGGTCCCAACGAGGACTTGAAACCGATGTTGACGACGATGGAGTCGCACGGAAACTCCTCCAGCTCCTTGGTCTGGGTGTTCTCCAAGGTGATTCCCTCAAGCTTGTCCGTTCCGTGAAGCGCTTTCACGGCTCGCCAGAGCTGCATTTCAACCCGGCTGTTCTGCACCTGGTGAACGCTATCTTCATGGGCTTTGAACACATCGCGGCGATGGATCAAGCTGATCGGTCCGGCCGTGTCCAGTAGGTTCAGCGCCCAGTCAAACGCGGAGTCTCCGCCGCCAACAATTGCGACTCGCTTTCCTTCTAGGCTCTTCTTATCGCGAACGCCGTACATCAGTCCCCGACCGAAGTAGTGCTCCTCGTTCTCGACTCCCAGCTTGGTTGGCGAAAAGGCACCGGCACCGGCCGAGATGATCACGGTTCTCGTCGGATAAACGCCCGCTTCCGTTCGAATGGCGTAGCCCTCATCCGTTTTCTCCAGCTGGTTGGCCGTTTCTTCCAGCACGATTTCGGGGCTGAACTGAGTTCCCTGCTCAATCAGGTTCCGGGCCAAATCTTTCGCCAGCACCTTCGGGAAGCCCGGCATGTCGTAAACGTATTTTTCGGGATACAACGCGGTGAGCTGGCCACCAAGTTCGGAAAGTGAATCCACAATCCGCACGCTCATGCCTCGAAGTCCCGCATAGAACGCCGCAAAAAGGCCGCAAGGCCCGCCCCCAATTATCGTCACGTCAACCGTA
>Ga0164295_10003623_pt1 | contig 12379 bp, 9 predicted proteins | sample GEODES006metaG_FD_111798 | JGI IMG/M metagenome (GOLD analysis project Ga0164295, IMG submission 111798) | Oligotrophic lake water microbial communities from Sparkling Lake, Wisconsin, USA - GEODES006 metaG | ecosystem: Environmental > Aquatic > Freshwater > Lake | place: USA: Sparkling Lake...
AATAAAACTTATTTAAGTCGACTATTTAATCTTGTTTAATCTTTTGAATCGTAAATCAAATGGGTCAATAAGCCATCTCTTAATTTTGGCTCAAACCAAGTACTTTTTGGTGGCATCACTTCGCCCGCATCTGAGATATTGAATAATTGATCAATCGTCACTGGATACAAGCTAATAGCCAATGCCATATCGCCACTATCCACTCTCGCTACTAGGGCCTCCATACCTCGGATCCCACCCACAAAATCAATTCTTTTATCGACACGTTGGTCTTTGATCCCTAATAGTTTATCTAAAATATTGTTAGATAAAATGGTGACATCTAAAACACCAATGGGATCTGCATCATTATAAGTGCCTGGCTTTGCAGTCAATGCATACCATTGATGATGCATATACAATCCAAAACGATGTAATGCATCTGGTTTAAATGCAGCGTCCATTGTTTGAACATCAAAATCCTGGGACAATGCAGTTAAAAAAGCTGCTGCTTCATGTCCATTCAAATCTTTCACCACTCTGTTATAATCCATGATCGCCAATTGGTTAGATGGAAACAAAGTTGTTAAGAAATAATCGGCCATGGTATTTTGCTTGCCAATTGCTGTTCTCACTTTTGCAGCCGATGCTGCTCTGTGATGCCCGTCTGCGATATAAGTGCATGGCACTTCTGTCTCAAATAATTGAGTAATCTGTGCAATGGTATCGGTATCACTCACTGCCCATACTGTATGTTGAATACCATCTTCTGCAGTAAAATCATAGACTGCATTTTTAGTTGCTTTCCATTTTTCTATCAAAGTGTCAATGGCAGTCTGATTACGATACGCTAAAAAAACATTACCAGTTTGTGCACCAGTCGTTTTAATATGATTGATTCTATCCTGCTCTTTTTCGGGACGTGTAAACTCATGCTTTTTGATAATTCCATTTTCATAATCATCTACACTACTCACACAAACCAATCCGGTTTGCGCGCGACCATCCATGATCAATTGATAAATATAATAGCATGGTTTTGATTCTTTAAACAACACATCTCTTTGCATGAATGCATTTAAATTATTCAATGCAATATCATAGACTTGTTGACTATGGATGTCTACGGTTTCTGGTAAATCAATTTCACTTTTAGTGATATGTAAAAAAGAATAGGCATTGCCAACAGCTTCCGATTTTGCTTCTGCACTATTTAAAACATCGTAAGGTTTACTTGCAACTTGCTTCGCTAATTGAGGCTGAGGACGCAATGCCTCAAAGGGACTAATTTTTGCCATGAGGGCAAATATCGTTCATTTTGTCGAATATAATCTACTTGATGGCCATTGATTCGTTAAAAATATTTGTTTTTTCAAACAATAAAAGCCTTAAACAAAAGCCTTTATCAACTCGCAAAATGCAGCTACACTTGACATAGGCATGGCATTGTACATACTTACTCTTATGCCACCCACCGTTCTATAACCTTTCACGCCAATCATGCCCTTTTCTTTACACAAAGCTAAAAAATTGGCTTCTTTTGTTTGATCTTTTAAAAAGAAAACTGCATTCATGATACTTCTATCTTCCATTGCAATGGGGCAATAAAAATGTGCAGATGCATCGATGGTTTCGTATAATAATTTTGCTTTTGCAGTATTTCTTTTTTCCATTTCTACTAGCCCACCTTCTTTCTCGATCCATCTTAATGTGAGTAGACTTACATAAATCGAAAATACCGGAGGCGTGTTTAATAAAGAACCTGCGTCTATATGTTTTTGATAATCTAAAATAGCAGGGATGGATCTATTCGTTTTTCCTAGGATTGATTTTTTAACCACCACCATAGTCACGCCCGCAGCACCCATATTTTTTTGTGCACCTGCATAAATTAAATCAAACTGATGAAAGGGTGTGGGTCTACAAAAGATATCCGAACTCATATCCCCAATTAAGGGTACTCCCGCCTGTGGGTAGCTATGCCATTGGGTTCCCTCCACCGTATTATTGGTGGTAATGTGTAAATAACTGGTATTTGCGGGTAATTCAAGGGCCTTATTGATAAAAGTATGCTTGTCTGCTGTTGTGTCTGATACCACTTTGACTGGTCCAAAAATTTGTGCTTCTTTCACTGCTTTATGCCCCCAGATGCCATTATCACAAATCGCAGCTAATCCATTTTCATCCAATAAATTCATTGGCACTTGCATAAACTGCATGGTGGCACCTCCTTGCAAAAACAACACTTCATAATCATTATTTAAATCCATCAATCTTTTTACAATTTGTTTTGCTTCTTCTACTACTGCCACAAAATGTGTTGTTCTATGTCCAATTTCTAAAATAGATAATCCTGTTCCATCAAAATCATGAATGGCAGCTGCCGCTTGATCCATCACTTCTTTAGGTAAAATGGAAGGGCCCGAATTAAAATTATGTAATTGCATGTACTATTTTTTGAAAATTAATCTTTGCTTCCCATCGAAGGGCCCGTGCTTCCCATCGAAGGATGCACTGCATCTTTCTCTTCTTCTACAGTAGACGTAACACCTCCTGATATCGCATATTTCATTGCTTCTGCAGCATTCATATGCTTTGGTAATTTTTTAGTATTGGCCAATGGTACAATAAATGAAATGCCAGAAATAGCATAAGAATGTGGCACATAAACAGTCACATGGTCCTTTAAACCAAGGTGCTCACAACTTTCTTGCGTGATAAATCCAATGCGCCATATATCATTCCCATCAACAGATACCAAAATAGGTTTATCAAATTTTTTATTATTACCAGCAAAAGCTTCTAAAAAATCCTTAACAGAAGAGTAAATAATTTTAACGCCTGGTGTGCGTTCCAATAATTTATCAAAAATGGACACCAACCTTTCAATAAAAAACAAGGACGATAACCAACCTACAAATAATACTAACAATAGGACGACTAAAAATCCCAATCCGGTTACTTTTGGAATTTCTCCATTAACTGCTGCAAATTGGATTGGAAAAAAGGTATTTAATAAATTAGGTAAAAAGTTGTCTACCAGGTTGAATAAAGTCACCACAATCCAAACAGTCACTCCAATTGGAGCCAGTGCAATAATGCCTTGGAAAAAAAATCTTGCTAATAGGCTTAAAAGCTGTTTTCTTTTAAAATTTTGCCTTAAACTGGCCATTTTGAATTGATTTAGATACAAATTTCACTCATTTTGACCATTTATCAAGTATTAATAAATATTTCACATAGGAAACTTTGCAAACTTATAAAGTTTCCTTAGTTTTGCGCCTTCAACTATAACTATGGAAACAAGAATACTGATAAAGGCAAGAGATTTGATGCTCCAATCTGGTCTAAGACAGGTGACCATGGACGACCTAGCCCAAGAATTGGGGATCAGTAAAAAGACGATTTATCTATACTATAAGGATAAAGATGATTTAGTGAAAGCAGTGGTGAACCTAGAATTAAAAAATCATCAGACTTCTTGTATTGCCTGTGAGAACAAAGCAGAAAATGCCATTCACGAAATGTTTTTAGTGATGGAGAACATGAAAGCAATGACGCAAACCATGAATCCCAACTCGATGATGGAATTGGAAAAACATTTCCCAACTGCTTTTGAAAACATTAAAAATCATAAGGATGAATTTTTGTTCTCATTGATTAAACAAAATTTAATGAAGGGTATTGCGGAAGGATGTTATAGAAAGGATCTAGATATAGATATCATTTCTAAGTTTCGTTTAGAAACTGTTTTTATTCCTTTTAGCCTTCGCCTATTTCCTTTGAATAAATTCAACTCTATAGAAGTGCATACTCAATTGATGGAGCATTTTGTATATGGCCTTATGACCATTAAAGGGCATGAATTAATGGATAAATATAAAAAATTACACAATCAAGCAATCTAAATATACACATGAAAAAAAACTTATTCCTTGTAACGGTATTTCTTGCTAATACGGCATTGGCTCAGGAACAAAAAACAGTGCATGCATTTTCTATTGTTGACGCTGTGAGCTATGCACAAAAAAATAATATACAAGTTAAAAACTCATTATTGGATATTGACATTCAAATACAAACCAATAGAGAAATCGCATCAGCAGCGCTCCCTACTATTAATAGCAGCCTAGGGGGGACCAACTTTTTAACCATCCCTACTTCATTATTACCTGGACAAATATTTGGTGGTCTTGCTGGAACCTTCATTCCTGTTCAGTTTGGTACAAAATTCAATGCAAATTATGGGGTTAATTTTAATCAAATATTATTTGATGGCCAAGTATTTATTGCATTACAAGCTAGGGCAACTTCTTTAGATTGGAAGAAAAAAAATGCTGCCTTAACCGAAGAAAATATAAAAGCAAATATTTATAAAATTTACTACCAATTATCGGCAAGTAAAACACAATTAAATATTTTAGATGCCAATATTGAAAGATTACAAAAATTAGCAAATGATGCTGCAATAATGTATAAGAACGGTTTTGCAGAAAAATTAGATGTAGACAAAGTGAATGTGCAATTAAATAATTTACAAACCGAAAAACTAAAAGCAAATAATAGTGTCTCTATTGGCTTTATGGGCTTAAAAATGTTAATGGGTATGCCTGTTAAGGACAGTCTTATTTTAACAGATGTAATCAACGAAACCAATCTTAGTACAGATGTACTTTTCGAAGATAATTTTGAATATAGTATTCGTAAAGATTTTCAGTATTTGACAACGATTAAAAAATTAAGTGAATTTAATATTAAACGCTACCAATTGAGTTTCTTACCTACCATTACAATGAACGGCGCTTACACTAAAAATGCGCAAAGAACGAAATTTGATTTTTTTGATAAAAAAGGTAGCTGGTTTGAAACTGCACTCATTGGATTAAATCTAAACTTTCCTTTATTCAACGGAGGTGCAAGGGTAGCTAAAGTCAATAAGGCGAAACTTGAATTACAACAAGTAGACAACCAAATGACTGCTTTGAAAAAGAATATTGACAATGAATTGAGCCAAGCTAAGCTAAACTATATGTCGTCTGTAGCCACTGTGAACTTTCAAAAAAAGAATATGCAATTAGCAGAAAATGTCTACAGCCAAACCAAAAAGAAATTTGAAGCAGGTGCCGGTTCTAATACGGAGATCTCTGCTGCTCAGGCTGATTTAGTGGCTGCACAGAATAATTTCATGAATGCCCTATATACTGCCCTAATTTCTAAAGTAGACCTATTAAAAGCAAGCGGAAAACTATAATTAAACAAATACACAATTAATATAAAATTTAGATACAATGAAATCATTTGCAACATTTTTTACACTTAGCTTATTTATTCTTGTAACTGCCTGTGGTGGGGGTGACAATACTATTGAAGCAAAACAAAAATCTTTGGCAAGCTTAAAAAAGCAAGCACTCGAATTGAATGCAAAAATAGTTGCATTAGAAAAAGAAGTAGAAAAAGCTGGTGGCGCTTCTGCAGCAAAAGCCATCTTGGTTGCTACAGATACCATCCAAACAGAAACATTTACACATTACATAGAACTTCAGGGTAAAGTAGAATCTGAGAGTGTGTCTTATATTACCCCTCGTGCAGGCGGTGGTCAGGTAAGAGCAATCTATATTAAAAGAGGCGACAGGGTAAAAAGAGGTCAATTGATTTTACAATTAGACAATACCTTAATTAAGCAAAGCGCTGCTGCTGCATCACAAAATATTGAGACGTTGAAATCTCAAGCGGCTTTAGCAAAAGCGGTGTATGAAAAACAAAAGAACCTTTGGGAACAAAATATTGGAAGTGAAATTCAATTGATGACTGCTAAAACAAATGCAGACGCATTGGCTAGCCAATTAAGAGCAGCGAATGAGCAGCTTGGTATGGTGAGAGACCAATTGGCTTTCACAAGTATTTATAGCGATGTGGATGGTGTTGCAGAAGAAGTGAATGTGAAAGTAGGTGATTTATTCATGGGACCTGGTCAAATCAAAATAGTAAATACCTCTAAACTAAAATTAACTGCACAAGTACCAGAAAATTATGCTGGTAAAGTAAAAGTAGGTACCGAACTAACTTTAACCTTCCCTGATATTCAAAAAACAATCAACAATAAAGTCAATGTATTAGGCAATGTCATTGACCCATTAAGCAGAAGCTTTTATATTGAATCTAAATTGCCAATTGATAACAACTTTAGACCAAACTTATTGGCACAAGTTAAAATCAAAGACTACGAAAAGCAAAATGCGATTAGTATCCCAGTGAACTTATTACAAAACGACGAGAAAGGTAAATTTGTTTATGTAGCTGTAATGGAGGCAGGTAAAATGTTTGCACGTAAGAAAATGGTTTCAACAGGCGAATTCTATGGTAACAATATAGAAGTGCTTGACGGCTTAGCAACAGGCGACATCTTGATCTCAGAAGGATATCAATCAATTTATGAGGGGCAATTGATTATTACTAGCATTAAATAATTCATAAAGAACAATCGATCCATATGTCGACAATTAATAAAATAAAAGAAAAGTTTAAAGAATTTAAACCTACTTCTTGGAGTATCACCAACAAAACATCTATCTATTTATTGATGTTGTTTATTAGCCTTGGTGGTATCTACCAATTTCTGACCCTTCCTAAAGAACAATTTCCTGAGATTGTGATTCCTACTATGTACGTGCAAACGGTCTATGTAGGTAACTCTCCTAAGGATATTGAAAACTTAGTAACGCGTCCCCTAGAAAAACAAATTAAAGCTATCACAGGCGTAAAAATCAGTAAGTTCACTTCGGTGTCTCAACAAGATTTCTCTGCCATCACTGTGGAATTCAACACCAGCGTAAAACCTGATATTGCATTACAAAAAGTAAAGGATGCGGTAGATAAAGCAAAGAACGACTTACCAAATGACTTAACACAACAACCGCGTGTGATTGAAGTGAACTTTAGTGAGCAGCCAATTATGTATGTCAACATAAGTGGTAATTATAGTTCGGTGCAATTAAAGAAATACGCAGATGAATTAAAAGATAAATTAGAAAATATCACACAGGTGAACCGCGTAGCCTTAGTAGGTGCGCCTGAACGTGAGTTTCAAATTAATGTAGACAATTTTAGAATGCAAAGCTCGGGCATTACATTCGACGATATCACTTATGCCATTCAAAGAGAAAACCTTGATTTATCAGGTGGTCTTTTAGAAGTAGGCACCATGCAACGTAATCTTCAAATAAAAGGACAACTTAAAAATGCCAACGACATTGCCAATATCATTGTTCGTAATACAAATGGTGCTCCCATTTATTTAAGAGATGTGGCAAAAATTATAGATACAGTAAAGAAAAATGAAAGCTATGCACGTTTAGATGGTAAAAATGTATTGACTTTAAACATTATCAAACGTAGTGGTGAAAATTTAATTGAAACTTCTGATGCAGTAAAAAAGATTGTGGATGAAGCGAAGTTAACAAGTTTACCAAAAGACCTTAAAACAGTCATCACAGGTGATCAAAGTATTCCAACAAGGTCTTCCTTCACAGAGTTGGTAAATTCAATTGTGATTGGATTTATTTTGGTATTGATTGTACTGATGTTCTTTATGGGTGTGACCAATGCCTTCTTTGTGGCCTTATCTGTGCCATTGAGTATGTTTGTTGCCTTTGTATTTTTACCTGCAGGTAACTTATTAATTGGCACCAATATTACTTTGAACTTTATGGTGCTATTTGCCCTCTTATTTGGATTGGGTATTATTGTGGATGATGCCATTGTAGTGATAGAGAATACACATCGTATTTTTGTTCAAGGCAAGGGCAAATTAACCGCGACCACTTCGGCTAAAATGGCTGCAGGTGAAGTATTTATTCCAGTATTAGCTGGAACCATTACTACCTTAGCGCCGTTTTTCCCATTGTTATTCTGGCCAGGTATCATTGGTAAATTCATGGTTTACTTACCTGCCATGTTGATTTTTACATTGACAGCATCCTTGGTGGTCGCCTTTATTATGAACCCGGTTTTTGCAGTAGACTTTATGAACCACGATGAGGAGGATAAGAATGAACCAAAGTCTGCCATCTTCAAGAAAAAGAATTTCTGGATTCCAATTGGTTTTGGAATTGTATTAGATATCATGGGCTTTACCTTCTTAGGTAACTTAACGATTTTCTTTATGTTGTTGGTAGTAGCCAATAAATATTTTATTGCTGCAGCGATCAAACAATTCCAAGAAAAGACCTTACCAAATATGATGGATGTTTATGAGCGTATTTTAAGAAGATCATTAACAGGATGGAGGCCAGTAAAATTATTATTTGCCACTTTTGGATTATTGATTTTATCTATTATCCTATTTGGTATTAGTGTAGGTACGGGAAGAACAGGGATTGAATTTTTTCCTCAAGCAGATCCTAACGAAATTTACGTTTACTTGAAATTACCAGTCGGTTCTGAAGTGAAGCACACAGATTCAATCACGAAAGTGCTAGAAGCTAGAGTCAATAAAGTATTGGGCACGGATAATGGTAAAAAAAATCCACTAGTAGAATCTACGATTGCCAACATTGCAGTGGGCGCAGGCGATCCAAAAACTGGTGATAGAAGTACAAGATCCGAATTGGGTCGTATACAAGTGAATTTTGTGGAGTTTGAAAAACGTCATGGTGTTTCTACCTTGCCTTATTTAGATGCTATTCGTAAAGAGATGAAAGGCATACCTGGTTCAGAAATTACAGTCACACAAGAATCTAATGGTCCACCAACAGACCCTCCAGTGAACATTGAAATTCAGGGAGATGATTTTGATAAATTAATTAAAACAGCTGTTGGATTAAAAAATTATTTAGATGCAGCACAGATTCCTGGTATCGAAGAATTAAAGATGGATGTAGACTTACAAAATCCTGAATTAACATTAACGATTGACAGAGACCGTGCATTGATTGAAGGTGTATCCTCTGCTCAAGTGGGTATACAAATTCGGACTGCTTTATTTGGTAAAGAGATTTCTAAAATTAAAGACGGAAAAGACGAATATAAAATTCAATTGCGCAACCAAGAGATGCAACGCAAAAATTTAGTGGACTTATTAAATATGCGATTGTCTTTCCGTGATATGGCTGCTGGCGGAATGGTGAAAAATATTCCAATCAGTTCTTTAGTAAAAGTAGAACCTACAAGTACTTTAGGTAGCGTGAAAAGAAAGAATCAAAAAAGACAAATTCAATTACGTTCTAATGTATTAACGAACGAAGGGTATAACCCAACTGCAGTGAATGCAGTGATCGCTGAATACATTCAGAACTTTAAGGGCATCTCAGAAGGCGTGACTGTTGAACAAACTGGTGAGAATGAACAACAATTAGAAACAGTTGCATTCCTTGGTAAAGCTTTGATTATTGCATTGATGTTGATCCTATTCACTTTAGTACTTCAGTTTAACTCTATCTCTAAGTCTGTGATTATCTTAACGGAAATTTTATTCAGTATTATTGGTGTATTATTAGGATTTGCATTAACAGGTATGAAGGTATCTGGTATCATGACGGGTCTTGGTATTGTTGGACTAGCAGGTATCGTTGTTAAAAACGGTATTCTTGTGATTGATTTTGCAGACGAATTAAGAAACCGTGGTTATAAAACAAGAGAAGCCGTGATCCAAGCTGGTAAGACTAGAATTATTCCTGTACTATTAACTGCACTTGCAGCCATCCTTGGTTTTATTCCAATTGCAGTTGGATTCAATATTAACTTTGTTACTTTATTTAGTGAACTAAACCCACGTATCTTCTTTGGTGGTGATAACGTGGCATTTTGGAAGCCTTTAAGCTGGACCATTATTTTTGGATTGGCTTTTGCTTTCTTTATGACTTTGTTCATTGTGCCTGCTATGTATTTAATTGCAGAAAGATTACGTCGCCCAATGCGTCGTCAATTTGGAGGCAAGTGGATTAGCATGTTGGGTATTCCTCCTTTAACTTTTATATTCATTCCATTGATGTTTGTAAGCACATGGATTCACAATAAACAAGTGAAAAGAAGGGCTGCAAAAAACAATGCAAATGGCGATGCCACATTCAATGGTTCGTGGTTTTAAATCTGAGAAGATTTGGTGAATAAAAAAGGGCGCATCAAGATGCGCCCTTTTTTATTTTATATAGCTTACGTTTAAAAATTCAGTTGATTAGATAAACGTTTTAATTCAATCTCTGCAATTTTTGCACTGAATCTTAAACTTGTTAATCTAAAGCCTGCTGTTTCAAAACTTTGTTGCGCCTGTTTTACATCAACAATAGTGGCTTGTCCTAATTTAAATTTTTCCATCACTAAGGCCAATAAAGCATCTGACATTTCATAGTTCTGTATTTCAGTTGGTGTTTGCTTTAAACTATTTTGATAGTTCTGATAGGTTTTAAATAATTCTGTTGCTAAACTTTGTGCAGTATTGTCATACTGTATTTTTGCACTCACCGTATTGATCTGTGCATTTTTATAGGCACGTTTACTAGTACTACCAGCATAAATTGGAATACTCAAATTAAAACCCAAAAATGGACCATAGCTTTCATTTAATAAGATGAAACCCGCTGTAGATTTATTGCTATTGTAATTGAATCCAGAATTCGCTCTCAAGGTTGGATACATCAATGCTTTTGTTTCTTTTTCTAAAAACTGATTGACATTGATCAATTGCTGTGCAGATTGTAATAATGGATGCGCTTTCATTTTAGATTCTACATCAGACAAAATCATTTTTTGATCTACCTGAATGCTATCCGTGAATACATAATTTGAATTTGCTGGCACTACCATGCTATTGTATAAATCGGCTTTTACTTGGTCTAATACCAATAACTGATTTTGCTTGGCTTGTAATAAAGCATTTAAATCTAAACTAGATTGTAATAAATCTGTTTGATTGGCTACACCAATTTCTTGTCTTGTTTTTACAATCGCAACTCTTTGCTCAGAAGCTTCTATTGATTTTTCGATTGTTTTTAAAAACGCAACTTGTCTGATGACATTGTAATATTGTTGCATCACTATTGAACTTGTATTCAACATTTGAACTTGCAGTGCAGCTTCTGTCTGTTTTTGAATACTTTCAAGACGATCTTTAGTGGCAGCAATTCTATAGCCATTGAACAAGATCATTGTGGCCGACAAGCCACCATTTAAAGTAGACCCATCCACAGCATTTCTTGTGGTATTCCTGGATGGATCAGGAAATGTTTGATTGATGGTTGTTAGCGTATTGTTATTAGTACCATTGGCTGTCACGGTTGGAAGTCCTCCAGCAACACCATAGTTATTATTATTTTTAGCAATTGACGCAGTATTTTCTACTAACTTAATATCGTAGCTATTTTGAATGGCAATGGTCACTGCCTTTTTTAAACTTAAATTATTTTGTGCAGCAATTTTTTCTTGTGAAAATAAAAGCACCAATAATAAGACGATGAAACTATTTTTTTGCATACTATAAATTTAATCCAGCGATTGTAAAAAATGCAATTTAGCAAGGTTTTTTACATCAGCGGCGGATTGGAATTGACTTAGGTTCTATTTTACAAGGGTTCCTACTGATTCACCCTGTACAATCTTCATTAAATTACCCGGCTGATTCATGTCAAAGACAATGATTGGCAATTTATTCTCCATACATAGGGTAAATGCCGTCATATCCATTACTTTCAAATTCTTTGAGATACAATCTTGGAAACTGATGGTCTCGAATTTTTTTGCGTTTGGATTTTTCTCCGGATCTGCATCATATACACCATCTACTCTTGTGCCTTTTAGGATTACATCCGCCTTCATCTCAATGGCTCTTAATGAACCAGCAGTGTCTGTAGTGAAATAAGGATTACCTGTACCTGCACCAAAAATGACTACACGTCCTTTTTCTAAATGTCTTAATGCTTTTCTTCTGATATAAGGTTCTGCCACCTGTTCCATATTAATAGCAGATTGTAATCTTGTATACACACCTATTTTTTCTAACATGGCTTGTATCGCCATTGCGTTAATCACAGTTGCTAGCATACCCATATAATCTCCGTGTGCTCTTTCAATACCGCTATCCGCCTCGTTCATCCCTCTGTAAATATTACCTCCGCCAATCACAATCGCTACTTCTACGCCTAAGTCCACCAATTGCTTGATTTCATTCGCGTACTGTTCTATAATTTTTGGATTAAATGGATCGCCATTTCTTTCATTTCCCAATAAGGCTTCCCCAGATAATTTTAATAAGACGCGTTTGTACTTTGGCTCCATAGTCGTTGAAATTTATACTTGCAAGATACAAATTTTGAATAAGGATTAAAAAGAAAAAGGGAGGTCAATGACCTCCCTTTTAACCCATTAGAACAACAAAGCCCCCGTTTATGGGGGGCTTTGAAAAAATCAT
>Ga0164295_10003624_pt1 | contig 12377 bp, 7 predicted proteins | sample GEODES006metaG_FD_111798 | JGI IMG/M metagenome (GOLD analysis project Ga0164295, IMG submission 111798) | Oligotrophic lake water microbial communities from Sparkling Lake, Wisconsin, USA - GEODES006 metaG | ecosystem: Environmental > Aquatic > Freshwater > Lake | place: USA: Sparkling Lake...
CACTGGCAAGGTGGAGCTCGTTCTTAGGATAGTGCCCCTGGCGAGCATCATGATTGCCGAGGGCTGCCATGCGGCCCGGAGCTGGGCGGCAATCATGATGATGAGGGCCACGGCGCCGAGCAGCCAAAGGACCGCTTCAGCAGGCCGGCAAAGTGAGTGGCGTACACGTAAAGTCGGTCCTCTAAGTAGCGTATAGTGCCGATCGTCGCTCGACTCATCGGCAGCCAGTTCGGCAGCCATCGAAAACTAAAGCGAGCGTTCACGGCGAGGAAGAATCAGGCGAAATGAGGATATGCAAGTCGCGCGCCGTGTCGGCGATCTCGCTTCCACTGCGAGGGGGAGGAGCTGATTTCCGACGGACGGAAAGATGATGAAGGACGCCATCTCTATGCAAGAAGCCCAGCACTCCGCACCGCTCAGCCCCGCCGACGCAAAACCCGCCGAGGGCGAGACCTCGAAGCTGCGTGCGACCGCCGCGGTCGTCGGAAACGTCGCTGTGACCGTCGGCTCCGCAGCTGCCACTGTGGGTGGCTCGGCCATCTGGGCGGCGGGCTCATACCTCTCGTCGGTGGTCGCCAACCGTGGCGCCAGCGGCGGCGGGATCGGCGGCGGTGGTGCCGCCGAGGCTGGCTCGGCCGCGAGCGGCCTCGGCTCGGCCGAGATCCTCAAGATGGCCAATGCGCTCGATGGCATCTTTGCGACCAGCGAGCTTGCTGGCCCGGTGGCCGGGCGGCTGAAGCAGCCCGAGGTGCCGCGACTTGTGGTGGTCGGCACGCAGTCCAGCGGCAAGTCCTCGCTGCTCAACGGCATCATGGGCGCCGACATCCTACCCCTCGGCGAGGAGATGGTGACGCGCGCACCGCTTGCGCTCCAGTTGGTGCACCACGCCGAGCCATCTGAGATGCGCGCCGAGTTTGGCACCTTCGTCAACGGCGGCTGGTGCGTTGAGGAGACCGTCGAGCTCGCATGCCCCGACCCGAAGGCCGCGCAGCTCGAGCGCATCCGGAAGGCCATCGAGGCGCAGACCGCCGCGCGCGCCGGCTCCCAAAAGGGCGTGACCAACGAAGCCATCTTCCTGCGCCTCTACTCGCCGCACGTGCCCAACCTGTCGCTGGTCGACCTTCCGGGGCTCACGATGACGGCGCTCACCGCGCAGGGGCAGCCTAAGGACATCAAGCAGCAGATCCGCCAGATGATCGCGAGCTACATCCAGCCTGCGCGCACGATCATCTTGATGGTGTGCCCTGCCCGCGCGGATCTCGAGGCCGATCCCGCCGTCGAGCTCGCGCGTGAGTACGACCCGCAGGGCACGCGCACCGTGGGCGTGCTCACCAAGGTGGACCTGATGAACAAGGGCACCGACGTGTCCAAGTACCTCACCAACGCACTCCCTTCCGACCTGCAGCTCTCTCTCGGCTACTTTGCGGTCAAGATGCGAGGCCCTGCCGAGAAGGGTCTGACAGTGCGCGAGGGCTACGGGAGCGAAGCGGAGTACTTCAAGGCGCATGCGACGTACGGCCGCGCGTTCGCGCCCTTTGCCGAGCGCCTGGGCGTGCCGCCCCTCTCCAAGTTCCTCGCGCGCGTCCTCTTGGGCCATCTCAAGCAGCATCTGCCCCACATTTTGCGCGAGGTCGACAGCCTCTACTTGCAGACCGAACGAAACCTGTCCGACCTCGGCCCGGCGGTGCCGATCGACGCGGCCTCACGCTCGGCGCTCGTGCAGAACCTGGTGGCCTCGTTCTCGCGCAACGTTGTGGGCGCCCTCGTCGAGAAGCGTGCCGACGTCAAGACGGGTCGACGCATTAAAGATGCCTTCGCGGCACTTTCCAAGGAGCTCAAAGCCGTGAAGCCGTTTGATGAAAGCGCGTACCCGGACCAGTACCTGCTCGACGCGGCGCGCGACTGCGAGGGCAACCACCTCTCGTTCCCGATCCCGCCCATCGAGCTGCTCGAGCACATGCTCACGCACCCCGAGAAGCGGCCCATTCGGCAGCTGCTCCCGCCGTGCCTGGGCTGCGTGAGCGCCGTGCACGAGGAGCTGCGCGCGCTCTGCACGCGGCTGCTCAACCAGGAGACGACGATGCTGGCGCGCTTCCCCAAGCTGCGCGCCAAGCTGCGCGAGGAGTTCGAGGGGCTGCTCGAGCGCGAGCGCTCGGCCACGATGCACAAGCTCGAGGAGCTCATCGCCATGGAGGAGGCCTACATTTACACGGACGACGAGAGCTTCCTTAAGGAGCTGCAGGAGGGGATCAAGAAGCTTGTAAAGGGCGTCGAGGCGCCGCTGCTCCGCTCGATACTCAACTCGTACTATGCGACCATCACACGCTCCGTGGTGAATGCCGCGCCCAAGGCGATCATGCTGCACATGCTGCGCGCGACCGAGAACGCCCTGTACCCTACGCTTTTCGAGCGTTTAGCCCACGCGAGCGTGGACGATCAGGGGCTGCTCGACGAGCCTCCTGAGATGGAGTCCAAGCGGCGCGCGGACGTCGAGCTCCTCGGCAAGCTGCGCGCGGCCAAGCGCGCCCTTGAGCAGCTAGCGTAAATGGGGAATTGGGGACCGACGGCGTCGAAGGTCGGATTGGTGTGAACGAGCGGTCGCGACGACGCCGCAGTGCGCAGACGCGCGTCACACGAATCGATAGTTACCTCGTGGTTTGCCATAAGATCTTGTACCGCGGCGGGACGTCGCGGTTGTATGACGCTTGAACAAATTTGAAATTATGAACCATCTGTGACGGCAACAGTTTCTCTTTACACACAATACCGAGGTCCAAACGGCACGCTAATTATACAGCTTCCGAGGTCGGGCACACGACACCCCGGACGCGAGCACATATCCTTTTCTTCGTTCCAGGGGACCTTCCGGCTGCGCCGCCGGGGGTGCGCGTCTTGGGACGGAACGCCAACCACACAGGCACATGGCCGCACGCGCGAATTCGATGGGAACCTCAGTCCGACGCGGCCGGGCTTGCTGCCGCTCCGCCCGTGTCGAAATCGGCAAATCCGCCGAATTGACTCTCAGACGACGAGGAGGAGAAGTCAGCCGCAAATCCGCCCGAGAAGTCAGCCGCAAACGCGCCCGAGTCCCCGCTGGTCGACGCCGCGCTCGCGGCATCGCCACTCGCCGACGCTGCCGGCGCGATGCCGCTGCTGCCGCTGCTGCCGCTGCTGCCACCGCTGTTGCCGCTGCTATCGCCAGACAGCTCGAGGTCGAAGCTGCTGCTGTCGAACTCGGCGGACCACGCCTCCGACGAGGGCGGCGGCAGCTGATCCCCCGTCATCAGCTGATCATCGCCAGTCTGGTTGACGAAGTTGCGGCTGGAGAGGTACTGCGCAAAGTGCTGGATGTAGCTCGAGGAGTGGGCCCCGGACTCGTCATCGAGCTCCTCGTCATCTTGGTCGTCGCCGACACCGCCCGAGTCAAGATCGGAGTCGAGATCGGAATCTCCCCGGCTGGCCGCGGCCGCAGCTTGGGCGGCGAGCACACTCTTGATGGTGCTCGCATCGATCTCGTCGTCGTCGTCCGAATCCTCCGAGCCGCGCGCCGGGGTGTTGCCACCCAGTGGTCGCGACTGCAGCTGCTCCCACGAGGTCAACGCCCCGCCGGGCGCGATGAACTGTGCCCAATGCAGGCATTCGGCCTCGAGAAGCTCACGCATCTCGGACTCGCGCTGCGAGGCGGAGAGCAGGCACGCGCTGATGTGCATCACGAACGCGTGGCAGCACGGGAGCGTCTTGCCCTTCGCCTTACCAACGGCGCCCTCGCCCTTCGGAGGAGGCGCGTAGTCGGCGACCAGCACAGTGAGACGGGTGGCAATCTGCGCGTCCGCGACGAGTGCTCTACGGACGGCGGTGACCAGCTCGGCCGAGGAGGAGGAGAAGGAGATGGCCCACTCCAGGATGGCCGCGGCACGCATGTGCAGTGCGTTGCACGAGTGTGGCAGCAGCAGCAGATCGAGGACGATGGGGAAGAGCCCGAGTTCGACTAGCGGCATGACCAGCGCCGTCCGCGTCTTGAGACACTCTTCGAGCAGTAAGAGCAGCTTGCAGCGCTGGGCGCCGCGTGGCCGATAGGCCGGCGCATCGTTCGCGAAAAAGCGCGAAAACCTCGCGGGCAGAGGCGATGGCGCAGCGATGGCCGCAAAGAAGCGGTCAATGTCAGCCTCTATCTGGTCGAGGAGCGCCTCGGCCACGGGCGCTAAGGGGGACTCTCGTTGCCTCGAGAGCAAGTGCAGGACGACGTCGAGCGCGGGCAGGTTGGGCGCGTCGTCCACGCCGAGGCACACGCGCACCAGCTGCGCACAGCGCGCCCGGCCCGAGGGGCTGCTCTCGAGGCACTCGGGCGGCTCGGACGAAGCAGCGAGCAGCGCGCACAAGAGCGAGGACGCATTGGTGACGACTTCCGGGTCGTCGTGCGCCAAGGCATCCAGCGCGGCGGGGACAAGCGCCGTGTGCGGCAGCCACGACTGCGCATCGAGCTCGGAGCGTGGCATGGCTGACTGCGCCGGGGCGCCAGGCTCGGACACGGGCGGCTCGCCGATGCAGAGAGCGATCAGGAGAGCGAGGATGGCGTCCGAACCGATGTGCGTGAGCAGCTGCTGCACCAGCGTTCGCTGATCGGGCATGCCCTCCGCCTGCAATACGGCCTTAAGGGTCTGCTTCTGCAGCGACTTGAGCACCTTGCATGCATAGCCCGCGAGCACGGGCGGCAGTGGTGGCGGTGTCGCGAGGAGCGAGAAGAGCTGCTTGAGGACCGCAGGCTCGCCCGTTACGGCATCGCGCAGCGCAGGCATGTCGCAGGACAGCACCTCAGTCGCCACAAACGGGTACTTATACTTGCGCACATCCGAGTCACTCGCGTCCGGCATCTCTGTGACGTAGGCCGCAAGCTTGTATAGGATCGCGGGTGTGGAAAGGTACTCGGTGAGCTTCGCATTCTGCGCTTTGCACTCCTGCAGCAGCTCATCTTCTTCGAGTAGCTCCTCGAGGGTGAAGCCGGATGGCCGCTCCATGATCGTGTCGATCGACGAGGATGTAAAGTGCAAAGAGAAGAACATTTTGCGGCGGGTCGCAGCAGCAGAACTCGTGTAGCCTCCTGGTGCGGACCACGCGCCTTATCTGTGAACCCTTTCTCATCCAACTGAGGGATTTTTTGGAGATATTATTTCGAAGCGACATTGCCCGAGCGTCAAACCAAGGGGCTGGCCAACAATGGTAAAAGCTTTGGGGAATGAGAGGTGTGAATCAACGCGCTCGCTCCGCCTTCGCGGCAAGAATGGCGTCGGCAGCGACCGGCGGCCCAGAAGCCCACCAGGTAATGCAACAGCTGTGCGGCTGCCTGCGGCGGCGTGCTCTGCGGCACGCGCTCGCGCTGCTCGCTCTCGTCGAACCGCGATTCCTGCTCTGCTCCTCGAGTGCGCTGCAGCGCTTCACCGAGCGCTCTCCATGCCTTTCTCACTGCACTCCACACACGCCCCTTCTATGCGCGCCAGTTTGGCAACATCGTGCTTGGTGGCAAGAATGCGCACCGTGATGAGTCTATTGGGCAGCTCCGCGTCCATGCCGACGGCTTCGGGTGGAAGTCCAAGCAGGGTGGCTCGCCTCTCGTCATCCCCAAGGCTGACTTGCGCTCGGCAGAGTGGATCAAGATCCCGCACGCGTACCAGCTAAAGCTGCGCGTCAAGGGAGGCTTCGTGCACAAGTTCAATGGCTTCCGCTCCACGGACAAGGACACCATTCGCGAATTCGCGAAGGAGGCCTTCGGCCTCGAGTTTGAGGACGCGCACCTTTCGTACAAGGGCTGGAACTGGGGTCAGGCCATCGTTGAGGGTGGCAACGTGAGCTTCAACGTGGAGGGCAAGCAGACGCTCGAGGTGCCGCTGACTGACGTCGCGCAGGCGACCGTGCAGAAAAACGAGGCGATCCTTGAGATGGTCGCCGACGACACGGCTCTGCCCGAGGACGAGATGCTCGTCGAGCTGCGCTTCCATCTGCCGCAGTCCACGGGCGACGAGGCGGCGGACGTGGACGGCACCCCCGCCGAGGGCTTCGTGGCGCTGGTCAAGCAGAGCGGCGACCTCGATGTGGCGGGCGCCACGCTCGCCACGCTTCCGGATATTCAAGTGCAGGTGCCGCGCGGCCGCTTCGAGCTCGAGCTGTGCGACAAGTTTATGAAGCTGTTCGGCAAGAGCAACGATTACAAGATTATGTACACGGCTGTCTCGGCGCTCTACCTGCTGCCCAAGCCCGACGGGTACCACATGGCGCTGTGCATTGCCCTCGAGCACCCGTTGCGCCAGGGCGCCACCTCGTACCCGCACATCGTGCTGCAGCTGCCCAAGGAGGCTCCCCTCGAGCTCGAGGTCGCGCTGAGCGAGGCGGAGTGCACCGCGCGCTTTGGCGACAAGCTCGACAAGTTTGAGAGCGGCGACATGCCCGGCGTGGTGGCCAAGGTGCTGGCCGCCTTCACCAAGAAGAAGGTCTCGGGCATCAAGGCGGGCGGCTTCAACGGCGATAATGCCGACGGGCGTTCCAAATCCATCCGCTGCTCCCTCAAGGCGGCCGAAGGCTTCCTGTACCCGCTCAGCAAGGAGTTCTTCTTCATGTCGAACAAGCCGTTACTCATCGAGTTTGAGAAGGTTGCGTCCATCGAGTTCAACCGCGTGGACGCCAAGCAGCAGCAGGCGCAGGTGCGCACGTTCGACATCACGGTGCACATGAAGGAGGGGCTGCCGAAACAGGAATTCGTCAACTTGCAACGCTCCGAGTACAAGGAGCTCTTCCGCTTCCTGAAGACGAAGAACATCCGCATCAAGAACATCGCGTCGGCCAGCTACGGCGACGATGTGGCTGAGGGCGATGACGATGACGACCCTTACACGGCCAGGCTCAAGGCCGAGCGGGAGGCGACGAAGGAGGCGATGATGGGCGACGACGACGACGACGACGACGACGACGAGGACGACGAGGACTTCAAGGGTGGCGACGAGTCGGACGTGGATGAGGAGTACGACGAGGGCAGCGAGGAGGACGACGAGCGCGCGTTCAAGAAGAAGAAGAAGGGCGGCGACGACGAGGACGAGGACGAGGACGAGGACGAGGATGAGGAGAAGGCGGCGCCTCCACCTAAGAAGCGCAAGAAGGAGGCCTCGAGCGAGGAGGATGAGTCGGACGCACCGGTAGAGTCGCCGCCCAAGAAGAAGGGCAAGGAGCCCGCCGGCTCGAGCAAGAATCCCTTGCTCGAGAAGAAGCCGAAGAAGAAGCGCGCCAAGAAGGACGCGAATGAGCCCAAGCGCGGCCAGTCGGCTTACATGCTCTGGATGAATGCGGCAGGGCGCACGATTGCCAAGGAGGCCCTTGGCAACGGCGCGAGCATCGGCGACATTGGCAAGTGGTGCGGCGCCAAATGGAAGGAGATGAACGCGGCCGCGCGCGTCGAGTGGGACGACAAGGCCGCCGCCGACAAGGCGCGTTACGAGCGCGAGATGGCTGAGTACAAGTCCAACATCCGTCGACAGGCGATGGCCGCCGCTGGCGGCAGTGACGACGACGACGACGACAATGACGACGCGTGAAGGCGCCACTATGAAGACGCGGAGCACGCGCATCAGTGGTCTTGGCGTGTCGTACGTCGCCGCATCCCCGCGCGCCGTTTAGCGCGTACTAATCAATAAAGAGCGCGGTCAAAGTGTGCCATGTGTCGTCGAGATGCGGGGGCCATGAGACCCGGTGGCCGACTCGCCGCAAACACAGCACGCGGCCGCCGTCCACCTCCGCATCCACCGCGTCGCGACCGACGCTCCGTCCTCCGATGCGCGGCAATGCGCGCGCGCGAACTCGACGCCATTGCGCATTGGAACAAGACACCCCGCGCCCGCGCGCGCGTCCGCGTGCGCGCCGCGCTCGCCGAGATGGTAAGCGATTATAACGTTATATGCCGCCCGTACCGCTTGTGAACGTTTACTTCCTTGCGTGGTTTCAGAGTCGCGCGCACTGACACGACAGACAGCAGATTCCGCGGGGGCGGGGAGATAACGTCGCAAACGAGCCACGGCAAAGCCACGGCATCCGGACGATCGTGGCGCGGGGATCGGATCGTCGCCTACGATTACCAAATGAACGTCTTGATCCGACGATCTTCCAAACGCGACTCGCGGCAAGAGCGAACAGGCACATTGGCAGGGCCCGTCGCGTCTGGCGTCTCGAGCGCGTCGCATTCAATTGTTCTATCACCGATCAAGCCTTTTCGCCGCGGATCGCCGCCTTCGTTATTGCTTCGGCACGTTTCGGCAGTCCGTTGCTTCGGGCACGTCCGTTGCATGTCATGTACGCGGAGACACCCCATCTGCAAGTCTCACCTCGCAGCACGCGGAGGCACGCTTCGGCTGCCTCGTTGGTTAACCCACTGAGTCGATGGCACTCGCCGGTGATTTTCAGCACCTTGAGCGTGGTTTTGGCCGCCTCTATCTGGCTCATGACCTCATGCTCGCAGCCCTCGCAGTCGACCTTGAGGAAATCGAGTTGCTCCCCATGGCGGTGTTTGCCGACCTCGATCGTGCCCGTGTCGCCTTGGCTGCTGTCGCTACTGCTGCTGCTGGTACTTGCGTTCAGTAGAACGCCCGCGGCGGCAAAGGCGTCGTCGAGCGTCACGGAGGGAATCCGAGTCATCCTTGGATTCTCCCTCATGCACGCTGCAATGCCCGCAATCTTGGCCTTACAGGCCTGGCTGAAGCACGATTGGGTCGTCCTGCCGTTGTGCCATTGAGTCGTGGCCATCTGGCTGCCACCCGGGTTCTTTATGACACACTCAGGCATGAAGATCGGGCGACCATTTCGAGTCACGCCAGCGTTCACGGCGTGGAGGCGCCCTTCGAGGCCATTGGCCGCAATGTTGGCACGCAAGTAGGCAAAGGTCGCGGGGTTGGGCTCGTAAGCCCAGCCAACCGCTGCTGGGTTGGCGAGTGCCAGCGCTATTGAGAGAACTCCCAGATTGGCTCCCACATCAATCCAATTCTTGATGGGCTCATTCCCTGGGCGGCGCCCATTCCTTGGTGCCAGCACCGAATGCAATCGCCCGTACACGCCGCCGTCGATCTCAAAGACGGGGTATGCCGGAATATCGCCTCGAGGTGCCGACAGCACAATTCGTGAGAGGCCCTGCCTAGGCATCTTGAGGGTGCAGTACTTGGAATCGCCAGAGCACGTACAGTTATCTTGATCAGCGCGCTGCCAATGTCTAACATCTTCGGCAACGCCGGGCAATGGAACCTTGCCACAGCCTCTGTGTCGCAGCTCATCGTCGCGGACCACAGACGCGGGACCTGTTTTCATGTTCGACCAAGTTCGCCTTCGTTTCTTTGAGAAAGGGTCAGTTGAATCGACTTCGTTTCTTCTGCGACTGTGAAATCATTCACGCCCACTGTACATCAGTTTCATCGCGGTCCCCCCGCGCTCCCCACCACGTCTCAAAGGACGGCTCCGCACCCCTCGCGCCTCGGTCAACACAAGTACTGAGTACGATATACTCGCTCTCTCTCCCGGTTCACTCCATTATGCTAGATTGCTCAGTGAGGTATCGGTCACTCTCTCCCAGCACGCGGGAAAGTGATGAGCGTGTCTCGCGTGCGGCACGCGCGATGCGCGACGCCACAGAGACCGCGGGTCCCAAGCACACTCATTAGGAATTTCCTAGTGGTTGATTTCTGCCGCGGGCGCGGCGCCGCAGGGGGGGGGGGTAGTCTGTCCATCTTCATCTGCACACCCTGTCGTGTTCGCTGTTCACATCTACTTCGCACAATCATCTGCTAGCATTCGTCGATCGCTGCGCTTCTATTGCCCTTGTTCAGCGTCCCCAACGCGTCCCGCCCATGCCAGTTCCTGCCGCACGGACCGACTTGCGCGCCGCCGGGGTCACCGTCAGCTTCTGCGTGCGTCGCGGATCGCCGCCCCGAGCAATCGTCAGCTCGAGTGGCCGGTCCGGCTCCGCCTCCTCCACCGCGCACAGCAGGTCCTCGTTCTGAGAGATGCGCACGCTGCCAACCGCCGTGATCAGATCACCCACAACCGTCTCGCCAAACGGCGTGCGCTCCGAAGGCTGCAGACCCGCAGCGGCCGCTGGGCTGCCTTGGATCACCTCGACGACAAGCGCGCCGTCCAACGGCCTGCGCAAGCTGCGCGCGAGCTGCACGCGCAGCGCGTCGTCGAGCACATTGATGCCGAGTGTTGGGCGCGTGTTGGGGCCGTAGCGAATGATCTGGTTCACCACGCGACGCACAGTGTCCACTGGCACAGCGAAGCCGATGCCCACGTTGCCCCCCGTGCCGCCCGGAGCGTAGATGGCCGTGTTGACGCCGATGAGCCTCCCGCGTGAGTCGAGTAGCGGCCCACCGCTATTGCCTGGGTTGATGGCGGCGTCCGTCTGGATGCAGCCCTTGATCGGACGGCCGCTCACCCCCTGCACTTCCCGACCGAGCGCCGAGACCACCCCGGTGGTCAGCGTGTAGTCGAGACCGAACGGGTTGCCGATGGCCAAGACAGTCTGGCCTACCCTCAGATCGGAGGAGGTGCCCACCTCGACGGGGACGAAGGGGACCGCGCCCCGATCGATCTTGAGCACGGCAATGTCCTTGTCCTCTTCGTAGCCGATGACCTCGGCGTCAATCTGCTTTTCTCCTCCCGACAGACTCACCCTGACGCGACGTGGCACCTCCCGCAGCGCCCGTTGGCCGCCCGACACCACGTGGAAATTGGTCACGATGTGGCCCTGCATATCCCACACGAACCCGGACCCTGCACCCGCAGGCATCTCCATTGGCTTGGGCGAGAATCCGGCAGACGCCAGCTGAGCCACTTGAATATAGGCTACCGCAGGCGACACGCGGCTGAACACATCGACCGTGCGAGCCTCGGATTCGGTCATACCGTTGGCGAAGCCGTACCCACGTCGGCTGCTGCTGCTCGGGGCGTCGCTTGTTGCGAGCCGTTCCACTAGGTCCCTCTTCTCCAGGCAGTCGCGAAAGTCGATGCCGCGCTCGGTGAGCAAGGACTTGAGCTCGCCGACGCTGAGCCTGTCCAGGCCATCGAAACTGAGACTCACGGACGAGCGACGCGTCGATGCTGCGCGGCTCGCCTGAGGCGTGATCAACGTGAACGCGAGTGCAAGGCCAACGGCGGATATCAGCATCCCGGCGCTCACTGAATGTGCGCGTGCCCAGGTGCCTCCCAAGCGGTCAGTTTTGCGACCGGCGATCGATCGGGCTTCGCGACAAGACAAAAAAGCCGATCGGACACGTGTGAATTGACTGTTAATTCTCTGTGGGGTGACCGGTAAAAATCGGGTGACCGGTAAAAAGACACCGGGGGGAGCCGGGACACACACGGGCACACGGATCACACAGACGAACCTCACAAGCATCCCAACCCACCAACGCACCCGAGCGACCGCGAACGACCGAATCAGCGGACGACTCAACGGCCGCTCCAGCCGGGCTGTTAGGGCTGGTTACCAGCCCCGGAGCCGACCGCTCCCCGCGGCCGACTCGGAGGCCGCCCCCTGTGTGACTGGTACGCGGAAGGCTTAAGGGTGGCTCTGAGGCCATGACCGTGTGCACTGGGGCGAGCACGGGCAGGGAAACGGGTCGAGGAAACGGGCAGACCGGGGATGCTTGCTGAATCCCAAACACTGATCCCAAATCCATTTTGTCACAGACGTCTGCATGTACGATGTAGTCACACACGAACACGGTTGTGTCATGCTCTTTGCTCCGTGATGGCACGCTACTGACCTCTCTCGCACAGTAGGACTTGCAATTGTACATGCAAGTATGAGTATCATTGCGCTCCACCATCGGCGGGCGCGCGCAGCATCTTTGTGCCTAGAGAGTTCACGCATCGTCCCTCAAAACGCAAGCGGGGCGCCAATGGGCTACCAATGGGCCGCACTCCGCCGTCCGCCCGTGACTCGCGCAAAAGTCGTGCAGGTGTTCATTCAGCCATTCATAGGTGAGGGGGTCATGATGGCGCTCATGAACGAGGGCATGGCATGGAGCTGGGGCGCCGGCACGCTCAGCGGCGAGGGCAGCAACTGGGCGGCCGGCGCCGGTAGCATCCTCGTCGTCGGCTCCGTGCGCTTCGCGCCTGTGAAGTCGTCGAGGCGGCGCAGCGACTCGGCACTCGCATTCGACAGCAGCCCCGAAGTCTTGACGAGCTCACAGAGGACTCCGATGCCGTTGGCGGCGGTGGCCGCGTTCGACTCGAGCGGCGTGAGGCGCGCCTCGAGCGACGCGAGGGACGCGGCCACCGAGTGCACCTCCGCCATGACCTCCGGCGTGGTGATGCTCACCCTTTGGATGGATTCGTGTGTCTCCTGCAGCGAC
>Ga0164295_10003626_pt1 | contig 12373 bp, 13 predicted proteins | sample GEODES006metaG_FD_111798 | JGI IMG/M metagenome (GOLD analysis project Ga0164295, IMG submission 111798) | Oligotrophic lake water microbial communities from Sparkling Lake, Wisconsin, USA - GEODES006 metaG | ecosystem: Environmental > Aquatic > Freshwater > Lake | place: USA: Sparkling Lake...
TGTTCTGAATACCTTGGCTCACTGGTTGGCCGGGGGTATAAGTCAAGTTGGGTGTGAACCACGAAGTTGTGCTAACAGGGGGCTCATTGTACATCGAGGATTCACCGTTGTTGGTGTTTGCACCGGTAAAACCTTCTTTCATATTATGAAATGCATTTAATGCAGCAACCATTGGACCACTAGCCGCTCCGCCGCGTTTATTGGGTGCAACACCACCCATACCCATTGTCCCTCCTCCACCTAACACAGTTGCCAAAGGACCACTAGGGGAACCCTTAGACATTAGTCCTTCCTTCATACCATTTTTCATTAAAGTTTTAGAGACAGTTGTAAATGCCTCAAGAGGCGTTGTTTGAGCGCACGAACAGAACAAGTGTCCGGACATAACAAAGAATAACACAACAATTAGAATAATTATTTCAGTGCGAAAAAATGACATATTATACATATTTGATAGATAATATTTTTCATCTATATTTTTCTAAAAAGAGCTCCACTTGTGAATTATAATGGAAATATTTAACGCCGTCAACACAAAAATACTTTTTGTCCGTTATCAAATGTCTCAAATTCTTCTTGTTTCCAACTTTTTCTAAATCGGTGCGTTCATTAACAAAAACTGTGTGCAAGTTTATTCCGTGCATTCCCACAGTTCCCCCTAAATTCTCACCAAGAATATCCACCAATCCAACAACTTTAACACCGTCTTTTAAAATCGCACCAATCTCTAAATTACTTATTTCTCTCGATTCTCCACTTTCCAATTCAACTTTTGCGTCAAAATAAAATCCTCCGTCGTAATACTTGTGTATATCTGAGGGTTCTACAGAATCTATGCGCGCCAATAATTCCTCCAATTCCTCGTCAAAGACCTCATCCCAGTCAGCAAATTCGTTGGCCCCTACGCGAATGGTCTTTAAGCTGGTATTTAAACAATATATATGCGGTTCCGATGAACTTAAAGGTTCGGCAGAAGGATGATCTTTCACCAGAATCCATTTACCATTGTGTTTCACACGATGACTTCCGCTTACCACTACATTTACAAGTTGAAACATTTGTTCATTTGTTGCATCTAATTTCAGTTTTGCGGTTATTACATTATTGTTTTCCAGAATGTCTCCGACTTCCAACTCCTGAATTGATTTTTCAGACCCGTCGTTCATTGTCAAAAGGGTTTTACCGTGAAAACAATGTCCAGGACCCGGAACAGAAGGTATTGGCGAATTTATATCCACATGCAACACTTCAGTCATAAACGCCAATATTATTATTAATGGTATGCTTATTGACAAAAATATAGCTGTAAATGATATTGCTGCAGGCCACGAAAACGGGAAAAACCACAAGACCATAATAACACCAAATAATACTATTAAAATTAAAACTATGAATTCTAAAATTGCACCCAATAACGATTTTAAAGTGTAATATGTACCCAAACTTGTATAAAGTCCAGCAGTCATTATGCCCATCACTTTTTGCATAAAGTCATTAAACGAAATCAATATAACTTGAATTGGTGTCATAATATTCAATAATCTTCCAAATATTTCTTGCGCTATTTTTGCCATATTTGTTCGCACATTCGAAATAACCGTTCTTATTGAATTCAATGTATTTGCTATATCCCCATACATTGATGTTAAATTTGATGTAATATATGTCAGAGGTTCCACTGCATATCCAGTAATAGATGTCAAAATATTTTGCATACAGTAATTGAAATTGTCTTGGGTGTACTGAATGGTTGATGCGCCTTCTGGCTTGTTTATTAATCCAGCAAAAGGAATAACTTTTGGATTACATCTCTCTACTGCCCAATTGTCTTTTATAGGTTGTAAATTTTTCATTATTGTCGTATATGCAAAAACTAATAACATAATGATTATTAAAATTATGAAAATTATTACTGAACCACCATACATATCATAATAATTTAAATCGCCATACAATTTATTTATTTTATCTGCACTGTTTTTTATATTTGGTTTTTCAAGAATATTATCCATATATAGTAATTGGATAATATTCTATTTATTTATTCTTCACTTACATCTGCGCCTTTTAAATGTTGGATGGTCTTAAAGGTCTTACTAAATCGTCGTCCCAATCATAAAATGTGTGTTCTCCCAATTTAATCTTATGGTCACTCGTAATCAAACAACTAAACCAATCAGATTTTTTAAGGTTCTGTTTCTTTGCTTCAGGATGCGACCTGACTTCAATATATTTGTCTTGTTCTTTGCTGAAAATCATATGACTTCCCGTAACATAGATGTCCTTTCCATTTACTCCGTTTGGAATAGCATAAAAGTCAATTTTGGATTCACTATTATCTAATTTTATTGATGCATTCACGCGACTGCCATTCTCCAAAACATCCCCTAAATTCAAATCCTTCATAGCTACTACTTTTCCACCGCGCAACTTGACTTCCGTGTCTGGATGGAAACACAAGGCTTGTACCATTTGACCCGGAGGGCCATTCCATGTTGCCTGCATTGTCTCTATACTGCCCTCCATAATATACATAATTGTTACTACGATTCCTATTACTTTTCCAACTAAATCTTTGATTCCAATGGTGATTCTTTGGAATTCTATTATCAAATTCAAGAAAACGCCGTATATGTTTCCTGTAATGCTCGCCATAAATGTTCTTATGTTGCTAATCATCACTCGGAAAAAGTTGAGACTATCTGTGAATTGTCCGCCCATTTGAGATAAATTGGATGTAATATAGGTTAGCGGCTCTAGTAAGTACCCCATATAACTGTTTTGCATATTCTGCACGCAAAATGTGAAATCTTCCTGTATATTGTCAGAAAGAGGCATAAACATAGGATTGCAGCGATATTTTGGCCAATCTTTTTTAATCTCTGTAATTGAAGCAAAAAAATACATTGAAACAATTAGCGCTATAAAGGCTAAATTTATATATATGAAATGAATCCAATCTATTCCTTTTGGCATTAACTTATATTATCTTTATAATTTATTTTCTCGACTTTCTCGATTTCTTCGACTTTCTCGACTTTCGCGACTTTCGCGATTTTTTTGTCTTGCGACCTTTTCTCGATTTTTTCCCACCCGTTACAAGTGGAACCTGGTCTCCTTGCGCTTGCACTTGTCCTTGATTTATTGATTTTAAACCAGACATTTGTTGATTATTAGGCGTTTGATTTCCAGCACTTGTAACTGTGTAACGAGGAGTAACTGTGCCAACAGGTATTGCATCTCCACCCCATTTCATTCTATTGTGCCGGCGTTTACCGCCTTTTGTAGCAGACCCTAACAATGATGATTGTGTATTTATTCCATTTTGCTGAGTTACCATTGCATCTTTGCTTGGGTTGCCAGTACCTCCTGGTGGTGGTGGTGCTCTTAATGGTTGTGGTAATGAGTTAGACATATAATATACGCAAATATTTTTTAAACGCAATAAGAAATTCAAAAATAAATATGCGGTAAAAGGTTTCGTTAAACTTATGAAATTAAGTTTCTTAATTACTTTATATGGACGATAATGCAAGGCTTCAATTACAAAAGATGATTAAGGCGAATGATGTCGAGGACCAAACTGGATTAATACGCGAACTGAAACACAGTCATCAACTAAAATCCGATATTAATGGTCTTCTTTTGCTAAAAGCTAAACATCGCGATAACCAAGAAATGATTATCACCGAGGCTATGGCAGAATGCAATTTTTTATTCACTTATTACACCGACATTTTCAACAAGGTGCGAAAGAATGAGATTGACTTGGAAATATTATTCAAGTTCTTGAATGTATTAAGACAAATCGAAGATGGTGAACTAGACCAACACGAGGGTTCTTTTGTTGTTGGTAAGTTGTTAAAAGAGCTTTATGTGGATAGCGCTCTAAGAAAGGCGGATAAGCTCAATGAAGAACGCGAAAAGGAAAAACCCGTTGAAAAAGTTGTTGAGCCTATTAATATTTCTTGGAAGCAATTTAAAGAAATTGGAAAATTGTAGGTCCTAAAATTCAGTATCTCCGGAAAACGCATATTGTTTCTCTTTGTAAATATATATAAAGAATGGCTTCAAAGAAATCAGCTTCAAAGTTTTTGACTTTATGCGCAATTATACTTCTTATTATTTTTGTGGTATATGTAATATACAAATATGCGTTCGGAAACAACAGTAAAACAATAAAATGCAATATGAAATTTGGTTTGTGTCCTGCGGCAAAATGCATTCCCTATCCACATGATGATTCAAAGGCTTATTGTATGTGCGATGTTGCGACTGGCTCAAATTATAGCGTCGGTAACAGTGACTGCGAGACAATAAAACCTTATACAACAAAATCTGGACAAGAAGTAATTTTTTCTGACTTTAGCCCGATTATTGAGAAAATGGGGTATCATTTGCAAAAATGTCCTCCTGAAGCAGTAAATTTGAATTGCATGAATAAAATTTGCTCCGTGGACCCAAATAATCCTTCCAAGGCAATTTGTTTGTGCGACAAGTTGGACAATAATGGATTAGACTGGGTTACTTTCAATAAAGACGGTGACCCAAAAACTTGCAACTATCAATCGGGAGCATCGAATCAGAGTTATTTAAATCTAAATGCGTTTATTGCAAAGCACCCTGCCAACTAAGTTCTAAAATTCAGTGTTTAAAAACGCATCTTGTTTTTCTTTGTAAATCCTGGTTTCATCGAAACCTCCTATAAATTCTCCATTATAAAACACCATAGGAAATGTCTTGCATTCTTTCCCAGCTTTATCTCGAATGAATTCCAAGAATGCAGATTTATCTTCAATAAGCCAGTCATCGCAATCCACAATCAAAGGTTTTTCTGTTTCTGATTCTAATAATTTCTTTACTTTAGTACAATTTGGGCAGCCACTTTTTGTGTAAATTGTATAATTGTTTGAAGCAGGTTCAATATATTCCATCGTTATATAGCTATGTAGCTAAAATAATTTTATATTGTTTTCTTAATGCGTAAAAAATAATATCAAATCAATATATAATGGCAACAAAACGCAATTTTAGGAGAAAATCTCGTTCGAATCGCAGAAAAAGAACTACTATGAAAAGGGGTGGAAAGAAATATTCTATGGGTGGAAAAAAATATTCTATGGGTGGAAAAAAATGTTCTATGGGTGGAAAGAAATATTCTAGAGGAAAAGGGAGAGGAAGAAGAGGTGGAGCGGAGGGAGATATTACAATGGTTACTAGAGCGGAAATTGCTCCTTGGGCTGAAACTATGATGACCGCTTATCCTCAGGCACAAAATTTTATTCGGGTGTTATTTGATGCAGTTGTAGCCAACCCTGCCAGAGTTTCTATAGTATCCGTAAGAAACGATGCAAACGAAGAACCTACCAACATTACTAGAGATATTTATACCAGATCCGCAGAGTCTGGTACCAACGCTTTTCAAATTTTGGCCAGAAACTCTGATTGCAGAATAACTGATCGAGACACAGGTTCTACATATTCTGGCAAATTTGTAGGTTGGCCCAGTAATACTATGGAAGACAACTTCCCTCCTTACATGTATTTTTACATGTAATAAATAATTTAATCACTTAAACATATTTTAATAAATATATTTAAGAAAATGACTACAATAACAAAGTCTAAAAAAGTGCAACTAACAACAACGCTTGTTATTGTTGAATCACCCGCGAAATGTAAGAAAATCGAAGAATACTTGGGTCCTGGTTATAAAGTAATTGCTAGTTATGGTCATTTGAGAGAACTTGGTTCCCTGAAAAATGTAGACATTGAAAATCATTTTACACCCAATTATCAAATAATTAATGACGAGAGAAAACGCAAGCATATTGAGTTTATGCGCAAGGATATTCATTCAGCGGACGATGTAATATTGGCCACGGATGATGACCGCGAAGGTGAGGCAATTGCTTGGCACATTTGCGCCCTCTTTGATTTGCCCGTTGACAAAACCAAACGCATCGTGTTCCACGAAATTACTGAACGCGCCATTCAAGCCGCCATTTTGAATCCAAGGACCATTGATTTGAATCTGGTTTATTCCCAACAAGCGCGACAAATCCTGGATTTACTAGTGGGATTCACCATCTCTCCATTATTGTGGAAGTACATTTCCAAAAGCACTGAAAATAGTTTGAGTGCTGGGCGATGCCAAACACCAGCATTGAAGTTGGTCTACGAGAATCAAATAGAAATCAATAATTCTCCTGGTAAAACCGTTTATAACACAGTAGGATATTTCACAAATAAATGCATTCCATTTGATTTGAACGCACGCTACGATAGTGAAGATAAAATGTTAACTTTTTTGGAAGAGACTGTCAATTTTGAACACATCTATTCTTGTACAACTCCGAAAAAAGTTTTCAAGGCTCAACCAGAGCCTCTTACTACTTCGAGAATTCAGCAATTGGCAAGCAATGAGTTGCATATTTCACCCAAGGAGACGATGCGCTTGTGCCAAATCTTGTATGAAGAGGGACACATTACTTATATGAGAACAGATTCGAAGAAATATAGCAAAGATTTTATTGACACTGCCAAGGAATACATTGTGAAAGAATACTTGGACACCAGATATTTAAATCCTCAAATTGACAGTTTAGCAAATACAAAAGACAATGCAGAATCTCAAGAAGATACCAAAAAGTCTGATAAACCTAAGAAAATGAAAAAGTCCAAGACACCTGATGCAAAAGAAAAATCTTTGTCACAAGAAGCACACGAAGCAATCAGACCTACTAAAATTTCTGTTAAAAGCGTTGATGATAAAATGGGGCCTCGAGAGAAAAAGTTATACAAATTAATTTGGGAAACAACTGTGGAAAGCTGTATGTCACAAGCAGAGTTCTTCCAGATTAATGCGTCGATTAGCGCACCATTTGAAGCAAAGTACACTCATACTTCCGAAATAGTTGATTTCCCAGGTTGGAAAATAGTAAAAAATAAATACACAGACGCTGAAAAAAGCAAAGTCTACACTTACCTTCAATCCATTAAACAAGACACAGCGTATGATTATAAAAAAGTAGCTTGCACAATGAGTTTAACAGATACAAAATCGCATTATACAGAAGCGAGACTGGTTCAACTGCTTGAAGAACGCGGTATAGGTAGACCATCCACATTTTCTACACTAATAGATAAAATCCAAGAGCGAGGTTATGTGAAAAAGGAAGATGTAAGTGGTAGAACACTTCAATGCACTGATTTCGAATTGGAAGAAGAGACTATTACTGAAAAGAAAACAACGAGAGAAGTCGGAAATGAAAAGAACAAATTAGTCATTCAACAGTTAGGTATTATAGTGATGGAATTCTTGGACAAGCATTTCACTGAACTCTTCAATTATGATTATACAAGATTGATGGAGGACGATTTAGACAAGATATCAAAGGGAGAGAAAGAGTGGACCTTGTTGTGTGATTCTTGTTTAAATACTATGGAAGAATCGTGCAAAGAGTTGAAGGACGAGAAAAAACACGAAATTAAAATAGACGAAACTCACAGTTACATCATAGGCAAATATGGTCCCGTTATTAAATGCGTCGAAGGCAAAGACGAGAAAGGAAAAGACAAAGTGGTCTTTAAGCCCATTAAAAAAGATATTAATTTGGAGGTTTTGGAAAGGGGAGGGTATAAACTGGAGGATTTGCTGGATGCAGATACAAAGAAAAAGGGCGACCCGCCGCTAGGTAAATTCCACGGCGAAGACTTGTTTATTAAAAAAGGAAAATTTGGATTATATGCTAATTGGGGGGATAACAACAAGTCGCTATCGTGTTTTGGGAATCGACCTATTGCAAATATTACTTATGATGAAGTTATTGCAATATTAATGAAAGACGAATTGGATGGAAACCTAGGTAAAAAGGGACCCAATATTATTAGAGAAATTACTACTAATATTAGCATAAGGAATAGTGCACATGGCGATTATTTGTTCTTTAAGACACCTAAAATGAAGAAACCAGTATTTTATAAGCTGAATGGGTTCAAGGGCGATTACAAGAATTGCAATATAGAGATTTTGAAGAGCTGGATTATTGATGAACACAAAATCCGCATATAAATCAGGGAACCTTAGGTTCCCCGAACCCCTCCTCTATTTTTACATCGTTTCGATAAAAATGATGTAAAAATTATATATACAAAAGACAGCAAAAATAAAGTAAAAAGGAGGGGTTCGGGGAACCTAAGGTTCCCTGATTTAGGATTTCTTAGCAACAGCCGTTGAACTTCCAGACAATGAATTCGATGTGGGGTCAAATGTAATATAAGAACGCAAGTTCTGTGGACGCAATATCTGGAAAATCAAGTTTAACGAATAATTAAATTTGCCAAACTCCACCAGAAGACCATTGTGATAACGAATTTTTATTTTCAATTTGCGTATTCTCTCAGCAGGGGGATTAAATATCTTAACCGCTTCAGTGTTGCTGTCATACCATTGAGAAATAGGAGTCGTAGTCACACCCACTTTTGCAAAGGCTGAATTGTGAATTCCATTCGTTTCGTTTGTCTTATAAGTAAATGGTGTTAAACTAAATGGACTAGTTTCATCAATATTGTTTAAACCAGCAATTTCAATGTAAAAATAAGCATTTCCCATCAGATTAATTTTTGCAGGAGCTTCTAAATAATTAACAAACTTATTTTGATATTGCGCGTCGGGCAAAAGCCAGTACCCATTATCTCCAGAAGTTAATGCGTCTCCGTAATAAAAGCGCGGGTAAACGCCGGGATATTTATTAGTAATTGTGGGTGTAGGGCATCGCGTAAATCCTAAAAAGGCTGGCAACCCCCAATTGGAAAAATCGTCCAACTGGTTTTGAAAACATTGCAAACTAAGCAACTCTTCACGCAGTAAATAAAATCTGGAATCATTTGTTAAAATAAATCCCGAACTTTTATTTCCGAACCACAATGTTTGTGTTACTTGATTGTAAACAATTACAAATTGATTATACCCGCCTTTTTCAATGTATTCAGTTAGTAAATCAGGGTAGTTTTGTGTCAAATATTCATAAATATAAACATCAACTGCTTCATTAAATCGATTTGTCAATTCTGTTGCAATTTGAATAGGATTGTAAAATCCCTCTGAAATGGCTACTATATAATTTTCATCTATGTGTGAATACAATGCTTCAAAAATAGCATTTAATAAAGGGTCAAAAAAACCGTTTTCACTAGGGTTGAACGGCTTATCTATTTTGAATACTATCCCTATATTTGCTTGTGCGAGAGAAAAGGTGTTATAATTGGCGGGAAATGTGTAATTTCCCAATTTTACTGTAGACACATTCACATAATCGTCAGGCAACTCTATTTCAAAATTGCTTGAATTTGGCCATTTAGTGATATCTCTGTCTTCAGAATGAATGCTCACCACTCTCTGTTCAATCATATATTCATTTGAATTGGGTATTAAAGGATAATTTGTACTTGTATTAAATCTGCTCATATAATACTATTATAGAAAGAAATTTTTATTTTTATATTTATATTTTACTTATTATTAAATTCAATTAGCAAAACTTTATTATAACCGTATATTAAATGTCAACAATTAGTTTTTCAGGAAAACAGCCAAATTATACTGCATACATAAAAACATTCCCTGCTTCTCCTCTATCTACAATTGCTACATGGACAAATACTACAATAAGCAACGCAGTTTATCTTACGCCGTCAAATTCAAGCTCGAGTGTTTATATCAAAAATGACCTTCTTGTTGGCGGGTCTATAAATAATCCTTCCGATTTCAAATTAAAAGAGAATATCGAAGATTTAAAATTGTCATTAGCAGATGACCTATTAAAACTCGAACCAAAACAATATAATTATATTGGAGATACAGATAAAAAACTTCATTATGGTATTATAGCACAAGATTTGGAGACCTATTTTCCAAATTTAGTAACAACTGTGAAAACGGAGAATGATGGGGTGCAAGAAGAAACCAAAGTTGTTAATTATTTGGAACTAGTTCCACTTTTAATTGTTAAAATACAAGATTTGCAAAAGCAAATTGATGAATTGAAGAAACAAGGTCAATAAATTATTTATTATCTATTAGTAATATAATAAATAAAATGTCTACAGCCCAAACAGGATTCAAAACAGTTGAACCGGCTGCGCAAATAGTTGCACCAGCCGCAATAGTGGACGCGCAAGGTGCAAATGGCGGCGGTTCAATTTTCAGCAATTTAATTTCAAAATTTTATATGTCGTTGATTATGGTGGGAATAATTTTATTATTTGCCACTATTGGCTCCACTTCAATGGATAGTTTAAACGGTTCTATTGCTGGCTATGTACTCGTTGGTTCCGGTATTTTAATATTAATAAGCTCTTTACTATATGGCGTTATCAATAACAAAAGTGATGAAGGTAAAGCCTCATTAGGTAATAAAAATAGATGGACTATTATGAGCATCATTTACACCGCTGGTCCATTTCTTGTTCTAGTTGGAATTGTCGCATATGTTCTGTATTTATTATTTACTTTTAAAGACAGAATAGCCGAGGGAAGAATTGCGCCTGGGTACATAAATTTTACAAATATATCTGTAATTTTAATTCTATTGCAACTTTTCTTATTCTATATGGGAACACTCAAACAAAGTTTTAAAGATGAACAACGGTTAGACCGCGTCTATAGTGGACTTTTATATTTTATAGGCATAATAAATATTGTAGCAGTAATAACAATAGGTATTATTTTAAAATATTTCTCTACTGATGGATAAGCTTGCGACATACAAGCTTGCGATATACAAGTTTGCGATATATAAGCTTTTTCCACTTTAAGGATTATTAGCCTTCAAAAACTTGTAAGTTAATCCATAATAACAATCCGTCTCCCATATTCCAGAAATCTTAAGCATAAAATTGCCATTACTGAGTTTATCAGCATTGTCCAGAAATAATTTTATATTTCCGTTTTTGAACTGTTCATTTATCTTGTATTGAGGAATTTTATTTCGTGTGTTATATTTCCTCAATAAGCTTTCTTCTATCAAACGCAAATTCTCTATTAAATCCTTGTGTGTAACAGTATTGAAAGTGCATTTATATTTATTATAATATTTTTCAATATTTATGTCGTGCAAAGGAATTAATAGATTTATTCCATTCAACACAAATAATGGATTAGAGTAAAGTATCCGGACAAAGTTTCCCTCATTCATCACATTATTTTTTATGGGATCGCAAAAATATACATTATCATCTTTATATTGCTCTATTCTTTTTACAATGTTCATTCTAATACTAGACTTTATTTATTTGCGTTATGTTTTTAAGTACTTTGAAAAAAAATTATAAATAAGTAATAAAATGGAATAAAGAATGTTGAGTTAGACTATATAATGAAATTTCACGAAACCCATTTTGAAGAATATATAAATGCCAAAGAAAACTTGCATCCAAAGCTTGAAAAGGTATTTGCCAAATTCCCCAAGAAAATACACGATTTGAAAAACCTAATTTTTTATGGTCCCAATGGTGTCGGTAAATACACACAAATGTTAAAGTCTATTCGCAAATATAGTCATACTGATTTAAAGTATGAAAAGAAAATCAGCGTCACTTATAACAAACAGCAATACTTCTTTAAAATAAGTGATATTCATTATGAAATCGATATGTCGTTGCTTGGGTGCAATTCAAAGTTGTTGTGGCACGAGATTTACTCACAAATAGTTGATATTGTATCTGCAAAAAGTGAAAAATCGGGTATTATTGTATGCAAATATTTCAATGAAATTCACAGCGAATTGTTAGACAATTTTTATAGTTATATGCAAAAGAATAATGCTTTATCAATTGATTTAAAATATATTTTAATTACAGAAGAACTGAGTTTTATTCCAGATAATATATTGAATTGTTGCGAGGTTATAAATATTCCTCGACCCACAAAAGCGGCGTATAACAAGTGTTTAAAAAACAAATTGGGTATAAAAGTAGAACAGATTACAAATATTAAAAATTTGCACGCATCTATAACAGAATTGATGACACCATATAAAATCATATGCGATAAGATTCTGGATGCGATGATTAAAATTGATGATACCAAGTTTCTCAAATTTCGAGACCTTCTCTACGACATTTTTATCTATAACTTAGACATTACCGATTGTGTGTGGTATATAACATCGACATTAATAAAACAAAATAAAATAAAAAAAGAGAACATTTCAGAGATGATGATTAAAACATACTCGTTTTTTCAGTATTACAACAACAACTATCGTCCCATTTATCACTTGGAGAATTACTTATTTTTTATTGTTTCTTTGATTCACAACTATAAAATGTAGATTTACTTGAAACAAATATAAATATAAAAATGAAAACA
>Ga0164295_10003628_pt1 | contig 12364 bp, 11 predicted proteins | sample GEODES006metaG_FD_111798 | JGI IMG/M metagenome (GOLD analysis project Ga0164295, IMG submission 111798) | Oligotrophic lake water microbial communities from Sparkling Lake, Wisconsin, USA - GEODES006 metaG | ecosystem: Environmental > Aquatic > Freshwater > Lake | place: USA: Sparkling Lake...
GATGTGCCGTGCTCGAACACTGGCGTCATTCGCCGCCGTGTCGATGTCCGCTGGCGCTTGCGCGAGAGCGACTTCGCCGAGATGGCGGCCACGCAGTTCCAGCTATTGATGAACAGCATTGCTGTCTTGAAGCCGGGCGGGGCCTTGGTCTACAGCACCTGCAGCCTGGACTCCGAAGAGAACGAGCAAGTCGTGCAGAAGGCGCTTGAGGCCGAGCCTCGGCTCAAGCTGGTTGAGACGAAGCAGTCTCTGCCGCATCGCGATGGCTTGGACGGCGCGTATGCCGCGCGTTTGGAGTTGTCTTTGTAGAGCGGCGACGCAGGATATTCGGAGTGCTGTGCCCTCGCCCGCAAGCGGGCGAGAGAAGGGCCGAAGCTGCGCCATGGTTACCTCACGCAAACGCCGTGTAACCGCGCAGCTCGGCCAGGCGGCCGGCGACATCAGCGGCGTCCACGTCTTGCAGGCGGCGGGTGCTGAAGGCTTCGCAGGTGTAGCTGGCGACCACGCTGCCGTGCACCACGGCGGTCTTCAAATCATCAAAGGTTGGCTGCGTCTTGCCATTGGCGGCCAACCAACCAGCGAGACCGCCGAGGAAGGAGTCGCCCGCGCCGGTGGGGTCGAAGACGGAGGGCAGGGGATAGGCCGAGCAGGCAAAGAAGTCCTGCGCGCCTTCGCCAAAGAGGTAGCTGCCGTGCTCGCCGCGCTTCACGATGACGAACTTCGGTCCCTTGGCTTGCAGCTTGCGGCCGGCTTCGATCAAGTTCGTGGTAGCGGCGAACTCCTTGGCTTCGCCATCATTGATGACCAGCAGGTCGATCTTTTTGAGCACGTCATGCAGGCGCTCGTTGGCGATGTTGATCCATAGGTCCATCGTGTCGGCCACGACGAACTCGGCGGTGGGGCACTGCTCCAGCGTTTGCAGCTGGTTGTCTGGGCTCATGTTGGCCAGGACGGCGATCTTGATGGCGCTGGCGGTGACCTCGGAGACTTTTGGCTGCCAGTGCTCCAGCACGTTGATGCCGACCTTGTGCGTGGTGCGCGTGTTCATGTCGGCGAAGTATTCGCCGGTCCAGGTGAAGCTTTCGCCACCGCTGCGCTCGACGTTGTCCAGGTTGATGCCCCGGCCGGTCAGCAGGTCCAGGTGCGGCTTGGGAAAGTCATGCCCGATGATGCCGGCCAGATGCACAGGCTTGCAAAAGATGCTGGCCGCCAGCGCTGCATAGGCCGCTGAGCCACCGAGCAGGCCCTCCTGCTTTTCCGTGGGGGTGATGACATTGTCGATGGCGACGGTTCCGGCGATCAGGAGGGACATGGAGAGCTTAAGGGATCAGTGTTTACAGAGGTAAAAAGGAGCGTGATGAGAGCACGCTAGGCTGCGGAGCACAACCAATGTTCGGTCAGCCAGGTCAAATACGAGGGGTAGACCACCCGCCGTTGGGGAGGTTTTCACGTGTCAATCACGCCTCATCAAATCATCGAAACCAAACCGCGCATAAATCCTGCTTTATCCAGGCTCCAGTTTCCGCCATCATTTCTCCTGCAGTATGCGTTTTGCGATTTTCCTGGCTGTTCTATTTCTCCTCCCCGCTTACGTCGTGGTGCTGGAGTGGAACTATGTGCATTTTCAGCAGCCGAAGCTGCTGGCGCAATGCCAGGCGCGGCTGAACGAGGCGGGGCTGGGGGGCTTGCAAGTGTCGCTGGACCACTTTGACGCCAGGCTGACCGGGGTTTGCCAGAGTCCCGATGACCGGGAGCGTGCCCGGGCGGTGGTTGAAAGCTTGCCCGGCCTCCGCGTGCGGGATGAAGACCATCTGGTGACGGTGCCCGCGCAGCTTCAATCGCGCTTGGAGGATGGCGTGCTGCGGCTGGAGGGTTGGCTGCCGACTGAAACCGCGAGACGACTGATCGCGGCGATGGCGGTGGAGTTCCGTCCTGACTTGACGGTGGACACGAAGGGCATCCGCCTCCTGCCGTTGGTGGAGATGGGGGCCGGGACCGAGCTTTCGGGGCAGGAGGTGCCCGTGGTTTTTGCCACCTTGCTGAACTCGATCCGGGCTCCGGCATCCTTGTCCGTCCATCCAGGACCGGAGGGCATCGAGGTGCGCGGCTACCTGCCTTCGCGCTCGATGGGGGACAGCGTCGTGAAGGAGATCGAGGCCTCGGCCCCGGGGCGCCGGGTCGAGGCGTCCGGGCTTAAGGCCAGCCCCCACCTGCTGGCAGCGCCCTTTATCAGAGGGGAAGGGCTGGTGACGTTTCTTCGCAGCTTCTTTGCCACGCCCGCGCCCGGGACGTTCAGCATCGACGCCCGCAACGGTGCCCGCCTCAAGGCCCATGCCACGGTTGGGATGGAAAGCGAGTGGCTGCGGCTGCTGCGTCCACTGGTGGAGGCTTCGCGTGTGGATATGCAGATCACGCGCGTGCCCTCGCGCTATCATTTGCCGGGTTATCAGCCGGTCACCCCTTTGAATCCCGCCTGGCTGGCCGTGATCCGGTCGCAACGGATTTTCTTCGAGGCTGGCGGCCTGGCGCTCGCGGAGGAGGAGGCCAAGCTGGAGCCCCTGGCCTATCTCTTGATGGAAGCTGGGCCTGCCATGCGGGTGGTGGTGGCCGGTTACTCGGACCCGCTGGGCGAGCCCGGCGGAGAATCGCTGCGGCTGAGACGTGCCGGGCTGATTCGTGACCGCTTGCTCGACTATGGTGTGGCACCGGAGGTGGTCCAAGCCGAGGGGTTTGAGGTGGTGCGCGCGCCCGGTGTGCTGACCGAGGACCAGCGGCGCTTCGGGCGCAGCGTGGAGTTTTTGGTGCCGTAGGCATCCCTGATTGCAACTTTCATGAACCTGACGATCCCTCCGCCCTCTCTTGAGCCCTTGCTCTACTTTGTCACCCACGGCCTGCTGGTGATGGCTAGCGCGGCGGTCATTTTCTTCACCCTGGGACTGTGGTTTGGCTGGCTGACCTGGGCGCGCCACAAGCGCCGGGCGCGGGCCTTCCAGGAGGAGACCACCCTGCTGCGCCATGAGATCGCCTCGCTGAAACGGCGTATTGCAGAGGAAGCGGTCGATGCGCCGCCGCTGGTGCCGATCGGGGACGATGCTCAAGCTGCGATCAGCCCCGCTCCTGCTGCCAAGGAAAGTGAAGGGCTGGCAGTGGCGGTGCTGGCTTCGGTCGCTGCGCCGCTCGCTCCCATGGCCATGCCGGATAGCATTCAAGCCCTGGCAGCCCAAGGAACCACTGGACTGGCCATCGGGGCCACCACGTCCACGGATTCTGCCGCGACCGCGTCGTATCACGTGCCTGTGGCCGCTCCGCCCAGGCCGGAGCCTAGGGGGGGGCACACTCCAGCTCTGGAGATCGTGGAGCCGAAGACGGAGTCGACGACCATTCTGCTCCCCGCCCCTTCGCGGGAGACCACGTCGATCAAGCTCGGGGCTGCCTCTGCAGGCCCTGCGATCGGATCCATCACCGGTCCAATTCAGCTGCCGCCGCTGCCTGAACTCGTGGAAATCCCTGCCGCGCTGGCGGCTACGCCAGAGGCGGGCGGCCTTTTTGCCGCTGAACTTGCCGCCGGGACGGTTCGACTAGACCCCAAAGTCGGCATTGTGTATGCCGCGCGCCCGGACCGCTGGGATGACCTGACGCTGCTGCGCGGTGTGGGCGAGGTGCTTCAGGGGCGCCTGCATGACCTCGGCATTTTCACCTTCAAGCAGATCGCTGTCTGGACGGCGGCGCAGGTGCAGGAGATCGCTCGGCTGATCGAGGCCAAGGACCGGATTCAGCGCGATTATTGGGTGCAGCAGGCCTGCGAGCTGCACTACCTGAAGTATGGCGAGAAGCTGGAGGACTAGGCGGGCGCGCAACGCAATCTCAACGGTATTCCCTTCGCATCCTGGCCGCTTCTGTGCTCACTAAAAGCACTCCCTTTTATGCGAAAGACCAAAATTCTCTGCACCCTCGGACCTGCCACGGAAAGCGCTGAAGCCATTGCCTCCCTGATCAAACACGGCGCGGATGTGATGCGGCTGAACATGAGCCATGCCTCGCATGAATGGGTGAGGGCGGTCTATCATCGCATTCGTGAAGCCGCCGTGGGGGCCGGGCGCGAGGTGTCGGTGCTGATGGATCTGACGGGGCCGTCCATTCGCACTGGGGATGTGCCGGAGCCCTGGAAGCTGGTGGTGGGTGACAAGGTGGAGTTGCGGGTGAAAGTGGAGACGCCGCCCACCACGGATTACTCCTGCACGGTGAACTACGAGGGACTGGTGAAGGACCTGAAGCCGGGCGATACGATCAATGTGGATGGCGGCATGATCCAGCTGCGCGTGCTGGAGGTGACGCCGCTGCATGTGCTGAGCGAGACGCTGACGCCGGGCGAAATGAAGAGCCGCCGTCACATCAATCTGCCCGGCGTGCCGGTGCGCCTCCCGCCGCTGACCAAGAAAGACTATGCCGACCTGGATCTGGGCGTGGAGCTGGGCGTGGATTTCTTCGCGCTGAGCTTCGCGCGTGAACCGGCGCACATCCAACATGTGCAGCTGCTGCTGGACCAAAAGGGCAGCAAGGCCCGGGTCATCGCCAAGGTGGAAAACCAGCAGGCACTGGACAACATCGATGCGCTGGTGGAAGCCAGCGCGGGCATCATGGTTGCGCGTGGCGACCTGGGCAGCGAGTGCCCGATCGAGGACCTGCCCATCATTCAGCGCACCATCGTGGAGCGCTGCTCCTATCACGGGCGCAAGGTCATCGTGGCCACGCAGATGCTGGAAAGCATGATCGAAAACCCCGTGCCGACACGCGCGGAGGTGACGGACATTTTCAACGCGGTCATCGAGCAAGTGGATTGCGTGATGCTCAGCGGCGAGACCAGCGTGGGCCGCTACCCGGACAAGTGCGTGGATGTGCTTCATCGCGTGATTAGCCGCATTGAGGCGGCCTACAAGTCCGAGCGGTTCGTCAGCGACGCTCCGTTAAAGACCAACAAGCACAAGACGGTGAAGTCCGCCATCGTGCTGGCCAACAGCATCGAAGGCAGCAAGCTCCTGGTCTTCACCGTGCGCGGTGTCATGGCCCACCTGCTCGCGCATCAGCGGCCCGAGATGGCCCCGATCTTCGCCTTCACGCCGAACCTGCACGTCAGCCGCACCCTGACGACCGCGCGCGGGGTGCATCCGTATGTGATCGACTTCGTGCAAGGCAGCCCGGACCAGAACATCCGCAACGCCATCAAGCTGTTGCTCGACAAGAACCTGATCAAGAAAGGCGATCCCTTGGTGATCCTCAGCGACGCGCTCTATGATGAGGCGAACGTGGACGCGATCTTCCTGCGCGAGGCGTGAGAGCCTTGACCGCTACAGCACCTTCTGCGGCAGCACCCGATTTGCTTCATCAAGCAGGAGGCGCTTTGGTATCACTGGTGTTTCGCTGATCGCCCAGGCCATGATGGTGACCCGGTGGCCGGTGTTGATCAGGTGCGCGGCGGCTCCGTTGATGATGATCTGCCCGGAGCCTGCGGGTGCCGGAATGACATACGTCTCCAGGCGTGCGCCCGAGGTGATGGAGGTGACGAGCACTTTTTCGCCATCCCAGAGGTCGGCGGCCTCCATGAGGTCGGTAGGGATGCTGATGCTGCCTTCATAATCGACATTGGCGTCGGTGATGCAGGCGCGGTGGAGCTTGGACTTGAGGACGGTTCGGAGCACGGAGCGTAGGGGGATGGGTGCGCAGAATGAATGTGAATTGGCTGCTTGCAAGGCTTTGAAAAGCCGGGAGCGAGAAAGCTTCTGGACAGCCGAGGGAAGGGGGCTGCGGTAAAACTGCTGCAAGACCAGGTTGGGCGCGTTTCCGTCCGTGAATTTAATCAATGAATCAAAATAATAATGGTAATTGTAAATAAATATGGTAGAATTACGGGTAATCCCGTTTTTCTCTATGTCAGCCACTCTCGACATGCCGCACTCCCACTCCATGCGTCAACACGGCAGCGATCCTCTGTTCACGCCCAAACCCGTGGTGGGGCCGCTCACTGAAGGATTGGCACAAGTGCTGGGACAGGGCATGGCTGCCGCCCCAGTGCCTGGCCCGATCACCGCGCCCATCCCCGGGCCGCCGCTCCCGAACCCGCCGCCTGTGATGGTTGAAATCAAGACCGCCGCCATGGAATCCATGCGCCAGGCCTTGCAGGAGCCGATGCAGGAGGTCCCGGCGGGAGCCGGTCTGGACACGCTGCGGATGCAGATGTTTGGCCGCTACTATGAAGAGCTGGAGGGCCGCATGAAAGAGCTGCGCCAAGTCCTGGACGGCGGCGTGGCCCGCGCCCGGAAAGCCATGCTGGAGCGCGTGGACGAGCTAGGGACGGCCCTGCATCGAGACATGGTTTCCCTGCGCCAGGAGGTTCAAAAAGAGGTCGAAGATCTGAAGCGTGACGTGTTCACCACCGTGATGAGCGTGAGCGCGATTAACGACCGCATGGGCATGGCGGAAAGCCGCAACCGTGAGACTTGGATGGCCGTGACCAAGACGCTCACCGACCGTATTGAGATGCAGTCCGCCTCCTGCAACGAATCCATCACCTCGTTCCGCAACAGCCTGGATGAATCGCTGGAGCAGCGCGTGGTCAACACGGTGGAATCAACCCTCATGCGCATGGCCGCCTCGCGCCGCGCCGCCGCACCGACCGATGCCTGATCGAGATGCCATGCCGCTGGCCGCGGCCGATTTGATTGAGGGAGCACCCGCCTCCCGTCATTCAAACGGCAGCTGTGCCACCCTCGACATGGTGACGTCATGGCTCCATGAGCAGCGCCAGTCGGCTCCGGCAACTCCTGCTGGTCTGGCTCCTTTGGATGACTCCCGAAACGACCGGATGTGGAGCGGCCTAGCCTTGATCGGAGCGCCTACGCTGTGGCCTGACGCCTTGAAGGCTCTGTGGCTGGGCGAGCCGGTTTGGAACCATCTGCAAAAGCAAGCCGGCTGGTTCCAGGTGGTGGAGGCCGCGTTGTTGGACACCCGCACAGGCGGCATTGTGGCACGTGCCGCGCGCCCCTGGCGCCGCGTCCCCTCCCAGGAGCCCGCCCTGGACAAGCTTTTGCAGCAGCGGCCGAGCACCCCACGGGGCGCGAGCCTGGAGACATCGGCGCCATCCGACCGCCAGGTGACAGTGCTGGTGGGGCAGCGTTCGCGGCTAGCGGTCCGCACCCTGGGCTATCCTCCCGAGGGTTTGCGCGAGGCGCTGCAAGCTGTCTGCGATGAGGCCGACGCGCTGCTGGATGAGCCCATGGCCGCCGGTCAGAGCCGGCAGCGTTTGATTGAACCCCTGCTGCGCAACGCGCTTTTTCGCTCCGGTCCCAGGGCGGCCCCGTGGAACAAGGCCGGTGCGCTGCGTTTTTTGTGCCTGACCGGCCTTGTCGCCGCCGGGCTTGCATTCCTGGCGGTCCAGGAAGAGATCGCCTGGCATCGGGCCGTGGCCAAGCTGGATGCGGAACCCGGGATTCGGCTCACGGGGGTTGAGGTTCGCTGGGGAGTCCGCCACATTGAGGGCCTGCGGGACGGCATGTCGGCGGATCCGGTGGACGTGCTGCGCAGCCTGGGCCGCCCGCTAGAACATGTGGAATTCAATTTGGACACCGTGGTGTATCGCGAGCCCTCGGTGGCTGACCGCCAGCCTTCTGCTTTCCCCCCGCCATGAATGCTCTTCGCCTCCGCATCTTAATGTTCATGCTGGTGATCGGCCTCACACCGCTGACGCTGATGACGTTTGGCTTGCGCTTCCTGCCCGGCCCCATGCTGCCGTGGATTTTGTATGCACTGCTGGCTTCGACCGTGGTCGTGGTCTCGGTCGCCATGACAGGAGCGCTGTCCGGTCCGCTCAACCGGGCGGCAGACGCGCTGACCCAGCTGATGCGAACCCATGGCGCGCACCGCCCCAAGGCCTGGGTTCCCGAGGAATTCTGGGAACTGCGGGACTCGCTGCTGAATGCCATGGCCGATGTCGCCGCCGAGCGCGCGGCCCTGGAGCAGCAGCTGGGGGACAAGACTGCGGCCGTGGCGGCGGCGGAGCTGGCGGCGGTGCGCGGCATTGAGGTTCTGCACGCAGTGGTCAATGCCAGCACAGACGCGGTGGTCTTCGTCCACGCCGAAGGTCATGTGACTCTGGTCAATGAACGCACACGCGAACTGTTTGCGCTTCCGGAAGAGATGCAGAAGCCCGGGGCCCAGGCGGATGCCTGGTTCGCTTCTTTGTGCCAGTGCTTTAAGGACGAGCTGTCCGTCAAGGACACCTGGGAGGCCTGGCAGCGAGGCGCGGGCAGCCAGGAGGCCGAGTTTGAAACCACCGACAACCGGCTGTTTGCCGTCAGCAGCTTGGATGTCCGCACTGAGGTGGGCCGCCTGCTGGGCCGCGTGTGGACTTTCCGTGATGTGACCGAGCAACGCGAGTTTGCGGAACGGCTGCAGGAGGCTCAGAAACTGGGCTCTGTGGGCCAGCTGGCTGGCGGTATCGCCCATGATTTTAACAACCTTCTCACGGCTATTCGTGGCAACCTGGCGATGGCTGATCTGATGGACAACCGGGAGGAGTATCGAGACAAGATCGAGAATGCCAGCCGGGCCGCCACGCGCGCGACCGAGCTTGTCGGGCAGATCCTGGGCTACTCCCGTCGCAGTGCCACGGCGGGCACCACGACGAACACTGAGCTGGTCGTGTCCGAGGTGCGCAACATCTTGAAAGCCGGGCTGGACCCCAAGGTGCGGCTGGCCTGCCATGTGCCGAAGGATGTGTGGACAACGGCCGCTGATCCGACCCAGGTGGAGCAAGTGCTGCTGAACCTGTGCATCAACGCACGCGATGCGCTGCCACCGACGGGGGGCACGATTGACATCTCCGTGGCGAATCTGTGCCTGACCTCGCGGGAAGGCGATGAGCACAGCGCCGGGGACTACGTGCTGATGAAGGTCAAAGACAACGGCAGCGGCATGACCGCCGAAGTGCGGGAGCGTTTGTTCGAGCCCTTCTTCACCACCAAGGCGCAGGGCAAGGGCACTGGCCTGGGCCTGGCCATGGCGCTGGGCATCGTGGAGCAGTTCGGCGGTTGGATTGAGTTTGATTCAGAACCCGGCAAAGGCACGGAGTTCCGTGTCTTCCTGCCTCGCTGCAAGGCCGTGCCGCCGCCGCCGCCCGAGGAAAAGCCGAAGACCGACACGCGGGCGCTGCGAGGCAAGGTGGAAGGCACCGTGCTGGTGGTGGATGATGAGGCACCGGTGCGCTCCATCGCCGTCAGCATGCTGCGCTACCTCGGCTACCGCGTCATTGAGGCCGAGGATGGTGAGGAAGCCATCACTATTCCGCGCACCTCCAGCCTGCCGATTGATGCCATGCTGATGGACGTCTACATGCCCAAGCTCTCCGGTCGCGACACCTTCAAGCAGCTGCGCGCCCTGGGCATCGACATTCCCGTGATCGTGTGCAGCGGTTTCATGGTCGAAGCCGCTGAGTTCAACGCCCTGAGCCAGGGACGTCACGGTCTGGTGGATGTCATTCAGAAGCCCTACAGCATGGAGACCCTGGCCAGCGTGATTGGCAAGGCTGTGTCAAAAGGGCATCAAGTGCTGGCGGCTTAACGATGGTCTGCGCAGAGGCGCGTGCGGCCTGTCATTGTTCAGCTCTGGTATAAAAATGTCGTCAGCGGGCTCGTCGCGCTGGCTTCGGTGCTTTGACTTCCGAGACCAATCTCATACGCGCTGCGCCCAGCCTCGCAGGCCTGTTTGAAAGCGATTCCCATGCGCGCTGGATCGCTCGCCACGGCGATGGCGGTGTTCACCAGCACGGCATCGGCTCCCATCTCAAAGGCCTCCGCCGCATGGCTCGGCGCACCGATCCCTGCATCGACCACTACGGGGACAGTGGCTTGAGCAAGGATGATCTCGATCATCTTGCGAGTCACGATGCCTTGATGCGAGCCAATCGGCGAGCCCAGCGGCATGACCGTCGCGGTGCCCACGTCTTGAAGCCGGCGGGCCAGCACGGGGTCGGTATTGATGTAGGGCAGCACAACGAAGCCTTCCTTCACCAGCACCTCTGCCGCCTTCAGTGTCTCAATCGGGTCCGGTAGCAGGTAGCGAGGATCGGGATGAATCTCTAGCTTCACCCAGTTCGGCAATCCGGCAGCGACGGCAAGCCGCGCGAGGCGCACCGCTTCCTCCGCGTTCATCGCACCGCTGGTGTTCGGCAGCAGCAGCACATTCTTCGGAATGAAGTCCAGGATGTTGGCAAAGGGATCGCCTTGTCCGCTCAGGTCCGCCCGACGCAGAGCCACGGTGACGATTTCGGTTTCGGAGGCGACGATCGCCTGGCGCATGAGTTCACCGGACGCAAACTTGCCCGTGCCCAGCATGAGGCGCGAGGTGAAGGAACGTCCGGCGATGGTGAGAGGGGAATGTTGCATTAGCGCTGTGCTTGTGACATCAACCCAGCACCCGCGTCAGCAGCTCATCGGTCGGCAGTTGGAGGCCGATGTAGAAGTCGCCGAACTCAGCATACTGCGCGCTAACCTCGTCGAAGCGCATCTCATAGACGATGCCTTTGATGTGATGGGTGTCGTGAGCGAAGAGCGTGACGCCCCATTCAGCGGCGTCCAGGCCGGTGCTGCCGGTGATGAGCTGGCGAATCTTGCCAGCCCAGGTGCGGCCCACGCGGGCGTGTCCGGCCATGAGCTGACGCCGTTCATCGAAGCTGGCGGCATACCAGTTCTGGCCCACGTTGCGGCGCTTGTTCATGTTGTAGAAGCACATGACCTGCCAGTCCGGCATGTTCGGATACAAGCGGTCCTTGTTGTATTTGGCCATGCGGGCGCGCCATTCGCCAAGACGGGCTTCGAAGGCCTCGCTGCCTTCTTCCAGCTTCTCTTCATTCACCAGTTGCAGTTTGAACTCCGACTCCGGCGTCGTGTATTCACTGAGTTCGGTCATCGACAAGTAGCTGTAGGCGGGGATCAGCACGTCGGGGCCAAAAACTTGGCCCAATTGCTTGGAGAAGCGATCCGCATCGTGCAGGTCAGGCGTCAGCAGCATGAAGCCGAGGTCGCTCTTCGGCCCGATCATGCTGAAGGTGATCAACTGCGTGTCTGGGTGCGTGCGGATCGTCTGCACCAGCTTCACGTAGTTCATCTTGGCCTCCGCCTTTTCGGCATCGTCCAGCAGTGACCACTGGCTGTGATTAATGTGGAAAAACAAGTGCAGCACGTGCCAGCCTTCCAGAGGGCTGAGAGGCTTGATGGCGGTCGGGGGGATATGTTCGGGCATGATGGAAGCACATTTCAAAGAAACGTCCCGTGGTCAAGGCAGCGTCCTGGCACAAGTTGTGCGACAATTGAGACGCCAAAAAATCCATTGCGCCTCCCTCGCGAGGTTTTACTATCCGCCCCCCAACCCACACACAACAATGGCCGACGCAGCAAATAAATATTCCCAGAACATCACCGGTGCTTACTACGTGGACGATCAATGCATCGACTGTGACCTGTGCCGTGAAACTGCGCACGACAACTTCAAGCGCGATGACGACGGCGGTCATTCCTACGTCTTCAAGCAGCCCGAAAGCGACGAAGAGCGCGCCTTGTGCGAAGAAGCCTTGGCTGGCTGCCCTGTCGAAGCGATTGGCCGCGACGGTGAGTGATCTCCCGACACATTCCTTTTTCCAGAAACGGCGCTCTGCACGAGCGCCGTTTTTGTTGCTGCTGCTGGTGGCCTGCATGGCTGGCCAAGCCTGGGCGCTGGAGCGCTACGAGTTCACCCAGCCTGCGATGGGCACGCTGTTCCGCATCACCTGCTACGCGGACTCGCAGGCTCAGGCTCAAGGCGCTGCCGAGGCGGCTTTTCAGCGCGTGCAGGCACTCAATGCTATCTGCTCCGATTACTTGCCAGACAGCGAACTCATCCGACTTTGCAGGGTAGGGGAGTTGGTTGTTAGCCCAGACTTGTTGGACGTGATTCAGCGCTCGCTGGACTTTGCCAAAGTGAGTAATGGAGCCTTCGACATCACCGTCGGTCACTACGCAAATCTGTGGCGGCGAGCCAAACGCAAAGGCACGCTGCCAACTCCTGATAAGCTTGCCAAAGCCAAGGCGCTGACGGGATGGCAATACGTGCAGCTTGATCCCAAGACCAAGCGCATCATCCTGGCCAAGCCTGGAATGCAGCTCGACCTCGGCGGCATTGCCAAGGGCTACGCCGCTGACGAGGCGCTGAAAGTCCTCAAGGCTAGAGGCATTGCCAGTGCGGTTGTCGCGGCCAGTGGCGATCTTGCTATTGGCGATGCTCCACCCGGTGAGCAAGGCTGGGAGGTGAAGCTGAGGACCTTTGAAGCGCCCGAAGC
>Ga0164295_10003629_pt1 | contig 12361 bp, 10 predicted proteins | sample GEODES006metaG_FD_111798 | JGI IMG/M metagenome (GOLD analysis project Ga0164295, IMG submission 111798) | Oligotrophic lake water microbial communities from Sparkling Lake, Wisconsin, USA - GEODES006 metaG | ecosystem: Environmental > Aquatic > Freshwater > Lake | place: USA: Sparkling Lake...
CAGTTGGGGCAGAAAACAGTCGATCATGGCCTTCTTGCCTGGCCATGGCTCCGCCCCTGGCGGTCGATAAATCGAAACCCTTTCCCCAAACTCTTTTTTCAATCCGTCTAAAAACTCTCCCGTGCCATCAGTGCTCAAATTCGTATTTCGACTTTCGAAATCCGAAATCCTTCCTCCCGCCGCTTTACACCATGCCGTGTCTTTCACGTGTTCTGCTAACCCTTCAACCAGGTGCCACCGCCAATCAACGCCCACCAGCCGACGGAAGAATTCCGCCTGCCCGCGGATCCATGGCTGACCGTTATAGACGATAGTAAAAAACTCGATTTTCATTGATCAAACATTGGAATGATATTTGTTAGGTAGGCCTTGTTTTTCTCGGAATTCTTTTTACACGGCCGGATCTTGCAGGAATCCTACGGGACCAAGGAAGATCCTAACATCCCCAATGCTTTCTTTACCAAGTCCCAGCTCGCGGTAATTGGCGCAGAGGCTTGATCGAAACTCAAAGACAACTTCCGATCCCTGCCATTTCCAATCACCCCTCCATGCAAAAGCCCTGCTGCAAGACTTAAGTTGCGGTAGCAAGCGTTGACATAAAGCGGGCTAAAAAGCTCGATCACGTGTGTGCCTGGATCACAAAAAGCCAGATTGGCTAATGCGGCGCCATGTGCCCCCACAACCACCCGGGCCGATCGAAAGGCGCGGGCCTGTTCGGCCACGCTCATTTTCTCCGGCTCAATTTGAGTAAACCCGAGCTTCTGAAGGCCAGCCCAGATTTTTTCAGCCTCGACCAAAGGACGGCGGTCTCCTTTTCCCCGGCCAACAAAAAGGAGCTCCGCTCCTTTTTTCGGACCATCAGAAAAACTACTCCTTAAGAAATCCACGATTTCGGGAGGCGGCAAACCCATAGGCCCTGGCATGCTGGGCAGAACCGCCTCTTCACATAGGTAGCCTTTTTTCCTTTTTCCGAAGACACGACATTTCTCCAAAGGAATTCCTAAAGCCTGCAGGGTTTCTTGCTGGAACGGTTTTGTGATTCCGTTGACGATAAAGTAGTCAAAACTATCCAGCTTAAAACCACTTTTTTTGGCCAATTCGATTCGGGGAAGCACATCTATCATCCAGTGATAATAGCTCTCTCCACCTGTGGCCGCCAAAATCAAGGCCTTCCCCTTCAAAAAACTTGTTGAAGGCATCCACACCCTCCGCATCGTCCAATTCAACTCTGGAGGCTGGCCCCATTCGCAGGAAACATCCCACAAAAGCCTTTGCCTCTCATCCACGACTGCAACGGTAGGTCCATACACAGTAACTCTTTCGATTGCGGCACACCATGATTGGCCATACCAAAGAGCGCTTTCACGCAAATGCGGATGGCTTTGCGGCAACACCGGATCGGATGGAGGCACCTCCCGAGGAATGCGTTTTGTGCTTTTATACAACCCCGCCTCTTCGCATCCAATCACACGAACCGGAGCGCGAGCCCAAAACCCGAACTTTCTGCCCATCCATCGCAGACTTTGTGAAATCTGAGTTCGGATTTTCTTTAGTTCCAAATCGTATGTCTGTGAAGTCATATGCATTTATTTAATAAGATTTTTACAGATCTCGAATTATTCTCGAGTTGCGCTTTTGCCAGTATTCATGCTTCTTTGCCTCCGAGCCCCATCCAGCTTTTGGAAAGAAGTTCCCCATCGAAGTTCATGAGTGGCATAGCCAAGATAAAATAACTTCGCATCTTCTTCTATGAGATGATGATTAATATTTTTCCCTCTTGGGAGCCTTTGCTTGAAATTCTGGCTTTCTTTTTGCCGTATGATGCATCGTCGAAAATAGGTCGCCCACTTCTGGCTTCAGAAAATTCCCTTTGTAAGGCAAAACCCTATCTTGCATGAAATTTCTCTTTTTCAAGCATCCTTGTAATCTTATCTTTTGCCCGTTCGAGAAGATGTACCGTCACCTGATCCACGCCATCAACTCTTCGCCCGGACAAACAAAGGCTTGCCTTTTGGAAAAGGCTTTCCAAACGCAGCGCAAGGGTATGCTTGGCGAGGCATTCTTGACGGGCTTGCTGCGCCATTTCCTGGTATCGGGATGGGTTGTCGGCAACTGTCCTGACCAAGGAGACAAGCTCCTTGGGCCTGTCAGGATCGTATTCCAAGAAATGTTTTCCCGGCTGCAGACCCTCAGGCAACGGGGTTCCAGTTCGGTATTGAAGCACGACTGCTCCCATGACAAGGTGCTCGAAAAATGTGCTCGTGTAACCAGGGCAGTTTGAGGGAAGGTTCAAGAGAGCCTGATAGCTGTCCCTTTCTCTGACGATTTTTCGAATCGGCAGGTCGGGCCGGCATGCCTCCCGCCAAGAAAAACCCTTCAGCCGCCGGATCGCTTCAAAACAGCGTCTGCGAGATTCGTATTCTTTGGGGGTATGGCCGTCGGGCAGTTTACCTACCCATAAAACACCGCCCGTCTTTCTATCGAAGGGTGTTTCGGAATGAAAAGTAAGCGCATCCACGTATTGGTGCATAAAAATTGGCTCAGCACCCTCTTCTCGGAATAGATTCCCAGCAGCAGGGTCGAAATGTGCCATCAGATGACAAAGACGGGCGCAGGCCCGTGTTTTTTCTTCGCTGCTTGGGAAAGGGGATCCGATTACCCGCTCCGTTGACACCCCAATCCAGGCACGCGAATCCCTGCCCCTCCCAAAGTTTTCCGCATTTTCCAGATAAGAAACCAGTTTTCCAAGATGATGATCATTCAGAAGGATTACCACTCCCGCCTTTGCCATCTTGGAGGCCACCACAGCTTCCTGACCCGGGCTCCAAGGCAGCCACTGGTGGGAAATTCCCGCTTTTTCAAGATGGATCCTCCATGATTCCCGCATGGAGTGCGAAAATATTTTTTCCCCAGGAACGACCACATCAATTCGATTCCTAGAAGGCAAAAAAGAGAGCATATTAGGCAAACCACTCTTTTTTTTCAATTCGAGCCATCATCCCCCAAGAACGCCCCTTTCGTCAGGCCTCGCCTGGAAACTAGATAATGAAGGAAAAAGGCTCGGGGCCTCTTCCAGAAGGAAGAAAAAGTTCCTGCCCGACTTCTTCTTTGTTGCCTTGCTGCGCCGGCAGCAGAACGAGCCGACCTTTCAGGAGTTTTCATTTTTGTTGTAACCCATTCATAAAGGGCTTCAGGCTTCGTAGTAAAAAGGGCGGTGCATTCTTCCAACTGCAATAGGTCTTGGGGAGATATCTTCGCAGAAGACCGGTTTGGCTCTTGATCCTCGAACCAGTGGCGGAGTTTTGGAATTTGGAGCAGCCAATTACGGCGGATTCTTAACATAGACTCCTGGGCTTTTTTTCCTACCCGCTCTAAATGTGCCACAGAAACAGAGGGCAGGGGCCACAGACAATCCCGATCCCCACGGAAAAGGAAGCCGTTGTCGCCAAAGGTGATATATTCGTTGTGTGTGGGTTGGTCTTCTGCCACCACACAAAGGCCCATAGTCATGGCCTCAAGAAAAGACAACCCGATCCCCTCGAAACGCCGAGGGGCAAGGTATATCTGGTGCTTGGAAAGTTCCTGCAGATATTCTGTGCGCGGATGGTCGCTTGGCTTCCCCACGCATTCACCAGGCCTAACATGAATCTGACCTATAGACCAATTTTGAAGAAGCTGTATGGCTCCAGAGCGGTCAAGTTCGTCTTGAATCCTTTGCCAGTGAAAAACTGATGGCGGATTCTGCCAGTCTCTTGCGATAGGGAGACACGTGGAATCAGGCGCAAATTGAGCATACCTTGCGTCAAGACCAAGTGAACAATGGAGCGTAAAGAGTCGACGACAAAAACAGACGCTTTTTACCCTTTCCATGGCACGGTAAAAGATATCTGGTCTCTCACGTGAACTGTCCCACATCGGAAAGATTACAACATGATGACCCAGTGCCTTAGCCAAGAAAGCCCACCAGTCAGCCTGAAAAGCGACAACTAGTTTGGGAGCAGAATGAAGTTCAGATATTATTCTTGTCTTTTCACTCGATGAATCGAAAAGAATGTTAAGTTTTGTATTTGAAAAGATGTCAAAAAGGACGCTATAGCTTCCGGACTTTTTATGCTCGGCATGACAAATAATGAGAGGCTGCACGTTATTTAGTTTTACGATTATTTAATTCAAACTCACAAAGATCATTCACAACTTTATTAAAACCATCAGGAATTCTAGATTTTACATCAGGCTTGGAAACCAAGTTCTTGTATTGCGCTTTTTGAAAAAGTGCGTTTTTTAATATGGGCTTTTTTGAATAGCCATATCTTTTGCTTAGCTCAAAAACAAAACGTTTTATTGAATGGCTGCAGCCGGAACCAACTATAAATTCAGAAGGCTTACTTGATTGAACAACATTTACGATTTTTTTGCACACATCAAGGGCATGAGACCACTCTTTTTTCACGTTGTAATCAACTAGGCAAATTGGGTCTCGACCTCTCTTGGAAAGGTAAACTTTTGAAGCGAGTATTTTTGTTAAATGTTTTTTTGGTCTGTGCGCTGATTCATGATTAAATAAGAAGCCAAAATAGACATTTAAGCCATTTTTTCGGTAGTACCTTGACAAGAACAAAGCCGAGTTCCTTGCACAAGCATAAATCGAATCATGGGAAAGTTTTGTCTTTTTATCAATTGGCAGACCACAATTGCAAAATTGAATGGCGCTTCCCGAAATGAATATTTTTGCTTTGCTTTTTTCTTGGAAACAAGCCTCAAGAATATTAAAAGTTCCGCCAACTATTGTTTTTATATGGTCGTGAGCGTAATTATGGGCAATACTACTTGTAGCTGCATAATTAAAGATTAGATCTGGCTGCCCACTATGCATGATCGATCTTACTTTCTTAAAATCTGTTATGTCTACTTGATCTTTTTTGAATGATTGTACTTTATAACCTTGATCCAATAAAACCTGCCTTGTGTAAAGACCATCCTGCCCTCCAGCACCAAAGATTAAGGCTTTTTTCAGATAATTTCGATCTCTGGAAAAGGAAATATAAATTTGCCCCCACGCCCAGAAAACTCTTTTTCACGTCGTAAGATTCCTTCTTTGAAGTGCCAAGGCAATACCAAGAAATAGTCAGGCTCCATTTTTCGAGCATCTGATTCTGAGATAATTGGTATATGTGTCCCAGGAGTATATTTTCCAAATTTTTCTTTATTTACTTCTGCTATTGCAGGGATTTCATCCGTGGTTAAACCGCAGAACTGCAGAAGTACGTTCCCCTTCGTGGAGGCTCCATACCCAAGTATTGTTTTTTTGTCGGCAACAAGACTTTTAATTAGTCGAGTTAAGTCTTGTCTATGCCGAAAGACCCTTTCTTCAAAATCTCGAAACGGCTTCGGAGTGCTTAGACCCATATTTCCCTCCTGATCTAAAAGCCAATTTATTACAGGATTGTTGGTGGTGTATGAGCTATTTTCGACGTGAGTCGCGGTAACCGCAAAACTACCTCCATTTATATTGTTCATAATAACATCTATGATTTTCAGACCAGCTTTTTCGAGGATTTTGCAAACAATTCCTAAGGAATAATATTCTAAGTGTTCATGGCAAATAGTGTCGTAAGAATTTGTCCTTAACATGGAGGGCATATAGCTTTGCTCAAAATGCCAAACCCCTTTTTGGTCAAGACACTCTTTAATTTCTTGTGCAAATTTAAGCGGGTCCTCTAGATCATAAAACATTGCAATTGATGTAATAATCAGTGCTTTTTTAATTTCCTTATTTTTGCAAACTGATTTTGAAAAAAAATCTGGAATTAGAGTTATCTCATCTGTATAAAAATCCTTGAATTTTTTTCCAGTTGGATCAACCCCTACCCGATGCAGGCCCTTAATTGAATAGGCCTTTAAGGTGGTTGCGTCGTTACTCCCAATGTCGATAACCGTGTCGCCAGCGGAGGGCCGCACCAACTTTTCTAAAAAAGTAACTTTTTGAGTCAAATGGTCAACCATTGACTGGTTAAGCCCAGAGCGATATCCGTAATTATCCCCGTACATTTCCTCCGGCTGATATGAATGCTTCAATTGCAAAAGACCACTTGTGGGGGACCAGGCTAGGGCAAGAGGCCCTTTGGTTACTTTTTCTGATGCTGAAGACGGAAAAACACCAGTCAGCGCTTGCTCCCCAAGATTTAAAACATCGATTAAATCAGAGTTGCCAGAAAACCTGCATTTTGAAATTTCTGTATAATTTTTCATTGGCCGAATAAGATCGTGAATCTATTAAATATTCATTTTTTCTTTTTAGAAGTCAAGTTTTTATATATTTCGGGATTTAGCTTTGCATTGTTGTACAATTTTATTGCGAAGAAAAGACTTAACCTAGCTTTGCCATTAAACAGGTTTGCCAGCTGATACTTGAAATTGCCTGATAGCGCAACTTTTTGTTCGAATAAAGTTGTTAACTTCTGTTTTACCTGAAATTTATGATCAATCTCACATGAATTGCGATTAAGCTCTTCTTTAAGATGATATATTCTTAAACTTAGCACAGACAGCCTATCTAGCGTTGAACCTGGGTTTTCAGTATAACCTGTTGCATTTGGAAGTGTTTTAACATTTCTTTTTCTTAATAAATCAACAAAGTGTCTATCGATTATTTCAATTTGGTTATTTCTTTTTTGGTTATTTAGATCGATTTGTTTTTTCAACTTTGCAATAGCGATTAGTTTCGCTCTTGGGTTTCTTATCTTATCTTCAAAATGCCATATTTTGAAATTATACAAATGAAGCAGTAAAATCTTGTTATATAAGGAAGTGCTTTTTTCAAATGATTTATTTTTGTGCCATGTGGCTGTAGATTGATCTAATAGTAAAAATGCTCTGTGAATAAAACTCGTCGGGTTCATGCTTGACTTTTCAGTAGTTTAAACAAAAAAGATTCCCACGCCATTTGAAAGTTGGCTGTAGACCAAGAATTTAAAAAGGGAATTATAGGGGTGCTTCTTTCCCGTAAAATACTTTTTATCGATTTATTGTTTATCAATACTCGCTCCTCCGAAGCGTAAACATGCCTAAACATTGGACATTTATTAATAATTAATGGCCGTCGAGAAGCAATTGCATATTCCAAAACACTTGAAATACCTTTGTCTAAAGTTTCATCATATAAAAAGATGTTTGCGGTATTTTTAGCTAAACTGTTTATTAGATCTTTCTCATTCAGAAAATTGTGATTAATTATTAGTTTTATACCTTTCTTTCTAACTCTTGCTTTGCATTGATCAGCCATTTTACGTGCAAAATTACCATTTTTTTCCACAACCTCATTAAATGGCATCATAAATTTTATAACTGCATCATCGTATTCATCTTGAACAAGGTCGATTATCTTTTCAAAACCTTTATTTCCAAAACCAAAACCAAAACTTCCAAACGTAGGGATCTCGGGCTCAGGAAAGTAATTGCAAAAGTTTTTTACAAGCCGGGGCGCTTGAAATACATCTTTTCGGTTTGAATTTAGTGTTGGATCTGGAACTATATGCATGTCGAAAAACTCGTTATTTAATTCGCTTACAATTTGTTCGTTCATTTCATGTAAAACACCTAATTTTTTTGCATTAGAGCCTTGAACGTTCTTCTTGCTAAGCCATGGCATCGTGAATGGATAATAGTTAAAAAGAACTGCTTCGGGCTTATATTGTGATACGGCTTTTTGATACTCATACTGATTCGCAACATCTACTATTTTGCTGCTGAGATTATTTATTTTCGTAATTTCTGAAAAGATATTATTGCCGTATTGATAAACTCCGCATTGTTTAAGCCTGCTATTGACCATGAGTAATTGAACTTGGCTTCGTTTTATTTTTACTGTAGGTCTAACTATACTTTCAAAGTTTTGATACACCACACGAGCTTTTTGTAAAAGGGAAATTAGTTTTCGAAGTTTCCTTTTTTTGATTTTGTTTTCGGTTTTTTTTCTTTTGAGCACTATATCATATTTTTTTTGAATTTGTTCTTTGTTGTCCTCAAGAATCTTTTTAAACTTTTTATTAAATTCCTCTTCGTTCCATGCGAGTTGCATCTTTTGCATGGCGGGAATACTGTCTGTTAAGGTTTTTTTTATAGTCCAAAAAGGATATGGTCTCAAAAACTGATGAATATGCCTGAAAGTACTATTATCACTTACAAGAAGCGGCTTGCCGGAGGCAATCGCTTGATCAGTTGTCGCCGATAATCCAGGTTGATCCCTTTCATATAAAAATATATTTATATCATTTTTTTGACACCATTTCACTAATTCGTCCTGGGTCATAAAATCATCCGTCGCTATAATTTGCACGCCTGGTTTGGCGATCATTTTCATATTATCTATTAAATACGTGGCATACTTTGTTTTATGAAGTTTTTCTGTGGCAAAATCTGCAAATTCAGCGCAAGGAATGTTGATTCTTATTTCAGCCTGCTGGAATTCTCGGTTGACAGCGTCGACAACTCTTTCAAAACCTTTTCCCGGAGTAGCAAAACCGAAAGTACCTATTCGAATTATGGACGACTCGCTATATTTTTCCACCTTTGGAGCACTTGCGTTTGATATTGGTCGGGGCATTCCGTAAATTTTTTTTCCGCTGTCATTGATTGTGGGATCAATTGCCATGTGCACGTCAAAAACATTGCGAGGGCAAAGAGCATAAATATCATCTGGCAATGTCTCTAAGACGATATTTATTTTTAAGCACTTAATTGTTTTTATTGAATCAATGCACAGCCAAGGTGCTGTAGAAGGATGGTAATTAAAAAGAACAAAACTATATTTCTCCTGAATACTTTGAGATTCGTCTAATAGTTTTTCTGAGAGATTTTTATAATCCCACTCAATGAAAGGAACATTCTTTATAACATTGTAAACCATAATGCCGCTTTCATGAATGCTGCATTGCGCAGCAGGGGAATTTAAAAACAACCCTCTAACTTTATCATTCATTCGAGAATACTTTCCATGGATTAATCTTAGCGTTCACATTTCTCAATACCCATGATCTAATGTAGTATAGGAGAATTCTCTTTTTTATTTTCTTAAATGTATTGCTCTTTTTGTATTGGTTTATCAATTTGGATAATTTAAAGATCCTACCGTATTTGTTATTTTTTTGTTCAAAGAACCTCTTGAGGTTTTGGTAAATAAATTTAACATGATAATCCCTCCAAAAGTTCACTTCATTTGCAGAGGCTCCTCTACTAATTGCCAAATCGTGCATTTCCGGAACAATCTTTAATACCCATATTGGTATAAATGTAGTCCATGAGACATCCAGGTCGATTACAATTTGTGGCATAGAAACCCAATACCCGTATGAGTTCATTAAATTATTTAGAACGTAATATGATGAAGGAGCACTTGTTTTTAAATCTGAGAACGGTAGCGCGCTATTCTCACAAACAAATGCCTTCTTGGCATGCTTATTTTCAAAAATACACGTATATATTCCTGTAAAAAAGTTTTCGTTATTAGTACATAGATTTGCTATTCTATATAGTCCATCGCTTTGACTTGATGAGACATAAACTTCTTTCACATTTCGTTTAGGGTTATCGCTAGTTTTACATAGTTTCTCGATATATGAATAATTCACGTAAATCAAAGGGATGTCTGAATGCTTTTTTATTATTTCAATGACTAACTCCATTGCATTTGGTTTTACTAGGTCGTCATCCCCAATAATCCATACATATTTTCCGCTTGCTCGTTCTGCGCAGATTTCCAAGTTGCCTAAAATTCCCACATTCGCCTCGTTTCGAATGTATGTAAATTTATTTTGAGCAAGGAATTTGTTGCATATGCTATTGGTATTATCGGTTGAACAGTTATCACAGACAATAAGTTCAACCTCACTGTTTTTGTGATTGTTTAGGTCAAACCAATTTTTCAGATTTTTTGCCAGTTTATCTCCTCGATTATAGGTAGAAACACATACTGTTAATAGCTTTTCTTTTGAAGTATTCATTTGTTTAATATATTTTTGTACAAGATCTTCGGTTTTTTTGTAAAAGGATTATCTTAAATCTGGTTCTTGAATCATAGTTTTCTGTGTAGATTGTCTTTCTTAATTCTATCAAGTATCTTTCTTTTATTCCAGATTATACTTCGATATGAATATTTGTCTGATAAGCATTTTTTTTTGAAATTTTTTAATTCGATGCCATTTCCCTAACTTCGAAACTTGCGAAGTTAGTTGGGCCATAATCTCACTTAGACCAGATCAGCCCTTTTCTTTAACAAAAGTGCATGTTACTGTATTGACCCCTTTTTTGGTGACCTTGATCACGTTGTTTTTATAATTACAGCCCCCCCCCTGCAGATGATCATGTCCCAAAAGAAATAGTATCCCTCAAGGAGTTATCTTCTATAAATGCCGATGGAGTAGTCCCAAGAAAATTACGAAATTGATGAGACTTCGTTGAAGCAGTAGGCCTTCTTGCCAACAACGCATAACCAGGAGAGTAGGCTAGGCCTGCCCCACCAAGATAGTTGTTAAAATAGCAGTTGACTTTGTTTTGACTCATCGACGAAGTTAAGTCCTGCGTTGAAAGGATATCGTGGGAAAAGACGACATTAATATTTTTTTTACTGCCCTGCTCACTTTAAGGGGCACCACTCCCGGAGATTGAATCTGGTCTTTTCTCAATCGAAGCATGGCATTCCATGCCAAAAGAGAAGAAAGAGCAGCCGGAGCGGCCGACCAGAACTGCCACTCCCCGGGGGCTGCTTTGCTGGGGCTTCGAAACCCAGACATTAGAGCTGGCGTCATTTATGCGGGCAGGTCAATTGTGCGATTTCATTGAGTTGGGTCTTTTTGTTTTGAATTAAATACACGGATAAACTTTAGCTAAATTATTATAAGAGCTTTCAGTCCATGTTTTTCATGGTTGAATAAAGGTTTATGAAATATGTTTCAGAAAAAATTATTAGTTGTTTTAAGAAAGTTTTTAATGGTAATTACCGACATCTACAATCGAGACCACCTCAGACTACCCCGCCGTCCCAGATCTGCCCACCACCTCCGATCGAGGCCCAACTTTTTGATCTTAAACTGAAGCAACAAGTAGACCTTGATGGCTTTAGTATTTTTGTTATGCCCGAGGATTACGTTGGGTGGTCAATCCTGACAGCCCGTGTTTACGAATCCCACGTTACTAAGGTTGCCAGGGCTATTCTTCATCCTCGCGATGTTTTTCTGGATGTTGGTGCAAATTTGGGATTTTTTTCGCTTTTAGCTTCTTCGCTCGTCGGGGACGAAGGAAAAGTATTGGCTGTTGAGCCAAACCCGCAAAATATTCAACTAATCTATGATAGCATATTAGTGAATAAATTTCGCAATATTACTGTCTTTCCTTTTGCTGCATCGGATACTTCAGGTTTTTTAGAATTTATAAATGTTGGCTCTAATGGATGTGTTGTCACACCTAAGGCGCTAGGCAATCCCCATTCTTTTTTGGCTCAGTCAATTCGGCTAGATGAATGGCTTCCCATTGAGCGCCGCCTTGATGTTGTTAAACTAGATATTGAAGCTCATGAACCGATGGCGCTGCGTGGCATGGTCAACCTTATCAAACGACATCACCCGCGTATATTAACCGAGTTCCATCCTTGGGCCATGAATCTGAATAATTATGAGCCCCCGGAAGATTATCTTCATGCTCTTGAGAGTTTGGGGTACAAGATTTCTCTTATTCATGCTGATTGTTCTGGATGTGAGGCAATATCGCCGGTTGAACTTATGAGGCGCTGGCGATCACTCGAAAACGAGTCCAACCATTTTGATCTTCTAGCGGAACCAAAGTAATCTGCGGCAACTGCTTTCAATTCGGAAAGCTCAAAGTTGGGCAACATTCATATTCAAATGCAAAGTTTTTTCCTCCTTACGGCGTTAAATTGGGGTTTATTGTATTTGATACTGTAACTTCACGTGTTTGACATTAACTTCTACCTAAATAGTAACTCTGAGTTAGTTATTTAACGGCGACAAAAGGAGGATTTATGATTTTTAAATACGGATATGCCGACCTTCCATTTCCCTATGCAGTTGGGCTGTGTCTGCATCCGTCATGATCTCGGCTAACTGTTTAAATTTCACCTTTGGCTCCCAACCGAGTTTTTTCATGGCCTTGCTGGCGTCCCCGACAAGGGCGGCAATGAGCCAAAAGATGGTGAAAAAGCAGCTCCTCTTGAGGCTCGTGGTGACCCTGTAACCTGCGGATGATCTCTGTCATCCAGATCCCGTAGTAGCCATCTGCCTTGACTAGAGTTCCTTCATGCATGAGTTGCAGACGTTGTCCTTCGCGCTCAAAGACTTGCCCCGCGCCCGCC
>Ga0164295_10003631_pt1 | contig 12360 bp, 12 predicted proteins | sample GEODES006metaG_FD_111798 | JGI IMG/M metagenome (GOLD analysis project Ga0164295, IMG submission 111798) | Oligotrophic lake water microbial communities from Sparkling Lake, Wisconsin, USA - GEODES006 metaG | ecosystem: Environmental > Aquatic > Freshwater > Lake | place: USA: Sparkling Lake...
AAAATGGACGCTTTTTTGATGGTTTTACAGGCCCACGCCTGTAGACACCACAAACCCGACATGAGACCCCAATCAGCGCCACGACCACCGGTGTTTTGGTGGGCAGTCAAATCAGGGCGCTGTAATCCATTGTCGGGCATTGTGATTCCTAGATTAGCCAGCCATTCTAAGGCGTAGGTCGCACGTTCGAATCGTGCTGGGCAGGCCAAATTTCATATCAGTTCATATAGATCTAGGCTGGAGGATTGGCTCGATTGTGATTAATCATGGATCTTCTTGAGCAGTGTGGAGACTTACCTTGGTCCAGCGTAGGTTGATCCAGTTAATTATCGGCAACTGGGTCGTCAGTTTATTTGTCGGGTAAACCGACAAACTATCCATGGCTTGTAATTTGATATTCGTTTACAAGTCTTCAGCACCTAAACCCAAGTACCCAACTCACACAGAATCAACCCATTTCGCCGTAATGACTTACTATGAAAAAGCTCTATTTAGTGGTGGACCTAAATTGACAGCAATTCATTTTTTTATAGAAGAAAATTGCTATATCTTTAGTAATGTGCCAATTTTTAGCCCACTATTTACATCTAATTTTGACCCACCTTAAGTTCTATTCTTAATGGTTTGGTCTGTGGATAACTTTTTTTATCTCCTTTCTTGGCTTAAAAACAATAAAGTAATGCCGAAAATAATAATCAATATGCTGAAAATTTCTTTAAATGAAATTTTTTTTAAAAAAATTCGCCAAGTGATAATGTGAGCAAAAAAGATCTCAATCAATCCAAGTGCGGTAACATTTGCTGCTGAAGTCAAGGCAAATCCCAAAAACCAAAATTGAGAGGCAAGTGCTCCAAAAAAGCCACCCCACATTGAAATACGCCAAAGCTTAAGGCAATTAATAAGCGCTATACGATTGAAAACATAAAACCAAACAACTAATCCAATTGTCTGTATCCCTAAAGTACAAGTTAAAGACCAAGAAGCATCAAAAAGAATATTGCCGCTATTTATTGCTAAAATAGCTTCACGAAACATAACAGCAGCAATAGCCAAAAACGCCCCAGCAGAAAGCCCCATCAAAACAGGATACAAGCTCAAAGGTTGATTAGAGTCTGATTGTGTTTTTGATATAAGTACAACTCCAAGTGATGTAAAAATAATGGCTAAAATTGAAAGCCAAGGTAAATAATCTCCAAGCAAAATGAATCCAAAAATTGCAACCTGAATAGGCTCAGTCTTTGTCCATGATGTCACAATAACAAAAGAGCTATATTTCATCGCTCTTAACATTAGGGCAGTAGCAAGAATTTGAGAGATTGCTCCGCAAGTTATAAATAGTAAAAATTTAAAATCAATCTTGGGTATATTTGAATTTGTTACTTGCATAACGATAAGCAACAAAAAAACAGCTATTGGAAAACCAAACACAAAACGAACCTGAGTCGCACCAGCAATACCTAATATATCGCTTAAATGGTGCTGTATTGCATTTCGACCGGCTTGCAGTCCTGCGGCAAGAATCGTTATGGGCACCCAAGCCCATGCATAGTCTAAGAAATTCATAAATTGTGATAAAAACTATATGTGTGATTAAAAATCTTTTTTATCTTTCACTATTCAATTTAAATAAATAAGTTAAAGAATTTTGTAATCAAAATAATCTTTTAATTGCTGTTGAAAAGATAGATTTAAATGTCTATAAGAAACAAGTTTATAAAGCGTCAAACTACCTGTCTACTTGACGAAGTGTTAATACTTTTTTGAAGTTACTAGTAAATATTCTGCATTAGCTTGCGAATTACAAATCCTCACTTTATTTGGGTAGTAAAAAATTGTCTATTTTTACATTTTACGAAAGGGATTAATTTTTTATTGTTTATTATTGATAACTATTTTTATCAGTCAATATCGCTACAGTTAATTAATTTTCATATTTTTTTTCTACCTTATAGTCGCTTCTTTTTTTAAGCTAAGGTTATAGACAAGCTCTAATTTTTTTATTAATTAACTTTAGCATTCTCTGCAATCATTGCAAACTCAACAACTGCCCCTTCTCCGATTGCCGAAACCTCTACCAGATTTCGCGCAGGCCCGCAGTTTCCAAAGACTCTAAAGAACTCTGCATTTACTAATGGCTTGTACGTCAAGTCAGTAATAAATACGGTAACTAAAGCTACATTATCAGGGCCGCAGTTCGCAGCTGCAAGAACAGCAAGGCAATGTTGCATCGTAAGCCTCACTTGTTCTGCAGGGTTCGTCGGGATACTACCCGATGCATTGCGCGGCATTTGCCCTCCAACGAAAATCAGACCAGCAGCCCGTACCGCTTGGGATACTGGAGATGAAGATGGTGGTGAGTCAGAAGTATTGATAATCTCAATCATGATTTAGTTTCTCGTATATTTACAGTGGAGCGATAGCTATTGACTCCCCAGAGCCCACCTTCTCTACCATAGCCAGCATCGCCAAATCCGCCAGTCGGTATGTCAGTCCCTTGTACATTTATGGTGTTTAAGCCAACGCTTCCATAGCGAAGATATGAACGTGTTTTTAAGAACGCATCGGCGCGAGTTCCATAAAGATAAAGTACTAAATTGTGCCGGTTTGCGGCAAGTATCGTGTCAAGCTCGTTATCATCTTGAAAAGATGCTACTGTAAACAGTGGGCCAAAGGCTTCCGAGGTTACTAGGGGGTCTGATGCACTAGATACACTCACTGCAGTAACGGGAAAAACGAGGCATGAGGGTGTGCTGGTAGCTTTAGGACCTCGCCCAATAAGCTGCCCCGAATCCATGCAATGCAGCATTAAACGATTAAGTTTATTAAGCGAACTTAGGCTACGTACTGGCCCGAAAACCACATCTCCATCACTTTGACCGCATGGGTAATATTCCATTTGTTCGAGAAGAAGCGATGTGAACTCTTTTATGATTGCACGTGAGACGAGCACTCGGTTAACTGCTGAACATGCTTGCCCTGCTGCGCGAGTCTTACGAATAAGCAAGTCTCTAATCGTCGACTCTAGATTTGCGTCCTCGAAGATTACGAATGGGCAATTACCGCCTAATTCAAGAATACAAGGTAACAATCTATTGGCTGAGGCAAGTGCGACGCGTCGACCAGCGTACGTTGAGCCAGTCATGCTCACGCAGCGAATACCTTCTAATTGAATTAGTTGTTCAGCTATCTTATTGTCAGAAAGAAATGCAAATGTAACCCAATCCCCAGTAGCATCCGTGATACTGCGTTCCAATTCGCGCGCGCAGTAAGCGCCTAATGCCGAAGGCTTGATTATTACCGGACAGCCTGCTGCAATAGCAAATGCTAGCTTTCGGGTAATTCCTGCTAACGGGTCATTATATGCAGTAATCAGTAAGGAAATGCCGAAAGGCACCTGAAACGGCAGGGGGTGACATTTAAGTTCCGCTTCGGCAATTCGTTGTGCTGATTCGACGAATGCGGCTGCATAGTCAATCTCAGCCTTCGCCTCGCTAAGGGTCTTTCCAGCTTCCTTAACTATGGCTTCTGTCAGCAATTTTTCGTCTCGACGAATCGCATACGTAATCATTTTAAGAATGCGGGGACGCTCAGATGATGGGATCACGCGATCCGCCATGCGGTTACTCCAAATTGATAATGAAGCAATGTCAGTTTCCGCTACTTGACCGAAACATAATGAGTCGTTGGGAGATATGCAGTCGATTACATTCATTAGTGCAAATCTGTTAGGGTCAAAACGATTTGTTCAAGTTCTTGAGCCGGTTGCATCAAACAAAGCCGAATATAGTCGTGATTGTCACTACCAAATGCTTCTCCGCTTAACCAATAAAGAGAATTTTGATCGCGAACTTGCGTTGTTTTTTTCGCAAGACCAGGCTTCCCTGGGTAGATGTAAAAAGTTCCAGTGCCGGGCGCACATTGAAATCCGGCTGCCAGCAACTTTGCGCGAATGGAGTGCCTTAGCGCAGGCAGGGAGTCGAACCATTTGTGGCGTGATACGATAAATCTGGCTGCCTCCTGCAGTATCGACGCTGGTGGGGAGACTATTGCAGTTTGAACTTGTGCAATTAACTTTAATGCTGATTCATTGCACAAAATTGCTCCAAGTCTCCAGCCTTGTGCCAGGTAGTTTTTCGAAACTGAGTTCAAGATCAGAACACGATCCCAAAGGGTGGGCCAGTCACTCCAGTAAAGATGGCCAGGGTCAACAGTTTCGCTGAAGCTCTCATCAAGAATCAGCCATGCACCATAACGTTCGCATATCACAGCAAGGTTGGTAATTTCGTCTTGAAAAAAGGTGCGTCCGGTCGGATTGCATGGGTTACTTAAGACGATAATGTCGTCAGGTTTCAGTTCCAGTTGGAGCTGGTTGAGGTCAATTGCCCAATTCTGGCTCTGACTGCGCTGCAACGTCACCACGGATAAACCGATCGCTTCAGCAAGAACCCAATAGGTGGGCCATGTGGGCGCAAAGCAAATTAATCGAGATCCACTCCTCTTTAGTGCGATAAATGCACAAAGTAAGGCGGACTTTGCACCTCCTGTTATAACCAGCGCCTCCGGACTGGCTTTCCAGCGTCGGAAGAGGCTTGAAGCTAAAACCGCCCTACAATCTAATAGTCCTTCACTGGAGCTAAGTCGTGGATCAAATTCAAGTGCTGGAAGTTGAATAGGTGTTTCTGGAAACATCGGGGTCGAGGCACTTAGAACTAATTTGCCCGCTTGTCGAGCAGCGGTAATATCCTGCGCAAACTGTAATGTGGGGGATGATAAGCTGGCAGTTGTATTTTCGGTCACAGCAAATCATTCCCAATACACAGCCATCGCTCGCGCAGGCGCACTTTCAGCGTGTGGGACTCGAAGAGGTGCTGCTGCCATGAAGGCTCGCCGCCCAATTAATTTACTCGCACCACAAACATTCTTGATAAGTCTGACTCCTGAGCGCAGGAGCCTAGCCTCTATGGGTAGTTGCGCCTCGGTGAGTAGCCCCTTATTATGTGCACGCGTGGCAGCATCGAGTTCGAAGTCAAGAGCGATCGTCTTGAACCCTTTTGCAATCAGCCAATCTGCCGCCTCTGTGGAAAGAGATGGTGAGTGATTGAGCCAATCAAGTGAGCAGTACGCAGTATGATCTGCGTATCCAGTGTGCAGTAGCAAGATCTGTGTCGTAGATATACCTTCTGTTGCCGCCTCAAGTGATGCTGCTGTAATTACTTTAGAACTTATGTTGGCTCGAAGGTCGGCAACATGTACCCAGTTACAAACAGCCTCCAAGTGTTCATCATCGATTGCATCAATTCCGTCTGAATGCAAGCCCGTGACATAGGAGGGCATTACGACGTGGGTGTGCGAGTGACCCAGCCAGGAAAAGCCCGTTTCCTGCACGGGGTCGCCAACATTAAAGGTCCTCGACCGCATGATGCGAACGGTGTTGCGCCATCCCTCATCAAGCGTAATCGACATGTCAATAATCGACGGTGTACCCTTTGGCCATTCTGCAAGCGCTATAGGGCGTGCTGGTCCACCATCGCATGAGGGAATCTTAATAGGCCAGCCAAATAAAAATACGCGTCGTTCCTGAATTGCGTCAAGTCCCCGAACATGTTCAAGGTGCATAAGACCACCCCCAAGGACGATTTGATGCTCAATCCATTCCTCGTTAGCCACATGCCGATCGCCCATCTCACGTGCAGGATAATCCTGAGGAAAGTCGATCACAAGTGCAGAAAGACCTCGTTCTACGAGCCATCGGGCGCCCGAGGAATCAACGTAGGGCGATTTAATCCAGTAGTCAGCCGACGTGTTAGGAAATTTGTTTGCCAAGTTAGATCGCAGAATGACGATATCACCCCGACGTACCTCAAAACCCCTAGACTCAAGCAGCTCAGCTGTAATTGGTTTTCCAGGAACGCAATCCGATACATCAATTAAGGCCGCCTCGCCACATAACTGCGAGAGTGCGCAATCGTCAGTTGTTTTGCCACCTCTGACCATGTGACAAGGTGCATCCACATGTGTGAAGCCATGCTTCGGATACACGATGATGCTCTCGGGAAGCCGCTCATCATATGCATGCGGTCGGAATCCGTCACCAGCCCAATTCCAGTGCTTTCGAATTGGATTTGCCAAGTCATAGATACGCATCATATTCCTCTATATTGATTTCATAGGATGAGCCGGCTGCAGGCTAACCTGTTAGCTAACATTTAACGGGGAGCCTTGTAATTAACTGCCTGTGGCCGAACGTCTCGAATGAGATTTGGATACACGAATGCGTTCCAGTCAAGAGGACGGGTAAGGCGTTTGGACTGTTCAAGCTGGCGCTCCGCCAGCGCAAACGATGCGATCGTATCTTGATCAATCGAAAGCCGCCAGTCGAGTTTTTCGAACAACGCTACGACTAGGTCACGATCCATCTTTAGCGAACCCGAAACTATCGTTGCTGCTTCTGCGGGACGAGCACGTATAAAGTCCATCGTCTCAACAAGAGCTTGCATAAAACGCTTCGCTGCATCAGGGTTCTTTTCAATCCAATCCCGGTTCATGTAAGTCATTGCGCGGGTACCAAAAATCCCATCACCATCTTGAATAATTCGCAGTTTACCGCCGAGTGCTTTTTGCGACCGAGTAACCCACGGCTCCCAAACAGCGAAGGCATCGATGTCGTTTCGCTCGAAGGCTGCGACCATTTCAGGCGCTTCAACCTGTACGCGCCTGAAGCCATCAGCAGGTACGCCACGCTTGTCGAGGAGCGCAGTCCAAAAAAGATCACCACCCGTTCCTGTAGACACACCAACACGCTTTCCCTTTAAGTCATCGAGTGACTTGATATCAGGACGACCAACCAGGGCATAAAATTTCCTAAGGTAGGAAGTTTCGAGGACAAAAACAACCTTGCCATTACTAGCGTTAAAGTTCGAGACGCCAGCACCCTCGGCACCGATTGCTGCTTGGGTTTCTCCGCTAATCAACAGGGGCACTAAACCCGAGCCTGAGGGGCCGGTTCTTACTGTGACATCAAGTTTATGTTTAGCAAAAATTCCTGCTTCCTTCCCAACGAAAAATGCGGCAAAGCTTGGATCTACGCCTGCGGTTATTACCATCTTAGTTGGTGTTTGTGCGCTGGCAGGACCAGAGAATGTAATGGCAACTAGGATTGTAGAAATCAAATAATAAAGTTTCATTTAAAGCTCCCTTGTAGAGTATTACTTAGTTAATAAGTCAAGCAACAGCGGAATACTTACCACCAAAACGGATAATTCCAACTCGAAACAGCCTATCTACTGCAAATCCAACTAACCCTAAAGCTAGTAGTGACACAAAGATTTGATCAATCAACATGAATAGCCGGCCCTGCCAAAGCATGGTGCCAAGGCCGGAGTCAGCCGCAACCATTTCGGCAGCAACAATCGTTGTAAATGAGTTACCCATCGCAACTCTCAGACCAGTCAAGATACCGGCCATCGCAGCTGGAAGGGACACAAAAAAAAATATCTGTTTTCTATTTGCCCCAAGAATTTCTGCTGCGCGAATCTTGTCTGTGTGGATGCTTAAGACTGCGGCTGCTGTAGAGATGATTACAATGAAGATCGTGGTGTATGCGATCAAGAAGATCTTTGAGGCTTCACCGATGCCAAACCAAATGACGGCCAGCGTGATCATTGCCACCGAAGGAATAAAGCGGAGAAATTCAGTAGTAGGTTCAAGCAAGCGCTTCATGAACCGAAAATTGCCCATAATAAGCCCTAACGGTATTCCGATAGCTGCGCCCAAAATAAAACCCGCAAAAATTCGCATTAGGCTGATACTCAAGTTTTCCAAGAGCGATCCATCTTGGAGAAGGCTAAACGCCTTACTGACGACGGCTGCTGGTCCTGGGAAAAGAATCGAAGGCATAAGGTACGTAAGTAAATGCCAGGAGCCAAAAAGAGCAAGGAAGCCAAGAAGGTACGTGCAGTACTCGCGCAATTTATTCATATATTAAGTTTTAATCTTCATTGGTGGGACCTCATAACTTCTTCTCGGATCATGTTATGTACTTCTTGGTAGTGTTCCGCGTAATCAGAGGTTGTTCGACTGCGTTCCTCGCCAAGTCTGACCTCGACAAATCCCTTAATGCTTGATGCCGGACCAGCTCGCATTACACCGATGCGAGAGGCAAGCATAAGTGCCTCATCGATATCGTGCGTGATAAAAAGTACGGAGAGGCGATCACGAAACCAGATATGACGAAGCTCTTGTTGCATCAATGTTCGTGTTTGTGCGTCCAGTGCGGCGAAGGGCTCATCCATCAGAAGCATTCGTGGATTGTTGGCAAGTACCCGTGCGATCTGAACGCGTTGTTTCATCCCGCCAGAAAGCTCCAAGGGGTACTTGCCCTCATGGTCGCTCAATCCAACAAGTTTAAGGAACTCGGCGGCTTGTTGCCGACGTTGTGCCTTGGGCATACCTTTCATTCGAAGCCCAAACTCGACGTTTTCGGAGACCGTGAGCCAGGGATAGAGGGAATCTTGGCTTTGAAAGATGACTGCACGTTTTGAATCTTTGCCAGTAACATTTGTTCCTGCAAAATTAATATATCCACTTGTTGGCGATTCAAAGCCAGCAAGCATATTGAGTACTGTTGTCTTTCCGCATCCAGTGGGGCCTAGGAGGCAAAAAAATTCATTTTCGCCAATATCGAGATTGAAGTCGCGAACGGCTTCATGTAATGAGCCATTGATGGAATAGAAAGCTTTGCTGACACTAACAAAACTAGTGGAAGATTTATTATTCATTATTGAATTGTCTCTAATGTTGCAGTAATAGCCTCTTCTGCAAGGCGCATTTCGGGCTCCGAGATTGTCAGTGGCGGTACGAGCATCAAAGTATTGCCGAACCAGCCGCCTCCATAAAGTAATACACCTCGCTCAAGACCTCTTTGCTGAATTGTCTTTAGACATTCCCCATCAGGCAACCCAGCGAAGTTAACGATATCGATTCCAGCCTGGGCACCGGAGATACGCGTTGCGCTTACGAAAGCGTACTGCTTGGCATTGTTAGCGATCCGCGTTAGCCATGGCTCGACGGTATGCATGACTCTACCATTGAGATTATTTTCGCTGGCGTATCGGATGTTTGAACTTCCCACAGCACAAGCTATTGGGTTACCTTGAAATGTGCTGGTGTGAGAGCCAGGTACCCACTTTTTGAGCAAATCTGGACGACCAATTACCCCTGCGAGTGGAAGTGAGGCCGAAGCAGCTTTACCAAATGTTACTAGGTCAGGTACGATGCCTTCTTTTTGGAATGCGAACCAAGTGCCGCACCGCCCAAAGCCGTTCCAGATTTCATCCACAATTAATATTAAACCGTGACGGTCACAGATATCACGAAGACCTTTGAGGAAGCCTGCTGGAGGTACTACAACGCCCGATACGCCCTGAACTGCTTCAACAACCACAGTACCCGCTCTTATCCCGGATAAAGGATTTGACAGAGCACGGTCTAGAAGTTCCAAACAAGATTTAGATAGTTCTGCTGGGTTGCGAGCTGGTAACGGCGGACAATCTTGATGGGGATAGGGAAAAAAGTGCACGTTGAACGGACGCACGTCAAAGCCCTCATGAGCACGACGAGATGCTGTCAAGGCAAGAGCGCCAGAGGTTCTTCCATGGTATGCGCCGTAAAACGAAATAACAGCCGAGCGACCGGTCGCAAGTTGAGAAGCTTTAACGGCTGTCTCTATAGCTTCAGATCCGGAGTTTGAGAGATGAACTGCGGAAAGTTGTTTAGGCATGAGGTTGACTAATAACTCGTAAAATTCGGCTCGAAAGGGCGACGGTAGTCGTGTTCCAGTATGCAAAACACCGGAAGATGAGGCTTGCTTGATCGCCTCGATCTGCCAAGGCGCGCCATAGCCGTAACTAGTCACAGCAGATCCGCAGACCAGATCTATGAATTGCTGTCCAGCGGCATCAAAGAGCGACGCTCCCTCACCGCGAGTAAAAACTGGAGGTTTTTGCGATAGGCTAAATGTATTGACCGCTGTTGATTCATTAAGCTTTGTGATAGCTAAAACATCGGCTTCATTCATAAAATATGTTTTTGGTATGATATATAGAACACTCATCGCAAGTATGAACCAGATTACCCTCTTGTTTCTACCCTGTCAACTAAAAAATCAAAGGACACTCCCCGTGGATTTAACACTTACCAAAGGTATACGTCTCTTGGAGGCACTTTGCACCAGCGAGAAGCGTCGGGGTGTTACCGAATTAGCTCAGGAGTTGAAATTACAAAAAAGTAACGTTTCACGTCTTTTAAAAACACTTACGTCTATTGGTTATGTCGAGAGGGATGAGGTCAGTGGAAAGTATGGCGCAACGTTACGGATCTGGGAGTATGGAGCAATGGTATCTGACCGGATTGACGTTCGTGCAGTCTCACGCCCTTACCTCGAACAACTAGCAGTCACTTCTGAGGAGACCGTACACTTATCCATCTTGAGTGGCGCCGAAGTTATCTATATCGATAAAGTCGACAGTCCCACACCACTTCGTTCCTACTCGCGAGTTGGCGGACGTGCGCCAGCGTTCTGCGTCGCAACAGGTAAAGCGTTGCTAGCTTTTGTTGATCAACAAAAGCTCAAGCAAACTCTGGAGGGACACCTACAGCAATACACGGCTTCCACGATTAGCTCCTTGGACGCATTGGAAAAGGAGTTGCTACTTATCCGCAAGCGTGGCTATGCAATCAATCAAGGTGAATGGCGCAATGGAATAAACGGCTTGGCAGTACCCGTTTTCGATCACTCTGGACGGGCCGTCGCCTCAGTGGGAATTACGCTGCCTCCGATTTCCCCCCCGCAGTTGCTGATTAATCTACTTACTACCTGTTCAACTAATATTTCGAAGGCACTTGGCTACAGAGTGGCTTAAGCTTTCTTAACGATTGATAAAATTAGTGACTGCTAGCCATGCGAAAAATAGATTATTAACTTTTTTGAACTGGCTCAAAAATTAACTCTCTTCTTGTACAAAGTAGCTCTGAGGCTATTATTGCAGTTACGAAGTTTGCGACTGCTGTTTCCAAAGTTCTATCTGACCCCGACTTTAGTAATACATTCTAGAACACATGCATTAGCGCAGCGGTCAGGATTCAGGAAAAGATAAAACTACTCATCATCTAAGTATGCTCATCACCAAAATAGCAATTCCTGAAATTGCAATAACGCATTCCATCATTTGGATAAACTGTTCCCCATGCATTTTGAGAACAAAACGTTTGGATAGCAAGGACCCAATAAAGACGCAGACTCCCAAAAAGAGCCCCTCTAGGATGGCTGCTTGATCAATGACTCCTAATTCATGAAATACTACCGCTTTAGTTAGGAAGATGGAAAGAGAGCTTGCTGCCTCGGTGCCAAGATAGGCACCTTTGGTTAAACCAAAGGCCAAAAAAAAGGGGGTATTTATGGCACCTGTCGTAGCTACAATACCGGTCAAGTATCCAATGCCGGCACCAACCAATCCCATCTGCCATAAGGCAACTACAACCTGTTGGCGACGCATCCAACGACGGATTGGAATGAGTAATAGCAGAAATATACCCAACACAATCTCAATCACTCGTTGATTCATTAGGATTAGTGTGTTGGCGCCTAAAATGACTGTAGGAATCGCACAGGCACTATATACACCACATACTTTCCAATTGATACTGCGCCACCAGATGAAAACTCGTGTGAGGTTAATAATTATTGCTGTAATGGCAATGATGGGAATTGTTAACATCGACCCATGCACGTATACCAAAGGGGGCATGAGAATAATTGTAGTACCAAAGCCAATCAGTCCGCCTAATAAGCCAGCCCCAATACCCAAAAGCCCTAGGATCAGATGTATTGCGGTAACTTCCATTGCTCTATGTTAGTGGAGATTTGAATTACCCCCTTCGAATACTGCGAAAAAATATTCTTTCCGACATGCGCCTGTCTATGCCATGCAGGCCGATATAAGGGTCTGTACCGGACACATGGTTTACATTCGGTACTAACCACATACTTTACAGTTGAGCCACCCGAATGCACTAAGTTAATTCGGATAGTTTTGTCGGTTTTACCGACAAATCGCATCGCACAGTTTATTACACAGCCCCAATTTAAGCGTGTAAGCCATTGAAATATATAGACTTTTAAACAGCCACAAATTCTTCTAAGGCGTAGGTCGCACGTTCGAATCGTGCTGGGCAGGCCAGAAACCTCAACTAATTCAAGCAGATATAGTAGCTACAGTGCTGCTTTAGTCCATTGCACAGTTTGTTTGTAGGTTGCTGGTATAAAGTTGTATGAATTTCACATCATTGTGTTGGGCAAGCGTC
>Ga0164295_10003636_pt1 | contig 12343 bp, 8 predicted proteins | sample GEODES006metaG_FD_111798 | JGI IMG/M metagenome (GOLD analysis project Ga0164295, IMG submission 111798) | Oligotrophic lake water microbial communities from Sparkling Lake, Wisconsin, USA - GEODES006 metaG | ecosystem: Environmental > Aquatic > Freshwater > Lake | place: USA: Sparkling Lake...
ATCGAAGCATACCAGTTTTTGTTGATGCAAGGCATCGAGTAATGTATTTATTTTTTCGTCTGTATCTACTGTAACGTAGGTATGTGCTACATTTTCGATGGTATTGCCTTTTTTAATTTCTTCGTGCAGTAAGGGTTCTACTTCACTAACCGACTCACCGAACATATCGATTTGATTGGTTGATTTTTGTTTTTTGGCAAGCGGTGCCGATTCATTGCCTTGGTTCACCGAATAACTTTCGCCGAGTACTCTTCTTCCTAAGGTTCTAAATTCAAGTTCTGTAAATAGAGCACCCAATTTTTCTTTATCGCAGGGGGTTATCAGCAGGTCTTCGTCGCTCACATCAATGGGCGAATCGATAATAATGGTGGCTAATTTTTTAGAGATGATGCCTTGTTGCGCATGTGTCGCGATGTTTTCGCCCAGCTTTCCTTTGATATTAGCGGCATTGGCGATTACGTTTTCCATCGAGCCATACTCTTTAATTAATTTTTTGGCTGTTTTTTCGCCCACGCTAGGGATACCCGGAATATTATCGACCGCATCGCCCCACATGCCTAATATATCAATTACTTGCAGTGGATTTTCTACCTCCCATTTTTCGAGTACCTCCTTTACGCCCATTATTTCGAAACTATTACCCAATCGAGCTGGCTTATAAATTTTAATGTTTTCTTCTACGAGTTGACAAAAATCTTTGTCGGGCGTCACCATATACACCACGTGATCTTCGCGTGCTTTCTTTTTAGCGATGGTGCCGATAACGTCATCTGCCTCGTAGCCTTCGAGTTCGAGAATTGGGATATGAAAGCCCCGAATAATTTCTTTTATATAAGGAATGGCCGAGCGAATATCTTCGGGCATTGCTTCGCGATTGGCTTTATAAAATTCGAATTCGACGGCACGGTCGGTAGGGCCCGCCATATCGAATACCACGGCGAGGTGGGTGGGTTTTTCTTTGTCCATCAAATCGACCAACGTATTGGTAAAACCAAATATGGCGGAGGTATTCATGCCTTTTGAATTGACGATTGGTGTTTTGGCAAACGCAAAATACGACCGATAAATAAGGGCAAAAGCATCTAATAAAAACAATCTTTTATCTTCCATGAGTAAACTTTAAATATGTGTGTAATATTAGTTGAAAAATGAGAGATAAATGCGCAAATTTTTTCATTATGCTAAAATAATTGGGATAAAAAATAAAAATAATTAAAAGGCGTTTGTTTTACGAGTAATAAGTCGAAACGCTTTATATTTGGTGTTTTATTATGGTTTTAAAATATTTTTATTTTTTTTATTCAACGCAAATACACTGCGTTTTGATATAATATATTTGCAGTATTAAAAAAATGAATTACTTTTACTAAAAAATTTAGCAATGGCAGAAAAAGAAACAACAATCGACAACAAAGAAAAATTACAAGCATTAAAACTAACACTTGATAAGTTAGACAAAGCTTATGGCAAAGGAACGGTGATGAAAATGGGTGATAAGCCTATTGTAGAATCGGAAGTTTATTCAACAGGTTCATTAGGGCTCGATGTAGCGCTTGGAATTGGAGGATTACCGAAAGGAAGAGTGGTTGAAATATATGGACCAGAGTCGTCAGGGAAGACCACCTTAACGCTGCATTTAATTGCAGAGGTGCAAAAGAAGGGCGGTACTGCAGCTTTTATTGATGCGGAACATGCATTTGACAAATTATACGCACAAAAATTGGGTGTTGATACCGACAACCTTTTAATCTCTCAACCAGATTGCGGAGAGCAAGCACTCGATATTGCTGAACATCTTATTCGATCGGGCGCTATCGATGTATGCGTCATTGACTCGGTGGCGGCGTTAGTACCACGAAGTGAATTAGAAGGTGATATGGGCGATAGTAAAATGGGATTACAAGCGCGATTAATGTCGCAGGCATTGAGAAAGTTAACGGGAACAATTAGTAAGACGGGTTGTATCTGTGTTTTTATCAATCAGCTTCGCGAAAAAATTGGTGTTATGTTCGGTAGTCCAGAAACCACCACTGGTGGTAATGCCTTAAAGTTTTATGCATCGATAAGACTAGATATACGACGAATTGGTCAGTTGAAAGACAAAGAAGATTTAGTGGGCAATCGAACCAAAGTGAAAGTGGTGAAAAACAAAATGGCACCGCCTTTTAAAATATGTGAATTCGATATTTTGTACGGAGAAGGGATTTCAAAATTGGGTGAAATTATTGACATGGGCGTTGAAATGGATGTATTGCAAAAAAGTGGTAGTTGGTATAGTTATGAAGGTACCAAGCTTGGCCAAGGTAGAGAAGGCGTAAAGGATATTTTAAAAGATAATCCGGAAATGTCGGCAGAGGTAGAGAAAAAAATAAGAGAGAAATTAGCCGTGGCGGCACTTTCTTAGAAAATAATAGTTGGTATTGTTGTTGTTTAAACCCATCACTCGAATAGAGGTATGGGTTTATTTTTTTACTGAATTACGCGTTATATCAAAAATTAAATGGAATAGGTTTGCCAATCACCTTTCTGAACACCATTCTCTAACTAGAAAGAATTTGATTATTTAATTCCGTCTTTACCCGTTTCATCATGTTGACGTCCCAATTGTTTACCCCCTTGTCGCCACAATTTTTCTTCCTCTGCTTCTTGTTGTTTTTCTTGCGGAGAAAGTGGTGTGTCTGAAAGGTGCGAAAGATCTGGCTGACCGGCGTTTACCCAACAAGAGTACCAAATAGAACCAACATCAAGAATGGCCGATCTCATTCTTCGCTCTACCAAATCGCCCATCATTTTATCATACGATTTTGTGTATTCTTCGCTAAATACTTTCACATTGGTTTCGCCTCTTAGTTCGTAGCTATACATTCTATCCATTGGAAAATTAGCACTCAACTTTTTTTCGAAGCTCAACACGGTATCCAACGCTTGGTGACTGTCCATAATAATATTCCAAATCCAATCATTTGGTTTTTTAATTAAATCTGCCTTGCCAACAAAATAATCATAATCTTCGCCTAAAAGTTCAGGAACCCTGCTTTCCCAAAAGCCGTGAATGCCCACTTGATTGGTCATTTGACCATTATAGTTTTCGGAGGTGTGCAAGGGAACATGCGCATCGGCTACATAATGACCAAGGTCGGCAGCGGTTTTCAATATTTTCCTTTTGTCTTTTTCTTTAAAGGCATCTGTTAATCGATTCATCATAACGATTACCTGCCAAGGAACGATACCATAGGCTTGTAGCGTATCTTCAGAATATTTAGCCACCGCATCCTTCCAATAATGCGGAAAATCTTTTCAGGGAAAAACACAATAATGATCTAAATCGATATAATGACGTGCCGCCTCCTCTTTAATCGCATACCTTCTCTTGTCTGGGTCTACCGCATGTTCTGTTAGGTATTCGATATTTTCTTTAAACAGTGGCATCATTTCTGGCGGCAGTGTAAATACTGCTAATCGGTTAATTCGTTGATGCGCCCAAAAACCCCATGCCATAGATGGTAAGTAGGTGAACCCAAAAACTAGCACAAAAAATATTTTTAAAAATGATTTTCTGTTAGTCAGATATTTTGTCGTTGCTATCTTCATGATTAGATGTGTGTATTTTATCTAAATGTGTAACGCCACCACTCACCACGAATTTCATGGCTTCCACGTTATTAATATCAATGGCTTTGATATATTCTTTTTCGACCAAAAACAAATCACCAGCAAAAGAATAGGACATTGGCAAATAAACTGCTATCAATTCTTTTTGGTCGATAAGCGACATGGATTCTTGGGTGATAAAACCTAGTTTGTATATGCCAGAATCCTTCTGCAAATTGACTAATACTGGTTTGTTAAACTTTTTATTCTCGCCCACAAAAGCATTCGATAAATCTTTGATAGAGGTATAGATGAGTCTTACTACTGTGCTTTTTAACAATAGATTTTCGATCCAAATAAAAATGCCTCTAAATAAAATGGTGGAACTTAAAAATCCAAAAACAGTAATCACACTTAGGGTAAGAATAAATCCGAGCCCCTTAATTTTTCTGTCAAAAAAATCGAGAATAATATCGTTCGCAGAATTATCGATAACCGAAAACACCAATGCAAAGATATAGGCTGTGCCAATTAGCGGTGATAAGAGCAATAAACCTTGCAAAAAATATTTAACTATTTTCTTCATATGTTCATCAAAGTTACTTTAGTTTTACAAGGTAATACAATATTTTGAAAAAATATTCCATCCTTCTTGTCTTCGTGTTTTTTTGCAGTTGCTTTGTTTTTGCTGCGCCCACAAAAAATAAATATTACTTAAATCCTCCCTTGCAATCTAAAATTGGCATCGAAACCAACTTCTATTTTGGGGAAATTATTAAACATACCAAACTGTTTAAAACACCTGTTAATAATTACTCTTACGCCTATGAAGTCGGTATCAATTTTTACAATTTTGGAGAGAAGCCTTGGCAGAGGAAATGGAAATACCCTGGTGTTGGCATTTCTTTTATTCATGCCTTATATGGCGACAAACAATACTTTGGTAATAGCTATAGTGTTCTGCCGCATCTAACGATTTGGATATATCGCAACAAAGTGTTTGATGCCTATTTTAGAATGGGATTTGGCATTGGCGTGTTCAGTAAACATTATGACGAAATAAAAAACCCTAATAATAATGTAATCGGTTCAACCTTTAACAATATCACACAATTTAAATTGGGGTTCGATTGGAAAATAAATAGTCATGTGTATTTGAGCACCTGCGGCTCTTTTACGCATTGGTCGAATGCCAAAATTCAAAACCCCAATTTGGGTATCAATTTAGGTGCACTAACCATTGGGTTAAAAGTTTTTCCTGTGGTAAAAAACTATGCGTATAATACCGACAAACCTGCTACACCTAAAAAGAAGTATGAAGGGATGGTAAAGTACTCTATCGGTATTAGCGAGCTCGGCAAAACACCCGGTGGACCAAAGTTTATGACCCATTCGGCTACTATTTCTTTGAACCGATACACGAGTGCGGTGAATAAAGTTTTGGGTGGATTTAGCATCTCCTACGAAAGCACTGTGTACAATCAATTGTTTTATAGTGAAATTTTTAAGAATGAAAACCAGCATTGGAAAGCCACCAATTTAAGTGTTTTTTTAGGCGATGAAATGGTGTTTGGAAAGCTTGGATTGTATGCTATGGCAGGGTTTTATATTCATTATCCTTCAGAAGTAAAAAGAAAACTTTATTTTAAAGTCGGGGCCAACTATTATTATTTATCGCTTGGAAAAGATAAATCGAAAAAATTGTTTTTAGGCGTGAATTTAAAATCGCATGGATTTGTCGCCTCGATGGTTGAGTTTAGTCAGGGCGTGACTTTCTAAGTTAAAGCCTTATAGGTTTAATTGATAGATTTTCCCTCCGCTGCAGACAATGGTAGCCATCCCATTATTGATGGCAATACCCAATAAGTCTTCTGTTGTAAATTGAACGATTCGCTGCCAATTAACACCACCATCATTGGTCTTTACCATATAGCCTTTGTTTCCGATAACATAGCCTATGTTTTCATTTATAAAGTACAAAGCATTAAAATTAGAACGTTCGTTGAATTGAAAATTTTCATTTAAGACTTTGTTCCATGTGGTGCCACCGTCTGTTGTTTTGAGTACTTTACCAAAATAGCCTGCAGCATAGCCTACCTTCGTATTGCAGAATTGTATTTTCACAAAAAAGTCGCCCGTAGCGGTAGTCGGTTGCCACGTGTTGCCGCCATTGCTCGTTCTATAAATAGAGCCATATGATCCGGCAAACCCATTTTGCTCATCTATAAAATAAATAGATTTAATCGATTTTTCAAAAGTATCTTCTCGGTACCAAGAATTGCCTTCGTCGTCGCTTTGATATATTTTCCCTAAAGTAAAACCCTCGCCCGTTGCCGCAAAAACGTGACGGCTATTCGTAAAACAAATCTGATTGAATCGTTTATACTTCGGTGAATTTATCTCTTGCCAGCTTTTTCCGGTGTCGGCACTCGTAAAAAAATATCCATCAAAACCTGTAGCATATAACTTGGTTCCACTCTGTACAAGCGTATAAAAAACTTTTGGTCCCACATTGAATGAGGTGTCCCAAGTGGCGCCGGCATTGGTTGTCTTAAGAATAAACCCATGTAAATATTTCAATCCTCCACAGGCAAACCCAATACTGTCGTTGATGTACAAGACTTGGTGAATATCTTCGCTAACAGGCGAAATAGATGCGCGCGCATTGAGTTGTACTTTTTCTTTTTGGCATCCAAACAGACAAACGAAGATGAACAGGAGACCTGATTTAATAAATACAGCATTTTTTCTCATCCAATATGTTTTAAAATTGAGGTATTGATAATAGCGCAGGCTGTTTTGATTTGCTCGTCTGAAATGGTTAAGGGTGGACCAATTCGCAGACAATGAGAGGCGAATAAAAACCAATCTGTAATGACCCCTTGTGAAATACATTCGTCGATAATTTTTTTATTGGTCTCAAAGTTGTCAAATTCCATCGCCATCATCAATCCTATTCTACGATACGCTTTTACTTTGGATAGATCTAGGCCATCATCAAAAAGTTTTCCCTTGGCTTCTGCTCGAGAGATAAGATCACTTTCGGTGAGCACTTGTAAATTAGCCAAGGCAGCAGCAGCCGTAACAGGATGGCCACCAAAGGTAGTGATATGTCCTAGTACAGGGTCTTCTGTTAAACAATGCATTATTTTTTTAGCGGCAATAAAGGCGCCTATCGGCATACCGCCGCCCATTCCTTTCGCTAATAACAATACATCGGGCACCACGCCATAATGTTGAAAACAAAAGAGTTTACCCGTTCTGCCGAAGCCGGTTTGAATTTCGTCAAACACAAGTAGAGCGCCTACTTCGTCACATTTTTTACGCAATAATGTGACATAGTTGTTGGTCGGAATTGTAATGCCTGATTCGGCTTGCACTGGCTCAAAAAAAACCGCGGCCGTCTCGTTGGTGATACATTCTAAATCTGCTTCTACCCCATATCTAATCTGCGTTGTACCGGGCATTAAAGGACGAAATGGGGCTTTGAAATATTCGTCGCCCATTAAGCTCAAAGAGCCGGTGCTGCTGCCATGATACCCATTTTTAAAAGAAATTATTTCTCGTCTACCAGTATAGCGCTTCGTTAGTTTTATCGCTCCTTCGGTCGCTTCGCTGCCACTATTTACGAGATAAACATTATCGAGTGAAGATGGTAATTGGGCAGATAAAGCCTTTGCCAACAATACTTGTGGCGCATAAACATACTCGCCATAAACAAGTAAATGCATAAATTTGGCAGCTTGCTCTTGCACCGCCTTCACCACTGCTGGATGACAATGGCCTATATTGCTGACGCTAATGCCGGATATTAAATCGAGGTATCGCTTCCCATTCACATCGAAGAGGTAAACACCTTCTGCTCTTTCAATTTCGAGGAGAAGAGGATTGGGGCTTGTTTGCGCCACGTGCGATAAGAACAACTGTCTATTAGATATCAAAAGCGAAATATTATCTAGCACAAAGTATATAAATTCCGTTGAGCTTTACTAATAAAATATTTTTTTATAACAACCGTTTGGCGAGGTCATCCCTATTTCTTGAATCGACTTTGTTGTTTATTCAAGGACGAACGACTTCACTTTAATTTTATATTTCTTATAGTTTTTGCCCACTTTCACCGCTTTTAATTGTAATGGGGTGCCCATCATTCGAGCATTGGGAAGCGGCTTGCCTACGATGCCTGAGCAGATAAGGTTTAATCCATCCTTTTTATAAGCCTCTGGTAAATTAACCGCGTAGTATCTTTGGGTATCGTCGCTAGGCACTACAAGCACATACGAATCGCCGCCAAGCGCTTTCACGTTTAGTTTTTCTTGCGACAAATCGCCTACTTTTTCGTAAGGAAAATCGGTATTTGATTGGGCGCGCAATACGTTCGCCAATAATACTAATACCGCTACACACAAGATCAGTTTCGTCTTTTTCATAATTACAGTTTATAATAACAAATATCAAAATATCTGCCAAATATAAAAAATCTATCGTCGGTTTGGGTTGAAATAAGACCAAATTCTTCAGGCATCGGCTATTTAATATAATTTGATATTGCCTATCTTTGTGGCATGAGCAACGATAAAGACATATTTAAAAACATCATTTCCCATTCCAAAGAATATGGGTTTATTTTTCAGAGCAGCGAAATATATGATGGCTTAAGTGCCGTGTATGACTATGGCCCCTATGGTGTGCAGCTTAAAAATAATATCAAAGAATATTGGTGGAAAGCGATGGTGCAGATGCACGAAAACATTGTTGGTATCGACACAGCTATTTTTATGCATCCGAAAATTTGGAAAGCAAGTGGACATGTGGATGCTTTTAATGACCCGTTAATCGACAACAAAGACAGTAAAAAAAGATACCGCGCCGATGTGTTGTTGGAGGATTATATGGCGAAGATTCAAGGAAAAATTGACAAAGAAGTTGAGAAAGCAGCTAAAAGATTTGGCGACACTTTTGATAGCGAGATGTATAAAAGCACCAACCCACGGGTGGTTGAATATGCCAATCAAATTTTAAGTGTGGAGCAACGCATGAAACAATCATTAGAAGAGAATGATTTGGTGGCTTTGAAAACATTGATAGACGATTGTGAAATTGTTTGTCCGGTAAGCGGCACTAAAAACTGGACAGAGGTGAAACAATTCAATTTGATGTTTGCAACCGAACTGGGTGCGGTGAGTGGTGAAAGCGAAACGATTTATTTACGACCTGAAACGGCGCAAGGAATTTTTGTTAATTTCTTGAACGTACTTAATACTTCTCGCCAACGAATTCCTTTTGGTATTGCACAGATTGGCAAAGCTTTTAGAAACGAGATTGTAGCCCGACAATTTATTTTTAGGATGCGTGAATTTGAACAAATGGAAATGCAGTTTTTTGTTCGTCCAGGCACACAAAAAGAATGGTATGAATATTGGAAAGCGGCGAGGATTAAGTGGCATCAAGCATTAGGTATCGATAATAAAAAATATAAATTTCACGATCATTTAAAAACGGCCCATTATGCCGATGCCGCAGTTGATATCGAGTTTGATTTTCCTTTTGGATTTAAAGAATTAGAAGGGGTGCATTCGAGAACTGATTTTGATTTGACCCAGCATCAAAATTTAAGCGGTAAAAAATTGCAGTACTTCGATCCCGAACTCAACGAAAGTTATGTGCCATATGTGATAGAAACTTCGGTTGGGGTTGACAGAATGTTTTTAGCGGTGATGACGGCTGCCTATAACGACGAACAACTAGCAGATGGAAGTGAGCGAACAGTGTTAAATCTTCCACCGGTGTTGGCGCCAGTGAAAGCGGCGATTTTACCTTTGATGAAAAAAGATGGATTGGCCGAAAAAGCGATGGAGATCTTTGACGATTTAAAAACAGATTATTATATTCAGTACGACGAGAAAGATAGTATTGGTAAGCGATACAGACGACAAGATGCCATTGGTACGCCGTATTGTATCACTATTGATCACCAGACTTTAGAAGATAATACTGTAACGATTAGAGAGCGCGATTCGATGGCGCAAGAACGAGTTTCTATCGATTCGTTAGCTGCCACCCTAAAAGAGAAATGCAGTTGGAATAAGGTATTGCGTTAGTTATTTACAACCACGATTTAGTTTCGACGAAAATTACTGCGTGACGAACAGCAGCAAGTACCTTGTACTGCGGATGGTCGGACCATTGGCGCGCTTGGCTTTTGCGACAGTGGGCACGCCCAAAAAAACCTACATATTTCGTCGATACTGCCCTCCTACTTGATACAATGCATTGGTGATTTGACCCAACGAACAATGTTTGCAGGCGTTCATCAATTCATTAAAAATATTTCGGTTATGCAACGACGCCAATTGTAGGTCGAGTAACGATTGTGCCGTTTTGTCGCTGTTTCGCGTTTGTAGTTGTCCCAACATTTCAATCTGAAATTCTTTCTCTTCGTCGGTAGAGCGAATCACTTCTTTTGGAATAATGGTAGGCGAGCCATTTGGACTTAAAAACGTATTCACCCCCATGATTGGCAAGTCACCATTATGTTTCAGCGTTTCGTAATACAAACTTTCCTCTTGTATTTTTCCGCGTTGATACATCGTTTCCATCGCCCCTAATACACCTCCACGCTCGTTAATTTTATCAAACTCTAACAATACCGCTTCTTCTACTAAATCGGTCAACTCCTCAATAATAAAAGATCCTTGCAAGGTATTTTGGTTTTTAGCCAACCCCAATTCGTGATTAATAATCATTTGAATGGCCACCGCTCTTCGCACCGATTCTTCGGTTGGGGTGGTGATGGCTTCGTCGTAAGCGTTGGTATGTAAAGAATTGCAGTTATCGTAAATGGCATACAATGCTTGTAAGGTAGTTCTAATATCGTTAAATTCTATCTCTTGCGCATGCAAAGAACGGCCACTTGTTTGTATATGATACTTGAGCATTTGAGAGCGTGGATTGGCTTTGTATTTATTCTTCAACGCCTTTGCCCATATACGTCGCGCTACCCTTCCGATCACCGCATATTCGGCATCGATGCCATTCGAAAAGAAGAAAGAAAAATTAGGTGCAAAATCATCGACGTTCATGCCACGCGATAAATAATATTCTAAAAACGTGAATCCGTTCGCCAACGTAAATGCCAACTGCGTGATAGGATTAGCACCCGCTTCGGCGATATGATAGCCCGAAATACTTACCGAATAAAAGTTTCTGATATTGTTATCGATAAAATATTGTTGCACATCGCCCATCACCCGCAAAGAAAACTCTGTCGAAAAAATACAGGTGTTTTGCGCTTGGTCTTCCTTTAAAATATCTGCTTGTACCGTTCCTCGTACTTTGGTTAAGGTATCTTTTTTTATCTGCTCATACATTTCTGCGGGCAATACTTGGTCACCGGTAAGCCCCAATAACATAAGCCCTAAGCCATTATTACCATCGGGCAATTCGCCTTGATAGGTTGGTTGGATGGTGTTTTTATCGCTAAATATTTTTTGAATTTTTTGCTTTACTTCCGCCTCTAAGCCATTCGCTTTGATATAAATTTCGCATTGTTGATCGATAGCGGCATTCATAAAAAAGCCCGTCAATACCGCAGCAGGACCGTTGATCGTCATCGATACTGATGTTTTTGGATCGGCTAAATCGAATCCACTATATAATTTCTTAGCATCGTCTAAGCAGCAAATAGAAACACCCGCGTTACCTACTTTACCGAAAATATCGGGACGGTGTCCTGGGTCTTCGCCATATAAAGTTACACTGTCGAACGCCGTGCTCAAACGTTTGGCTGGCATGCCTTTCGACAAATAGTGAAAACGTTTATTTGTTCTTTCTGGGCCTCCTTCGCCAGCAAACATGCGGGTAGGGTCTTCGCCTTCTCTCTTAAATGGAAATACCCCTGCGGTATACGGAAATTCGCCAGGTACATTTTCTTGTAATACCCATTTTAAAATATCGCCCCAGCCTTGGTATTGGGGCAGACAAACTTTGGGTATCGCCGAATGCGATAGCGACGCCTCGTGGGTTTTAATTTTGATTTCTTTATCTCGTACTTTGAAAATATAATATTCGTCGGTATAGGTTTTTCGCTTCTCCTCCCATGTTTCAAGAATCTCCACATTGGTGGTATCAATTTTCTTTTTCGTCGATTTAGAAAGTTCCTCTAATGCTTCGGATGGTTGTTGTTGTTCTTTTAATAACGAGGCAGACAATTCCAAACTTTGTAGTTGATGCAAAAATGCCGCTTGTTCTTTTGCCCAAGTATTATAGTTGCGAATATTTTCTGAAATTTCTGATAGGTAACGGTTTCGAGCTGGTGGAATAATATATATTTTCTCACTCATCTCGGTGGCAGGAATAAATTTTGATTGCAGTGACGTACCTGTTTTTTCTGCCATTTTTTGCATGATCGCTACATACAAACTATTCATCCCCGGATCATTAAATTGCGATGCAATCGTCCCAAAAACAGGCACCTCATCATCGCTCACCTCGAATAATTTATGGTTGCGTTTGTATTGTTTTTTTACATCACGCAATGAATCTAACGCTCCTTTTTTATCGAATTTATTGAGGGCAATCACATCCGCAAAATCGAGCATGTCAATTTTTTCTAACTGAGAAGCTGCGCCATATTCTGGGGTCATTACATACAACGATACATTGCTATGGTCTACAATTTCAGTATCGCTTTGTCCGATGCCTGAGGTGTCGAGAATAATCAAATCAAAGCCAGATATTTTAAGAATATTCA
>Ga0164295_10003637_pt1 | contig 12340 bp, 3 predicted proteins | sample GEODES006metaG_FD_111798 | JGI IMG/M metagenome (GOLD analysis project Ga0164295, IMG submission 111798) | Oligotrophic lake water microbial communities from Sparkling Lake, Wisconsin, USA - GEODES006 metaG | ecosystem: Environmental > Aquatic > Freshwater > Lake | place: USA: Sparkling Lake...
CCACGCCCTCGACCCGGACCGACGTGGTGTTCAACGTCGCGGGATCGACGGCTCTGACGACGCGGCCGGGCGTGGACACAACGGTGAATAGCGTGCAGTTCGACGCCCCGACGGCCCCGCTCACGCTTCGCGTCGGCGGCACGAGCGGCCGGCTCACACTCGGCGGCAACGGCATCACGGTCTTTTCCGGCAGCCAGACGATCACCGGCGACGCCGGCGGCTCGGGCGCCCCGGGCGACGTGCTGCTCGCGGCATCGCAGGTGTGGGAGGTGCGGGGCACGAGCCAACTCGTCGTCAACGCCCGCCTGGGAACGACGGCGACCAGCATCGGCACGCTCGTGAAGACTGGCAGCGGCACGCTGACGCTCGGCGCCAGCAGCGGCGGCGCGAACTCGTTCAAGACGGCCTGGGCGATTACCCAGGGGATCGTGCGGGTCACGAACGCGGATGCCCTCGGCTTTTCCTACAACGACGCCGCGGTCGAGTCGGGAGCCGCCCTGCATCTGGCCGGCGTCGGCCTCGGGCTCTCGAACGGCACGCTCACGCTTCACGGCCTCGGCGTGAGCGGCAGCGGCGGAGCCTTGCGGAGCCTCTCTGGAACAACCTCGCTAGCGTCCGGGAGCGGTGCGGTCGTCCTCGCCACGGGGTCCACTGGCATCGGCGTCGATGCCGGCATGCTCACGATCTCGCGGACGATCAGCGGGACCGGCGGCCTGGTGAAGACCGGTTCCGGCCGGCTCGTGATCGCGGGCCCCGCGTCGTATTCGGGAGGCACCACGCTCACGGCCGGGATGCTCGACATGGCATCACCGCCGGCAGCCGGTGGACAGGTCACGATCACCGGCGGCACCATGACATGGCCCGTCGACAGGGCCGGCATCGTCGCGGCGGCTGGGCTGTCGGTGAATCAGGCCGCCCGCGGGAAACTCGATCTCGGGGCGTCGAGAATCGACGTCGCTGCCGGCGGCATCAGCCTCGTCGACCTCAAGGCCGATATCCTCGCGGGCCGCGGGGGGGGCCTCTGGAGCGGCACCGGCGGGATCACGTCGTCGCTCGCCGCCTCCGCGGTGGCGGCGGGCCGCGACCGGGCAGTGGGCTGGCTGGCCAACGGCGACGGCACGCTGAGCGTGGGCTATGCGGCGGCCGGCGACACGAATCTCGACGGCCTCGTCGACGTGCTCGATACCGCCAACATCGTCGCCGGCAACCGCTTTGATACGGGCAGCCCGGTGAACTGGCAGGACGGCGACTTCAACTACGACGGCCGCCTCGACATCCTCGACATCGGCGACTTCCTCGGTACCGGGCTCTACGACACAGGCGGCTACCTTCCTGCGGCCGCTTCTCAGATCGCGGCAGTTCCCGAGCCAGGTCTGACGTCGCTGGCGCTCGCGGCGGTGTGCCTGGCCTGTGCCCGTCGCTGGGCGTTTGGCCGCTGACGACACCGCGACGGGTGGCGGCGGCCCGGACGATCACTTCTCCGGGCCGCGATCGGGGCCGTGAACTGGGGCGGTTTCGGAGAGGGTGCGCAGCGGCGGAGAATCCGCAGACGACTCGATCGCCGCGATCGCAGCCTTTACGGCATCGATTCGCTTGTCGTTGAGCGGACCTTTCGGGAAGCCTCCCGCCGCGCATTCGGCGTTGAAGAACGTGATCAGTTCCTCGAGCCGGGGCACGGCGTCGCGGGCGGCCGCGGCATACCCGGCCAGTTCCTCCATGATCTCGCCCGTTCGCGTCTCGCTGCCGTGCCCTCCCTGGGTTCGGGCGATGAGCACCCCGGCCTCGATCCCCTCGCGAAACCGGTACTTGGCCAGCACCTTGAAGGCGGCCATACGGATCTCGTTGCGAAACATGGTGTCGGCGGGGCAGGGGGTGGTGGCCGCGGCGAGAATATCGGGGCCGAGCGCCCGCACGTCCTCGACGGTGAGCTGGTGCTCGAGCAGGTGCGTGAGCGTGGCCCGGGCCATGCCGTCGGCGTTTCGCGACACGGCCCGAATCGCTGGATGGAGCAGACGACGATCGACGTCGTCGATGGACGATCGCAGCAACCCCTTGAAGAGCGCCGCCGCGAGTTCGCCGTGCGTGAGCTGGATCGGATCGTCCCACGCGATCGGCTCGAGCGGCTCGGCGGTGCGGGCCGCTGCGGAGAGCATGTCGGGCACGACCGGCCGGGCCACGTCGCCCATGGTCTCGAGCGCCTGCGCGGCCTTGGTCCGCAGCCAGCGATCCTCGTGCACGAGCAGGCGGACGAGAACCGGGAGCGCCTCCGGGGACCGTAGCCGCCCGAGCGCCTCGCAGGCCCCCTGACGGACATCGGGGTCGGGGCCCTCGGCCATGGCGATCAGTTGCGGCACCAGACCCTTCGCCTCCGGCCGGCGGGCCAGTTCCTCGGCCGCCCAGCCGCGGGCCACCGGCGACCAGTCGCCGAGCGCCGTGACGAGGTCGTCCGTGGCCATCGTCGTGCGGTCGAGATCGAAGCGGCCGGAGGCGACGGCCTCGGCCACGTCGCCCGCATCGAGCCAGTGCGACTCGTCCGCGTCCCGGCCCGTCAGGCAGATGGCGCGGAGCGGCAGCGCGTAGGTGAGCACGTACGAGGCGGTCGGACTCAGCCCGTAGTAGCCGCTCCGGCCAAAGTAGGTGTCGTCGTCGGTGCTGCCGGGGCCGTACTGCTCGCTGCCGTCGTAGGTGAACGAGCCGTCGCACCGCCGGACGAGGTCGAGATGCCACGAGGCCTCCCCGACGAATGCCGCCGCGGCCGCCGGCCCTCCCATGCCGGCCCCCGGGCCTCCCCAGAGGTAGCTGAAGCCCTGCCCGGTGTGGCCGTATTCGCGGTTGCGGAACGACGCCGTCACCATCTTCGCGAAGAACCGCGATTGCTGGGGCCGGTCGCCCTGCAGGGCGAAGAACGCGGCCGCCATGGCGTTTTTGCCGTTGTTGTCGTGATGGGGCCAGGGCATGTGCTCGCCGTAGGGAATCGCTCCCTTGGCGACGTAATAGCCGAAGAACCGGGAGCCACGATCAATGGCGGCGGCGACCTCCGGATCGGCCACACCGCACTTCCGCCCCATGACGACCGCCAGGTTGCCGATCAGCCCTGCGGCGTTGACCGGCCCGTAGGGCGGGATCGGGCCGTGCAGACCGCCATCGGCGGCTGGTTCGGAAAACCCGTGGCCGAACGTGCCATACATTCCCTGCCCTCTGGCCAGCGCGAGCGTGAGGGCCTCGATCGCGGGCAGCACCTCGCGATCACCAGTGAGCAGATGGTATTCGCAGAGGAAGACGTTGCGGTAACCGCACTCCCACGTCCGCATGTCGTCGCGGACCACCGTCGCCGCCCCCGCCGCCAGCTTCCGGGCAAACTCCTCGACACGGGGGAGAAACTCGGGCCGGCCGCTCGCCAGGAGCGCCAGCCCGTTGACCGCGCCGAAGAGGTCCTCCGTGAGGGGCTCCCGGGCCAGCACCGCGCACGCCTCGTCGAGGATCCGCCGCGACTTGGAGCAGTCGTAGGGTGCCGTCGCGGCGTCCGTTCCCAAACCCCGCAGGCGAAGCCGCACCTCCTCGACCGTGCAAGCCCGCCAACGGGTGAGTCGCAGGTCGCCTCCGCGAGCCTCCGTCTCCGCCGTCTGGATCGCGATGGCGAGGCTCCTGCGGGCGTCGTCGGTGAACCGGCCGCCATCTACTCCGAGGATCACATCCCCTGGCTCCATCACGCCGTCGGCGGGCGAACCACGGCCGACGTGGGTGACGAGAATCTGCCGGCTGGCAGTGGTGGTTCGTCCCTGAACGCCGTCGAAGACGTTCGCGGCCCGGCTGTGGATCCAGCCCCGCAGCCCCGTCGCCCCGAGGTTGTAGGTCTGTGACCGATCGATGTCGGCCCCCTGCGTAAGGTCGGGCGGTTTGGCGGCAGGTTCGGCCGCTGCCACGACGACCACCATGGTTGCCGCCGCTGCGCCCGCTCGCACGACCACGAACCACCACCGGAGCACTTGCGACGTGGTCCGCTGGCGGCCCGCGTCGTTCACGGCGAGTCCGTTCCAACCGGCCGCCGCCGGGAGGACCGTCCGCGGCGGGCGATGAGCAGGGCGACGAGGCCACCACAGGCCGCGGCCGTCAGGCTCGACGGCTCGGGCACCACCACGAGTTGGAAGACGTTGGGGCTGCTGAGACTCTGCAGGTAGGCCGTCTTTCCTCCCCCGAGGGAGGCGGCGCTGCCGGAGCCCAGGTTGGAGACGTTCGTGAGGTCGAACGTCGTCAGCCCGCTCATCAGGGTGTACGTGCCGTCCGGCGTGCTCGAACTGAGCCCCTCCAGGTTGGCGACGCCGAACCCGCCGAACGTCACCGTCGCCCCGTTGACCGTCAGCGCGGCCACGGAATCGAACGCGAAGTTGGCCCCGGCGTTAAACAGCACACTGCCGCCGATCGTGCCGCTGCCGCCGAGGGTGGCAGCGGACGCCACTGTCACCGCACTGGCCGCGTCGAGAGCCCCGTTCACCAGCAGGCTGCCCGCCGATACGGTCGTGGCTCCCGTGTAGGAATTCGCGTTGGTCAGCGTGAGCGTGCCGCTGCCCGACTTCGTGAGCCCGCCGCCCGTTCCGCTGTTGAGATTTTGGATCACACCCCCGAGCGTCACGGCGTAGCTGTCGGTGTCGATGTTCACGTTGGTGTTGGCCGCATTGCCCGTGGAGCCGACCTTGATGGCCTGGGAGATGGATCCCGTACTGGCCTTGGCGATCAGCGTGGCTCCGGTACCGCTGAACAGGATGGTGGCGATGCTGCCGAAGTTGGCGGCGTTGCTCGTCCACACGATGCCGCCGCCGCCCATGTCCACGCTCCCGGTGTTCTGCATGGTGCTCGCCGTCTGCTGCGTCAGGTCGATGATGCCCGAGGAACTCGCCCGAATGATCCCGCTGCCCGTGATCGTGCCGGTGAGTTGGATCGGTGAGCCCGTGAGCGAGAACACGAAGCCCGTGCCGGTCGTCACGTTGTTGGCAAGCGCGAGCAGCCCGCCGGTCACGTTGTTGATCCGCGCGTTGCTGTCGGTCCGATTCGTCGTGATCAGTCCCGTACCGAACGCGGTGCTGCTGCCCATGCCGGCATTGTAGTTGAGGGTGGTGCCGCCGGAGTAACTATTGTTCCCGGAGAGCGTGACAAACGACGAACTGCTATTCCCACCGATCGTGAGGCTTCCTGTTCCAGAGATCGGTGTGGCGATGGTGGAAAAAGCCGTCGTACCGGTGATCGTCGAGGCTCCAACGAGCGCGATCGTGCCGGTGCCGGTCGAGACCGTGCCTCCTTTCAGTACGACCGCGGCATTGTCGAGCGTCAGCGTGCCATCGACCGTGCCCGTCGCGGTCGTGGAGAGCCACTTGGTCGCCGTGCCCGAGAGCCGCAGGGACGCCCCCGACATGACGTTCAGGGCGACGCCCGTGACGCTGGTGCCCAGTGAACCCGACACGGTGAGTTCTCCCGCGTCGGCCTTCGTCAGCGTGCCCGGCCCAGTGATCGGTCCGGAGAGGGTGAGCGGGTTGGCCCCCGACACCCTGCCACCGCCGCTTCCAAGAGTGATGGCGTTTGTGATCGTGGGCGAGGAGAGCGACGACGTGAGGGTGCCATTGTTGAGCGACAGGCTGCCGGAACCGGCCCCGCCGACGTTTCCCAGAGAGAGCGTGCCACCACCGGACACCGCCACGGCACCGCTCACCGTGTTAGCGGCATCGAGGGCCGCCGTGCCGCCGGTGACGGTGATGCCACCGGTGATCGTGCTGGCCGCAGCGAGCGTCGCCGCGCCACCGCTGACATTCAGGCCGCCAGCCGAAACCGTGACGCCAGTCGTCGAGTTGAACGTCCCGCCGCTCACGTTGAGTCCGCCTGACGTAATCGCAAGCGTCCCGGAGTTCGCCAGCGACCCGTCGCTGACGCTGACGCCCTGGGCGATGGTGGCGTTGGTGGCGATGGTGGCGGCACCTGCGGCCGACTTTGTGAGCGAACTGGCCGCGAGCAGGCCGCCAGTCAGGTCGACGCTGCCCGAAGGGTTGGTGAAGGCTACGGTGCCGGCCGTGATGCCGCCGGCGTCGAGCGTGATCGCCGCCGCGGTGCTGAGCGTCGCATTGTCGCCGACGACGAAGGCCATGTTGGAACCGGAGCCGTCCTGCTGCCAGTTGGCGGTGGTGTAGTCCCACGCCCCACTGGCTCCACCGTTCCAGAACATGTTGTAGGTGGTGCCCGTCACTGCCAGTTGCAGGGCGGTCAAGGTCTGGTTGAAGTTGTAGGTCGTGCGGCCGATCGTGGTCGAACCGCCGACGAGGATCGTCTGGTTGCCAATGGCTGCCCCCGTCAGCGACACGCTGCCGGTGTTCGAGAGACTGCTCCCCGAAAGCAGCGTGTAGGTGTTTCCTGACGACGTGAGCCCCGAGACGGTGAGGCTGTTGGCGGTGCCGGTGATGCTCACGCTGCCCGCCGACGCCAGACCGCTGGTGGTGGAGAGCGTGAGGCTGGCGAAGCCGCTCAGGCTGATGGCACCAAGCCCGGCTTGCGGGCCGCCCGTGTTGATGAACGCGGCGGTCGAGGTGCTTGATCCCTGGAGCGAGAGACCGTTGGTGCCGATCGACGCTGCCGAAAGCGTGCCGGTTGAACCGATGGAGATGATACCGCTGCCGGTGATGTCGTGCGTGAGCGACGTCTGCACGCCGAGCGTGGCCCCGCTGGCAACGTTGATTGCCCCAGCGGAGTTCATCGAGGAGCCTGCTCCGAAGACGAGCGTACCGGCCGCAACTCCGGTCGTACCCGTGTACGAGGCGGTCGACAGCGTCACCGTTCCCGTACCGGTCTTCGCCACAGTGCCGACACCGGTGAGGGCTCCGCCAACGGTCAGGTTTCCGTCGCCGCCGAGGCCCAGCGTGCCGCTCGCCGAGACGGTTCCCGCCCACGCGGCGGCGGTCCCAGTATTGGTGTTGACGAGCGAGGCAAAGCTCGACGAGATCAGCGCTTCGGCCGCCGGAATCGACTGTCCATTCACGTCAATGGTTCCCCCCGTGAGGAGCGTGCCCGCGTTCGTGCCGGCCGTCCCGCTCCCGAGCGCATTGGCGTTGCCAAGCACCAAGGTTCCCTGCCTGACGGCCGTCGTTCCGGAGTAGGTGTTGTTCCCGAAGAGTCGGAGCGTGCCGGCCGAGGTGTTGACCTCCAAGGATGTCATCGTGCCGCTGGAGGCTCCGCCGTAGATCGTGCCCGAGATGGTCTGCGTCTGCGAACTCTGGTAGCTCAAGGCCAGGACCGTGGTGCTGGTCGTGAGCACGTTCCCGACAAAAGTCCCGCCGGTCCCCAGAAGGGCACCGCCCGACAGCACGACTCCGCCGCCTGACGGGGACCGTTGAATCAGCAGGTCACCGGTGAACGTGCTCGTTCCCGAGAGGTAGGCCGTGCCGTTGCCCGTCTTCCACAAGGAGCCCGCCCCGCTGATCGATCCGGAGAGCGTAAATATTCCATTGTTGTTGCTCGAGTTGCTGAGTTCGAGCGAGCCGGTGCTGATGACGATGCTGTTGCTGACTGTGTAGGTCGGCTTCTGCGTGCCATTTGGCGAGTTTTGGATCCGTGGCACCGTCGAGCCGTTGTATTGAAAGTTCAGGGTGTCGCCCGCGACCGTGAGCGCTCCGGAAACGCCGCTTGCCGCATTGCTCGAGCCGGTGAGCTGAAGTTGATTGAGCACGAAACTTCCGCCGCCATAGTTGAGATTCGACGTGGTGGTGAATCCGGCACTGTAGGCACCCGTGGCCCCCCCGAAGACGACCCCGTTACCTGCCCCTGAAACGGCCGTGCCACTGCTCGCCCAGTTGCCGGACGAAGACCAGTCGAAAGAGCCGTTGCCGAACTGGGTCCAGGTGTAGGTCGCGGACCGGCTTTCCCGCGCGGAATGAAAAAGCAGGAAAAGAAAAACAAAGCTCAACACGGCAAGCCGCCGTACGACCGTCAATCTCGTTGCGTTCATGGCTGCGTGAGCCTCCTGCTGTGACCGATATCAGTTTGTTGTCCGCCGCCGGATGGCCGCCACCGCTGCCCAGAGGCCCGCGATCCCGACAATGAAGACCGACGGCTCGGGCACCACCACGAGATCCATGCTGCCCTGCTGGAGGTAGGCCGACTTGTTGCCGCCGAGAGAGTAGGCGTTGCCGACGCCTACGTTGCTCACGTTGGCGAAGTCTATGAGGCCGCTCATCAGCGTGTAGGTGCCATCCGGCGTGCTGCTCGAGAGACCCAGGATGTCGTCCACGCCGAAGCCGCCGAAGGTGGCGCTACCGGTGACGGCCAGCGTGTTGCCGGGCACGAAGCTGAACGTGGCCCCGGCCTGGAGGTTCAGATTGCCACCGATCCTGCCCGGGCCGCCGATCGACGCGGCACTGGAGACATCGACGAGCCCGCCCCCGATCGATCCGGTGACGAGCAGGCCGCCGGCGGTGATCTGCGTGCCCGCGCCGAAGAAGCTCGACCCGGTGAGCGCGAGGATCGAGGCTGCATCCTTCTGGAAGCTGCCCGCTCCGCTGAAGGCGGTCGAGAGCGTCGTGGTGCCAGTGGCCGTGCCGCTGAAGATGAACTTACCGGCGTTCGCCACGCTGGATTGCGTGAGCGACCCGCCGCTGGCCAGTTCGGCGGTGCCACCGGTGAGCGTGGCGATCGTGCCGGCGATCGCTCCGTTGAGCGTGGCCTTGCCCGCACTGCCCACGTTGAGCGTACTCGCGGAGCTCAGCGACGAATACGTGGCTGTCGCGAGGAGCGTCTGCGTGCCGGCATAGCTACCCGCATTGAGGATCGTACCGCCGTTGTTCGTGATCGTGTTGGCGACGGCGAGCGAGTTGAGGTCGAGAGCCGCCCCCGAGGCGACCGTGACCGTTCCCGAGCCAAAGGCGTTGACCACGCCTGCCCTAAGCAGGCCGCCGCTCACGGCGGTGACACCGGAGTACGTGTTCGCGGCATTGAGAGACAGGGACTTGTTCGTATTGCTCGCGACGAGCGTCAGCCCGCCGTTGGAAATGACTCCCGCAATGACGTGCGACCCGCTCTGGGGCAACGTTAGTTGCCGTGTCGAACCATTAAGGTTCACGCTCCCAGAGAGCGTCACGTTGCCGCTCCCGATTCCCCCCAGGCTGAAGTCGCTCGTCACCTGCACGTTGTTCGTGACCGTCGCGTCCACACTGCTGGCGGCCGAGAGGCCGCCACCGTTGAAAATGAGCGTTCCGCTGCCCAACGCCACCACGGCTCCGCTGACGGGCTTCACGCCCAGAATCCCCGCATTGACCGTTGTGTTGCCGGTGTAGTTCGTCGATGCGGTCGTTCCCGTCAACGACCAGTTCCCGCTGCCGTTCTTGACGACGGAAGTGGGCCCACCAGTGCCATCGACGATGGCCGGCTCAAACACGTTGTCGATGCTGGTGTTCGTACCCGTCAGTGTCAGCGTCCGACTGCCGTTCCCCGAAGTGCTCAAAGAGCTAGCCGAAGTGAATCCCAAAGAGCCCACGCCGAGGTTTTCGATGGTGGCGCCGTTCACCCCAACGACAAACCTGCGGTTGGTGGTCGTCGCTGCCCCCGTATACCGAAGCGCGCCGCCGTCGATCACCAGATTCGAAGCCGTACTGTTGGAACTGCCGATCCCGCTCGCGGCCCCGCCTGACACGATGCTGTCGGTGCTCAACACGCCGCCGTTGATCGTGGTGACACCGCCGTACGTGTTCGCCGCTGCGAGAACGACCGTCCCGGCCGTACTCGTCAGCGTCAGTCCGACTGTGCCTGATCCGGCAAGCACGGCTCCAACCCGCCCCTGCGACATTGTGTAACTCGCACCGGTCAACGTCCCGGTTGTCGCCGTGATCGTGCCGCTGGCGAGTGTCACCGCGCCGACGGTGTCGTTGGAGGAACCGAGGTCCAAAACACCGCCCGAAACCGTGACCCCGCCACTCGACAGTGCATCGGAGATGGCATAACGAAGCGTGCCCGATTGGACGGTCGTCAGGCCGGTGAACGTGTTCGCCGCGCCCAGCACCACCAGCCCACCGCCCTTGACGGTAATACCCGAACCTGTACCCATTCCTGAAATAACGACGTCCGACGTAAACGTCGACCCAGCCGCGACGTTGAAGTTCACGACCGCACTCGAGCCGGTCTGCAAAGTAGCCGCAGCTGTAGCCGTTCCTCCGGTTGCATTGACGGAGGAAAGTCTCAGGCTTGAGTTGTTGGCCAGGTAGATCACATCATCGGTTCCACCGGAGACGCCGTTGACGAATGTCGTCGAAGATGTGACCACTTGCGTAGCCACCGCACCCGAGTAGGTGGCAACTGGCCCCAGGTTCCACTTCACGTTAACGGCGTCGCCAACGGGAGCCAGCACGATGGCGCTGCCATTCGAAACGTTCATTGAACGAGGACGGAAATTGGATGCATTGATCGTCAACGTGCCTGAGGTCACCTGGAAGATCGCGTCCTGGTATGACGTAGCGCCAGTCCCACTTGTTGGGGCGTTGTTGTAGAGCGTGTTCTGTGTCGGCTCGCTCGGATTGCCCACTGTGGGGTACATAGACCAGGCGCCGTTGGTGCTGAGAGCCGTGCCCGTCGTGAATGTGTTCACCGCGGCCTGCGCGAATGATCCACAACAGGCCACCATGGCCAGCACCAGCGACATGCAGCAAACCCCACAACCGCGTCGCCCTGCTCCCGCCGCCGCTCCTGCTAGCCTCGTTCCAGTGGTCACGATGATGGATTTCATGGCTGCCCGTCCTGAATCGCGTGATCCGTTCCTTCCCGACGCCCGTGCGTCGGAACCGGGCCGGCGGCTTTGCCCGGTGAGGCTCACCCGCCACCCCAACGGTGATTCACACCTGCAAACCATGTGCCAGCGAATGTCTTGCAACATCGCAAGAACCGATCCGTCGCCGCTTCTTGGCTCGAAATGAGGCGTTTTCCATAGAAACGCATCTTCTTCCCCGTCATCGCAGTCGCCGATCGCCACCACGTCACTGGAGCGAATCGCTCCACCCCCTGGAGCGATTCGCCCCACTCACCAACGGCGCCTGGGGCGATTCGCTCCAGGTGGGCTCCGCACGCCTGACTTATTCAACGCGTCGCGCATCCCGAAAGATTGAGTCGTGCACGAAGCCCGTCGTCGAGACGCATCGAGTTTTGGCCACCGCCACCGCTCACGTACTCGGTGCGTGGAGCCGGACAGCCTGGCCGCCCGTCACCCGCGAGCGTCCCGAATGGCGGCGGCTAGTCGGCCCTGCCTGCCCGTGACTTCTTCGCGTGCTTGCCCGTCTCATCGCCGAGCTTGCCAGACGCGGGATCGAGCTGGGCGAGCACCGCACCGAGACGAAGCCGGGCGGCGTCGGCATCGGTGCCGGCCTCCGCCTTGCGCTCGGTGAAGGGCGCGTCGCGCATGTCGAAGAGTTCGCCCTCGTCGGTCAGTTTCCAGCCCGCGTCGCGGACATACCAGTGCCGACCGAGCATCACAAACACCCACTCGCGGGGCGTGCCGCGCTGGCCCAGCAGCTGCGGCGCAAAACTGCGGCCGTCGATCACGAGGTCAGGCGCAACCTTGGCGCCGGCAACGTCTGCCAGCGTGGGGAGGAAGTCCACGAGGCCGGTGAGGTCGTCGCAGACCCAACCGGCCGGGATGTGCCCGGGCCAGGAGGCGACCAGCGGCACGCGGCTGCCGCCTTCGAGCAGCATGCCTTTGGCCCCACAGAGTTCCCGGCCACCGATCGTAGACCGAGGCGCCTCGTTGCCGTAGGTGCCGTTGTCGCCAGTGAAGATCACGAGCGTCTGCTCGCGGAGCCCCTGGCGGTCGAGTTCGGCCATCAGCCGGCCGACGAGTTTGTCCATGTAGGCGACGTTGTCGGAGAACAAATCGTCGCTGTGTGGCTTGCTATCGGGGGTGGCCAGGATGTCCGTGTGAATATGCTCCAGCGGGTAGTGGACGTAGAACGGCCCTTCCTTGTGGCGATCGATGAAGTCGAACACGAACCGCTCGCTCAGGTCGGGCATGTACTGTCCCTCGGGCCAGTCCTTTTCCTCGCCGTTGATCATGTAGGTGTTTCGCTCCGGCGTGGGCCAGTAGGAGCCGCTTCCCTTGGCGCGGATGTACTCGTCGAAGCCCCAATCGGACGGCTGCAGCGGGATCTGGCTCCACTTGCCCGCGCTGGCGGTCGCGTAACCGCGGGTCTTGAGCAGCTTCGGGATCATCACCTCGCTCTTTCGCCCGGCCTCGAGGTGGGCAACGGCCGGCTTGTCGTTTCCCGTCATCCCGGTGCGGAAGCCATACCGCCCGGTCATCCTCAGCGCCCGCGAGGGCCCGCAGTTGGGC
>Ga0164295_10003638_pt1 | contig 12338 bp, 11 predicted proteins | sample GEODES006metaG_FD_111798 | JGI IMG/M metagenome (GOLD analysis project Ga0164295, IMG submission 111798) | Oligotrophic lake water microbial communities from Sparkling Lake, Wisconsin, USA - GEODES006 metaG | ecosystem: Environmental > Aquatic > Freshwater > Lake | place: USA: Sparkling Lake...
CGGATCAATTGTTCCCAGTGGCGCCAGGCCGACGTCATGGTACTGAACGGTATAGCCACGTTTTTTTAGCAGGGGCTCCAAAGTTCCGAGGTTCTCAAAGTGGACATGGCGGATAGCAGTAACAGTCTTGTTCATCTTTAGACTCCAATCAAATCTTCGTTCTTATGTATTGGGCGTTCAGGTTGGCAAATGGCGCCAACTCATCAGTCTACCAATAACCGGTATCCATGAGTAGGAAAAAATCCAAACTTCCTTTACTTGATATTGGGAAGATGGCATGGGCTATGCCGAAGCCAAGTTTCAGGCGATTACTGTTGAAATAAAAATTCTACATATCGAATGATATGCAGTATAAATAACGTTCATCAGAGCGTAGTAAAGTCCATTTATCATCAAGAGGCCATAGAAGGCATGACTGTAAATTCGAAAAAAAGTCGGGATTTGGCACCTGCTGTAACCAGAGCAATATCAATTCTGGAGACTCTTGCGCAAGCCAAGAAGCCCTTAACGCTCGGTGAGCTTGTTGCGTATCTGGACTTACCGAAAAGCAGTGTCTTTGGAATCTGCTCTTCACTGGTGCGGGGTAGCCTTCTCGACCGAGGCGATACGGGGGCGTACTCGATTGGGCTGCGGATTGTCGATTTTGCAAACTCCCGCCTTGAGCAAAGTAATCTGACCGGTGAATTCATGCGTTTCTGGGACACCCACCCCTATTTCTTGCGGGATGCCGCAGTCCTATCAGAGCGTCTTGAGCGGGATGTTGTCTATTTAGCCTGTCGCAATAGCTCACGTCCTTTGGGTGTGGCGTTTAAGGTTGGCATGCGACTGCCGGCAGCCGTGACCGCAACGGGAAAAGCGATGTTAAGCACCTTATCCAATCGGGAGATCGATGAGCTTTACCAAGGGAAGGGCTCGCTTAGTGATTTGACTTCTCAGAGCGTGAAGTCATTAACCTCTCTCCACAAGCAGCTGACTCAAATCAGGAAGCAAGGATATGCAATCGATGATGGCGAGACGCGTGAGGGTATGTGCTCCTTCGGTGCCCCAGTTTTTGCTAGAGGCAGGAACGTCGCGGTGGCTGGGGTCGCATTGAGCTTCTTTCGCGCCGATCTGGACGAAGCTAATAGGAATCAGGCAATCGCAACGCTTAAGGAACTCGCAGCGACCCTATCGGAAAAGGCAGTTAGCCTTAACTCTCCCCGATCTTCTTAGGGCAACGACTGAAACAGATTCACTTGTTCGTTTAGTCGGCAACCTCGGATGAATTGACTTAGCCCTAAAGAGCTCTCAATAGCGCTGACGTGAAGCGTCCTCAACAGATCAATCATTGCTAATGACGGCAGCAAATATCAGCTGCACGATTTAGGAGTCATGCCACCCATTGCGCGAGTCTGCCTGAGCCTGGTTCATGGTCGACAAGACCCCTATTGATTCCAGTTGGCTGTATGCCTTCACATTGGGATGGCAGTAGTGACTTGTTACGGAGCCGCATCAGGAGAGCGGGAAGCGCTTTCCAAAACTGCCTGGAGGCGCATTTTAAAAAAAGATGACTTTTTCTTGACAAAATTTTTTTGCCACGTTTTAATAAATTTCGTTATATCGAATTTTGTTCAATCTGTCGAACGATTACATAGGAGAAAAATATGAGTGCAAATGTCTTGTCAAACGAACAGGCTGTGGCGATGGTGCAGGCAGCAGAAACGAACTTTGGTAGCGGAAACGTACCTGCGATCCTAGATGGGTTCACGGATGACGTCGTAATCCAATTTGCGGATGTTCCCGAAATCCATGGGAAGGCTGATGCGAAAAAATTTCTAAATGCTAGGTTCAGTCGCCAAAAGAACTACCAGCTCAAGAAGACGATGCGAATGCTTCAGGGAAACATGGTTGGGAACTTCTGGGACGGCACTTGGGAAGATGCTCAAACAGGCCGCCGTATGACCGGACGCGGCACTGAATTTTGGACTGTAGTAGATGGAAAGGTTAAGTTGTGGGAGGCCACCTTCAATGTATGGGATGCGGACGCCGGCCCCAAGCCGACCGTATTGTAAGTTTAGTTAGGGAATCAATCGATATTGGCTAGGCGAGCGAAAAAAATCTACAAACAATTACGAGGAGACTTGCTATGGACACAACTTTTATGCAACTAAAGAGAATCAAGTTGCTTTTGGGGCTGTTGGGCATTCTTGCCACATCGATCGCCTTCGCCCAAGTGCCGATCCGCGTCGGCTTTCCGATGATCCTTTCGGGTGCGGGTGGACAATTTGGAACGCCGATTCTCAAGGGCGCTCAAATGTATGTCGACGAGATCAATGCAACAGGCGGAGTTCTTGGTCGTAAGATTGAGCTTGTGCCGCGAGATACGAAATCGCGCCCTGATGAGGCCGTGCGTGTCGCTCGGGAATTGGTGCTTCGAGAAAACGTGGATTTCCTGGTGGGGACCTTCACCTCAGGGGAAGGCCCTGCGGTGTCGGTAATCGCCAAGGAAGCCAAAAAAGTCTTTATCGCAGTGGCGCCAAAGACAGATCGCCTTACCGCCCCGGACGCAATTCATCCCTACGTCTTCCGAGCTGCAGCCAATACCACGACTGAAGGTCGCGCAGCGGCAATGATCGTCGCAAAGTGGAACATTAAACGCCTTGCCACAATCGCTCCGGATTTTGCTTATGGTCGCGACGCAACAGCTTCCTTTGTTGCGCACATCAAAAAGCTGAGACCGGATATTGAGATTGTGGACCAGCAATGGCCGAAGTTGAATGAAAGCGATTACACCCCATTCATCACAGCTCAACTTGGTAAAAAGCCTGAGGCTGTCTTTTCCGTAATCTGTTGCGGCAATTTCGACTCCTTTGCTAGGCAGGCCGGGGCGCAGGGCTTTTTCAAATCGATCGGCAACAATTTCATCGGCCTAGGAGAAGCAGGGTCCATCGAAGCGTTGCGTGCACTGGGGGGGGAATATCCTCTCGGAGTCTATGCAAATACCTATGACGCGTTCTATTGGAAACCCAAAGATACCGAGGTTGCACGTCTTCACGCCGCCTTTACAAAGCGACTGTCCACGGCTTTTAAAGACGACACACCTCCCTCGTGGGCATTGCAGGGCTATATCTCAATGCAGTTCCTAGTCGAAGGGATAAAAAAAGCAAATTCCATCGATTCGGACAAGGTATCGACGGCCCTGAAAGGATTAGAAATTGTTTCCCCTCAAGGCAAGATAACTATGCGGGCGAAGGACCAGCAAGCTACGCGAGGAATGTTATGGGGCAAAGCGGCAAATCGTGACGGATACGCATTCCCGATACTTGACCCTGTCGAGCTCATAGATCCGACTCTGTTTATGGACTGAATATTAAGTATTAGCCATGGAATTGCCATCCCTATCAGCAATTGGAGCACAGGCAGTAAGTGGCTTGACCACGGCCATGCTGCTATTCCTGGTCGCTTCCGGCTTGTCGTTGATCTTTGGTGTGCTTCGGCTGCTTAATTTCGCACACGGATCCTTTTACATGCTGGGAGCGTACTTCGCATGGCAATTCAATACATGGCTGCAAGGCTCATTTTGGCTTTCAGTGCTACTTGCTGCCATCGCGACGGGCGTTCTTGGAGCGTTACTTGAGAGAGTCCTATTTAGAAAGTTCTACGATCGCCCAGAGCTGATGCAGCTGCTGTTCACTTATTCAATAGTACTCATAGTTTCGGATGTCGTGAAGTACATTTGGGGAACACAGCAGCTCGGGGTTCGCCGCCCCGAGATACTGTCTCACACCTTCCAGTTCGGGGAGCTTGCCCTGCCGAGCTACAACTTGATGATTATCGTAATTTCACTTGTTATCGCAGTTGGCATTTGGCTGCTTCTGCAAGGGACTCGCCTCGGAAAGACGGTACGGGCGGCGGCATTTGACAGGGAAATGCTGTCAATGCTTGGGGTTGATGTCCGAATGCTTTATCTCCTGGTCTTTTCCGCAGGGTGCTTCCTTGCTGGACTCGCGGGAGCTCTAGTAGCGCCTATGAGTGCTATCGTGCCAGGCATGGACGCCGACATAATAATTTCACTGTTCATCATTGTCGTGATCGGCGGTCTTGGCTCATTCTGGGGAACTTTCCTTGGCTCAATCATCTATGGGATGGTCTTTTCATTCGGAATTCTCTTTATCCCCCAGTTCTCGCTCTTTGCAGTGGCGCTAATTATGGCGGTGATCTTAATCGTTAAACCTGAGGGGCTACTTGGACGTGAAAACACTCGATAACAAACGTAATCGTCTGCTCATGGCCACAGCGTTGTTTCTTGGTCTGGGTGCAGTACCTTTTTTTGCACCGCCCTTTTATGTTGTGTTTCTGAATGACGCGCTGATCATCGCATGTCTTTCTATGAGCTTGAATCTCTTGGTCGGATACACAGGTTTAATTTCGTTTGGACATGCAGCCTACTTTGGCTTAGGTGCCTATGCTTGCGGCCTACTGATGAAAAGTGCAGGGTTACCCTTTGGCGTGAGCCTAGTTGCAGCTGGAGCATTAGGCGGTTTTGGCGCTGCGCTAGCGGGATTCTTTTGCGTTCGCCTCAACCGCGTCTACTTTTCAATGTTAACGTTGGCTTTCTCTCTTATTTTCTGGGCAATTTGCTTTCGTTGGAACGATCTCACGGGCGGGGATCAGGGATTATCCGGAATTCCTTATCCCAATCTGACGTGGATCAGTCAGATGTTAGGGCGACCTGATTTCTCATCCGCCCAGTCTTACTACTTGGTCAGCCTTGTCGTGGTGGCGATATGTATTGCGGCGATGTGGATTATTGTTTCATCCCCGGTCGGACTGATACTCCGAACCATCCGCGAGAACGAGCAGCGATCAACCTTCATTGGAGTAGAGACCCGACGAGTAAAGCTAGCGATATTTATCGTGGCTGGAACTATCGCGGGTCTGGCGGGCGGCTTATTTGCCATCTTCAATCGCGGAGTGTATCCAGACTTCATGTACTGGACCAAGAGTGCGGAAATTCTAATTATGGCGCTCTTTGGTGGGATCGGCAGCTTCTGGGGCCCAGCTATAGGTTCCCTGACGCTTCTGCTGTTGCACCAAGAAACCTTGGCTTTAACCGAGTATTGGTCATTCGCACTAGGAATCATCCTACTGGTTCTAACTCTTCGATTCCCATCGGGCTTGTGGGGTTTATTTAAACGCTTCACGAATACAAGACGATCGAAATGAACGCACCTGCAAAAGACTTGCTAACAGTCAGGGCGCTTCGGAAAACCTTCGATGGCTTCCAAGCGATTCGCGGCGTTGACTTCAGCATTTGCCACGGAAGGGTACATGCCGTCATTGGCCCAAATGGCGCGGGGAAATCGACTCTGTTCAACCTGATCACAGGTCTGGACAGGCCCGATGAAGGTGAGGTAACTTTTCTAGGGAGCCCGTGTTCTCACATGTCCCCGGCGTCACTATGTCGCCGTGGCATGGTTCGATCATTCCAGAAGAGCAATACATTCCTTGGACTTTCAGTTTTCGAAAACATCCAGGCAGCAATTGTCAGTTGCTCGGGTGAGGGATGGAAGATCTGGCCACCGCTTGGCCTTCGGTTTGCCGACAAAGTTCAGGAAATTGCTGAGCAAGTCGGGATTGCCGATAAGTTGGATCTCTTTCCCGAAGATCTTGCATATGGCTATCAACGCCAACTCGAACTAGCAATCGCTATCGCTTCAAGGCCGCGTCTGCTGCTTTTAGACGAGCCAACGGCAGGGATGTCTTCATCGGATACTCGCAGGACGGTTGCATTGCTAAAGCGGATCGTAGAAGACCTGAATATCGTCCTGCTCATCACCGAGCACGATATGGGAGTGGTATTTTCCCTTGCGGACCGAATCATTGTTCTCGCAGAAGGACAGATCATCGCGGACGGAAATCCAGAAGAGATCCGTGCAAATACAGAAGTCAAACGTGTGTATTTGGGCAAGTCATGACTAACAGAACCTCATATTTAAAGCTGGACAACGTAACCGCCGGTTACGGCGATGCGACGATTCTCTTTGGACTGTCATTAGAAGTTTTTGAGGGCGAGTGCGTTGCTCTGCTTGGACGAAATGGTACGGGGAAAACGACCACGATGCGAACCGTAATGGGGTTGACCCGACTAATGAAAGGCGAATGCCTTTATCAAGGAACAAGCTTGCTTGGAAAGTCGACCCCGTCTCGTGTGCGTTTGGGTATCGGAATGGTTCCTGAAGATCGTCGAATTTTTGCGGAACTTACCGTCAAGGAAAACCTTGAAATCGCCGCAAGAGGTACAGGCGACTCTGCTTGGACCGCTGAAAAAGTATTCGATTTCTTTCCAGAGCTGAAACCACATTCGGAGCGCCCAGGAGGACTACTTTCTGGCGGTCAGCAACAAATGCTTACCATCGGCCGCACGCTGATGACGAATCCCAAGTTGCTGCTCCTCGATGAGCCGTCAGAGGGGCTTGCCCCGCTGCTTGTAGAGCGCATTCTTGAGCGCACACAGGTGTTAAAACAGTTGGGGCTGACGTTAATGATTGCTGAGCAGAACCTTAAGTTTTCACTCCAAGTGTCTGATCGCGTCTATGTCTTGGAGCGCGGTGAAGTGTCCTACTCCGGAAGCGCATCTGACCTAGCTCAAAATGAAGAATTGCAACATCAACTTCTTTCCGTATAAGCATCAATGCGATATCTTGCTTGTACAACATGAGTAGAGAGTTTGTTCGCAATTGATGGCTTGTTGGAGACTAACTTCGTCAAACATTGTTTTTTTGACCGGCAACCTCTAAAAACATGTAGTCTTAAAGCCTGCTGAGAAAAGGGCCAATTAATGTCCAAAGTCATTACACAGATTGACCAATATTTGTCCAAGGCCCAGGTCGCATGTTCGTATCGTGCTGGGGAGGCCAAAAAATCAAAGGTTCGTACTGGGCGCATAGTTTAAAGTTGTCAGTCACTCTAACTATTTTTCCCATAAACGGCATTGCAGAGGTGCGCAAATTCCTAAGCCTTCAAAACAAGCCCACCACCTTGCCATCGATTAGATCAATCTTATCGGCCGATGGCACTTTTGGCAGACCTGGCATGGTCATGATGTCACCACAAACCATCACCACAAACTGAGCGCCAGCCGCAAGACGAACCTCACGGATATTAATGACATGATTATTGGGGGCGCCGCGTAGCTTGGCATCAGTTGAGAACGAGCTTTGTGTCTTGGCAACGCATATTGGATAGTGGCCATAGCCTTGCTCTTGCAAACCTTGGATCTGAGCTCTAATTTTAGAGTCTGCGGTTACCTCACTGGCACGGTAGACCTTCTTCGCAATGTGTTTCATCTTATCCCATAGAGAGTCAGACTCTTCATAGACAAACTGCATGTTGGATGGGGTGTCACAGAGCTGCACCACAATCTTAGCTAGCTCCTCTGCACCTTTGCCACCATGGGACCAATGCGAAGCAATCACCACTTTCACATCGAGTTTCTCCATGCGTTTCTTAATGAGATCAATCTCCGCAGGCGTATCACTTAAGAACTGATTAATGGAGACCACGCAGGGTATTTGATACACTTGTGTAATGTTTTCTACATGGCGCTCTAGATTCACAAGACCTTTTTCAAGGGTGGAGAGATTCTCTTTGGTGAGATCAGCAAGTTCTGCATAGCCATGGTATTTCATGGCGCGAACGGTGACCACGACCACTGCAGCAGCAGGTCGTAAACCTGACTTACGGCACTTGATGTCAATAAATTTCTCAGCCCCAAGATCAGCACCAAATCCAGCCTCGGTCACCACATAGTCGGCTAACTTCAAGGCCGCCTGGGTTGCAATCACCGAATTACATCCGTGAGCAATATTGGCAAAAGGACCACCATGCACAAAGGCGGGATTGTTTTCAAGAGTCTGTACTAAGTTTGGAGCTAGAGCATCTTTGAGTAAAACGGTCATCGCACCATGGGCATTGAGATCCTTAGCCAAGATTGGTTTGAGATCACGCGTATAGGCCACCACAATATTGGAGAGACGCTCTTTGAGATCCTCTATGGACATAGCAAGACAAAAAATTGCCATGACCTCAGAGGCCACCACAATATCAAAGCCATCCTCACGGGGATATCCATTTCCCGGACCACCCAAGCCATTGGTTATATGACGTAGGGCACGATCGTTCATATCCACCACACGCTTCCATTGAATGCGCCGGCTATCTATTCCTAAAACATTGCCATGAAAGATATGGTTATCAATCAATGCAGCCAGAAGATTGTTAGCAAGGGCAATCGCACTAAAGTCCCCTGTAAAGTGCAAATTAATATCTTCCATCGGTACAATCTGCGCGTAACCGCCGCCCGCAGCGCCACCTTTGATGCCAAACACTGGGCCCAAAGAAGGCTCACGCAGACAAATCATTGCTTTCTTGCCAATATGATTCAGTGCATCTCCTAGACCTACGGTGGTCGTGGTCTTGCCTTCACCCGCCGGAGTAGGGCTAATGGCTGTCACCAATATAAGTTTGCCATCCGGCTTGCCCTTTAGGGTCTCTAAGAAGGGTAGTGATACCTTCGCTTTGTAATGGCCATAAGGCTCTAGATGGTCATCCGATATCCCTAATTTCTCTTTAGCAACTTGCGCAATGCGCTTCATGCTGGCCTTTTGGGCTATTTCAATATCGCTTAGCATTGAAGCTCCTAATTTAATGGTTAATCCTAGTATTAATGAATAGATTTGTGATTAGGGATAATCTGGCATTTATTTTTTAAAAAATGTCATGCAGATGACATTTTTGATATTTTTATTAATTTTTTCAGGTTTCTAGGTGTAAGCCCTTACGATTATGTGTCATCTATAGGACAGTTTATAAATTACATTCCCTCGAAAATTTAAAAAATTACTTGGGAGTTTCAATGGATGAGAATAGGAAGAAGGTTACTCTAAAGTATCTTCAGCAGAAAAAATTAAATAAAGAGAGGATTACCTCTATAGGTGTCTATGACTCACCAATGGCAGCCATAGCGGATAGAGTTGGATTTGATCTATTGGTCGTCGGAAATGCTGGGCCCATGTCTCTATTTGGACACAAGGATCCGACGACAGTAAGGTTTGATGAGCAACTTTACATGATTCAGGCAGTTAGTCGTGTTGCGAAGTATGGCTTGATAGTGGGACATATGCCATATTTATCCTACCATCTGTCAAAAGAGGATGCCATCAGGAATGCTGGGCGGCTAGTATCTGAGGGGGGAGCGGATGTCGTAAAGTGTGAGGGAAATAAACATACAGCTCAAAATATTGCTGAAATTATTCGCTCAGGAATTCCCGTGATGGGGCATATTGGCATGCAGGCCTCTAGGAGAACAGAGGAGTCGGGTTTTGGAGTAAAAGGACGTTTGGCTGAGGATGCTAGAAAAATTGTTGAAACCGCTGATGCTTTCGTTGATGCTGGTGTATTTGCATTTGTACTTGAGCAAGTACCTTGCGAACTAGCTAAATTTATAACTGACAGATTGCCCGTTCCAGTAGTTACTTTGGGTGGTGGAAAGTACAACGATGGTGTTTATCATATCAGCGGTGATATTGTTGGTTATAGCGCCTTCCCAATGCCAAAGAATAGGGGTGGGTTCGTAGATGTACGACCATTGATTGAGAAAGGATTTCAAGATTATAAAAGTCAAGTGCTCTCCGGAAATTATCCATTAGATGAAAATTCTTATCACATGGCTGCCGAGGAGTATGAAAAGTTCTTGCATATGTTTAAGTGATTCTAGAATTATTTGCTATTTATATAGGAGATATAAAATGAAATTCATGAAATGTAAAATCGTAGTGTTAGGTATTCATATTGCATTATTTTCAGGAGTTGCTACTGCTCAAAGTGGGGGCCTTGGCCCATTTAATAATTCAAGTTATGCTGCGATTTCCGGTAAGGTAGCACAAGCTCAAGGCGACCCCGCAAATATAACTGTTAATTTATTTTTAGGCTGGACTGGCGCCTGGGATAGCGTAGTTATGAAGCAGGCGAATCTTTTGGAGCAGTGGCTTCCCAAGGGAAGTAAAGTGGAGTGGAAACGCAATCTTCAAGGTCCACCTGTTGTTACAGATTTATTGGCGAATAAACAAAATATTGCCTACTTGGGCGACAACCCCGCAATAGTTTCAACAACTAAAACATCTATTGCCCCATTAAAAATAGTAGGATTTAACTTGATCTCAATGGGTAGAATGTGTGGCGTTCTATTGGTCAGATCTGACGCACCTAAATTTAACTCTCCAGAAGAGGTATTTAAATGGCTGCAGGACAAAAAAGTTGCCGTCCCTAAGGGCAGTTGTGCCGATCGCACGGGCCAAGAGATTATGCGTAGGGCGGGAATAAGTGTAGATTGGCAGTATAACCAGGCTGAAGTTATTGTTACCTCATTAGAGGCAAAGAAGATTGATGCTGCAGTCGTCTACGAGCCAAGCGCATCAAATGCTGTTGAAAATGGCTTCGGCAGATTCGCACTCTCTGGGGCACATTATAAATTACTCGATGCAGATGCGATCATTATGCGTCAAGACTTTATTGAAAAGAATCGTGGCGCAGCAGTTGCTTGGCTTAAGGCAAACATTCAAGCACTTTATTTTATGAAGGAAAAACCAATTGAAACTGTTAATTTGATTAAAAAAGAAATTCCAGAGTTAACTCGAGAGAATATTTGGCAGGCTTTCTACGGTCAGATGCCACCGGATACGGGGGCTTTACCTGTCGTTAATAATGCGGTAATGACAATTATTCCAGCCTCGAGAGAGTTAAGCACAAATGTTTTTGCGTTCTTAAAAGGGTTAAATGTTGTACAAGGAGAGCTTTCTTCAGACGCAATTGATCCATCCTTGGTTGTCCAAGCATTTAAGGAGTTAGGATTAGATCCGGATAGAGCATTATTTGAATTGCGTGGGGGATTGCCAAAAGATAATCCATTTAGAAAGAATGAATTAAAGAAGATATAACTTAGCTTGCATGGTTGATGAACTGTGCAAGTTTTTAAATTTTCCACAATATGATTAATTAATGGATAAACAGTCACTCTACGATACTGAATTACTTAAGGTCGCCGGCTGGAAGCCAAGAGCCAATAATTGGTATGAGTGGATCATCCAAAAGTTTTTTACATGGCAGGTATTTCGTGGTTTATCTGGAGTAGCAATTTTTTTTCTAGTTTGGTATTTTTTAACCTCACTTTATATTCCACCCCGCTTTGAATTTATACCAAACCCATTGTATTTGTTTACTCAATGGATAAGTCCAAGCCCTGAAAATGGGATATCAATTTTCTCGCCCGTATATTATCGTCATATTTTTGTGAGCATGGCACGCGTTTACGCAGCCTTTGCGTTGGCTACTGCTCTTGGAGTTCCATTAGGATTAATGCTGGGATGGAATAAGGTATTTAGGAATATGGTATTTCCTGTTGTTGAATTATTAAGACCTATACCGCCCTTGGCGTGGGTCCCGCTTGCCGTTCTAATGCTATACGGTATTGAAATGCCTGTCATTTTTGTAACGATGATGGCAGGATTCTTTGCAACAGTTCTTAATTCTTATCTTGGAGTGGTATCAATTGACCAAACTTATTTTAGGGCCGCAGCATGTCTAGGGTTCAATAGGTGGAAAATTTTTACCAAAGTTATTGTGCCAGGCGCACTCCCATTTATTTTTACCGGATTACAAATTGCTATGGGGGTTGCATGGTTTTCGCTTGTTGGGGGTGAGATTATTGCAGGAAAGTCTGGCCTAGGATTCTTAATATTTGAAGCTTATCAAAATATACAGCTGGTTAATATTTTTATTGCAATGATTACATTAGGGAGCATAGGATATTTATCGAGTGTATTGATAAGGCACTTAGGGAATAGATTAATGATTTGGCAGCTAAAAGATAGGGGGTAGTATTGGATGAAAACTCTTTATCAAACAAATTTATTTCAATATTTACGAGAGTTAATAGAGTCATTTTTTAGAAATATTCTAAATAGAGCGATGTTGGAGGGATGCCTTGGTCTTTTGATATTTTTTGGCACATGGCAATTAGCAAGGTCAATAGGTCTATTAATTGTGCTGCCAGGTCCAATCGAGGTCATAGAAGGTGCACCCACAGTAATGGCTCAGAGTGATTACATTCTTAGCTGGATAAATAGCGCAAAAAGGGTCTTTTCAGGATTCGTAATCGCAGTAATTTTAGCGATTGGAATAGGCGTGCCAATGGGGATGTCCCGCAAACTTAAAGATTTTTCTTTCCCTATTTTAGAAGTGATTAGGCCTATACCTCCTTTGGCATGGCTTCCTATTTCAATATTATTTTGGCCTTCATC
>Ga0164295_10003640_pt1 | contig 12332 bp, 13 predicted proteins | sample GEODES006metaG_FD_111798 | JGI IMG/M metagenome (GOLD analysis project Ga0164295, IMG submission 111798) | Oligotrophic lake water microbial communities from Sparkling Lake, Wisconsin, USA - GEODES006 metaG | ecosystem: Environmental > Aquatic > Freshwater > Lake | place: USA: Sparkling Lake...
GCCACCTTGACGCTGAACACTGCCACCGGCCTGATGAGCGGGAAATTTACCCTGGTGGACGGCTCTCTAACCCGGACCGTGACTTATCAAGGGTGTGTCGTGCGGCCGGACAGCGGAGCCGCGAAAGCAGTGGGCTACTTCCTGCTGCCCCAGGTTCCGGTGTATCCTGAAACGATCAACACTTCCCCCATGCTCTCGGGCTTGGTCACGATTGAGTAGTGTTGGTGGCTGTCAGCGCAGCGTGTGCATGATTTCCAGCCGCTTCAGGCGCTGGAAATCCTCGTCGCTGCTGGAGAGCCGGTTGCCCTGCACTTCCAGAAAGCGGTGTGCGGCAGCCCCGATCAAGTTGGAGAGCTGAGGGGAGGCCCGTGCCGCGAGCTCCCACTGCGGCAGGTAGTGGCTGAGCGTCTGGGTGTCGATCTGCTGCATCAGCACCTGCTCTTTGATCAGGTGGTCCACGCGGCTGTCCATCAGCAGCAGTTCCTCCACCTGCCGCGCGGTAGCCTCAGACTCGGTGCGTCCGATGCTGGCGATCAGTTGCCGGACTTCGCTGCGGAAGGAGGCGAGTTTCTTCTCCTCGTCCTTGCCACCCTTGGCCAGTTCCGGCCAAGCATTCTCCTGCATGGTGCGCAGCAAGTCCAGCCAGCGGTCCAGGGCGGGATTGGCAAGGCGGAGATCCATCGCGCGCTTTAGGCAGGCTTGATTGCCGAGAGCGTAGTTGGCCGGCAGTTTCGATGGTTCCGCCGGGGTTTTCGAGGGCAGGGTGGACCAGGAGCCGCTGCTTCCTGTCGACGTGGCGGCGGGCACTGGCAGGTGCGATGTCTTCCGGATCTCTTCGTAGGCCAGGAAACCGAATTTAAAGGCGAGGAAGGCCAGGATCCAGACCCACAGCGCCACCCTGGAACGTTTCTTCTTGTCCGGCTGCGGTTCGCCGAGCTTCATCGTCTTCCACCGGCTGAAGACTCCGCCGCGCTGGCGGCTCATGGCTTTTTCCAGACGGCCGAACCATTCGGCGGGCGTGGCTTGCTTGAGGATGGCGTAGCCTTCCCAGGTCTCGCCGCGGGCGCTCACCAGGTATTCGATCGCGGCTTCGGAGGCGGGGTCGTTCCAGTTCCAGTCCTCTTGAGGGCGGCGCAGGCGTTGGTGCCAGAAGGCTTGCTGATCGTCGCGGAAGCCGGTGAAAAGCATGCCCAGCCGCACCTGCTGCTCCACCTGGGGCAGGAAGCGTTCCCGTGCCTCGCGGTCCAGGTGCGGGAAGGCGTAGTTGATCAGGTTCGTGGCCAGCTTGGGGAAGGCGAAACCGCACTCCATGGCCAGCCGTAGGGCCACCACGGCGGCTTCCGGGCTGTGCAAGGTTGAGGCATGGGTGAGCAACTCGTTGCCCAGGTGGGACATGCTGGCCAAGTCATGCGCCTGCTCCCAGTGGCCGATGCAGGCGTGCGCGATCATGGAACTGCCCGCCTCCATCTCTGCGATCAGTTGCGGCGTGGTCACGCCCAGCGCGGCGAGCGCGCTGCGACCACCCGTGACGCGATGCAGGCTTTCCTGCCAGAGTTGAATGGCCGCGCGGCCGGTTTCCAGGCTGCGGCAGGCGAAGAAAAGCGCGCCGATGGCCTTGGCCAAGGCGGCGGAATCATCGGCGGTCTGCGCCTGGGTGCACGCGAGTTCAGCCTCGATCAAGGCAGGTGGCAGGCTGCGCGAAGCAGCTTCCTCCGGGGCCGGATCAGCCGCCAGCTCGGCTGCGGGAGCCTGAGCATGGTCTTCAGACGTGCTCGCTTGATCGCGCTGTCGCAGCAGAGACAACCCGATTTCATACGCCTCGCGCACGCGCTGAAAGCCCTCAGGATCAGTGTCTGGCCGGTGCAGCTTGATTAGCCGCGCATAGGCCGACTTGACCTCCCGTTCGGTAGCGGTGTCTGGATCGAGATTGAGGATTTGCCAGGGGCTTTGCATGGCTGCATGAAGATCATTCATGGGGACCGTGCGAGGTCAATCACGCTGAGAAAAAGGTTTGCTCCGGGAGGCTATTCACAAACCTGAGGCTGCGACGTGGAACGGTCGATGATCGGGCCAACGCACACCTCTGTGCGACCACAAAAAAGGCGGCTCCGCAGAGCCGCCTTTCAAAGAGGGAATGTGTAGTCCAGCCTTACTTCTTCTCAGGTGTCGCTGCGGGGGTGGGCGCTGGTGTCGCAGCCTTCGGTGCTTCCGTTGCCGGAGGTGCCACGGGCTTGGGTGCTTCAGCAGGCTTGGTTGCGGCTGCGGGGGCTGGCGCAGGAGCAGGTGCTTTGGGCGCTTCAGCCGCTGGCTTGGCGGGGGCCGGGGTAGTGGTTGTAGGCGCCGTCGGCGCGGTGGCTTTCGGATCGGCCTTCTTGGCGTCGTCGGTCGCAGGCTTCACGGTGACCGGCGTAGTCGTGGTGGTGGCTGCCGGCGTTGGCGTGGCCGGTGCGGCCGCTGGCGGAGGAGCGGTGAAGAGTTTTTCACCTGTGGCCGAGCTGTTTTTCTTCGCGATCAGCGATGCCAGCAGCACCGTGATGACGAACAAGCCGCCTGCGAGCCAGCCGGTGCCTTTTTGCAGCACGTTGGTGGTTTGAGCACCCCACATCTGGCTGGTCACGCCCTCGCCGAAAGCAGCCCCAAGGCCCTCCTGGCGCGGACGCTGCATGAGAATGATCAGGATGAGGAGCAGGCAGACCAGCACCTCCAGGACTGTGAGCGACGTGATGAGAAAGTCCATAAAATGGGCCAGGAGTATGGAGGCAGTGCGAGAAATGGCAAGGGCGGGTTTGCGCCTGGCGCGGGCCTGCGTCTTCCCATCTTGCACAGCCGCCTGATTGCTTCACTATGGCGGCCACATCATGGCAGACATCGACACCACCTTCTGGCGCGGGCTGACCCCGCGCGCCCAACAAGCTCTGGCAACGCGTGACTACAGCACTGGCGACATGCAGGCCAAGCTGCACACGGGGCGTGCGGAGGCGCGTGAATTGGTGGGCGACGCGCTGCCTGCCGAACTGCGCATCCCAGGCGTGGAGGTGTTTCATCGCCGCGTGTTCCAGCAGCGCTATCGCGGGCACTTCGGCGAATTCGCGCGCCAGGGCGAGGGGCTGCTGGGCAAGATCGGCATGTGGCCAAAGCAATGGGCCACCGCGTTGATGTATGCGGGCACGAGCAAGGGTTTCCACATTCATCCGCCAGCGATCCCAGAAAGCACGGCACCGGACGCGTGGTTCAAGCGCTTGTTCATTGATGAGCCTGCAAACTACAGCCTGCGCCCTTACGACTTGGAGCAGTGGGACTGCATGTTCTTCATCAGCGGCATCGCCGAGATGTTCCTCGTCGATGAACGCCCCGGCCTGCCGCGCCGGAAGATGCGCTTCTTCATTGAGGGCGACGACATGCCTGGCCCAAACAATGTCGGCGTGGTCATCCCCGCAGGCGTGGCCCATGCGATCCGCTGCGCCTCCAGCAAAGACCTGATCATGGTCTACGGCACCAGCACCACCTTCGTGCCGGAAAACGAGGGCCGCATCGCCCACGGCATCGAGACGCCGGTGCCGCCAGAGGATTGGATGGCGTTCTGGGAGCAAGCGTGAGGGCATGCGTGCTGAAGTATTGGGTGCTTGGTGTTTAGTTTCAGAACAAGCCCTTTTGGGTTCAACGAAGCACTCGCCACTTTCTGAGCTAGTCTAGGTCCATCGCCATGAACGACCCCGACGCCGCTTTCTCCGCCTACGACCGCGAGGTCGTGGAGCGGGTGTGGCAGCTCGCCCAGGCGATTGCTGGCAATGACCCAGCTGTGTGGCGCAAAGACGAGCACGGGGCGTGGATGCACCGGCAGGACTTCCGCAACCGCCGCTCCCAGTTTGGTTGGGAGATCGCGGACCATGGCTTCTACCTGCGCCGTGCCGGGGTTGCATCCCTGCGGCCCATGCACTGGGAAAACTATCTCGACTTCATGGTCGCCGCGCGTCAGAACGCCGTGGTGACCGCAGATGGCTTGAACAACATCCGCAAGCTGATCTGAAGAACGGCAACGATGCAGGCAGCAAGCGCCTCGTCTCTCGCCAACTTCGCTTGCTGCCTGCGGGCGTTTTCCTGCTTGCGACAGAGGGGCTTCCCCAGCATCATCCCGCCCCCTGTTCCCGCCCGGCGCAGGTCACTCCCTCATGCCTGACAAACCCGACGCGCCCTCTTTTGAAGACGCCATGGAACGACTCGAAGAAATCGTGTCGGCCATGGAGGGCGAGCGCATGCCGCTGGAGGAGATGGTGCAAAGCTACGAGGAAGGAGCGCGCCTGCTGAAGGTCTGTCGGCAGCGCATCGACGCCGCCCGGCAGCGCGTGGAGCTGATCACCGCCGATCTGGATGGCAGCGGCAAGGCCGTGCTTTCCACCTTCGATGAGGCAGCGGCCGCCGAGCCGGAAGCCAAGCCGGCCTCGCGAACGACTTCGATACGCCGCCCCGCCCCCAAGCCTGCCGCTGACGACGACAGCGGCGACGAGATCCGACTTTTTTGACATGCCCCCGATCCAAAGCCCTCAAGACCTGAAAGCCCTGCCTGTGGAGCAGCTGCCCGAGCTGGCGGAGCAAATCCGCCGCACGCTCATTGAAACGCTCGCAGAGACTGGCGGCCATCTGGGCCCGAATCTCGGAGTCGTCGAACTCACCCTGGCGATGCATCGCGTGTTCAACACGCCGAAGGACAAGTTCGTCTGGGACGTGGCGCATCAAGCTTATGTGCACAAGATGCTGACCGGCCGCTGGGACCGCATCGGCACCATCCGCCAGTATGAGGGTCTCAACGGCTTTGCCCTGCGCACCGAGAGCGAGCACGATTGCTACGGGGCCGGCCACGCGGGCACCGCGCTGAGCGCCGCGCTGGGCATGGCGGCGGCACGCGATTTGAAAGGCACGGACGAGCATGTGGTCTGCGTCGCGGGCGATGCTGCCTTCACCTGCGGCCCCACCTTTGAAGCGCTGAACAATGTCGCCGCGCACACGAAGAAGTTGATCGTGGTGCTCAACGACAACGAGTGGTCGATCGACAAGAACGTCGGTGCTATCGCGAAATACTTCAACCACATCGCCACCAACACGACCTACGCCTCCCTGCATCAGAGCGCGGCGTCGTTCCTGGAGAAGGTCGCGGGCAAGGGCTTGCGTCACTTTGCTGGCAAGGTGGAGGAAAGCGCCAAGGGCATCGTGCTCGCTGCGAGCAAGCAGCCCGCGCCAACCTCGTCGATGATCTTCGAGGAGTTCGGGATGCGCTATTACGGCCCGATCGATGGCCACGACGTGAATCTGCTGATCAAGACCTTTGAGTTCTTGAAGACGCAGAACATGCCCGTGCTGCTGCACATCATCACGGAGAAAGGCCGCGGCTACAAACCTGCGCTGGAAGATCCAGGCAAGTTCCACGGCCTGGGCAAATACAACATCGAGACCGGCGAGACGCAGGGCACGGCCACGCCGACCTACTCGCAGATCTATGCGCGCAGCGTCACCGACTTCGCCAAGGCGGACGAGAAGATCGTGGCCATCACCGCCGCCATGCCCGGCGGCACCGGGCTCAGCGTTTTCAAGAAAGAGCTGCCCCAGCGCTACTACGATGTGGGCATCGCCGAGGAACATGCTGCGCTGTTCGCCTGCGGTCTGGCCACGCAAGGCCTGAAGCCTTTCCTCACGATCTACTCGACCTTCATGCAGCGGGCGATCGACATGATCATCCATGATATGGCCATTCAAAACCTGCCTGTGCGCCTGTGCATGGATCGCGGCGGCTTGAGCGGCGACGACGGCCCCACCCACCACGGCTTGTTCGACATCGCGTATCTGCGCGGCATCCCGAACTTGGTGCACATGCAGCCGAAGGATGAAGACGAGTTTGTCGACATGCTCTGGACCATGGCGAACTATGAAAAGGGCCCCATCGCCATCCGTTATCCGCGCGGCACCGGCCCCGGCATCAAGCCCAAGGAGCAGCCCGCCCTCATGGAGATCGGCAAGGCTGAAGTCCTCGCTGATGGTGCCGATGTGGCACTGATCGCGATCGGCGACATTTGCGAAACCGCCAAGGAAGCCAAGCAGATGCTTGAAGCCAAAGGCCTGTCCGTCGCGCTGATCAACGCGCGCTGGATCAAGCCGCTGGATGCCGTCACGATCGAAAACTTCGCCAAGAAGGTGAAGGTCGTCTGCACCTTCGAAGACCACGTCCTCATGAATGGCTTTGGTTGCGCCGTCATCGAGCACCTCGCCACCGCTGGCATCGCAACGCCCGTCGTGCGTATTGGCTGGCCAGACGAATTCATCGAGCACGGCACCATCCCGATCCTGCGCACGAAGCACGGCCTCACCGCCGAGCACGCGGTGGAGCTGGTGATGAGCAAGTTGTAGGACGACCTTCCGAGGTCGTTGTCATCCAGCCACAGTGGGTTGGCGGGTGAGGAAGGGTTTACTTCTTTTCTTCCTTTTTCTTCCCACCGCCAAACAGCTTGCCGAAGAAGCCTCTCTTTTTTTCACCTTCCGGCTGCGCGGTCGGCTGCGTGCTTGGGTAGTTGCCATTGGCATCTGGCTTGATCGGTGCCAGGCCTGGCGTTGCTGGCTCGGCCAGGTAGGGCACGTTTCCCTGCTGCGGAGCAGGGCTGCCTTGGCTGCGGTCCAGGCTCCGCGGAGGCTCCTGGTTCTTGGTGAAATCAATCGGCGCAGCCCGCATGTCCGGTGCTTTGACGTCGTAAGTCTCGCTCTTGGGCGGCAGTGGATTGCCCTTCGCGTCGTAGCCGAAGATGATGCGCTGATACACCTCGCCGCTGAGGTTGATCATGCGCTGTTCCGTCATGCGATCGAAGCTGTCGTAGAAGAACTGCGCCCGTGCCTTCAGCTCGCCACGGCCGTCATAGATATTGCCGTGCAGCTGCTGGCCCTTCTCGTTCAGCGCATACTTCTTGCGCGCGATCACCACTTTCTGGGCGTTGTAGGTCACCTCGTTCTGCTCTCGGAGGCTCACGTCCTGCACCGACTCGGTGTAGGTGCCGTCCGTGTGATAGACCGTGCGGGCGCTTTGCGCAGCTCCACGATAATCAATCGCAGACGCACTGACGAGCGAGGCAAAGAAAACAACGGCGGACACAAGTTTCATGGCGGGTGCCACAATATCGGAAGCCGTTCCGCGCCTCAATGTCGAAGTTTCGGGTTTCGACTTCGTCGATTCGCGGTTCAATGAGGTCATGACTGATCTGCCCGCCCAACCCACCGCCGCCGAGTGGCTGACTTTTCTGCAACACGTGCTCGCTGATTTCGGCTGTGTCACCGGCACGCTGCATCGTCTGGACCCAGCGGACGGGCTTCTCAAACTGGTCGCCTGCCAGGGCATTCCCGAGGTGCTAATGCCGGTCATTCAAACGATCCCCGTGGGCAAGGGCGTGGCCGGCGCGGCGGCGGAGCGCAGGGAACCAGTGGAGATCTGCAACCTGCAAACCGACACCAGTGGCGTGGCCAAGCCCGACGCCAAGAAGACCCAAGTGCAGGGCTCGCTCGCGGTGCCCGTGCTTGATGGCGACAAGCTCTGCGGCACGCTGGGCATTGGCAAGATGGTGGCCTACGACTTCAGTGATGCGGAAAAGATCAGCCTCATGAGCGTCGGCCGCAGCATCGCCGCGCGGCTTTGAGGGCGCTTTAGAATTTGGCCGAGCGGATTACTCGCACCTCCGATTCATACGCGATCATGCCGAAGAGCGGGAACAGCTCGGCGTGCAGGCGCGTCATCAACGTTTCAGCGGCAGCAGGTTGCAGGATGACCTGCACTTGGATGTTGGCGAACTCCCGCGTCTCGCCCGTGCGCTCACCACCTGCGCCTGCTCCCTCCACGGTGAAATGCGTCCAGCCGTGCGCGCCGACCTCGCGCAGCAGGTCCTTGATGGACTCCAGCGCATAGGCTTCGCAGATGATGGTGACTTGCTTCATGGGGTGCGTGCTCATGGCTTAGCGGAAGAAGAAGCGGGCGACCTCCAGATACACGGGGATACCCAGGGTGATGTTGAACGGAAAGGTGATCGCCAGCGACGAGGTCAGATACAAGGTCGGGTTCGCATCGGGCAACGAGATGCGGATGGCCGCTGGTGCCGCGATGTAGGACGCGCTTGCTGCCAGCACCCCGAGCAGCGTCGCACCGCCCAACTCCAGGCCGACGAACTTGCCGAAAACGACTCCGAGCACGCCATTCACCAGCGGAACCAGGACGCCAAAAGCCAGCAGGAACAGCCCCACCTTGCGCAGGTCGCCCACACGCCTGCCTGCGACCAAGCCCATCTCCAGCAGGAACAGCGCGAGCACTCCCTGAAACGGTGCAACGAAGAAAGGCTCCACCTTTTTCATACCCTCCTCGCCACTGAACGCGCCCACGAGCAGCGCCCCTACCAGCAGGAAAATACTGCGGCCGAACAGCGCCTCGTGCATGGCCGTGCGCAGGTTGGCCTTCGGTTTGCCCGCACCCGACTTGGTCGCCAAGGTGCCGAGGATGACGCCGATCAAAATCGCAGGCGACTCCATGACCGCGAGGAAGGCCGTGGCATACTTTTCATACGGCACGTTGATCGCTTGCAGGTAGTTCGTCGCCGCGATGAAGGTCACGGCGCTGACCGAACCGTAATGCGCCGCAATCGCCGCCGCATCAACGCCCGGCAGCTTACCGCCGAAGCGCAGCACTGGGTAGGTCCAAAGGGGAATCAACGCGCCTAACACAATCGCCGCCAGCGCAGGCAGCCACACCTTGGCCAGTCCTGCGTCGGCAATGGCCACGCCGCCTTTGAATCCGATGGCGACCAGCAGGTAGATGGTCATGCCGACATACAGCGACTCGGGGAATTTCAGATCGCTCTTCGTGAGCGAGGCGATGATGCCCAGCACGAAGAACAGCACCGCCGGGGACAACAGGTTGGCCTGAATCGCATCAACAATGGTCATGGGAGGAGGGATGAGATGGGCTTCAAATAACGCCCTTCAACAGTGTGCTCAAGTTTGCACCCTGGAGCTGCTGGCTCTGCTCGGTGATTTGTCCGGTGTATTGCTGTGCCAAGGCTTTGCCTTCCTCTAGCAGCGGCGTGTATTTCGACTTCAGCGCATCGATCCCCAGCGTGCGTCCGCTGTCATAGTAGAGCTGGGCTAGGCGACCCAAGGCATAGGTGGAGGCGAAGGACATGGCCATGCCACCCACGGCATCACCGATTTTACCGCCCATCTTACCTCCCACCTTCTTGCCGAGTCCTCGTGTGAGGCGACGCGCAAAGCCCTCGATGACTTGCGAGGCCAGTCCCAGTCCCACGGTGGCCATGAACTCGCCGATGGATTTGCGATCCAGATCAAAGCCGCGCTGCTTGCCGATGCGGTAAACCATTTTGGTCTGGATCGGAATGATCGCCAGCGTGGCCATTGTTTGCGGAAGCAACTCCAGAGCACCAGCAACCACCGCGTAGCGGAGCACCATGGCATTTGTATCATCGGCTTGCTCTGGAACAGCTGGCGGAGCAACCATGGGCAGCGTGGTCAGTGCGGATGCAGTTGTCTCTGCGGCCTGAGTTTCAGCAGGTTGCAGGCCGAGGGCCGCGCGCAGTTGATTCAAGAACGCGCTTTCAGCGTCATTGCGCACCTCGTCGGCATCACACACACACAGCGCCATCTCGTAGGCTAGCTGGCGCGACTCAGGGGTTTGCAAGCGCGCAGCGACCATGCGGGCATCCGGCTTGTTGATCAGCACTTCCTGGCACAGCGCGGCCATGTCCACCTCGTCGTCAGCGAGAGAAGCGGAAATCTTGCGGATTTGCTGGCGTTCACGCTCGTGCTTGTCGCCATCGACAAAGGACGCCATCAAACACAGCATCAGAATGGATTCGGTTTCGTGTCGGTTCAGAGCAATCATGAGGTTTGGAGCTTGGGTTTGGCTGGGAAGAATTTATCCAGGGTCGCACTCGTGGGGGCGGGCGTGAGCAGGCTGACTAGCACCATCCAGAAGGCGGAGCCCAGGCACATGAACATGACCGGCATGTAGCCGTAGATCGTGACGTTCATCGGCGTCCGCAGGAAGAGATCTCCCAGCGCGGCAAAGATCGCCACCGGGGCCTGGCCCGGCTTGGGGGCCAGGTCGTTGGAGTAGACTTGCAGCCACCACAGCGCGGCCATGCAGAGCACCACCCAGAGCACGGCAGCCAGGGCACCCCACTTGTTGCTGCGCCGCCAAAACAGCGCCGCCAACATGACCGGTGCCAGCGCGGCAAAGCCGGAGAACCCGAAGCGAATGGCTAGATCGAAGATGGATTTCTGCCCTTCCAGCGCGAGCGCGAGGATGTAGCTCACGATCGCAATCACGATGACGAACGCCCGGCCCATCCACACCTGCACGGTCTCACCATACTTCTTGGCCCCGCCGTAGTGGGCGAACACATCCTGGCTGAACATGGTGCTCAAGGCCATGATCTGCGAATCCGTGGCCATCACGCAGGCCATGATCGCCGCGCCCAGCACGCCTGCCACAATCACATCCGTATTGTCGCTGAGCAGGCGCAGGATGACATCGTCAGACTCGCCCAGCTTCAGCCCTGGAAATTGATGGGCTGCCACGATGCCGAGGAACACACTGGGCAGCCAGATCAGCAAGATGCAGATCGGATACCAGACCACTGTGCGCTTGAACGAGGTCACCTTCTCCGCCGTCAGGCACATGATCGCCATGTGCGGAAACATCATCGCGGACAGCGGGATGAAGCTGTAGCTGAAGAACTCCTGTGGAGAAATGCGCGAACGGTTCAGCAGGGCCTCCTGCTTCGGATCAGCGGCGATCTCGGCAATGATCTTGTCGTAGCCGCCCAGGTTCCGCGAGATGAGGTAGAATGCGATCGCACCAAACAGCAGGAATAGCACGGTCTGCAACGCATTGACCCAGGCGACGCCCCGCATCCCGCCAAAGAACACATACAACATGACCACGATGGCCACGATGGCACCGCCCAGCCAGTAAGGCACGAAGCCCTCGCTCAAGCTTTCCAGCGTGTGCCCGCCGCCCATCATGCCGATCACAACATATGGGATCATCATCAGCGCCGTGACCGCGAAGATCAGCGTGCCGATGCCATCGCACTCCCACCGATCGCGGAAGTATTGCACCTGGGTCATGTAGCCGTGCTTCTTGCCCAGCGCCCACAGGCGGGTGCCGATCAGGAAGATGGTCAATGGAATGATCAACCCCGAGGACGAGGCCATCAGCCCATACACGCCAATGCCGCGCTGATACGCCAAGCCAGAACTGCCCAGAATGGCGAAGGCGGTCATGTTCGTGCCGAACACCGTGAGCAAGAACACCCACGGTCCCAAGGAACGACTGGCCAGGAAGAAGTCCTCCTTGGAGCCGGTGCTCTTGCGGAAGGCAAACAAGCCCACATAAAGAACAACCGCCAGATAGATGAAAACGACGATGGCAGGAATCATGAGTCGGTCGTCTTGGCGGTGTCGTCCTCGGCCTCAAGCTCTGCTGGCCAAGCGAACTTGACCAGCAGAGCCATCGTGATGGCCGCTAACACGGAGTAACCCAGATGATAGGTCAGCCCCGGTGGCAGCATCCCAAACCATAGCGGGCCGGATTGCTGCCAGTTCCAAACGTCCTGATGCAGGGCAAAGACCACCAGAACCCAAATGCTAAGCAACCAGTGTGCGCGGTTCATCACGAGTGTCGTTAGAAGCAGGTGGTGTTAAGGCAGGAAGGTCACGGCACCCGTGTGCAGATCCTGCATCCCGCCTACGATCTTGATCTCGCCCTTCGCTTCCATGTCCCGGAGGATCGGGCTTTGAGAGCGAATGCTCTTGATCGCCAACTGCACGTTCTTCTCCGCGACCCGGTCCACGAACGCGTCGTTCTTGGACGAGCGTTTCTCACCTGCGGCGGAAGGCGTGGCTTTCACGGCGGGCTCGATGCGCTTGAGCAGCCCTGTGAGGTTGCCCAGCTCCACGTGATCACAGGCCCCTTTCACAGCGCCGCAGCTCGTGTGGCCGATGACGGCAATCAGCTTGGAGCCCGCTACTTTTGATGCGAACTCCAGGCTGCCAATGATATCCGGGTTCACGATGTTGCCTGCAACACGCGCGTTAAACACATCGCCCATGCCTTGATCGAACACCAGCTCCGTGCTGGTGCGAGAGTCGAGGCAACTGACCACACTGGCGAAGGGATACTGCCCCTTCGCCGTCGCTGCGATCTGCTTCGGCAAGTTCCGGTGCAACGTCCGGCCTTTGACAAAGCGATCATTGCCAGCCTGGAGACGCTTCAGCGCTTCGGCAGGGGTCGTCGC
>Ga0164295_10003642_pt1 | contig 12325 bp, 11 predicted proteins | sample GEODES006metaG_FD_111798 | JGI IMG/M metagenome (GOLD analysis project Ga0164295, IMG submission 111798) | Oligotrophic lake water microbial communities from Sparkling Lake, Wisconsin, USA - GEODES006 metaG | ecosystem: Environmental > Aquatic > Freshwater > Lake | place: USA: Sparkling Lake...
GCCAGACAAAGATGTTTCATTCCAGTCAGTTGATGCGCATGCCGCGCCATCTTGAGCATGATCTCCTCCGTTACCACTTGAATCGAGGCGGCCAGATCCATTTCCCGCTTGCCGATCGGGGACTCCTTCTTTCGAGGCGGGCCTCCGAACAGGGAGTCGAATTTTTTTGACGTCATAGTCAGTCCGCCCGCGTAATTAAAGAAGGTCTGATCCATCCAGATCGAGCCATCGTCAAAAATCCGCACAAGATTCTTTCGGATCAAATCGGCATAGACTGGCTCACCGTACGGTGCCAAACCCATCAGTTTATATTCGCCGGAATTGACCCTGAAGCCGCAGAAGTAGGTGAAGGCCGAATAAAGAAGGCCCAGAGAATGAGGAAAGTGAAGCTCCTTGAGCAATTCAATCCGATTCCCCCGCCCCACCCCGATGCTGGCCGTGGCCCACTCTCCCACCCCATCCATCGTCAGAATGGCCGCCTCCTGAAACGGTGACGGAAAAAAGGCGCTGGCCGCGTGAGACTCATGATGGCTGGGATACACGAACGCCTTGGTGTAGCCGGGGAGCTTTTCCCGCATCCGCTTCGCCATAAATAATTTGTCTTTCAACCAGACTGGCACAGACCTGAGAAATGATGGAAATCCGGCAGGTGCCAGTGCGAGATAGGTCTCCAGCAATCGGTCAAATTTCCGAAGTGGCTTTTCGTAGAAAGCGACGTAATCCAACGCTCCAGTCCTAATCCCAGCCTCCTGCAAACAGAATTCCACTGCTTCGGAGGGAAAGGCCTCATCATGCTTTTTGCGGCTAAAACGTTCTTCCTGTGCCGCGGCCACGATCTCGCCATCCACCACCAACGCTGCGGCAGAATCATGGTAAAAGGCCGAAATGCCGAGAATTCTCATCCTGCTTAATTCAGAAATTGCCTTTGAAATATGTTCATAACAGCCACGCGGTCTGCATATGTCTCATATTCTGTTCCCTCCACATGGCAAGGCTCGAATGCCTCAAGGATATCTCTTAATTCCTGCTCCGTCCGATACACCCGCCCATGCCTTCCCAGCATATCCAGATGAGCCCGCTCCCGCGAACCACCAAAGGTAATGACTGGCTTGCCCAAGACGGCAAACTCGCCCACCGCCAATCCAAAAGTCTCCCCGTGCAGGCGGGCATGTAACATCGCGTCGCAGGTGGAAAGAAATTTTCCCTTAGCCTGAGGATCGATCGTCGCGGGAAGATAATGGACATTTTTCAAATTTCGAGTTCCAGAAAACGGCTCTGTATTGATAAAAATAAAATGATCATAGGGAAATTTTCGTGCGTGCCGGGAAACAGCTTGATGGACAAAGGGAATATTAAATGTGTCCCACCCCCCGTGCCTTCCAAAGACCTTAGCTTTTTCGGGTATACCTAGTTCTGGACGCAAAGTTTCAAGGGATCGATACCGTCGGACTAGAGGCGGAACAAACCGCTCTGGGCAACGGGTCATAACCCGAGCTAACCAAGCTGAAAAATACAGATACTTTTCCCCAAAGAATTCGCTGTGAGGGAAAACCGCATGAATTCCTATGGGACAGGAAACCTTGGGCAAGACCTGAAAAAATCCAGGACAGATCTGGTAGAAGAAATCCGCCCCAAAACCCCGAATTTCATGCGCAAGCTCTGCGGGCTTGTCGTACAAGACAACAGGGAGACCCCTCGTGAGGGTGGGAAGATCAGCAAGGTAGGGGGCTGCCCTGCTGCGAGACATGAAAAGGATACTCTCGTTGCCCAAAATAGTCTGGTTCATTTCGGCATAATCCACCATTGCGGCGAAGGTGCCGCGAATCGATACATTGGGATTATGAAAAGCAACCTTCATGTGCGCCAGTAGTACTCGTAGTTTTGTTGCATCCAATACAATTGGTATCCCGTCTGCCTGGCCCTATGCCACCATACTCCCCTGCCAGAGGGATTCCAGATCACTACCCATTTCGGTTGGATGATGTTGGCACCAACTGCCCTCCAGAGTTGACGACTTTGCCGTGCGCACCGCGAAGTGACTAACCACGGAGAATTTGGAAACGTTGTTGTGCCCCAGTCGAGCAACCGCCCGGCCCTGACCCCTGCAGTCGGGCGCCTCCGGAGCGCTTCCTGGAAGGGAATCTCTCGGTGTTCCCAAAGATAACATTCCACACCCCTGCTTTTCTCTTCAAGCCATACCCCCAAGGACCCCACCAGACCGTCACCAGCCGCCAATTCAACGATAACACAGTTTTTCTCACCCAGAATGCTGTGTTTCCGCAAATAACCGACCCAACTCTCCTGGGTGAAGGCATGTTTTTCTGCATCGCGGAAGCGTTCGGACCCTTTTCTTCTTCGGAAATGAGCTTCCCGGGAAGATCCTGGCCAATGTCGGTAAATCCATCCGCGAACCTTCCTAAGCAGCCCCCCCCAAAAAAAAGTCTTCCAAAAAGGTGTCATCGCTTTTTGGCCTTCATACTTCTAATAGATTACCTGATGAACCTGCTGCCAAAAGCGTTTTTCGGGATTTATGAATTTATCCGCAATGGGGCAGGCAGGAGAGTCCTGCCTCCTCAGGTCTTGGCACAACGGATCCTGTTCGTTCATATACCGAAGAATGCGGGAACTTCCATCTCCCACGCACTCTACGGGCTCGAGGTCGGCCACCACCCGATCTCTTGGTATCGGGAACGCTTTCCCCATACCATGAGCCAGTTGCCATCCTTTGCCATCATCCGCGATCCCGTGACCCGTTTTCTCTCCGCCTTTTTGTTTTTGAAGAACGGCGGAATGAACGAGGATGATGCGCGTTTTGCCCGTGAGAAACTCGGGCCGTTCCAAGACCCCCTCCGACTGGCCGAAGCTTGCCTTGATCCTGAGTTTTGGCGCGACTTGCAGGCTTGCCATCATCACTTCAAGTCCCAATCCTCATTCGTGATTTGGCGCGGCCGAAGGGCCGTTGATTTTCTTTTATGCTTCGAGAATTTGCCTGTTTGTCTTGAACAACTACCGCTCCCTCCAGCTTGGCTGACGGGCCTAGAACGCCGCAACCCCACCCGCCACGCCGCCAAACCAAAGCATGACCCCAATTTGCGGATCCTGATCGAAAAACTCTACCCGGAAGACTTCACTTTGTGGAAATCCCTTTGATCCGTTCCCCGGCCGAAAGATCTCGGGCTGGCCTGATCCCGCTTCCCGGGGGTATCGAGTCGCTCGGTTGGTTTTTCCCCCGAAGCCTGCTCGCCGCTATGGAAATCCACGGCTGGCCCGCAGGTTTTGGCGGAGCCGATCCCAAAGAGGACCTTGCTTTCTGGAGCTCCCGCCGCGTTGCCTTAGTTCGCCAATCGGCCTATCCAAGCCTCTACTCCCCATATTCAGCCGACGTCTGGATGGACCGGGTTCTTTCCGCCATGAAACACTTTGGCCCTTTATCTTTTTTGGCAGAATTGAACGCGGATTATTGGGTGGTCCGCCAGTCGCCGGAGCCTGAGACCTTTCTTTGGAAAGGCAAATATTCCCTCGACCCGGATCCGGAGACTTCCTGCCACCGAGTCACAGAACAAACCGCGGCCTGGGAGGTCTCTCCTGAGGGTCGGCAGGCAGTCTCGGTCGATGACGTGGACTGGTCTTCCTACGACCTAGTCATCGGCATCGATGTTCCCATTCCCGAGCGGATTGTACAACGATGCCCGCGGACCCTTTGGGCCTACTACTCCGTCGAAGCCGGTGGCCCCCTTCAGAAAAACTCCCTTCTTCGGCCTGCAGCCGGCTACAATATTTTCTTAAACCATGGATTCCGACGCTTCCGCAGTCGACCTCGTAACCGACGACATGTTCTTGAATTCCCTTTCACCTTCCAGTCGCGGCAGTCTTGGAAAGAACTGGCCCTTCACGCCGGTCTGGCTGGCTCCAGTCGTGAAAACCAGGTCGTATTGGACCGGGCTAGCCCACCACCCTCCCACCCGGGATCCCGTCTTATTTTGAAACATTTGGAGGGAAATAGTGCAAAAAATCCCGCGCGTGCCTATCTCAAGCAAATGATCTCCTCTCGGTTTGCCATCCGCACAGATCCCCGCCCTCGCTGGGGCAACTGGGCGGTCGAGGCCATCCAAGCCGGTTGCCTCTTTTTGGGACGGGCGGATAGTCTGGCCATGCCGGGAATTCTGTTGCCGGCGTTGATGGCCGAAACCACGGATCAGGCTTGGGCCAAGGCCGAGAAGCTCCTGGAACAACCCGATGAAATGGAGCTTCTTCTTCGCCTCCAAGCCAACCTTGCGGATTATCTTTGCTTCCGACGTCCCTTGGCCGACCTGACCCGCCGAGCCCAAGCTTTCTTACAACGATGAAACCACGCGTCTCCCTCGGTTTCTGCGATCTCCACATCGGAGGACGCAATTTTTTTACCCGTCTACTGGAGCCCTACTTCGACATCCGGTGGGACGATCCTGCGGAATTCGTTATCTACGGCCATATCGGCCATGCCCACCGCCTACAAAACGGCGTGAAGATTTATTGGACGCAAGAACTCTACGGCCCGAATTGGAAGGAGTGCGACTATGCCATCCTTCCAAAGCTGGTCGATGATCCCCGTGCCTATTACCTTCCCATCTACGGCTTCGACGGCATGGCCGAAAAGCTGATCCGCTCAACGATTCCAGATCCAATCGCCATCCGTTCGTCCAAGCCCTATTTCTGTTCCCTTCTTTGCGCCTATGCGGACCATACGACGGGTCAACGTCAGAACTTTTTTCATATCCTCAACCAAAGGCGCAAGGTGGACTCTGCAGGACCGGCGTTGAACAACACTGGTTTCCGCATTCCCAAAGGCGGAGGAGGGATGAGCCGCTACGAACACAAAATCAACTGGATCAAAAACTATCGCTTCAACATCGCGTTTGAAAATCGCAACTGCCCCGGATGGACGACTGAAAAGCTGGTCGATCCCCTTCATGTCCACACCATCCCGATCCATTGGGGCGATTCCCGGGTGAAGGAATATTTCAACCCGGAGAGCTTCATCTGTGCCTCCGACTTCGCTTCTCTCGAAGAGCTGGCGGACTATGTCATCCATGTCGACGAAACTCCGGAGCTTTACGCCCGTTATCTGCAGGCGACCCCGTTCTATAACAACCGCCCCAACCCAGCCTACGACCTGAATCTTCTGGTAGACTTTTTTCGGAAGATTTTTTTCAATCCGATTCGACCAATCGCCCAACGCCGCTGGTTTTTTCCGCTGACCAAGTGGCGACTGGCCAAAAGAAACAAGTTGTCCGGCCAATGAGAATCCCCCGACTGAATCGCCTTACCGGCCTACGCTGGTGGCGGCACATGCAACCTCGGGACGATTCGCCTGAGACGTCCCGCTTGCAAGAGGCTGGAATCTCCGAACGTCTTCGTTCCCCTGATCCATGTGCTATTGGAAAGATCGGCACTACAGAGCTCCTCGGCCTCGAGTTTTTTGAGCGTTGGATCCATCTTCCTTGGCCTAAGTCCGCCAGCTGGTCTCGCCCCGCCAAACGTCTTTATGAATGCTCAGGTCTCTTCCCGGTTCGCCGGGATATTTTCTACCGTTGGGCGGATGAGTACACTGCCAGCTTGTCTGCTTTGGATGCCATCGGACAATGGCAGCCGGGTCTAGTTTATGAGGGCGTCATCGAAAATCTTTTAATTTGTAAATACAATCCAAAGGCGGAACGAGTTGGGACACGATTGCTTCATTTTTTACCCGCACGCCCTACCTGGCTAAACGATATTGCCAAACTTCGTTGGCTCGTCATTCACCCATTTAAGCAAACTATAGAAGCTCAACTTCCCATATTGACGAAGATGGGCGTCTTTCCGGAATCTTCGAACCCCGATCTTGCACGTCGGTCACATGACACAGCAATCATCCCCTGCCCTCAGCTCCCCTATATGGTTCCTCCTCGCCATCGGGATTGGTTCCACGCCCTCGAAAAACTCAAGGCAGAAATGGAGAAACAGACTTTTGACATTGCCCTGGTGGGAGCCGGGGCATGGTCACTACCCTTGATTGCCCATGCCAAACAACTCGGAAAAAAAGGGATTCATCTAGGTGGATCGCTTCAACTTCTTTTTGGCATCAAGGGAGGACGTTATGAAAGATTTGGTTTCTATAACGAATCTTGGACCCGCCCGCTTTCACAAGAAACCCCAAAAGATCATCGGCTGATGGAGCAGGGCGCCTACTGGTAGGCCGGAAAATGCCGCTCGAGGAAACTTCGAAATCAACGTCTTATTCCAGTTTGGCAATCCAGATTGCTGGATGGAAAAGGATCTGAAAGACAAGACAAACACACGAAAGGATCATTGAGCTCGCTTTTTTCAGCCGCACAACACAGGGTCACAATCTCATAAAATACTGAGAGATGTTTTCAAATACTATTTACGCCACGTCAGCGCATAATATTTTTGGTCAACTAAGCCCCAACTCACACTAGAAATGTAGCAAGAAAAAGGGAGAGCTCGCATTAACTACTCCGAAGGCAACTCATTATCGGTGACTGAAAGCAGGCCTTTTTCTCATAGCAATCTAGATAAGACACCTGCTTAAGATTAATGGAGATAACTCGTCATAGAGCAACAGAGTCCCCCACGATAAAATGCCAACTCTTCAAAGACATCCCCCACTGCATCCTCCGTTTTGTCTATACTTTCAACCGGATCACAGTCTCGTTTTTTTGAAAAATGCGCCATCCCATGTCTTGAAATCCCAACAGAGGGAAAACCGAATAAAGCATTTTTTTTCACATTAGCGGATGAATAACAAGTTAGATTTAGATGCTTAGATCAGATGGATATAAGATAGAGATCTCTTCTTTACACATCGTTTCTACAAGTGAATAAATAGATTTGGCCAAGCTTGCTCCTCTATCTTGCTTACCAACAAACGCATAGTCCTCTTTATTTTTAAATTTTTTCCTAATATCATGTTTTAACATAAATGATTCCGCTTCTATCATTTTATCACGAGATGATGCCTGGACTGCCCTATTTACAAGAGAGTTGCCTATTTCGGCACTGCTAAATGTATCACATATATTTTGAATACATGTGCTAGCTTGTGCGAGAAGCTCTTCATAAGATAAGAAAAATATAACTGCACTTGGCGAAGATGCGTATAGCCATGAGTTTATATGTTTTTTCCAAGCCGAAAGTCCATAATCCTTATGGAAACAGAATTCTTCCAAAGTCATATTTTTATTGATCAAAGATTGGCTTTTTAACATCAACCAGTAAGAGGCCATGACCTTTCCTGGATGTCGATATAGGTATATACATCTTTGATTTTGAGGCCCCCAGCAATTATGAGTTTTTACTACCCTTCCGCCAAATACGTGAAACCGGTAGGAGCTTAAAGGAATTTGCAACGAATCATCTGAGATATACCTATAAAGTTCGCCAAACCCCAAAGCCTTGCTGCATTCGTAATCATGATTCAAATAAATCTCTTCCAAAGTAGCCAGAATCGTAGTTACCCATGTTACGCCGGACTTTGGAAACTCGGCGATAAATAAGTCTCCTTGATAATACGTGTGTTGAAACTTCTCTTTTTTTCTTTTACTATTGAACAATATCATTTTTAAAAGGGGTTTAATTATCGTGCTTTCGTTTTACAAAATTGACCCGACTCACCCTATTGCAAACTTTTTGATTTTTTTCTTATGGGGAACTGCGTTTTTTTCATGAACATAATTATTATCTTACGCATCTAGCCCATGGTTGGCATCACTTTTTTACTCCGATCGTTCCTAAACCGAAATCAGGATTTAACAGAAATCCTTCCTGCTTTGGGGTTGTGTTTCGAGAATCTCCGCAAATAACGCTCACCCAAAAAGCGCCAGCAAGACTCCCGAAGGGGGTCCGCGCCCCCTTCCAGAATTTTATCCACTGGCGAATATCTGGGAGTCGGAAGCGAATGGTACAGACCTGCATGCCTTCGGGCTTGGTGTCTGAGGGTGAAACCCTCTTGGATTTTTTTTAATCCACCGCCTGCCAACTTCTTTGCGAATTCCGGCTCGTTGCAGAGCCGACGGAGGCCCTTCGCCCCGTCGTCGGGATTCTCCGGAGAAAAGAGGATGCCGCAAGAATCTAGCCCACCCAACAGATCAGGCACGCCCCCAACGTGGTGGGCGACCACCGGCAAGCCGCAGGACATTGCTTCCAGAATCACGTTCGGGAGATTGTCTTCCGTCGAGGTGAAGAGGAGAACATCTGCGGCCCGGTACAGAAGAGGCATCCTCGCAGCCGGAATCAATCCCGCTTGATGGATCGTCCAACCGGGAAGACGCAAATCTTCCCCGTCTTTTCCGGCAATCAAAAGAGCCGGTTTCCCCTCCCTAGCGTGTAACTGCGATGTGTTTTGTATTTCCCGAAGAAAAAGGGAAAGAACCCCCGCGGCGTGCTCGAAGCCCTTGCGTTTTTCAACCAGCGAATGGCCTGCCAGGAGAATTAGTGGCTCGGTCTCTGGAAGTCCCAATTCCCGCCGAGCCTCCTGTCGGGACCCCGGACAAAAGACAGCGGAATCGATTCCGTAGGGAATGACTGAAAGCGAATGATTCCTGCCAATTCGGCTGGCCCGCACCTGCTCCCCCATCCACGAGCTTGGCGCTACAAAATGAGGCCTCAACCCGTCTACTGCCCCGGCCATCGCGGAAAGGGACCGGGCAGTGACCTGAAAGAAATCCGTTTGTAGCTGAGGACAAAATCCGCAGCCTTCGAGGAATTTTTGGCATCCGGCGGAAAAATGACATCCCCCTGTCAAAGGTCGTAGATCATGCAAAGTCCAGACGACTGGCTTACGCAACTTTGTCAGCCCTCCCAAAGACGCGGAAGAAAGGGTCTCTGCGACCCAATGAAGATGGATCACATCGGCCTCCTGCACCCACTCTTCCTGATCCACCAGAACACCCATCCAATCCACAGAAAAATGCGTGGTTGATATGCTTGTCCGATTCTTATGCACAAGCCGTCGAATCATTCGACGACGGAGCGCCTCCTCTTTCGGAGAACGGGAAACCCCACAAACTCTTTCACCAACAGTAGACACATCTCCAGCTAAAACCTTGCTGTCGATCCCCTCTGCAAGAAGACCTTGATGTAGATTCCAAGTCGCCCGACCGGCTCCGCCGTTCTGGATCTCCGAACATATATGAACAACCTTTATTTTGAATTCCTCTCTTTTATGCCTTGGCCTCTATAAAAATAGAATCGGGCTTGCGGACTTTGCCCTGTTCGTTCGTATCCAGATGATAGGAGACAAAACCTTCGATACCGGAAGTGTCTGCCTGACACACTTGGACGTCCCGAAATCCCGCTTCCCGAAGATGCCGCGACAAGGATACCCTGTCATACATCCAGCGATGCATCTCTCCTCTTTGATTAAATTGCAAAGCCGCTTTTTTTGTCGGATCTTCTAGCTCAAAGATTTCAGTGTGCGTAAGTAACCGCCCTCCGCTCTTCGATTCCTCCTCAAATCGTTCGATCCATTCCATGGCTTCCCCCCCCAATCTTTTTTCGATCAACTCACGTGCGACCAACGGGTGAGATCGCCACCATCGCGCCATAAAACCCCCCGAAACCCGGCGGGTTAGTTGATCCAGCAATTCTACCGTCATCCACTCGTGCCGCTCCTCCGCCCCCGGTTCTCCGCGGATCGCCCCCTCCAATTCACGCAGATACTCGCGCACGGCGGCCTCCAGATCTGGAACGACTACGCGCAAAATGCCACTGGGCCTCAGAACCCTGGCGCATTCCGCAAGGAACCGACGCACACGGAATCTCGGCAAATGTTCCAACACATGAGAGCAGTACACCGCCTTCAAGGAATGCTCAAAGAATGGAAGAGGCTGACTGAGGTCAATGAATTCGATCCCTGGAACTCCGGGGGACAGATCCATATTTCTCCAAGCTGGATGGAATACTTTTCCACAGCCTAGGTTAACGATCAGCTTCCCTTGGAGATCGGGGGAGTTGAGCCCAAGGAATGTTTTTAGGAGTGCGCTGGCTTGGGGAAGCATATGCCGGAGGAATCAATTCTTTTCCGAATAAAGTTCAGTTTGCGGTTTTTTTCAAATTCATCAATCGCCTTCCGGCAGCCCTGCCAATGGCCATAGTCGTCGACCTGTAAATAAGCCCCATCCACGGCCTGATCATAAAGGTTTTCTAAAATGCACCGAGTTGAATCATACCAATCCCCGTCTAAATGCAAAAGTCCGATCGCTCCGATTTCCTTTCGTGCAACGGGCAAGGTCTCCTGAAAAAGGCCTTTGATAGGCCGGATGATTTCTTGGACACCGAGAATTCTGGCGATGGCGTGGAGCGAGTCCATCGGTGCTGCGCAGGTGCCCTGTCCCCATCCTGTTTGGAGCGCTCCAACGCCCGCATGCGTATCATGAATTGTGGGTTCCGGCATCCCTGTAAAAGTATCAAAACAGAATACAAAACGCGGCCGGGAGGAATATTTTTTGATGACCCACGCCAGCAAGGCAGAACTGCCGCCTGCCGCCACACCGCATTCCACAAAATTGCCTTCCAGATCGTCGATGCAGACATTTTTTGCTCCGAGAAACAGAGCCTCAAGTCGTTCCATGCTTAACATCGTATAAGGAAGAATGGATGGCAGGACTTTTGCCAACTCTTCAGAAACCGCCGAATAGGCTGGCGGAACCGAATTCCTTATCTTATCTAGTAGCTTCTTGGCGCCCCAGTTTTCCGGATACAGTCTGACCTCCTCTTTCAACATCTCCAGTGCCTCTAAGATCTTGCCTTGCCGAATGCAAATACGAGCACGCTCCAAATCAACGCCTTGAAGGCTGGTCCCTTCGGCTTTGAGGCGTGCAAGCATTGCAAACGCATATGATCTGGCTGGTGTTAAAGCAAGGAGTCGAGTCAGCAGGAGCTCGAAACGTTCAAAAGTTTTTAACTGCAAGAGCTTCATATGTTTAGCGGTCGGAAAATGACCTCTATAAATCATAGTGTCTTGCTTTTGGGTAAATATCCATAGTTTTATGTCATCTTGACCGATAATTCCTCATGCTTTTTGAATCAAAAAAGCTTATTTGGATAATCAAATCCTCGCCCCCTGATTCATGGCTTACTGACTTTTCCGTAAAGTCCTTCCTAGCGACCTTCTTTCCAGATCAATATCCGAATCTAATTTAACAAGGGGACAGTTGAAATCTTTTTATGCTAAACTTCTCGATCAAGTGAGACTTCCCCATTTCAATCGCCTCACCGGCCTGCGCTGGTGGAGGCACCTCCGGAACAGGAATGATTCCGTCGAGGCGCGACAGCAGGCCGACACTAAAATCGCGGATTTACTCGCAAGCCCGCAACCCTGCGCCATCGGCAAAATCGGCACCACGGAGCTAATGGGGCTGGAGTACCTTTACCGCTGGATCCAGCCCCCCTGGCCACCCCCTGCGAGTTGGCACCGTCCCGCCCGCCGCTTGTACGATTGCTCCGGCCTATTCCCTGTCCGGCGGGACATCTACATTCGTTGGTCGCAGGAATACGGGTCAGCACTCCACCAAATGGACTACGTGGCCCAGTGGCAACCCTCCGATACCTACCTCTCTGTGATGGAAGACCTTCTGATCAGAGAATTAGCCCCATCCTCTTTTCGTGGCAGCATTGATTTCCTCCATTTTTGGGGACGGAATTCCCCTTGGTTGGATACCTTGGCCGGATTGAGATGGCTGGTCATTCACCCTTTTGCAAACACGATCCGTCTTCAGCTTCCCAAGATGCCCCTGTTTGGCATCTTTACTGAAAAATGCCGAGATCTTCTGCAACAACGTGCCGCCGATACCCGGTTAATCTCCTGCCCGCAGTTCGCCTATATGGTTCCCCCTACCCACCGTGACTGGTTTCATTCTTTCGACGAGATGAAATCCCAGATGGAGAGTGCTAATTTTGATATCGCTCTTGTGGGAGCGGGCGCATGGTCACTTCCGCTAGTAGCCCACGCAAAGAAAATCGGTAAAAAGGGTATCCATATGGGCGGAGCGCTTCAGCTTCTTTTCGGAATCAAAGGTAGCAGGTTTGATTGCGGGGTCCGGTATAACGAGCACTGGATTCGCCCCTTGGGGGATGAGACCCCCGCTAATTGCCGCTTGATGGAAGAGGGAGCCTACTGGTGAGCACCTCATCGATTTCGGTGGTCATCCCAGTTTATCAATCTGCGGAGCGTCTACCCGAGCATATCGAATGTCTGCGGCGCCTTCAGCACTTGGTTCATGAATTCATTTGGGTGATTACTGAAAGTTCGGATGGATCTCATAAAATCGCGCGGGAAGCTGCCCAA
>Ga0164295_10003643_pt1 | contig 12325 bp, 8 predicted proteins | sample GEODES006metaG_FD_111798 | JGI IMG/M metagenome (GOLD analysis project Ga0164295, IMG submission 111798) | Oligotrophic lake water microbial communities from Sparkling Lake, Wisconsin, USA - GEODES006 metaG | ecosystem: Environmental > Aquatic > Freshwater > Lake | place: USA: Sparkling Lake...
ATGCGATCGAGATGGATCCCGACGACCATGCCCTGATCAGGGAGAATGCCGGCCGCCTCGGCGTCACCAATCTCAATCCCGTGCTCGGCCGGGCACCCGAGGCCTGGGCATCGCTTCCCGATCCCGATGCGATCTACGTCGGGGGCAGCGGCCGCGACGTGTCGATGCTCGTCGAGCAGGCGTGGAGCCGGCTCAAGTCTGGTGGGCGGCTGGTAACAGCCTGCAACAGCATCGAGAACCTCGCCGCGATGCACTCGCTGCTGCGGTCCCGGTCGAGCGACGCCTCGTACTGGATGATCAACATCGCGCGAGGCATCGAGCAGCTCGACCGGATCCGGTTCGAGGCGATCAATCCGATTTTCCTGATCGCGGCCACCAAGCCGTCGTGATCCCATGGGGCGTGTCCTGACACCGTGGGACAAGGGCGAACCCATGAGCGGGCGTGAGACCATGGCCGACCTGCCGCAACCCCTCGACGTGATCGCGGTGGGAGCCCATCCCGACGACGTCGAGATCGGCTGCGGCGGCACCCTCGCCCTGCTCGCCGCGCAGGGCTACCGGGTAGGCATCGTCGATCTCACCGACGGCGAGCCGACGCCTCGGTCGGCCGGGCCCGAGGAGCGGCTCGGCGAGGCGGCCGCGGCGGCGAAGGTGCTCGGCCTGGCCCACCGCGAGACGCTCCCCTTCACGAATCGTCGGCTCTTCGACGACGTCGAGATCCGCGTTGCCCTCGCGACGATCTTTCGCCGCTGGCGGCCGAGGCTCGTGATCGGCCTCGGCGATAAGACACCGCTCGCCTCGCCCGACCACGCGCAGGCCGTGGCGATCACCGAGGCTGCCGTGTTTTATTCACGGCTCTCGAAGTGGGACGACGCCTTCGCCGGGCTGCCCGTGCACACCGTGCCGCAGCTGCTCAGCTACTTCCTGTTCGCGGGCGTGCCGCAGGTGCCGCACGGCCACTGGCCGGTGGTGGTGGACATCGCGGCCACGCTCGAGGCCAAACTCGAGGCCATCGCCTGCTACCGCTCGCAGTTTCCGCCCGAGAAGGCCCACATCTACTCCCGCGTGCGATCGATGGCCGAGACGGTCGGCATGATGGCCGGCTGTGCGGCCGGCGAGGTGCTGGCGTCGAGCCGGATGCCGCTCATGACCGAGCCAATGCGGATGCTGTTTCCGCCGGCGGGCGCGGCCACGTGATGGTCGAGAAACAGCCGATGAACGTGGCTGCGGCGGCCGAGTGTTGGGATGCCGTGGTCATCGGCGGCGGAATCGCCGGGCTCTCGGCAGCGGGAGCCCTCGCGGCGGCGGGGCGGCGTGTGCTGGTGCTCGACAAGTCCCGCGGCGTCGGCGGCCGGATGGCCACGCGGCGAATCGGCGGTGCGGTCTGCGACCATGGAGCGCAGTTCGTCACGGTCCGCACGGGCGAGTTTGCCACGGTGGTCGAGGACGCGGTCCGGGCAGCCGCCGTGGCCGAATGGTGCCGTGGGTTTTCCCGCGACGGCAGCATCGGGGTGGACGGTAGCGGGGCGGGCGAGATCGGGGCGGGCGACGGTCATCCACGATACCGGGGGGGCCGCGGCATGACCGACCTGCCCAAGTGGCTCGCAGCGCGGCTCGGTGAGTGGGGCGATGCGGTGGAAATCCGCACGGCGGCGAAGGTGGCCTCGATCGCCGCGGCGAACGGCGGCGTGCGGATCACCATCGACCGTGAGGGGGGCGGGAGTGAGATCATTGCCGCTTCCGGCGTGGTGCTCACGCCGCCGGTGCCGCAGGCGCTCGAGTTGATGCAGGCCGGCGGCCTGCTCGCCGGCGGGAGTGTCGATCAAGAAGCCATCGAGTCGCTGCGGACGGTCGACTACGATCCCTGCTTCACGGCGCTGCTCGTGCTCGACCGGCCGAGCCTCGTGCCGCCGCCGGGGGCGATCCAGTTCGCCGCCCAGATGCCTGGCCCCGTGGCATGGATCGCCGACAACCAGCAGAAGGGCATCTCGACGGTGCCGGCCCTCACCGTGCATGCCACCAGCCGCTTCAGCCGTGAGTGGTTCGACACTCCGCTCGACGAGGTCGGCGCGATGCTCATCGCTGCGGTGAGCCCGTGGATCGACGGCGATCCCGCGACCGCGATCGTGGAGCGGTCGGTGCATCGCTGGAAGTTCGCGGCGCCGACGACGATCCTGCCCGAGCGGTGCGTCGCGGTGTCGATGGTGCCGCCGGTCGTCTGCTGCGGAGACGCGTTTGCAGGCCCGCGAGTGGAAGGAGCGGCGACCAGCGGTATGGCCGCGGGCCGCTGGCTGGTAGACCGGCTCTCGGAAGGACCGCGATGAGTCTGCCCGTCGGCTGCATTGTCGTGGGAGCCGGACTCGCAGGGCTCGCCTGTGCCCGCGAACTCACCCGCGCCGGTCGCCGCGTCACCGTGCTCGAGGCGGCCGACCGCGTGGGGGGCCGCGTGGCCACCGACAGCGTCGACGGGTTTCGGATCGATCGCGGGTTTCAGGTCTACAACGACGCCTACCCCGAGGGCCGCCGGGTTCTCGACCTCGCCGCGCTCGACCTGGGGCGATTCGAACCCGGCGCCGTGATCGCCGAGGGGCGCCGGCTGCGACCGGTGAGCGACCCCTGGCGCCGGCCGCTGCCGGCAGTCTGGTCGGTGCTCTCCGGCAGCGTCGGCATCGCCGACGGCCTGCGGACGGCGCGGCTGCGAAGTGATGCCATCCGGGCCTTCCGCGCGGGCACCCTCGATCCCGGGGCGGCCGGTGCTCCGGGGGAACGCACCACCCGCGAGGAGTTGGCAACGCGGGGGTTTTCCGAGGCGTTCGTTCGCCGATTCTTCATTCCCTTTTTCGGCGGCGTGTTTCTCGAGCGGTCGCTCGAGACCGCGGCTCCCGTGTTTCTATTCGACTTCGCGATGTTCTCGCTCGGCTCGGCCTGCCTGCCCCGGGGCGGGATGGACGCGATCCCACGGCAGCTTGCCGCGGGGCTGCCCGACGGCTGCCTGCGGCTCGGTCAGCGGGTGCGGTCGGTCGAGCCGGGCCGAGTGACTCTCGACGACGGCTCCACGCTCGAGGCCCGCGACGTGGTCGTGGCCGCCGACGGGGCGTCGGCGGCAGGGCTGCTTCCGCCGGGGCTGTGCGGCCTGCTGGCGGCACGACGATGGAAGGCCACCCGAATGATCGCCTTCGCGGCCGACCGCTCGCCGCTGGAGTCGCGCACCCTCCTGGTGAGCGCCGATCCGGGCGGGCCGATCGATAATCTCACGGTGCCCTCGGACATCGCGGCCGGCTACGCGCCGTCGGGGCGATCGCTCGTCACGGTGTCGGTTCGCAGCGACTGGCTTGGAGACGCGGTGGTCGATGCCGTGCAGCGGCAGGCCGGGGGCTGGTTTGGCCCGGCCGTCGACGGCTGGCGGCATCTGGCCACGGTCGCCGTTTCCCGCGGGCTGCCCGACGAATCACCGGCGGCCAGGTGCGGCCGGATCGGGGCGCCGCGGCTCGCCGCCGGGCTCTGGATGTGTGGGGACCACTGCCACGCGGCATCGATCAACGGGGCCCTGGAGAGCGGCCGCCGCTGCGGTGCGGCTGTGCTGACGGCCTCCTGACGCAGCTCGGCTCGATCACCTCGAGCGTGCCGGCGTCGGCGTCGAGCGTCACGCGAGCGCCGAGCGGCAGGGTGGCGTTGTCGCGGACATGCCCGCAGGGAAAGTCGGCCACCACCGGGCAGCCAAGCGGCCGGCAGGCGTCCAGCACCACCTCCCGGATGACCGCCTCCTCCGCGGCGTCCTTGCCCGTGAAGCGGCCGATCACTATGCCTGCGACCGCGTCGAGAACTCCTGCGAGCCGCAGGTGCGACAGCATTCGATCGACGCGGTACGGCTGTTCGCCGACATCTTCGATGAACAGCACCGCCCCCTCGGGGGCGATCGCGTAGGGCGTGCCGAGCGTGGCGCAGATCAGCGAGAGATTGCCCCCCAGAAGCCGCCCCTCGCAGCGGCCTCCGGTGACCGTGACCACGGGCGCTGCCGTGGCTGTCGGGATTCTTCGGGGGGCCGCCGTTGGATCGAGCACGAGCATGTCGCGAAAGGAGCGGTCGGCGAACGTTGGCTCGTCGCCTGCCGCCCGCACCGCCCCGGCCATCGGGGCGTGGAACGTGATCAGGCGGGACTGGCGTGCGATGGCCAGATGCAACGCCGTCACGTCGGAATAGCCGGCCACGACCTTGGGGTCGCGGCGCAGGGCTTCGTAGTCGAGCCGGTCAAGGATGCGCGTGAGCCCGTAGCCACCCCGCACCACGAAAATGCCGCGGACCTCGGGGTTGCGGATCGCGCGGTTGAGTTCGTCGGCCCGCTCGGTGTCGGTGCCGGCCAGGTAGCGGTGCCGGCGGCGGGTGATCGCCGGATCGAACTCGACGCGAAACCCCGCTTCGTTCAGCGAGTCGGCAAACCCGCGGACCGCGGTCTCGTCGCAGATGCCGCAGGGTGCGACCAGGGCTACGGTGTCGCCCTCGACCAGTGCCGGAGGCGCGAGCCAATCGCGGTCATCCGCTCGAGCGGGAGCGACTGCGGCGGCTGCCAGCGCCACCGCGAGCAGCGTGCGTCTCACGATGGGCCGTGCCGGTCGGCCGCCGACCGAACACGCCGCCGGGCCTGCATCGCCGCGATCAGGCAGGCAAGGCCAGCGGCCACGCCGGTGGCCGGTTCGGGGACGGCTGTGACCGCGACAGACGCAGAGGGCACTGGCAGGTACGTGCCCGCATTGAAGAGGCCCGTGACGACGAAATCGCCGGCGTCGAGGATGTCCACGATGCCGTCGTAGTTGAAGTCGCCCTGGCTCCAGACAGCCGGCGCGCCCGAGTCGTACTTGCCGGCGCTCAGGAAATTGGCGACGTCGAGGATGTCCACGAAACCATCGATGTTTGAGTCGCCGGGGGCGGAGAAGGCCACCGATAGGCCGCCCGCGCCGTCGTCGATCCAGCCCACGGCCCGGGGAGAGGATGCGGTTGCGATGGCGGTTGCCGCCACCGACGAGGTGATCCCGGTCGTGCCCGACCAGAGGCCCGCGGTGCCCGTGCGGCCGGCGAGGATGTCGAGCACAAGGGCCTCGGCGGTGATGCCCCCGGCGGCGACGTTGATCCTCCCCACGCCGAGATCCACCCGACCACCGGTCGCAGACTCATCGACCACGAGGGTTGCCACGTCTACGCTGGTGACGGCGGAGCCCGACATGATCATCGTGCCGCCGAGCGTGACCTCGAGCCCCGGGGATCCGGCGAGCTTGCCCGAGTTGACGATGAACTGCCGCACCCCGATGTCGCGGTCCACCGTCAGCGTGGCCCCGGCCGCGGCGACCGTGCCGCCGTTGAGGATCAGCCGCGTGCTGATCATCCCGAGCGACGGATCGATTCGCAGCGTGCCCCCGGGAACGACGCTCACCGGGCTACTCGCGAGTGCCGACTGATTGCCGAGCTCGAGCGTGCCCTGCTGCACGACGCTGGTGCCTGACACAAGGTTGGCATTGGCCAGCACCAGCGTGCCTTCGCCGACCTTGGTGATCCCGCGGGTGCCGCGGATCAGCGACTCGATCCGGGCTGAGGCTCCCGCGGCGACCGTGACCTGCGAGATCGCGTTGGTGTTGAAGCTCACGCCGCTCGCCGGATCGAACGAGCCCATGATCAGCGTGCCGCTCGCGAGCGTGTAGCCATCGGTCAGGAACTCGAGCCCCGCCCCAGCCGTCACCTGCGTGTCGATCGTGACGGTGCCGGCGGCGCCCTGGAACTTCGCCGGCAGCGACCAGTCGAACGTGGTCGGCGTCGTGCCGGTGCCGATCCATTGGGTGCCGAGGTTCGTCCAGCTACCCGAGCCCCCCGCCGAGCTGCCGTCCGGCGTCCAGACAAGCTGCGTGGCCGGAGCCTGGGCGACCGACACCGTCACGTTGTCGTAGAGCCCGAACATCGTGCTCGGGGCGACGGACGTGAACAGGTCCATGTAGCCGAGCATGACGTTGCCCGTGCCGGTCGCGGTGGCCCCCCGGGCCCAGGTCTGGCCGTTGACCTGGAAGAGCGTCGTGCCGGAATAAGCGGTCACGGCCACTTTCAGCCACTGGTTGGCGGGCATCGCGGTCGTGCTGGTGAGGAATGGCTGATAGGCGAAGTTGTAGGGCGCCGCCTGCTCCTCTTGGATGAGCAGGTTGTTGCGGGCGTAGCCGCCAGCCGTGCCAGTGATCTCGGCACCCGAGACATACCAGCGGATGTCGCGCCCGGCGCCCGTATCCCCCGTCATCGCGTAGTCGATGCCGTTGTTGCTTGGGCCAACACCAGGCGTGACGCCAGTGGGAACCTGTGCCACGGTGGACGTGTGATTCAGTCCGAAGATGCCGAACTCGGTCGTGGCGACCGTGCCCGAGACGTTGAACCAGACGTCGAACGAGAGCGTGTGGTTGCCGCTGAAGTTCTGGCTGTTCGGAAACGCCATCACCGAGCCGATCGCTGCTCCGGACGTGTTGACCTCCATCTTCAGGCCGGTCGTGCTCGTACCGCTGGGTGCGACTGGGATGCTGGCGGTGGCGTAGTCGAACGCGTAGTCGATGGCGTAGGCGGGATTGCCGCTTGGGGATGTCGTCCAGCGAGTCGCCGCCTGGCCGTCGTCGAAGGTCTCCGTGTAGAGCACCTGGGCGGCGGAGAGCCCTGGGAGGGCGGCCACGAAAAGCCCGGCGGCCAGGAGCCGGAGAAGCGAACCGACGGGCATGATGGACCTCATGGTTGGTACGACGCGGTCCGAAAACGGTCACTACCCGGCCGGGACGAACAGAGCATCAAGCCGCCGGCCGCCGTCGCCGGCGAACGAGCGGCATGATCCCTACGGCGACCGCGGCGAGCAGGCCCAGGGTGGTCGGTTCGGGGACGAGTTCGACCGAGTAACTCGAGACCAAGCCGAAGACCAGATTGTTGGGGGCCACACCGCTCGTGGGATCGAAGTAGGTGATCGACGTCGCGCCGTCGAGTGGCACACTGGTGCCGAGTGTCGCGATCGGCGTGGTGTCGATCGACCAGGTGACCGTCGTGCCGGTGCGCGCGATCGTGAACTCCCGCCAGGCCATGCCGGCGATGCCGTTGGTGACCGTGCCGGAGAGCAGCGTCTGGCTTTGGGCGGAGGCCCAGGAGCCACTGTTGATGCTGTTGACGAGCGGACCCGGAAAGGCGTTCTGGTAATAGGGATTATTGTTGTCTTGAGCGCCGAACGCCGTGCCGCTAACGCTAGCGTAGTAAGCGGAGGTGCTGGTGACGAAGTTGCCGACACTCGCGCCGCTGCCGGTGAACGCGGAGTAGTCGCGGATCGTTGTGCTCGTGGCACCGAAGCCACCGTCACCCGAGGCCGCGAACCACACACCGCTCCCACCGCCCGCCGTCGCACCACCCCGCCAGAGGGTGCCACCAGTGTAGCCCACACCGATCCCGACCATCTGGCTGGTGCCCGTGCCTGTGGAGAGCGTTGACCCCGTCGTCCAACCACCGTAGGAGTTGGCCCAGATCGTCGCCCTCACGATGTAGTCGCCGGTGAGCGAGACGCCGTTGGGCGAGACCGTGATGCCCTGGACCGCGCCGGCGGCACTGTTGGTATTGGATCGCATGACGAGGGCTGTCGTCGTCGCCGAACCCGGCGCCTGCGGAATGCCCAGGCTCGAATAGTCGAAGCCGAAGGTCACCGATGAGTTGGCACCGGATCCGGTGCCGGTCGTCCAGACCGCCGAGTCGTTGACGTCGAAACTTGTTGGTACCGCGTGGGCGGGGACGGCTAGCCCAGCCGCGGCAAGGACCGCCATGGCGAGCCGAGTGCGGGATGAAAAACCCTGAGCCGATACGGGCCTGTAGGCGGTGATAAATCCAAGCATGAACGTCTCCCTGCAGAAATAAATGATGCGGACATGCACGACGTCAGCCATCAACGCCGCGTGCCGACCCCCGACCCATCGCCACTTTAGGATACCGGGCGACGATGCCAGCGCCAACGCCCACCGAATGGGGGAATGTCAGGAATGTGGATTAGCAAAGCGCGTGCCTTTTCCGGACGGATCGCATGAGTCGTGGCTTTTCCTGGAATATCGCGGTGCGGCGATCCGGGTGGGGGGAAGGACATGGCTTGTTTCCCGGCAGGGCTGTATCTTTTCGAGGCATTCCCCTGCTGATTCACGGCGGCGGTACCGGAGAGCATCCCATGGCCATCCCGCGTCAGGCACAAATCCTTTCCGCAGCGTGCGCGGCATGCGTGGTGACCCTGCTCACCGGCTGCAGCCGCGGACCAGCTCGGGTTGGGCAGCCCGCGATCAACCCGGCCGCTGCCGCCGCCGAGGCGCTCGTGGCCTACGACACCAACCGCGACGGCCGGATCGCCGGCACTGAACTCGATGCTTCGCCTGCGCTGAAGTCGGCGCTCGCCAGGCTCGATGCCAACAGCGACGGCGGCGTGTCGGCCGAGGAGATCGCCGAACGGATCAGGGCCTGGAAGGCGATGAAGACGGGGCTCGCTTCGATCCGCTGCCAGGTGACGCTCGACGGCAAACCGCTGCCCGGTGCCCTGGTGACGTTCACGCCCGAGCCGTTTCTCGGTGGCGAGGTCAAAACCGCCAGCGGCCAGACCAACCAGTTCGGCGACGCCGCGCCGACGGTGTCCGAGGCCGACAAGCCCGACCCGACGTTGCCGGGCGGGGTGCACTTCGGGCTCTTCACGGTGACGGTGTCGAAGCCGGCCAACGGCCGCGAGACCATCCCGGAGCGGTTCAACGCGACATCGACCCTCGGGCTCGAGGTGTCATACGACGAACCGGCAATCCGCGACAACACGCTCGCCTTCCGGCTGAAGTCGACGGCGGAGTGATCCGCCGGGTCAGTTGGCGTTTACGGCCTGACCGTCGAGCCGGTTGGCCTGGTAGCGGTGCGCGGTGGGATCGATGTCGTACGACACCGTCTGCACGGAGCCGTCGCACATCACCATGTTGAGCCCGCCGGAGTGGGCGCTGCCGAAGGCGAGGAAGCCCGGGTTGTCGATGCCAGCCCGATCCTGGCGAGGCTGGTAGTCGGCCTGCTGGTAGCTGCTGGTGGGATTCCAGGCCACGCGGTGGTTATCCCATTCGAATCCTGCCCAGGCCCCCTGATTGTCCCCAAAGCGGCCATTGCCGCCGGGGAGCATGGTCTCGTAGCCGTCGGGGCTGAGGAACTTCTCGCCGATCAGGTAGGTCTTCGAAGTGCCGTCAGCCACATCCTTGGGCCGCGTCTTGCTGCGGTAGTGGATCACGCCGGTCTGGTAGAAGCGGGCCTGCGGGTCGGTGGTGACGGTCCAGCTAGGACTGCCAATCGCTGCGTAGCTTGTCGGCAGCCAATACGCCTCGGAACCGAATCCCACGCCCGCGTGCGTGAGCGAGTCGCCGGAGTTGGCGGCGTAGTCTCCCTTCACGACGGCCGGCATGCTCTGCACCCACGACTGCGCGCTGAGCGTGCCCCAGACGTGCGGGTAGGGCTTGGCCGCCCGCCGCGACGGGCAGTGGAACGACGGCACCGGCGACACGTGCAGCTGCGTGCTCGCGGTGCGAAATGGGCCGGACGTGACCGACAGCCCCGCGCCGAGATTCGCGAGCGATTGCTCCTCGATGTAGGGGAGGATCGCGTAGTACCAGCTGCCGGGCTGATCGGGGCCGTTGCCGCGGTTCGCGTCAGCCGTGTATTTGGATCCCCAGCCTCCCGAGGGCAGATGATTCTGGGCATCGAGATGGGTGATGCAGCCCAGGCCGAGCTGCTTGAGGTGGTTCTTGCACTGCGTCCGCCGGGCCGCCTCACGGGCCGATTGCACGGCGGGCAGCAGCAGCCCGATCAGGGTGGCGATGATCGCGATCACCACCAGCAGCTCAACAAGCGTAAAACCAGCTGTAGACAGCGATGACCGTCGGCAAGGGGTGTGCATGCGATGACTCCCGAGAACGTCTGCGTCGGATTCCGCCGGTGTCATACTCTATTCCGCGAGGCTGCGATGCGAAACCCCAGAGGTCGGACGGGCACCGAGCCCGGTATCAGCGGAGATAGGGTCCGCGATTGAACAGGCCCGTCGCGAACGACTCTGAGAGGTCGAGCATGTCGACGACGCCGTCGTAGTTGGCGTCTCCATCCCCCCAGTCCGCGGCGAGACCGGTGTCGAAGAGGCCAGACCCGAGCATGTCGGCGAGGTCGATGATGTCGACCATGCCGTCGAGATTCAGGTCACCCGGCGCGGCGTAGGCCACCAGGATCGAGCCGTCGCCCTGAGTGGTCATTCCGACAGCCCGGCCGGAGCCTGGGCCTGCCGCCGTCGAGGCGATGCCCGTGGTGGAGGCCGCCCAATCCCCCTGCCCACGGCCTGCGATGAGCCGTTGCCGGATCTCGGCGGCAGCCGCGCCCCCGGGGGCAATCACCAGGCCGCCCCTGCCGACGTCGATTCTCCCTCCGGAGGCAAGCATCAGGCTGCCCATCTCAATCCGGCTGAATCCGGCGTCGATCGTCAGGCGGCCGCCGCTGCGGATGTCGATGCCGCCGGGGCCGAGCGCCCGGGGATCACGTACCACGACCTCTCCCTCTTCGATCAGCGTGCCCCCGGTGAACGTGTTGGCTCGATCGATGATCAGTCGCCCGCCTCCCCGCTTCACCAGCCGCATCTCCCCCGACCGCGTCACTGCATCGGTTGAGGTCGCCCCGGTGGCGACGGTGATCGGCACGTCGGGCACGACCGCAAAGAACCCGAGCGTGCGGTTCATGACGGCGGTCCGCGAGGCCGGTTGCGTGATCGCCTCGAACGGAAAGCCGGCAACCACGACGTTGCCGCGACCGGCCGTGCCCGTCCGCTGGATCGCGGCGGCCCCGCCCGTGCCGCCGGAGTAGGCCAGGGCCACCGCCGATCCGCTCGACGCGGTGAGCACGTCCGGGGACGCCACGTTGAAGGTTTGTCCATCCAGCCCCGTAAAGCTGCTGCCGTTGGAAAACCCGAAACCCGACAGGCCAGCGAAGATGCCGCCGGCCGCGGCCGTGACCTGGTAGGTGCCGGCATCGTCAGACGCGTAGGTCGCCCCGAGCGTCGAGCGGAAGAACGTGCGGCCGTTGTTCTGGCTGTCGAGATCCCAGCCCACTTCGGAGCCACTCACGAGCACATGCCCGCCGCTGGCCACGAAGCGTTCGACGAGCGTCTGCTCGCCGGCGTCGAAGGTGCGGCCCGCCGTCGATTCCGTGCCCAGGATCCAGACGACGGCCTCGTACGAGGCGAGCGACACCGCGCCCTGGATCACCGCCTCGTTGCTGGCGGAATCCACGCGGACGCCCGGCCGCGCTGCTTGAATCGCCGCGTGAACCAGGGCGGTCTGATCACGACTGTTGTTGTGGCTGGCCCAGACCCGCTCGGTCGCCGTGCCGCCGGTGAGATACGTGAGCTTGAAGTTCTGGCTCCTGTCGAGCCGGTCGAATCCATTGACCACGAGCACCTGCCGCGGTCCGGCGGCGGGCAGCACCGACACCAGCTCAGATGGCAGCGACTCCCCGCCGGCATTGGTGGCCACCACGCGGAACTGGTAGGGCAGGCTCGGGTCGAGGCCGGTGAGAGTCACCGAGCGGGTGCCGCCGCCAGCGACGACAGTGCCGCCGTCGAAGCCGAGGCCGTCGGTCGAGCCGAAGATGCGGAATCCCGTCGCCGGGCTCCCGAACACGCCGTCGATGCCCCCGGCGGAACTCGGCCCGGCGATCCAGGAGATCGTCGCCCGTCCGTCGGCCGTGCAGGTCACCGACACCTGCGCGGGAGGCGATGGGAGCGTGACGTTGGCGGGGGCGGTCGTGGTGCCGGGAAAGTCGATCAGGTGTTCGAGGGTGCCCTCGTAGGTGCTGCGGGCCATCTGGTCGCGGGCCAGTGGGTCGCGGAGCAGCGCATTGTCGGGCGTGTTGTCGTGAAAGGCGACCTCGATGATCGTCGAATCGAACTCGCCGGCCGCCCGCAGGTTTGAGATCTCGCCGTAAGCCCCGCTGAGGGCATACGTCGTCCGCGTGCTCCAGTCGTGTTCGAAGCGGCCGTCGAGGGCCCGCATGTCGACATTGATCTGCTTGGCGAGCACGGTCGCGAGGTTCGACTGGTTGGGCGTGGGATTGCTCGAGTGCACCAGCCCGATGGCGCCGCGGGCGGTGGCGGTGCTCGGGTTGCCGGTGGTGGCGTTGGAATGAAAGCCGACGTAGACGCTCGTGCCATAGGCGTTGGTGTCGGCGTTCATCTCCTCTGCCATCCGCGCCGGGGCCGAGACGTTGTCGGTGCCGATGATCGTCGACGGGCTCGTGAACG
>Ga0164295_10003645_pt1 | contig 12322 bp, 9 predicted proteins | sample GEODES006metaG_FD_111798 | JGI IMG/M metagenome (GOLD analysis project Ga0164295, IMG submission 111798) | Oligotrophic lake water microbial communities from Sparkling Lake, Wisconsin, USA - GEODES006 metaG | ecosystem: Environmental > Aquatic > Freshwater > Lake | place: USA: Sparkling Lake...
AAAAGATCAGTTTCTGCGGTTCCACACTCTCCAGCACCAACCCCATTGATCCCACTTTCTCGCCCAACCCGATCGGCACCCCGTCCACCATGATCCTCGAATCCTTTCCCTGCAATCTCACCCCCTGCACCTGCAACGAACGTAAAAAAGCCTCCACTCCATCCACCCTTTTCTTTTCCCGCTCTTCAGGTTTTTCCAAAACCAATCCCGCTTCATCCAACTCCACCTTCATCGGCTTCAATCCCCCCATAGGAACCTCCGCAACCACCCGCTCCGCCTCCACCGCCAACACCGGCTTCTTTTCATCGATCACAGCCGGCTTCTTCTCCTCCATCACGACCACATTTGTTGTCGAGGCCTTTTCCTCTACCTTCTTCTCGACACCTTTCACCAAAAGATCCTCATCCTTTTTTTTCTGCTCCCCCATAGGAACCAAAGGCGGATTCAAAGAGACCGATTGCAATAGGTTTTCCCCTTTTGCAGGAATCTTCGCCACCACCGGCTTTTCTATCTCGTCCTTCCCTTTCGTTTCCTCCATCTTGACCGCTTCCGCCACCACCGGCTTTTCCATCACTTTCTCATCCTTCCTAGGCATTTCTTGGTTCGGTTCGGTCGCCGCAGGAGGTGCCCCTGTTGCATTTACCGAATCCAATCGGCTTGATTCTCTCAAAACCTTTGTCGGAAGATTCGGTGGAAACCCCGCTAACTCCTCCAGCTTCTCCAACGCCCAAGCGCCCTTCCAACAGGCCAGCCCGACCACAATCGAAAACACCAAAACCAAAACGCCCCCAACCCAATACCCGCGGTTCGGCCCGCGAAACGGGGGCAAGGAAGGACCCGAGCCCGCCTTCGAAAGACGCCGCCCCTCCTTCAAGCGCAGCGCATCGGTCAACAGGCTCACAGCAGCGCCCCGACGTCCTGCCTCGCCCTTCGTGCGTCACCCAATTTGATCTTTCGATCCTGCCGGACATACGCCGACATCAGCGCCTTGTCACAAAGATGGTTGATTAACCTCGGCACTCCCTCCGACCAGCGATGAATCGCCCGCCCCGCCAATGCAGAAAAAGAAACCCTTTGCCCATCCCCACCCGCCACCGCCACCCGATGCCGAATGTACGACATCGTTTCGTCATACTTGAGGGGAGCCAACCTGCACTGCACCAAGATCCGGTGACGCAAAGGCAATAGATCAGGATCCTGCGTCAACCTCGTCTCAAACTCCGGCTGCGCAAAGAGCACCACCTGCACCAGTTTCGCATCTTGCGTCTCCAGATTGGTCAACAGACGCAAAACCTCCAGACTCTCATTCGGCATGACCTGCGCCTCATCCACCAGAATCACCACATGCCGCCCCGCCGCATGCCGATCGAGAATCACCCGCTGCACCTGCCACGCCAACCCTTCCCAAGATTCCACCCCTTCCCCCAGATCGGTTAAAATATGCGCCAACAACTCCCGCTCGCTCAAACGCGGATTCAGCACAAGCGCGTGATCCACACTTTCAGGATCCAGCTCCCGAATGATTTGACGGCAGATCGTCGTCTTCCCCGAACCCACAGGGCCCGTCACCAGACACGTCCCCTTGAAGTGATTCAACGAGTACCGAAGATGTCGCAGCGCCTCCTCATGCACGGCACTTGGATAAAGAAATTCAGGATCCGGACTAATCTGAAAAGGGGAATGATCCAGGCCAAAAAACGACTCGTACATGCGAACCCCTCCTGCCTAGTTCTTTGCCACCGGCAAATCCCGCACGATGGACGGACTCACCAAAAACACCATCTCTCGCCGGTTCTTCCCCTCCACCATCCCCGTAAAGAGAGTCCCCATCAGGGGAATGTCACCCAGGATCGGCACCTTTTTCCGAATCTGATTCACCGTTTCTTCGATAAATCCACCCATCACCACCGTATCCAGATCGTTCACCCGAACCACGGTCGAGGCCTGTTTCTGCCGCAACTTTGGCGCCGTTGCATTCGTCGTTGTCACCGTTGTGTTATTTGTCGTCGCGACGTTTTGGGTGAACGACTCCGTCCCCGTCAACGTCGATACCGAAGGCAGAATCTCCAACATGATCTTCTGATCATCTGAAATCTGTGGAGTGATCGCGAGCACCGTGCCCGTCTCCACGCTATCCACCTGTACATTGTTTCCCTGTGCATTGCCCGACTGACTCTGAAGAACGTTCGACTGCGAGGTGAAAAAGGGATCCTGCCGCACCACCTTGATCACCGCTGTCTGGTGATTCAGCGATCGGACCCGAGGCTGACTGGCCACCCGTACCTTCCCCTGATCCTCAATCGCTTTGATGATCGAATCGATCGTACCGTTTGCATTCGAAATCGCCAAATTCGGTATCACTGTCCCGCTCAAACCTGGAAATACCGTTGTTGCAATCCCACTGGGCGTCAAAATTGCCGACGCCGTCAATGTCGTTCGCCCTACCTCCTTAACCACGCGGTTCCAGTCGATCGCAAATTCGCGATCATCTGTGAACTCCACATCCAGAACTCTCACATCCAGATCCACCTGCCGGGTGATCCGCGATGTCATAATATCCATATAGTTTGCCACACGTTCTAAATTCCGTTTTCGATCCGTCACGACAACTGTTCCTGCCAATGAGTTAACGGCGATTTTACCCTGCTCAGAAACCAGTGTCTTTAACTGCAACTCCATGTCCTTCCACACATCCACCTCGTCAGAACTATCCACCGATACCTTCCCGCTTGAACCCGATCCCCCCGAAGATCCTCCGCCACCGCCACCCCCGGCAGTTGTGTTGTTTCCGGAAGAAAGATCCGTTTCAAAGGTGGTTTTTCCCGAACGCTTCAAACGCAAATAATCCACAGTGAAAATCCTCGTCTCCATTCCTCGCACCCGGATCAGCCCACCGTCCTCCTCCGCATACGCCCCCAACGATTCCAAAATCGCCTCCATCGCCTTATCTAGGGTCAACCCCCGAAAATCCACCGTCACCGTCCCGCTCACTTCAGGATCAGGCACAATGTTCAACTGATTCAGCTTGGCAAATAAAGCCAACGCATCCACCACCGGCAACCCCTTGGCCGTAAAACTGTACGTTGGCTCCTCACTCGTTCCCACCTGCCCTTGCCCCCTGCCCATCCGCAACATCTGGGCCAACGTACCCTTCTTCTTTCCCAAATCGGGCTCACTCAACTTTGGATTGATCATCACCAGATCCGGCGCCGGAATCTTCGAGGCAGCGGTACCCATATCATGGAATTTCTCCCTCACAAAGGTCGTCAACTCATTCGCCTGCCATAGGGAGAGAGGAAAAACCGTTAATCGCCGCCCCGCCTCCGATCCCCCAGTTGCGGATCCCGCCCGGATCTGGACCGTGCTCCAGCCGGGTTTTTTCTGTTTTCGCCAAGCTTCCACCTGCTGCAAAACATCCGCCTGCACCTCCGCAGGCATCACCAGATCCCACTCATAATGGAATTCCGCGCTTGGAATGTCCAATCGCCCAGCTCCATTGGTGTGAATCGCCACATACGGAACCGCCGTCCCTTGCACCGCATTCGTTTTTTCTTCAGGCTCGCGGGAAGCATCCGAAAGTTTTTTCCACTGCCGGTAATCGGAGTTCTGAGGGTTGACCACCATCAACTCCTCCAGCGCCTTGTCCTGTGCCGCCTCATCCCCCGAGGCCAAAGCGTGAAAATAAATTCTTCGTAAATCTTCCTCTAAAACCGCCTGATCTCCCCGCCCTTTTTTCCAACCCGGGCCTTTCGGACCGTTCAAAGAAGTTTTGCTATTGAGATAGTTCGTCCATTCCCCAATCGTCCGGTCATCCACATCCGCAGCCCGCAATACAACGGGCAGGATCCAGCAGACCAGAAATCCAAATCGAAAGACTTTTTTCACTCATTTAGTTTCTACCGCCTTTTTCTGGTTTCCCATCAGTGAATCTAGGATCTTCTGGGGAAAACCTTGTAACAACTTGGTAGAATCGAAGGATTTCTGCGTATCCAGCAACTTTTTCAACTGCTCCTCCGCACTCCCCGAGGCCGGTTTACCATCCTTAGGTGCGCTCGCCACCGGCTTCCCGGCCACTGTTTTCCCCAGCACCTCCCCCAACCTCAATACCCGCTCACCCCCCGGATGTCTTAATGTCACAAAATCCGGCGTGATCTTTTCGACCGTAAAAACTCCCCACCCATCACCCTCCGTCACTATACCGTCCGTCATCACCGCCACACGCTTATCCCCGTCCATCCATACCGCCAGTACCCCGCTGCCCTCTGGCACCTCAGGCACCACCGCCTTTTCCATTGGCTTCTGCTTCACTCCCTTTGGCGTTTCCCGAAAAAGAAGTCGTGATTGCTCACTCTCACTTTTCACCAGAATCGGCTGGATCGCATCGGGACCACCCTGCGGAACCGCACGAAATAGCTTCTCCATTCCAATCTTCAGCTCCGGTTCCCTCCCCGCAGCCCGCTTCAGCTCGCCTGTGAAAAAATTCCGGATCGGCTCCTTCCACCCCTGCGGAGTGAAACTCACGATGAAGTACACTAGGATTCCCACTCCCAGCCCGCCCGAAACCCATGGATTGTTCAGCGGACTAGCCATCGGTTTTTAACCTGAAAAACTCCAGCTCCACCCTCGCCCGCATCTCCCCATCCAGATTCTGGTCCACCTCCAGCCGCCGCACCACATGAGGAGCGGGAATTGCAGAAATCTTACGCAAAATCCTAAGGAGCCGAACCTGATCGCTTTCCGCCACCCTCCCGGATACCGATCTAGGACTGACCATCTCCACTCCCAGAGCAATCCGGCGCAAATCGGGCAACTCCGGGGTCACCCCCTCCTCCGCCCGGGGCTTGATCTCTCCCTTCCATCCCTCCGACTTCATCCACCCTGCGATTTGCTCCATCAGCCCCTGAATCTGATCATCATTTTGAAGGAGCCGCTTTTCCCACGCCTTCCTCTCGACCTCATTATCCTGCCTCATCGTGTCAGTGTACTGGCTCAGCACATTCTCCACCGTAAGCTCCCTTTGCATCTGCAGGCTCCGCTCCCTCGCCGCCTGCGCCCGAATCGGCTGGCTCTGGATCTCCCCCAAACCAAAAATGACTCCTGCCAAAACCACCATTCCAGCCGGCACCGCGGGCTGCGTGAACAATCCAATCAAACGCTCCTTCCAGTTTGCGCCCTTAGTCATCCTACTCCACTTCTGCTGCGAGAAAAAAACGACCCGGAGCCCGCTGATCCGGTGGCACCGGTGCCGCTGCATTTTCCCGCCCTGTCCCACCTACAATCCTCGCCTTCCATTCCGATTTTTCCAGCGCCGTCGCAAATTGCCCCACCGGTTCCAAAACCACCTGATCTTCCCCTACCGTGCGACCCGACAACTCGATTCGATAAACGGGAGACGCCGCGGCACCCGCTGATCTTTGCGGTTTGAGCTCCATCCATAGGTGGGTCAACTCAAGAGAAGGCGGCAACAGATCCGGCAGGGTGCGCAGAAAGATTTCTGGCACCGGACGGACCGTCTCCTCCCGCAAGATTCGCACCAGCTCGATTTTTCTCCCAAAACGTACCAACCCGTCCTTTTCCCGATCCGCTTTTGCCACCAACGCCTCCTGCTGTTGCCAAATTTTGCGGATCTCCGCCGCCTTCATCTCCCTTTCCACCAACCTTCCCCCCGCCCATAAAACCGAAAACACCAGAACTCCAAAAGAGGTCATTCCGGCCAAAAACTTCCAGCGCCGGACCTGCGTCCGCATCGCAATCTGCCGTGGCACTACGTTGTCCGACTGTCGCGCCCTTGCCTGGAAGAGTTGTCGAAGATAAATCAGTGGGTTCACCGCAGGCCCCGCCTCGATCGTCAGATCTTCCGCCCCTTGGACCGCTTGAATCAGCGACCCTGTCATCGTTCCTGAGAAAAATACCCGCTTCACCTTAAAGCCCAGCCTCTGCTCCGCATACAAAGCCAACCGTCGCAACTCCCGCAACACCTCCGCCGCGCCCCGTTCTTCCGCCCCGGGCAACGTTCGGTAAAAAAGGATCGCCCCGTCCGATCGGCCTACTACCTGAATCAATCCGTGCTCCGCTTCTGCCGCCAACAGGACGATCTCATCCTTGGGGGTCGCTAGATTATGCAAAACCGACTGCAAGGCCAGCGCTGCTGGAAATAGTCCTGCCAACTGATAGCCACGGCTAGCCAAAGCCACATCCATCGCCTTGACCCACGCCGCCGGAGCGACTTGCAGTAGATATCGGCTCAGACCCGCCCCCACGCTTCCCGGGATCGTGGTCGCACCTATAAAAATCGGCTCCGCAAAAACCGCCGCCTTCTCCGCCCGCTTCTGTAGGAGCTTCGTTGCGATCGCGGGAGTGGCGGGGGGAATCTCCTCGACTAAAGGAATGACCAGTGGGGAATCGGTCCCTAAATAAACCTCACCCGCAGGTACCTTTGCCTTGATCAAAGACTCCACCAACGCCTGCGGAAAATCCTCCCTCGACCATCCCGCCTGCTGATCCACGTACACACGGGGAGAACCGCTGGAACCGGTCCCCACACGTAAAACACCCTGAATCCACGACACAGCAATCGCCATGGGCGAAATCTAAACCCAAAACCCACACCTTGAAGCGATTTCGATCCACTTATTCGTCTCGAGTAGGAACATAATTCCAAGACATACGTGCTCAATAAATTCGCACGATCCGTTAAGAACAACGGCCCCTCTCCTGCTGAACGCCCAAATCCGAAATTCTTAATCCTCCACCCCGACCGGCGTCGGGGCTTAATCCCATTTTTTCAATTTTCTGCAATTCCACCCAGGACAGCGAGTTCACGACATTAAAAAAAGGAAAGTCTTTTCCCATTTTCCAGTGTATTTTGAACTTTTAAAAACTACGTAGGATAAATATGACACTTTTAATCTGACCTAGACCATGTCCCGTTCCAATATTTGTAAGTGCAGTCAGCTATGATATTTTCATCTCGCAATATTGAACCAGAATTATTGTAGAGACGAAGCCTAGTGCCCGTTAAAACATAAAAATCAAGAGTTTGAGTTGCTGTAAATGAGGTAATTCCAGCACCGTTTAGCTGGTAACTAGGAAATCCTGAAGGCAGAGCGATATTTGCAGTTGAGTCTCTGGCATTGGGCGTCCCAGGTGTTGATTCAATTGGGAAAGAGCCAGAAGCGTAGCTTGACCTTGAATTGTAGCTGTCAGAGTCGCTTTTAATTCTCGAAACAGCAGATGCGGTAATATTTCCACCTGGGTTTGATTGGACCTCTAAGGAGGTTCCTTGTCCATCTGTTACTGTATACCAAGAGCTCCCCGTATAAGGTGGCGCCCCACCACTTCCTGGGCTTACTGATGAAATTACAGCCGGGCTGGCGCAGTCAGTCACCCTTACTCTGCAGAAAAGATTCTCCAAAGGCACAATTTTAACATGCAAATACTCCCCCCGACGGGAGTTTCCACCACCCACAGAAGCCCAGTTGGCGATACTGGTTGGAACCAAAACCGTTCCCGAATTCGCGGAGGTCGGGTCCTGGTAGGCTTTTACCCAACCAAGAAGGTCATTAATCAGCGTGCTGTTGTAAAGGCTGGCAGGTTGTGCGGTCGAGCCGTTTAGTGGACAGCTAAGTACTAGGTCGGATTTTGAACTGCTGACGATGTACATGCGTAGAGCGGACTCCTCAACGTCTGGAACTCCGTCCCCATCTGTATCCGTAGAGGCAAACCCAGTTGCCGGCATACCGAAAGAACCATTCAAGTAAGTGAGGAGCGCTGGATCGAGGTACACTCTTCGCTCGGTTTGGGCGAAGTTTTGTGCCTTGGGAAAAACATAACGTAAAGCGTCCACACCCCCCGGAAAGAAATTCTGGGCCAAGGTCATCCATCCAAAACTGGCATCGGTCGGGGACACATTGGGATTAGGAAACCGGGCGTTCGCCCGAATGCCTTTAAGAATCGCATCAGCAATCGTGGATTGGGCCGCATCCTCATTAACCGTATTCGCCTGCTCTATCTTCGAAATCATCGATGGCAAAATCACCGCCGATAAAATCCCAATGATCGCCATCACGCCCAACAGCTCGATCAGGGTGAACCCGGCACGCTTGCGCTTCGTGGAAGGCAGCAGGTGGAAGGCGCGAGGCCTCTTTCCACTTTCCACTTCCCACTTTCCACTCATGTCCGCTTTTCCACTTTCGCCTTTAGCTTTGGTGAGTTTCTTCACCTCGTCACCTTCATCATTTGGGTCAGCGGCAGGATGATCGACAGCGCCACCAGCGCCACAATCCCGATTAGCAGAAACGTGATCATCGGTTGAAGAATCCCGAACACCCGCTTGATCGCCCGCGGAATGACGTCGTTATAGTAGTCGGTCACGTTCTGCAGTGATTCCGACAGCTGGCCCGTATTCTCCCCCGTCTGCACCATCTGCAAGACCAGCGGCGGGAACATATCGGTCTCCTTCATCGTCTCTGCAATCTTTCTTCCGCTCGCCACCCCGTCGTGTACCCGTGTCAAAGCCTCCGCCAGCTTCCGGTTCCCGATCAGATCCCGACTCAACGAAAGAGATTCCAAAATCAACATTCCCGAGCGATACATCGTCGCCAAGTTCTGCCCGAACCGGGAGATACAGATCATCATATTTAGTGGACCAAAAACCGGGATCTTCAACTTCACTCCGTCCAACCAAACAGCCACCCTTGGAAAACGGCGGGGCAGCTCGTGCGCCACAACAACAATCAGCAGAACAGTGCATACAATCGGGATAATATTTCCCACAAAGAAATCCGATACCCCCAGAACAAACCTCGTCAAAGCAGGAAGGGGAATCTTCATGTCCTTTAGAACCTTGGCGAAACTGGGCACGACGAAGGTGAACATGCCCACAATAAAGAGGGCTACCGTCACCAGCAACACGATCGGGTAGGTCATCGCCTGCTTGATCTCCCCTGCCATTTTATCCAGCCAGTTCAGGTAGGCTCGCAACTCTGCGCACACCTGCGGAAGGGTGCCGGTTTTGTCCGCCACACGGACGAGACAGAGAACTACCTCAGGGAAAACGCCGGGAAACTGCGCCATCGCCTCCTGCAAATTCGTCCCCCCCTGAATCTGTACCGCCAGATTCCGCACCACGGTCTGAAGATTGCCAGGCCGCATCCCGTCCCCCACCAACTCCAGCGCCTGCAAAATCGGAACTCCCGCTTTTAGCAAGGTGCCCATCTGGAAGAAAAAATCGGCCACATCCCTCCGCGAGGCCTTTTCCTTTCCTGTCGTCCTCCGCATATTTTTGGTTCGGTTGGGTCGCCCCACCTCCTTCGCTTCCACCAGCTCCAACCGCTCTTTCGCCAACAGGTTGCCTAACGCCTCCTCGCTGACTGCCTCTCCCCGGCCCGTAACAATCTTCCCATCCGGCCGGATCGCTGTGTATGCCAAGGTCGCCATCGTTTCTCCTTACCTATTATCCAACGTTGGTCACCCGGTAGACTTCCTCCAGAGTGGTCAGTCCTTGAGTGCACTTGCGTAGCCCGTCTTGGAACATCGTGACGAACCCCTTGTCTCGGGCAATTTGCAGGAGTTTCACAGGGTCATTTGATTCGGTGATCACCTGATGGTAATCCGAATCCAGCATGAGGAACTCGACGATGCCCACCCGACCGCGATAGCCCGATCCGTTGCACCGGTTGCATCCACCCGGTTTCCACAGCTCTCTGGTACAGTCGGCAGGAATCGGGATCGAAAGATTTTCCAGAATGCTCTCCGCGTTGGGGTGGGGTTGCCTGCAGGAAGGGCAGAGCAACCGGACCAACCGTTGGCTCAGAACCCCCAGAAGACAGGCAGGCAGAAGATAAGACGGGACGCCCAGATCCACCAGACGCGGGATGGCACCCAAAGCATCGTTCGTATGAAGGGTGGAAAGCACCAAGTGCCCCGTCAACGCGGCCCTCACCATCAGCTCCGCCGTCTCCTGATCCCGCGTCTCTCCCACCAGAATGATGTCCGGATCCTGCCGCAGGAGGGTGCGAAGACCCGAGGCAAAGGTCAGTCCGATCTTTTCATTCACCTGCGTTTGTCGGACCAGCGGGAGATTAAACTCCACCGGATCCTCCAAGGTAAAGATGGAGCGCTCGCTGGCGGGAAGTTTGCTGAGTGCGGCGTAGAGTGTCGTCGTTTTGCCGGAACCGGTGGGCCCGGTGACCAAGATTACCCCGTTGGGACGATTCAGCAGACCGAGAAACTTTGTCTGCATCTCATCGTCAAAGCCAAGGCTGACGAGCTCCAGCTGAAGGCTGGAACGGTCAAGCAATCGAAGGACGAGCGACTCCCCGAACGCAGTCGGCAGGGAGGAGAAGCGAAAATCCACCGGACGAGACCCGGCGTTGAAATTGTAGCGGCCAGATTGAGGGAGGCGGGTTTCGGTGATGTCCATTCCTCCTAGAATTTTAATACGAGCCGTCAGTGCATTCTGAATCTCTTTGGGCACCAGCAGACCCTCGTTCAGGAGCCCGTCTTTACGGGCACGGATCCGAAGAATCCGCTCCTCAGGCTGAATATGAATGTCGCTCACCCCGTGGGAAATCGCGTGAAGGAGGAGTTCGTCCACCAAGCGGACCATCGGGGCATCTGATTCGGAGGTGGCGGCGAGGGCGGCGGTGTCCATCGATAGAATTTCATCCACCGTCTTTTCCAACAGACCCGCTTGAATGTAGTGACGGTTGATCGCCTCCCGCACATCCCCTTCCGTGGAGGTAACAAAACGGACGGAACGGCGCAAATGTTGCTCGATCGCATCCCCGTGGGTGACATCCAAAGCATTGCCGAGAGCCACCACCACCGCACCGTCCTCATCCACACGCAAAGGCAGGGCAAGATGGCGCAGGGCTAGCTCCCGCGGGATGAGATCAAGCACATCGGCAGGAACGATCAGTTTCCGGATATCAGCTACCTCGGTTCCGGAACGCTGCGCGATATAGGAAGCAATGACGCGGGGGTCGACAAACTGCAGATCTCGGAGGCTTTCCGCCAGCGTCATTCGCTTGCGGCGGGCTTCCCTCTCCGCCAAATCAACTTGAGCGGTGGTGGCGTGCCCCCAAACAACTAGCCACTCTCCAAGCGTAATCCGCTTGGCAGAAAAACGTAGGGGATCCTCTGCAGGATCCACCCCGTTGACGAGCCCTTGTGAGTCGACAACCAGTTCCATAGAATTAAGATATTCCTATATTTAACCGTTGCGCCAAGCAAAAGGGGCGGCCCTTACGGACCGCCCCTCTTGGTTACATGAAATTCTTTATTTCAATTAGTCGTTCGAAATGTAGATAGACAAATCGTATAGACCAGTACTTGTACCAGCCTTTACGCGACAGGTACCATTGGTCAAGGCTGCAGCATTTTGAGACGCAAGCCCTGTAGGAGTAGTCCCATTGACAGCTGCATTCAGGAGTACTTGATCTCCGTAAGAGCCTTCAAATGGTCCATCCATCTTGGCTTTGATTGACGCCGCTTCTTGCGTAGGCACATCAGTAAGCCTCAGGAAGGCAACACGAAAAGGTGCATCGCGACGTTGAGTGATAGAGAACACATTGTTCGAAACCACTTGTACCGACATAATACATGGAAAAGTATTCCCTGTAACATTTCGGACATCGGTAACTATATTCGTAGAGGTTCCCACGCGTGTCGCGCCCGTTATCCGTTTTCCGAAAGGTGCATCGAGCGGTTGGATTAATCCTTGCGCCGCCAAAACATCTGACAAGTTGGCAACACCCGCCGTAACAGTAGTCCCTGCTTGATCGGCATATGTAGTGCCATCTGGTTGCCTAGGCTCAACCGTGCCGTCAACTGGCAGTTTTTGGTACTTTTGCACAAACCGATCGGTTGCGCTTTTCCAGTTGCCCATATTTTGAGCGAGTTGGGTGACACGTCCTTCCCGGATCCCATCGATCACCCGTGGGGCGACCACAGCACCGAGAATTCCAATAATGGCCATGACGCCGATGATTTCCACCAGTGTGAAGGCCCTGTTTGATTTGCGATTGATTTTTGGATTCATTGTTTTAATATTCCAGAATAACTTTTTTTTGCAATTAATTAATTTGTAATAGTTATAAGCGGTATTCGTATGCATACTAATGGTACGTTTTTAGGGATGAATGGCATAGTTTAATTCATCTTTTCCAAGCAAGGGTTAGACTTTTATCCTTCATCCCCCTCCCGACTGATCCCCTTCCACTTCTCGGGCTACCTTGTGACCTTGAGGTGCAGGAACTGCCTGGAGGGACTGTTGGCACGATCCACACTGTAGATCCGACGCTGACACCCCATGGGCACA
>Ga0164295_10003646_pt1 | contig 12320 bp, 11 predicted proteins | sample GEODES006metaG_FD_111798 | JGI IMG/M metagenome (GOLD analysis project Ga0164295, IMG submission 111798) | Oligotrophic lake water microbial communities from Sparkling Lake, Wisconsin, USA - GEODES006 metaG | ecosystem: Environmental > Aquatic > Freshwater > Lake | place: USA: Sparkling Lake...
TCAGACACAGTGACGGAGGGGAAAAGTCAAAAAAGTTGAAGCCACTGAACATCTCATAACCAGTAGTCACGATGTCCAAGTGCAATATAAATGTCACGATCAGTTACGCCAAGTTAGATGGTGTAGCTGAATCAATCCATGCAGAAGATCTGCATAAATATAAAAGAAGCGGTGGCGCCGTTCCGCGATGTGCCCATGGCCATGAGCTCGTCCTAGCGTATGGACCAACAAGGTACCCTATTTTCCATCACAAGCACCGTTCCGATCTAGACAGTGCACCCGTGTCAAACTGGTATATGGAATGGCACGGGCACTTTCCGATTAAACTTTTCTGATAGCATCTGGCCATTACAAGAAAGACCCAATACTGCGCTGCCATATGACCAGTGACAGAAAGACACCAAAGAAGTTTTTGGCTAACAGATCCAAAATATTGTAACTCACATTCTTAGCCGTGTAGTTCAGGAGGGCGAACAGTCCATACAGGGTCCAGAATCCAAGAAACCAGAAGAACAGGGTTCGCTTGTAATCCGTATCATCTGCGACCGCCGGTACGAAGTTCTCATAAATATAGCCAAAGTAACCAGCGAAGGGGACGAAGCCGATGGCCGTTGTGACTGTTGCAGAAAGCAGACCGAGTTCACCGATTAAGCCTGATAGAAGCATGGCGAAGTTGAGGGTCCACACTAGGGCGATGGATCCCACATTATTCTGAACAAAATCGATGAGTCGATCCGATCCAGATCCAGATCCGCGCATATAGGCCATCAGACTGACGAGCAGCAGCGGAGTCGTAAAGCCCCAATCAATGTAGCGGAACGGTGTAATAACGCCCGTGAGTTCTCGGAAGAAGACAATCAAGATGATATAAAAGACCAGCTCAATGACCTCTACTGCAAACTCGACCTTGAGGAGATCACGGAAGATCTCATCTTCAGGCTTCACCTTCAACGACAGCCCCCATCCTTCGATCACGTTCACGACCATTTGGATAAAGATGGAGAAGAGACCTGTTTCGAATATCATTGGGGGTCCACTACCGGATCTACAGAAAAAAATCGAAACAAAAAATGGGGGTGACACAGCAGTTAAACTCTTAGTCTCTTCCTCCATCGTCGTACTTCTGTTGCTTTTGTCACTAGTACCTCTGGAAAGGTGGAGAGCAGGAGTTCCAATAGAGCCCTCCTGTGTTCCTTCAGTTGCAGAGCCCACGACTCTGGATCGTTCATATGTTAGGGTCGGCGTGACTCAGGGCCAGGTCACATTTTGATAATAAGACGCGGCTCTGTGGTTACATCTGTCCACACAATATGGCCAACCGGTTCGGTGGTATCATAGCGATAGGCTATCGCTGTGATAGGATCGACCAGAAAGACAATGCCTTGCACATTCAACTTGTAGAGATTACGTTCCATGATATGTGTTGTGCTGAGCCAGTGGGTGACAGCGTCACGTTTTGACCGTTGCAGTATTTTAAATCGCCGTGCAGAGTAGAGATGCGTCTGCTTTTTGTGGATGGATGGAACTCCTTTTGGCATATTGTGTTCGGTATGATCTCTATTCCATTTCCTATCGTTATTATACCTTTTCTGCTATATCAGTTCGTTCTCAAGTACGATGGAAACAGTGGAATCGATACCCTGGAGTTTGCATTAGGATATGTGGCCTATTTTTCTGTCGGATATCTGGCTGACCTAGAAGTACTCCAGCAGTTTCGGATTCAGCTGTAAGAGGATAACAATGCCGATCAGCATGATTATATAAATGGCGGCCTTTTCCCCGCGGGTCAAATGCAGGATCAGCATGTCGAAGAGACCCCACACCGCGATCCACCATAGAATGACCAGCGTGATTAAGAGCAGTGCCATCTCTCTCTTCCTGGGGTCATCAAAAAAACTTGATACACGGGGATCCCCTACGGGTCAGAGCGGTATGACAACTTGTGCATCTTGTAAATCTGCTTTAGGCGTGATCCGTTCACACGGGGAAGGGGCACCCTGTCCTGTTCAGGCATCGCTATGGTGCTCGACCTGCAGCTGCTATGGACATACTGCTGCCTCCTGTTCTATCGTAGTGACCGTGACACGACCGCGGACTCTGGAAGAACTGATTCCTGCTGATGTAAGGGCACGATGGGGGATCAAAACGCAGACACTCATTCTGTGGCCATCGCCTTCCGAAATGACGCTGGAGGACAAGGAACGCGAAATCGGAGAAGGCTCTGTGATCGAAATCCGGTACGGAGGCCCCTTGGCGGTTAAGTTGGATGCTGCACTGCGTGTCTACATGAAGGCGCAGCGGCCCAAGATCGAAACGGTGCATAAAATGGAAGGGAATCTCTTGAAGGTGCGCATGGCAGCTGTCGCTGTTGGCAAAAAAATCCGCATCATTAAAGAGGAATGAGCAAGGCACCGGGCGTGTCTGATCTTTTTGCTCTGGAAAACCAGGTGGGGGACTATCAGGGGCCGCGGCTAGGATATGCTGCTGAAGGCGAATCCGATATCGTATACAGTCCCGGTTATACGGGTCCACTAGTGGAACGGGAGGCGGCCATGGATCGATATGGTGGCGTTCTTCAGTTAGGGGGGCGTAGGAAGATTAAGAAGAGTCGCCGACGCCATTTTCGTAAGTTGAAACGGCTACAGAGGAAATCCACATATCGACGACGTCGTTGATCTGGGGATTTCTATATGAGGCTATCCTACAATATAGAAAGCTGTTAAATATATGGCTGTCCCCCACCTCTATGCAAGGGCCATAGCTGTGGGAATGGAAAGGATTTAAAAAACCGATGGGTTGACTGCTGGATCAATGAGGTGAATCTTCCCTAAATGCATACCACAATAAGAGTTAGCATCTTTCTTATTGTTTTTACATTGTGACTCACTTCCTACATTCCACTGACATCGTGATTCGGTCGCGGCGGCCCCTGGTCTCCGACCGCGGTTACTCTTTGACGCTGTTGCTGTTGCTGTTGCTGTTGCTTGTGCTGTTGAAGATCCAGGTACAGATACAGATCCATACGAATCTAATAGACTCTGCACATGAGCGACACTGGTCAGCTTCACGGCTGTCTCCACATGTATCCTAGCTAACTCTTGACTATGCATCTATAAATATCTACAGTTATCTTCTTTTTAGATTGATAACGCAAATCAGAACCAGGGCAGCCGTAGCCGCTGCTACTGTAAGAAACCACGTAGTCGATTTTGATGCAGTTCCAACAAAGTTCTCCGTACCGGGAGGAAGATCTGGGACGGACTTTCCTCCATAATCGCCCGGTATGTCCGGTCGCTTCACCTGTGTCGACGTCGCTGTCCCCTTCTGCTGCTGTTGCCACTGGGCGGTTGCAGATGTCGTTGCTATTGACATCGTCTCTATCCCAGGATGCGTTTCAGATACAGGACGAAACTCATCCAGCTTTGTAGTATGTCTTCCGTCAAAGCCAAGTTAGCCGAAGCTATGAAGAACCCGGAGGAGGCAGCTGCGATGGATGCATCCATCCGAGAAGCAAAGCGATCTGTGACGGCTCGTCAGATGGTCTCTGCAGTCCGGGCGGCGGCCGCGAGAGGCCTGGGGGCGGACGCGATACGGGCTGAGCTGGGCTCACAGGTGGAGGAGTACCCAAAGTTGTTCGAAATGGTAATGGATCCCGAACACTCTCCGGCAATGCTTGATGCCATATTGACGCAGTTGGAGGCCGTGGAGGCGGGGCAACGGACAACACATGATGCATCGGTAGTGGTTGGAACGATGCTGGTAAACTCGTTCGTGCGACCGAAGTTGGGAATGGAGCAAGTGCCTCTTCCAGGTTCAGCTGCGCCGTCTGCTCATCCGTCAAGCCGTGGTAAAGGCGGTTCGTCGTAAGGTGGTGACGGGCACACCATTCGCGGCTGTTTCGCACATTTTCTAATAGCAGAGCGGCGATCACTGCTCTATTCGGCTCATTGATGATGTGTAGAGTCTTCTGAATATTGATGATTTGATGCTCTTCAACCGTGCACTGGAAGGTGCGGAGTTGATGAAACCAGCCCGGTGGATTGGGGGGACGGACAAAGATCTGATTCCAGCCCTGTGGTGCCTCCATTGCGGTCAGGCGGCTCAGAAGGTCCAGAATCCAGGCCGGAGTCTCAGCACGGAGACCGGACCCAATCCAGTATCGTTCAGAGTTCGCGGGGCGGCTCGTGTGCGGCTTCACCAGCCCCGTGCGGTCAAAACATGTACTCAGGATCCAGAGAATATCCAGTGTGGCTGCATTCTTCGTGTCGAACAGTTTCAGGATCATCGTGCCACCGGTCCGCAGGGACTTCAGGCCACATAGAGCTTCAGCTACCAGAAGGCGCTGCACCGTATTCTCCTGCGCATTGAAGTCAGCGCTGAAGTCGAACCCGCCATCCGCGGTATACAGATGCGCCTTGCCGCCTAGATGTGTGACCGCTGTTGCCTCAAAGGCGGCCTGATTATCGAGCGAATAGAGGTTACCAGTACCGTCGGCACCATATGTGATGAGCACCTCTGGATAACTGGATAGAAAGGCGGCTGACTTGCGCCACCCTGGAATCGTGCGTTCGGTGGATCGGAGGGTCATGGCGATCATACGGGTTCGGGGGCGACGGTGTTGAATGGCTTCTAGAAAGCCACCGGGCCCTTCCGCCGAATGCGCTGTCAAGAGAGACTGCTCTATCGGCAAAATAGGGGATAACAGATCCCACATCTCCATCATCTTGAAATAGGAACGTGATAGCGGATTGACCGCGGCGATGGATTTATGCTGACGTTTTTGAAGTGATAGAAAGATATATTCATAGGGATTCGTGATCTTCTTGGCATCATCCCAGAGCTGGATCGTGGCATGGGGGCGGTTCGTGATGGTGTCAATCTCATTCTTCAGTGCCAGGATTCGTCGGTGATTCGGTGTCTCCATGGCCAAAAGACCGGATCCCATTTCGATCAGCTGCATCGGACTCGTGAGTTCAGGACTCACCGGTTCGAGCCAGTGTATGTGGTTCTCCATGACGTAATTAATGGCGGCGACGTTTAGACTGACTGGGGTCCCTATATTGCCACGTTTTTGCGCATCGGATTCTCTGTTGTAAAGGTTGGATCCTCCAGATTACAGGGATCGCTGTTATCGAACTCTTGTGCTTGGGGTCTCAGGATGGGTGACATGGAAATAGCGGGTAGAGGGACTTCTGTTAGTTGATGAACACGAATACGCTGTCGATTGTAGTAGATGGCTTGGATCACGATGATGGCTAACAGGATAGCGGCGAAGACGCTGATGGGGACTGCGACCACTAGGAGCAGATTGGACCCTTGTGATCCTTGTACTGTGACGGTACTTGGACTTGGACTTGGACTTGAACTCATACTTGGTGTTATTGACATTGATCGACTTCGTGTCATGGATTTCGATGCCAACAAAAGTAGGATCTTATCACTAAATGGAGGGTTCATCCTATAAGGGATGTCGATTACTCATCGTCGATGAGTGTAATCTCGCCTAGTCAGAGACTAGGCTTGATGCAGCTCGTGATGACTTTAGTCATCAACGAGCGAAATCTCGTCTATTCGGAGAATAGACTCGATTACTACTCATCGTCGATGAGCGTAATCTCCATATCCGGCAGCTCTTCCGGTCCTGCAAGGATCGGCCCCGATGGTAACGCGGCCGGTATCCGCAAGTCCTGCTGACGGCATCCTGGTGCTGCATCCTCTGCATCCAACAGACGGTCGATCTCCTGCTGTACCAGTGTCGGTGCACGTTCAATCGTCCTCTTCGGGGGTGGGGCCGATGAGATATACTCCAACATCGCCGCCTCATCCAGCAACATCTGCGTGAAGCTGGTGCCTCCACGAATGGGCTGACCCGTCATGATGTTGGCCGATACGCCGGTCACAGGATCCATCTCACCGAAGATGGCTGCCTTCAACATGATTTCTCCCGTCTGCTCAAAGGAGGCCTTCGCAAAGGGGCCAATCTTCTTCTTGTTCACACCGTTACGATCCGCTGACATCATGCGGCCGCGATTGCAGATAGCGTCGCAGAGCAGAGCCACGTGACGGTAGTTCACCGGTGCCGCCTGTTCAAACAGTGTGAAGATCTCCTTGAAGAGGATCTGTCGGGCCGCCTCAATGCCCAGATTCTCATAGATGTCGTGGACGTGGTTGCTGATAAGCTTCAGCCCATCCACATTCGGGTGAATCATCACATCCAGAAAGTTGGATCCCAGTGTATCCAGCACATACTGCTCCACTGGCTCATACTTGTTATCATTTTCTGGATTCTTCTGGTAGGATTCATCCCGAACCTTGCGGAAGGTGACCGTCTTCAGTCCTGGGAGGCCGCGCACCAGCACCGATGTCAGCAGCTTCGTCTGCATCTGCTTCACTGTGGCCAAGTCATCCAGCTCCTTCTCCGTGGAGGTGATGCGAACGCGGAAGATCAGACGCGCGGCGTTGTGATCAGAGTAGGTCACATCGATCTCTCCGTTGTACTTGCGAATCACGAAGTGCACGTCCTCCATCGTAATGTTCTTGTTGAACATCTTCTCACGATCGAGCTCCAGGCGCAGAATCCAGGGGCTCTTGAGCCCTACATTGGTGGTTTCGGACTGTTCAAAGTCAGCGAAGAAGGACAGCCATTCCTTGTCCTCCGCGATCAGCGTATCGGCATCGCGGGGATCGAAGTAGATGCGACTGACCGTGACTAGATCCTTCAACATCGTGAACTCCAGCTCTTGTGCCAGACGACGGGCGGCTTCCTTCGAGGTGCGCAGATCCTCACGCAGGTAGATGGTGAGGGACGATGCGCGAATGTTGGGGGTCACCTTGAGCAGCTCCTTGAGACGGGGTACACCACGTGTCATACCTGACTTGGCTGCTACTCCTGACAAGTGGAAGGTGTTGAGCGTGTTATGCACGAAGATGTTATCGTCCACCATGAAGCTGTCATTACCAGGAACCGTGAAATCATAGACCAACTCGTGGGGATCTTCCAGGCGGTCGAGCGCTACGATTTCGTCCCAGATGACATCCGCCTGACGGGCAGATTCCAGAATAGCGATGTTGCGCTTCACCTGCAGCTCCACACCTGGATCCACATGGACCTTCATCATATCCAGGAAATCGCCTATGTAGCGCTCCAGGGTGCGGCGGCCAATGGCAGCCTTGGAGGCCCAGCGCCCATAGGTGCGACTGGCACCTGGCATTTTGAGAAGCTGTCCTGTCTCCGCGATGACCTCTCCCAACTCAGGAATCATATCGATCTCTTCCTTCTGGCTATGGAAGTCGGGGCGGTTATTGTAGCTGACAATCTGCATCAGCGCGGCGGCCTTCTCTGGCAAGTGGAGGCCAATGATCTTTTCAAAGGTCGCAGCATGTTTGCGAATAACATTGGCTGTGTACATCACTGCATCTGGAATACGAACGGAGGTCTCCTGCTTGATGGCGGCGAAGACGCCACAGTATCCCAGAAGTCGGGCAATGTCGCGAATGAGCGTCTCTGATCGGCTGCCGACACGAATCTGCTGACGGGTCACATTGATGTTGCCGTCGCCGTCAAAGTAGCCACTCAGAACACCCGCGATGAACTCGCGCTTGGCATGAAATATATGGCTACTGATGAACTTATCATAAGAGCCTGTGCCACACAGCTCCATAAGAGCTTCCTTCAGCTTCTTGCAATGAATGTTTGTATCCTTGCCTGGACCATAGCCGCCCTTGTAGTGACGGACTGAAATCGTCCAGTCATATAAGATGCTCAGAGAACGAATGCGCTCTTCGACAACAGGATGAATCTTGGTGATCCTGACCGTATTACCACAGAAGGATCCATCTGCCAGATAGATACCCACCAGCCACCCAAAGTCCTTATTGAGTGTGTAGCCCTTGTAGGTGGACAGGCCGATGGGGGATTCAGGAATGCGACAGGCTACTGGAATACGGTGACCCAGCTCCAACTCCGACCCCTTTATCTCCGCAATGCCTGTGGTCGTACGCTTCAAGAACGAATGACTGAGGGTTGCAGTCGTCACACGACCAGACTTGGTGGTCACACGTATTAGGCCTCCATTCGCAGGGTGACGGCTGACCTGACTGATGGGCTTCCAGCCGGTCTTTTCATCATTACTCACACCCAGAATCACATATTCTGGTGGAAGATCCAGGACTTGACTCTGGGGCCCATGAATCGTGTTTCGGACCGCTGCCGAGTTTTCGCTCATCAGTTTGTCGATAAATACCCCCACCTGGCCCGTGAAATAGGACGTCACGGCGTTTGTCGGACCTGATATTTTTCCTACCGTGATTACAGTAGGACCAACGCAACTCATCTGGGTTGTGGGCTCACCGAGCGATTGTGCGGCGATGATTCCGGACATCTCTCCCGGTACCACCCAGGATCTCATGTGCTTGACCACGATCTGCTCTGCTAACCAATCGAATGCGGCACGGGTGAACCCTAGCGCTTGGAGTCCGCGGGGATTCAGGTGGTAGCGCAGAAGGGCGGCCCAGAGGCGATTGTTGGGATTCGTCTGCTGAATGAGCCGCTGGATCGTCTCCAGCACGTGGGTGCCGTTGACACGTTCCTTGCCTTCCGTGGAGGGGCTGAGGCCGAGCTGCTGGACGGCGTTGGCGATCAGACGGGGAAGATGTACTGCGGACTGCACGGACTTGTCAACGCGGCCGCCCCAGACATTGCGAACCAGGATGTCGCGGTCTTCGAAGAGAGCAGAGAGGTAGGCTTGGGCCAGTTCTGCAGGAGCATCGTTGACGGAGAACTTGTCGCGGATGTCCGTATCGCTCATGCCGCCGAGTCCGATGGGCTGGTTCTCAATCTTGGTGGCGCTGGTGCCGTCATCACCATAGGAGAACTGCACGATGAGACCTCCTGCATCGCGGACAGAGCCGTCGTGAAAGACCATGAGATCCTCCATCGCCTTCACTAGCTGACGCTGCATGTAACCGGAATCGGCCGTCTTCACAGCTGTATCAATCAGACCCTCACGACCCGTCATGGCGTGAAAGTAGAACTCTGCCGGGCTGAGTCCCTTTACAAAGGAGGACTCAATGAACCCACGGGCCTCTGCCCCATCATCGTAGCGCTTGAAGTGGGGCAGAGTGCGGTCCTGAAATCCATAGCCAATACGCTTTCCCTCAATGGACTGCTGTCCCAGCGTGGCAATCATCTGGGCGATGTTGACGTTGGAGCCCTTGGAGCCACACGCGATCATGTTCACCATGCGGTTGTTAGAGGATAGAGACTTGAGACCCGTGGTACCGGCCAACTCTACCATCTTGTCCAGTGTCTGGAACACCTTGCCTTCGAACTCATCCTGATTCGAACGACCCGATGTGTTCTCAAAGAGGCCCATGTGCACCTGGAGCTGCAGTGCCTCAATGCGCTTCTTGAGCGTCTCCATATCCGTAGAGATCGTCGTCAGCGTCTCCGTGTCGGCCACAATATCGGAGAGACCCACACTGAAGCCCGAGTTCTGTAGATAGGTCGCGACCACGGCCTGGAGTCCATCCAGGAAATCCACGGTGGCCTCTGGGCTGAAATCGTTGTACAGAATGTGAATCAGGCCCTTGTCGAAGGTATCGCCATCCATGATGCCCTGCTCAATCTTGCCGCCGTTGATGACCACGTAGTTGGGATCGTCGCGTCCCATCTCATCCTTCCACTTCTTGTTACCCGCCTTGAGGAAGACCGCTGGAAGGAGGGCGCTGACCACTTGCTGACCGGACCACATGGGCACGGGGTCGCGCTTGGCAGGAGGTGGCATTCGGCCATCCCAGCGTTTGCTGTGCATCAGCAAGTTCATGAAATCGCGGCGATTGAAGAACTCAGTGGGTCGTGTCAAGCGATTGACTCCCACCAGTGTATCTTGCACCACGGACACCAGCGGCTTACTCAGACGGGGGCTGATCAGCTGCTTGGGCACCGCGGCAATTTCTCTTAGTTCTATCGCAGCCTCTACGGACTGCGGGACATGCATATTCATTTCGTCTCCATCGAACCTACGTCACACTCCTGACGTAAACCTGAAATTTCTCTCAGGAGTAGACTTTACCTTAAACTCTCTATAGCGCCCTATAGAGAATCGACCGACGTCAAGTCGTTGCACCTTCTGCTCTTTTCAGAACAGCCTGGCTCAGGATTGCCCATTTCTTATGCCCCTGCGGCATTCGAATCCAATAGAGTTGTTACTGTCACTCATTGCCCATTTCTGGAATAACAAGTAAGCCCATCGCGGTCTTTCTCCGCAGGTTCAGTATCTATTGGCTTTAGGGGTTTCCCTGAATTTGACGGTCTTGCATTATCAGCCGGAGCTGACAACACTAGATGGTTATATCACTGATATCCTTGACGAGAAGATACCATGCGGAGGTAGTTACACTGTTTTCCCCTCCAAGTCTATACCTCAACTTGAAGAGCAGCCACCTGTTGCTGACTTCGACGCATCGTCTTTGTTAATCAGCATTGTAGGGTTTTGTTACGGACACGTTCAATCGGAAGGTGGATCCCTCTAGCACACGCACACGGTGACACATCATCGACATGCGGTGAAGCGATGGCTGACGATTGAAGAGCACAGGGTCGCCATCCAGCAGATGACGATGAACGATATCGCCTTCATAGAGTTCCTGCTTCTTCGTGTTCACATGCTTGAGACTGATGCTGCGTCCATCCAAGCGCTGAATGGACTTGGCACCTGGATAGACCTCTGGCCCATTCTGCACTAGCGCATACAGGCGGTCGATGTTGAAGGCCGTCACACGTTCAGGAAAGGTCAGATTCATCGCGATCTTCGTGGGAACACCCAGCTCTGCGACCGAAATGTTGGGATCCGGCGTAATCACGGAACGGGCAGAGAACTCCACGCGCTTACCCTGAAGATTGTTGCGGATGCGGCCTTCCTTGGAGCCCAGACGCTGCTGGAGGGACTTGAGGGGGCGCCCAGAGCGCTGAGCCGACTGCGCCACACCTGGAATGTCATTATTCACCAGCGTGGCGATGTGGTACTGGAGCACCATGGTCCACTCATCGATGGCTCTCTTCGTGGCCTTCTTGGCGATCTTCTCCGATAGCGTGATGTTGGCCTTGATGATGTCGATCAACTTCTGGGTTAAGTCGTCTTCGGACCGTTGGTTGTTGTCTTGGAGGACGGAGGGGCGGACTTGAGGGGGTGGAATGGCCAGAACCGTGGACATCATCCAATCTGGACGACACCAGAGACGACTGAATCCCATGAAATCCACATCCTCATCGCTGATACGGCGGAGGAGACGATAGACGTACTCGGGCTCCAGAAAACGGCGTGTGGATGCACCTGTCTCTAGAGCTGCTGTTGCGGATACGACTGCTGATGACGATGCAGAGTTGGATTGTGGTGCAACTTCTGCAGGAGGCAGTCCCTTCCATTCCGCTACAATGCGACACAGCTCCTCTTCATGATATCTGTGTGGCTGTCGGGCTCCGCAACCATCCTCCGTCTGTTCGCCACAGCGGGTCACATCCTGACAGGCCGCCAACACGGACTTCCAGCGATTCTCTCCCTTCGAGCGGCGCATACCCTTGGCTGTTTCCTTATTAATGAGGAGCTTCGCACACTTGACGCAAACACAGCGCAGAATCTTCTGTATCATTTTGAAGAACTGAATCTGGTAGACTGGTCGGGCCAGGTGATGATGACCGAAATGGCCCGGGCAGCCGTGATTATTGAGACCACAGGATCGGCATAACTTACCATTTTCCAGGACGCCCATGCGCGGATCGGCCAGACCCCCGATTTTGCCTTCCTGGGTGCTGGACGTCGTCACCTCCACCATGGACCGCTGGACAATGTCTTTATCGCTAAAAATCGCGAACTGGATGCCAACCAGTGACTCTGTCTCTGAACTGTGTAAAAGGGACGGCATATCTGATAACTCTTATCTTTTTTAAAGTAGTGTCCGGGCGCGGTCAAGTTTAGGGGTTTTTTGCGGATGCTTTGAACGCACCACATCGCTAAACTTGATCGGGGAAGGCCCCTTCAGGTGTGAACAGCATCAAGATGAGTTTACGTGTGATTATGGGCCCCATGTTTTCTGGAAAGACCAGTAAAGTGCAGGAATACGTTCGCAAATATAAGTGCTTAGGGCGTCCAACACTCGTTCTGACCTACGCTGCAGATACACGATATCAAGCGGATGGAGTGACAGCGATTATCAATCATGATCAACTATCCGTTCCTGCACGGGCTGTGACACCGGATGGACTAGAAGCGATTCTTGGGTTACCAGAGTACTTGTCGGCGCGGCTAGTGGTGTTGGACGAA
>Ga0164295_10003647_pt1 | contig 12319 bp, 3 predicted proteins | sample GEODES006metaG_FD_111798 | JGI IMG/M metagenome (GOLD analysis project Ga0164295, IMG submission 111798) | Oligotrophic lake water microbial communities from Sparkling Lake, Wisconsin, USA - GEODES006 metaG | ecosystem: Environmental > Aquatic > Freshwater > Lake | place: USA: Sparkling Lake...
GCGGCAGCGGCGGCAGTGGCGGCAGCAGCAGCGGCGGCAGGGGCGGCCGGGGCGGCAGGGGCAGCAGCATGGGCGGTGGCAGCCGCGGCAGCGGCGGCAGCGGCGGCAGCGCCAGCAGCGCCAGCAGCGCCAGCAGCGCCAGTGGCTGCAGCAGAGGCAGCGGAGGCAGCAGAGGCAGCAGAGGCAGAGGAGGCAGCGGAGGCAGCGGAGGCAAACGTGGCATCCAAGGCTCGCCGGCCACGGCCGCTTTGGCATCCAAGGCAAATGTGGCATCCACGGCAGGAGCATACCAACAGCCGGCCACGGTCGCAAAGGCTACAAGCACCGCCACTGCCGCCAAGGCCAAAGCCCAGTGCAGACAGAATAAGCGGCCAGAGTGCACCATTCCGCAGTGCACAGAGGCCGCTCAGTTCGACCACCCGGTCATCACAGGGGTGCGTCTTTGTGAGCGGCACCACAGGCTTGCCATGCGTGTGCCCACAATGTGCAAGTCGCCCTGCTCAGAGTTGCCCTTGGGCTCTTCGAGGGTGTGCTGCCCGCAGGCCAAGATGGGCTGGGCATGCAACTCGCTTGGATGCCAAGTTGGGCTGCAGAGGGCATGCATTGTCTGTGGTGAGGGCCTCGAGGACGAGCAGGAGCGTGATGATGATGGCTGCAGTGGCAGCAGCAGCGGCAACAGCAGCAGCGGCAGCGCCAGCTCCAGCGGCAGCGCCAGCTCCAGCGGCAGCTCCAGCGGTAGCGAGGGCAGAGGCCGAGGTGGCGCAGATGGTGCAGATGGCGGACGCAGGCGCATGTTAGTGCCCTGTGCTAAGCCTGGATGCTCGGCGGCACTGCACAATGAGTGCCGCCAGCTCCTGGCTGCACGGGTCAAGATCTATTGGGAGCCGGACCGCCAGTGGTACTGGGGCACCGTCAACTGGAATGAGCGCGACGCCAATGGCGACCTCCGAATCGACTATGATGATGGCACGCATAACTATGAGGCGCTGGGCACAGTGATGGGCGAGGAGGAGGGGGTGGACGTCTCCTGGCTCGTGAGCCGCTCGTCAGGCCAGCTGCACTCCTCTATGTGGAGGGAGGCGTGCAGCTGCGCAATGGGCGTCGTGGTGGACGAGGGGCGGCCGCGCGAACTCGAGGAGGACGCGCGGTATTGCGCCGTCTGTTGCACCTCCGACTACCGCTACCGGTCCGAGGGCGGCGATGTCAACCATCTTGTCTTCTGTGATGGCTGCGGCATGTGCGTGCACATGTTCTGCTACGGCATGAATGCAAGGGGCGACCCGTTTGGGCGCAAGCGCATTGACGAAATCAAGTTCTACTGCGATCGCTGCGCGTTTGAGGGCGGACCTGACGCCCAGTGCACCCTCTGCCTGCACTCAGGCGGAGCCCTCCGCCAGAGGACCGACAAAAAGAGCTGGTTCCACGTCGCGTGCGTGCAGTACAACAGCACATTCGAGTACCCGCTGGCGAAGCAGCACGATTCCTCACGGCTCTGCCTGCGCAACTCCAACTGCGGGCTCTGCCTGAAGCAGGCAGTTCCCACGAGTGACTATAGTGCCCACAAGGCCAAGGTGCGCAACAGGCGGTGCGCCTTTTCCGGGTGCAAGCACCCTGGTCACACCGAGGGGCTGGTGCTGTGTGGAGGGCAGGGTCCTGGCTGCCAGCTGGCGACACACGTCTCGTGTGCGCAGCAGCTCGGCTCCGGCTGGCACATCAAGCTCAAGGAGTGTGAGGACAAGGTCGGCGTCGAGGTCCTCTGCTCGGCCTGCTCCGACTGCGTCCTCGACCTCTCAGGCCCGACCATCAGGTACCAGCGCACCACCTTCCCCGAGCTGCAGTTGAGCGTGGGCAGCTTCGTGACCGATGCCGAGTTCGCAGCCGCCCCTTGGACGTTTCAAGATTGGGCTCACGGCCCCTGCTTTGGATTCACGCGCGTGGGGCACCGTGGGGGTGGTCTTTGCGTCGGGGCGTGCGACTCTGATGACATGGCTCGGACACAGTGCGCAAGCTTCTGACTGGCACCTGTCGCCCGCCACCTGTCATGCGGCCACTCCTCCGGAACTCACCAACCAGCATGCCCGGCGTCCGCCTTCTTGTCACAGGTATCTGGCCACGTTCGGCAATCTGGAAGTAGCGCCGCTCGACAACATCTCGCGCATGGGCACCGACGCGCGTGTCGCCCGTGCAGCCACGATCATCTTCTGCGGCTTTTGCTGCAAGCCGTTCTCGTGCGCGGGCCTAGGGAAGGGGTTTGAGGACGAGCGGTGGGGCGACAACTTCGATCTCGTGGTGCGCGCACTGTCAGAGCGCGAGGAGCGCGGGCTGTGGGACCAATGCCTCATCTGCGAGAATGTGCCCACGTTCCTCAACCACCTGAGTGTGGAGCACCTCGAGCAGCTCGGATGGTTCGTCAAGATCTTTGTTGTGGCCGGCTCGCACTTCCGATGCGCCTCCTCTCGCCTGCGGCTCGTCCTCGTCGCCTTCCGCGACAAGGCGGCACTCGCCCGGTTCACGCCGCCGCCACCACAAGCGAACGCCCCGACGCCGCTGTGCACGGTGCTCAAGCCGTTCTCGATGGCCACTGGGCGCACCGCCGGCGAGAGCCTCTTCATCGAGGCCAACAAGTTCAACATGGCCTCTGAGCGCTCGCACGTCGTCAGCCGCGGATACCTGCACGGCGCCCACTCATTCACGAGCTCATACGGCAGCCTGCAGACGCCCGGTACGCTGCTGTGCGAGGCCGCAGAGTATTCGACACGCGAGACGCCGCTGAGCGTGGCCGAGATCAAGCATCTTAGCACGGGCGAGCTGCGCCGGCTGCATCCCACCGAGCTGCTTGCCGCCTTCTCGTTCAGCCAGCATGAACTCCCACAGCTCATGGGCTCCCTAGGCAGCCAGTACGCCGCGGAGGCCCCCTGATAGGGCTGCCTCAGCCCGCCCTCTTCCCTGAGACGCAGCTCCCTCTTCCTGCCCGTTTCCGCTGTCTGCAGGTACACATCTGTTGCGCAGACGATCTGCTTGAACGTCTTCGAAGCCTTCACGGCAGAAGCGCTCGCGGCGATGGAGAAGCCAGACATGCGGCAGGCGCTGTACGCGCGCCTTGACGGCATGGGCTGCACGACGCATCGGGGCAGCGACAGCGGCGCCGGCGCGGATGCGCTTCCAAGCTTTCTCGAGGCCCAGGTCTCCAAGTTGGGTGTGCCATTCTACAGGTACAGACCGCTGAGCGAGGCAGAGGTCGGCGGCGATGAGGATGAGCAGTGCGAGTACGACAGAGATGAGCAGGCCAGAATCGCCGAGAATCGGTAGAAGCTCGAAGAGCTTGGCCTTGTTCTTTGAGGCAAACGATGGTCGGCGCAGCTCCTTGCGGGGGGATGAATGGCGCACATCGGTCGGGCCATGGGTCGGGCGTCGCGTGATGCCGCGCGCTGCGCGCGGTGTCGTGTGTGCACGTGGTACGAGATTTTGTCGCACAGCGATCCAGGAGAGATCTTGATGAACAGTCGTTTAGAAGCGAAGTTATGATAGTTTTTACATGTTTTTACCTGCGACCGAAGGATAAAAACAGGATGTTGCTGTTGGCTCACAAAGGCCGCACACAGGGCCAGCTAGCTCTCCACGCTCTGGGTTGTTTATTAACTTCATTACTTGGAAGTGTGATGCACAGAGAAGTCCACATTAAAGCTTCACGCGCTCAGCTGTTCACGTCACGCCGCAGCGACGCCGCCGCTCCACGCAACGATGATCGCGGCGGTCAAGGCAAGCGCGACTGGCAGCAGCTCGCCGGCGCTGCCACTGCCCCTCCTGGGCGCGCTCGACGAGCGGCCGATGCCGAAGATCACATCCTCATCCTCGTCAACGATTGGGGTGACGTCCTCGTCAAGCACGACGCAGAACCGGCCGCACCGCGCGGCGGCCGCGCCGTCTTCGTCGAGCGGGACGAACCGGTCGACGACGGGCGCCTCGACCAGCTCGGCGATGAGCGAAAAATTGGCGACGCGCCCGTCGAAGGCGCTGCCGATGGAGATGTACCAGCCGCCGGCGGCTCGCATGTCCGCGGACGCGATGCCCATCGGCACGGTCACGGACGCTGCGGTCGCGTACGCGGGCGCGAGTGTGAACGGGTCGTACGTGGTGAGCCACTGCATCTGACAGCGCCCGATGCACGACTCATCGGCACCGATGTCGTCCGGAGAGCGCGCGCACGTTTGATGCTTCAGATAGATGGCGGAGAGTGAGCCCTCATGCACCGTGATCTCAACGCGCAACGCGAGCGAACGTGTCAGTTCCGGCACCACAAAGTCACGATACACGCCACAGCACAGGTAGTTGTGTGGGATCGAGACTCGCGTGCCCAGCGCCATCTGCATCAGGCTCACATTGGATTGTCGCAGATTGGCCGTGAGCTGGAAACGGCGCTGCTGCAACGGTGGACTGCGCCCGTCGGCAAGCCATTGGCGCTCGAGCGTAACGGCAACGTACCAGACGGTGGGCTGATCCACCTCGCAGCCGGAGATGGCGAGCCGCTGCAACGGCCAGCGGGCGACTGCATCGTACAAATCCTCCGTCGGCGGCGCGTCGCGCCGTATGTAGATCGCGGTCACGGGCACGTTGACCTGCGCGTCGAGCGTGCCGTCCGTCGTGCCGCTCGTGAGGATGCGATACTCGCGCCACTGGCCGTAGGCGAGGCAGCCCGGGCGCGCGAGACGGCTCACGAGGTCCGATGGGTCGAATCTCTCATGTGAGATCGTGATCACGTACCAGTGGCGAGGCGGCAGTGTGACGTTGTTCACGAGCGCCTCGGCGAAAACGCCGATGAACATGTCGCCCGTGCGCGTGCTGTCGGTGCAAAAGAGTCCTGTCGTCTGCTGCTGGTTGCGCAGACCAGCCTCCATCAGAATCTCGTACGCCGAGCTCGAGCCGGCGCTGACTGCTGCAGAAGAGACGCACTGGCTACGGCGCGCGTACGCAGCCCCCACGATCCCATGCTCCGTCAGAATGAGCCTCTCGTTGACGCCGGGGGTGAGGCCGCGCCGGTTGGCGGCCGAGGCGGGGTAGTGGGCTGCGTCAGCATCAGCGTTGGCGGACGAGGTGGGGTAGTTGGCTGCGTCAGCATCAGCAGACGAGGTAGGGTGGTTGGCAGCGTCCTCAACGAGACTGAGATCGCCTCCGAGATCGCCTCCGAGATTGCCTCCGAGATCGCCTCCGAGATCGCCTCCGAGATCGCTTCCTTGGGCTTCTCTCGAGGACTCGTGCTCAGCGAGGCGCTTCTGCTGCTCGTCCCACCGGTCCCACTCCCCCCTCTCGCGCTCCTGCTCCGCGTCCAGCTCTGTGGCCGCCCCGCTCTCACTGCTGACCTCTTTCTCGACGCCGTCCTCGACGAGGAGCAGCCGGCGGCGCGCGGGCGGTGGGCGGACTGATGGCGGCGGCCTGGGCGGCTGGAAGGGCGGGGGCGGCGGCGGCGGCAGCAAGGGCGGCAAGGGGGGCGTCGGCGGCAGCAGTTCACGGTACTCGGGCGTCGCGCCTGGCGGAAATCCGCCGCGCCGGCCAAACGTCATGTCGAGAATGTCGTACGTGCCCAGCGGAATGCGGAAGTAGTGCCAATCGCCGGCGGCGATCGGCGCCGTCAGCGAGAAGCCGTCGTCGATGGTATACGGGAGCGCAGTCATGCTGACTGAATAGCGGCATTGGTCGCCGCAGACGTCGACGACGCAGCGCACGGACAGCCACATTCGGCGCGTCAACTTCTGGCAGCCCAAGCCACCCGCTACCGGTGCGTACCCGAGCGAGGGCGTCTCGAACACAGTGTACCCCTTGTCGAGCACGAGCGTTGCCGTGGGCGAGGCGGCCAAGTCATTCCGCACGCACCGGCAGCTCCGCCCGTTGCTGCCGACCGACACCCCATCGCCGCAGCCGGAGCTGACCGCGCAGCCAGAGTAGTGGATGGTGCTCAGGCTCATGTCTTCGTAGATTTGCATGTGGAGCGCGCCGTAGCGCGACTGCTGCACGTTGAAGTCGACATCGACGCGCAGCACCGCCGCACTGGCCGCTGCACCCGGATCGAAGGTGTACCACTGCTCCGAAAAGTAGCGTAGCTGGCCCGTCCGAGGTTGGCCGCTCACGAGCGGGAGCACCTCGCGGCTCTCAAGACTCGCCGTATTGGGCGCGAGGACGAACCGGTTGGGCGGGTAGCCCTCCTGTTCAGTGGGGATCGTCTCGGCCGAGGTGAGGGCCACGCCGGGCACGGTGAGCGAGATCGTCTCGGGCACACGGATCTGAAAGCCGAGCGCCGTCGTACACGGCGGAGCAGTGCATGCGCCGCCGAGTGGGGGCAGTCGGATAGAGAGTCGATGCTGGCTGAGGACCGTGATGCCCGCGACCATCTCCGCCCTGCGCGCCGCGACGACTGCATTCCATCCGGTGCACTCCGCTTTCTCGGAGCGAAGCCCGTCGATGAGCGCATTCTTGATGGGCTCCGTCATCGTCAGAGGCACCCCCGAGACGCGCCACGTGTCATTGCGGATGTCGAGGACGAGGACGAGAGGGCGGCCGGGGTTGACGGTGATGTTGTAGTCGGTGCCGTTGACCACGTCGATGGTTTCGACCACGCGCCTTCGGAGCGTGCTCGCTGCGATCATCTCCGCCTGCGTGATCGGAGTGCCGCCGAGCGCCGGGTCGAGCAGCGCCATCTGCTGCGAGCTCTCCTCGAAAAAGTGGAAGAAGAGGTGCGCCGTGCCGGGCGCCGGCCGAATGGTGAGCACGTTGGAGGCCAGGATGGCTCTGTCGGTTAGGACCGCCTGGCGAGGAGCGACGATCTCAATGATCTCGGGGTAGGTGATGTCGTACTCGGGCACCGACGGCACTCGAATGATGAGCTCTTCGGAGTTGACCCGCTGGATCACAGTGCACGCGAGTTGGTTGCACCGGGCGACGAGCGCGGGAGTGACCACGGTCTCCCAGCCGTCTCGCTCCGCTGGTCGTCCATCGGGGTCAGCACGCCGCCGCAGCCCACGGAGCAGCGCCTGACCTTGCTCCCATGCCGAAGGGGAACCGAGCTGTGGAATCCACGAATCTGAGCGTAGCTTGAGCCGGATGGTGAGCTCGTCGCGCTCGTCCCCGTAAAACTGCGGCCGCTGCAGGGCGGCCTCGGCGTTGTCGGTGACCAGGGTGCCGCCAGTGATGGAGAGCAGGCCCTTGGTCGCCTCGATGCGGATTTGGGTGGGCGCGACGATCAGCTGGTTGGAGAAGACGGCCTCGGGCGGGATGTAGATGTTGATAATGTCGGGTGCGAAGATGTCGTATGTCGGGATGGCGGGGATCAGGATGCGCATCGTCGTGTCCGAATCGCGGAACATGAGGAGCGTGTTGGTCGGGCCCGTCAGCAACGGCCGCACTGTGTCCATCCACCCGCCCTTGATGCAGACAGGCGGCACGGAGGGCGGCGGCGGCGGCGCCACCGCGCCGACGGGGCGTGGTGGCAGGGGTGGTGCGGAGGGCGGCGCTCGAGCAAACTCTTGGCATTGGTTGGTGTTGGAGGCATCGGCGAGGAATCCCGCGCCGAAGGCATTCGTGGCGGCCTGCGCTGCCGGGCTTCCGAGGTTCTCGACCCACGTCTCATTGACGAGCGTGATGACTAGCGAAAGCTGATCGGCGACCCCGCGGTCGCGCATGATGTTCTCGTCGACGCCTTGCAGCAGCGTGCCGATGACGATCGCACGGCCCCTTTTCGGGAAGATCTTGATCGGCGGCATCGTGATCGGCTGGTCCGAGAGCACCGCCTCCCGCGGCGTGACGAGCGTGAGCGTCTCAGGAGTGCGCAGGTTGTACGTGAGGAGTTGAGGCAGCGTCAGATTGAGCGTGAAATCATCTACACGCCAAAGCACCGGCTGGAAGCGCCGGCGTTCGATTAGGAGAGGACGCATCACAAAGTTCCAGCTGCCTGGGTCGACACGTTCACTCGTCGCGAAGAGCGCCTCGAGAAATTGGTAGCTTGCGTTCGCGTGATGATCCACGTAGTACGCGCTCGGGTCGCCCGCGAGGCAGGGGCACCCCGGCGGCGGCCGTACTGGCGTCATGAGGCGCGGTCCGTTGGGCTTTGAGCCGGGGATATTGCCCTCGTCGCAAGCGTTGCATGCAATGTTCGCGACCTCTGGCGACCATCGATCGCCCACGAGACTGAGCTCGAGTACGGTCGCGCCGAGCTGGAGGGTGGTTTCGGAGGGCGCGTCGACGATGGCGCCACGCGGCTCGAGGATGCCTGGATCGGCCCAGATGATAAGGGGCGGCATCGCGACGAGCGTGTGATTGGAGAGGATGGCCGTCGCCGGCAGCTTCACGGTGAGCGTCTCCGGGACCCAAATCGAATACGACGGGCTCGGTGCGATCGAGATGCGTACGGTGTTGAGAGCGCCCACGACGCCGCCCATGACGGCGCCTTCGACGTAGAACAGCTCGGGGTTCTGCGTGACTTTGTAGCCCTGAAACGCCGGCGGCAGCGGCGGCGGCGGCGGCGGCGGCAGCACGCGCAGCGCCGGCTGAACAACGAGGTTCCACCCTCGGGCGAGTAACGGCTGCTGCTCTTGCTCCGACACGTTGAGGTTGGCGTGCAGCCACGACGAGGCGACGAGGCCCGCGAGGACCATGTCGGCCTCGCCCAGCGGCACGCCACGCCTGCTCGCCAGGATGGGGATGTAGCTGTCGTTGCTCAGCTCGATGATCAGTTGTTGCGTGTATTTGCGCACCCCCCTCTCCGTGTTGTTGCACCCGAGGTTGATGCCGCCAGCTCTCGTCGGAGCCGGGGGCATCGCGGGCGGCGACGAAGGCGGCGGCGATAGGAAGACATTCTCGACAAAGGGCGGCGGCAGGGGCGGCGGCGGCGAGGGCACTACGAAGGCCGTGTAGTAGCCACGCTCGCGGCAGACGAGTGAGCCGTCGAGCCTAGCTGTGCCCGGGACGACCTTGATGAACACTGGGGGATCGGCGATGATCTCCGCCTCCGCCAGCACAACCTCCGGCGGGACGACCACCAGTAACGTCTCAGGCGCCTCGATGTCGTACAAGGGCGCCGCCGGCACCTCGAAGATCATCGTGTACTCGTCCACGCGGTACACGGGCGGCGGGTTGAGCGCGAGCATCGCAGGGCGTACGATCCTCTCCCACGCATTCGCCTCCGAGCCCCAACGGCCGGTCGCGGTCAGCCCCTCGATGAGCTTGCGCGTGAGGAGCACGTTTCCCCACAGCATGTCGCCCTCCTCCTCGTGCTGGCCGACGCCCTCGAGCCACGTCTCGTTGCGCAGTGTCAGGTTGAACCTAATCGGCGCCTCGCGCAATCGAGTCTCGCGGATGCTGCTCGCATTCGTGCCGAGGATGGGCCCCGTGATGGTCGCAAAGCCTGGCATCGCCTGGATGCGGATCGAGGGCGTCGCGACGATCGTCTGGTTCGAGGCGAGCGTGCCGACGGGGATGGTGGCCGTGATGGTCTCCGGTACGCTGATCTGGTAGTCACCGTTGAAGAACGGGATCCGCACGTGCAGCTCCTTGTCGGAGACGCGCCGCGCCATGGACGGTGCGAGTCTCGGGCGCACCACATTGTTCCAGCCGTACCGCTCGGTACCCGAGCTCTCGATCCCCTGAAGGATGCCGGCGAGCATGTTGGCTGTCAACCTCGCCACCCATGAGTCGGCGCTGAGCACGATCTCGAGGCGGAGATCATCGACGGTGCGGTTGAACGTGAGTTGGAACTCGCTCAGGTTCGTGAGCGCGCTGCCGCGTAGCTGCGCCGAGCCGGGCGTCGGCACGATGGTCAAGGCCTCTTGCAGCTCGAGCGTCGTGTTGGACATGAGCAGCGAGGAGTGGACCGTCAGATCGACCGCTTCGGGCAAGAGCACGTCGTACGTGCTCACGCGCGGCAGCGCGAGCTCGATCGTCTCATTCGAGATGAGCGTGATCACGACGAAGCTAAAGTTGTTCACACCGGAGAGCCCGAGGAGCGCCGGCGTGACGGCGCGGTTCCAGCTGCTCGTGTTGCTGCTGCAGCTGCCGGCGCACAGCCCTCGCACAAGCGTGTCGGCGGCCTGGCGCCCCTCGGGGCTGTTAGGCGTGCGGAAGGCGTCCACCCAACGGTCGCCCACGGCGTTGATGAGCAGCGTCGACGTGCCGAACTGCAGCACCGATTCGACGGGCGAGTCCGCAAGGGTGCCGTTCACGCTGAGGGTGCCCGGGGTCGCACGGATCAGGAGCGACGGGAATGCGACCATCGCGTTGCGCGAGACGACGGAGATGGCGGGGATCGCGAGCTCGACCACCTCGGGAGTGAAGATCTGGTACTGTGGCAGCGGCGGCAGCCGAAAGGTGAGCGTATCGCGCACGCCGCGCACACTCTGCATCGTGATCTCGGTGCGCCGATCGTACGTGATCGCCTCCCACACGATCCGGTTCCAGCCTCTCTCCTCGCGGCCATTGCTGAGCAAGTTGGCGGTGAGCGCCCGTAACGGCACCGAGCCGTGGAACTCGACGCCGGGCTCCCACAGATCGTTGATCAGGGTGAGCGTGAGTGTCGGCCGCTGCGCATTGACTTGGCCCACGTTCGTGCCGCCCACCTGCACAAAGTCCTCGCGGTTGCAGCAAGGCTGGCTAGGCGTGTTGCCTCCGCCCTGGAGCGCGAGCGAGCCGCTCGCGGTCGCGTAGCCCGAGGTGGCGAGGATCTCAATGGTCTGGCTGAGCGTGATCGCCTGGGCCGAGAGCAGCACCGACGAGTCGAAACGCAGCGTGAGCGTCTCGGGCGCGAGCACATTGTATTGCGCGTATATCGGGATTCGCATCTCGACCCGCGTGCCGTCGGCCGATCGTGCCAGTGAGCGGTAGTCGAGGGTCGGGCGGATGATGGCGTTCCAGCCTCTTGCCTCATTCTGCTGCGAGAGCACGCCGTCGATGAGCGCCACGCTCTCCGCAGTATCTTGCCCCACCTCCTCGACGAACCCGTCGGAGGCGATCTGGAAGACGAAGGTGGTCCCATTCGTCTGCAGGATGGTCTCCTGCACGGCGACCAGCAGCGGACCGTTGGGCCGCGTGCGCACGCTCAGCACGCCCACGGACGGCCGGATGATCCAGGGTTTCGTCAGCGTGGGGGCGCCGCGGGTCTTGACGGCGGCGACGGGCACCTTGAGAGAGATCGTCTCCGGGCGCACGATATCGTACTTTGGCAAGAGGGGCAGCTCGAGGTCGAGTTGCGTCGTCGTGGGCACGCGCACCCGGATCTGAGTGCGGTTGAGGGCGAGCTGCTCGTCGAAGCCGCCCGACTGGTGCGGCCGAGCGGCGGCGAGGCTGGCGATCAGCGCGTCGATGATCGACGGCACGGGTGCCTCCTCTGCTCGGACGAACGCGTAGGCCACGCGCCCCACTCGGATCGCGTCGTCCCACTCGTCATCGACGAGATGCACCGAGATCGTGCGGTTGAGCTCGCGCTCACGCACGTCCACCTCCGAGCCCGACTCAACCATGGCGCCCCCGAGAAAAAAGGTGCCCGGCGTCGGGAAGATGGTCACATCGTAGGGCACGGGCAGGTTCTGGTTCGAGCTCACAGAGATATTGGGCACCACGATGCGCAGCGACTCAGGGACCGAGATGTCGTACTCAGGCAGTCGCGGCACGACGATGCGCACGACACTGTCCGAATCGCGGTACACGTGCTCATGGGTGAGCGCCGGGGACACCACCTGGAGCCAGCCGTGAAGCTCCGCCTGGACCGGTACGATGCCCGCGAGCAGCGCACGTGTCGCATCCGAGTCGGTGCCGATGGAGGCCGCCCAGCGATCCCCGTGCAGCACGAGGGCTAGCGTCGGTGGCTCCTCGAGCGGCCGGCGATCGGCGCTCGAGTGGTTTTGGATCGCATACTCACTCCGATGGCCTAAGGAGACCACGTTTCCATATGCGGCGGCCGAGGCTGGCTGCACGCGCAACAGCGGCTCGATCTTCGGCGGGTTGCGCGAGCGCACAAGCTCCGGCGCGAGCGCGAGCTGCACAATCTCGACCTCGAGGATGTCGTAATAGGGTACCGGCGGCAGCTCAAAGCGCAAGGTGCGCTCGTCGAGCAGGCTCACTAGCAGCGCGGGTCTGACCTGGTCGTCCCAGCCCGTGTACCGGTAGGTCTGCACCGAGTAATTGGTGCCGAGCGTCACATTGCCGTAGTAGAGCCGCTCGCCGAAGCGCTCGACGCGTGGCGTGAGTGCGGCGAAGCCGCTCACGAGAGCGCGCAGCAGGCTCGAGTTGTGCGCGGTGATGTTGGGCGCCCAAGTGTCCCCATAGAGCGTCACGTCGAGCA
>Ga0164295_10003650_pt1 | contig 12312 bp, 13 predicted proteins | sample GEODES006metaG_FD_111798 | JGI IMG/M metagenome (GOLD analysis project Ga0164295, IMG submission 111798) | Oligotrophic lake water microbial communities from Sparkling Lake, Wisconsin, USA - GEODES006 metaG | ecosystem: Environmental > Aquatic > Freshwater > Lake | place: USA: Sparkling Lake...
ATCCAGACATCTACGTGGTGGATATCGCGTCGGGCCAGCAAACCCGCATTACCACGCATGAGGCGATCGACACGGAAGCCTCCTGGGCACCGGACGGCAGCGCGATCGTGTTCACCTCCGACCGCAGCGGCGGCCCGCAAATTTATAAAGTGGCGCCGGGCGGCGGTGAAGCGCGTCGCGTCACGTTCAACATGGGCAACTACAACGCACGCGCCAGCTACTCGCCTGACGGCAGATATCTGGTGATGGTGAACGGCGGCTCGGGCTACCGCATCGCGCTGCTCGATTTGAAATCGGGCAGCAGCCGCATGCTCACGGGGTCAAATCTGGATGAATCTCCCAGCTTCGCGCCGAACGGCAGCATGATCATCTATGCCACAATGGCTGGGCGCGGCACCGAGCTTGCCGCGGTTTCGATAGACGGATCGATCAAGCAGCGCCTCGCGCTCCAACAGGGCGAAGTACGGGAACCCGCGTGGGGCCCGATCCGTCAATAACGCACTGACATTTGCGGCCCATCGCCGCTCGCATTTCACTCGGCAATCAAGAGAAATAGGAGACAGACATGACAAGAGCCATCCTGAAAACCACCCTGCTGCTGGCGGCGGTGCTCATTTCGACGGGGTGCTCCAGCCTGAACAAGAAGCCGGCGAGCGCCGCGATCGAAAATCGTGGGCTCTCCAATGGCGAAATGAGCGACATCGATGCCGCGCGTAGCAAGGGTATGGGCGATGGTTCCGGCGCCGGCGCCGCTGAGCTGAACGACCCCAGTAGCCCGCTGTCGGTGCGCGTGATCTACTTTGATTACGACAGCAGCGACATTCGGGCGGATTTCCAGAGCATCGTGCAGGCCCACGCGAAATATCTGAGCGGCCACCCGCAGACCACCATCACGCTGGAAGGCCACACCGACGAAAGCGGCTCCCGCGAGTACAACCTGGCGCTCGGCGAGCGACGTGCGTTGACGGTGCGCCGCCAGCTGGTGCTGCTGGGTGCCACCGCCGGTCAGATCAAGACCGTGAGCTACGGTGAGGAGCGCCCGGTGGCCGAAGGTCACGACGAGCAGTCCTATAGCCAGAACCGGCGCGCTGAAATCATCTATCAGCAGTAAGTCCAGCAGCCCACTCGCGGCGGAGACCAAGCACCCATGAAAAGTTTGCTTATCGCCGCCGCTGTGAGCGGCGCCCTCGGGATTTCGAGCCTCGCCGCGGCGCAAGCCGTCGATACCAGCGCCGGACGCACGGGCTTGAAGGTGACGGCGACGGCGCCCGCCGCAGCGGCTGCCACTCAGGCCAGCGCCGGCGTGCTCCAACTTTCCCGTGAAGTCGATGCCCTCAAGCGTGAGGTGCAGAGCTTGCGCGGGCAGCTTGAAGATCAGGGCTATGCGCTGGAGCAGTTACAGAAGCAGCAGAACGACCGCTACGCCGATCTGGATCGACGTCTGCATGACAGCCAATCCGCGAACGGCGCGGCCCCAGCGCTGCCAACGCTGAGCCCGCCGGCGGTAGAAGGCGTGGCTGGCACGCCCGCGCCGGAATCCTCGCTGCAGGTCGAAACGGCCGGCTCGCCGCCGATAGAGGCGGACGCTCCATCAAGTGATGACGGCGCTACGGCGCCGGCCGATGACGCCAACAGCGCCGCCCCGGCGGATCCCGTAGCGACCAACCCTGTCTCACCACCGCCTGCGGCGGGCGACGACGCCACCTCGGAAGCGGCTTACCGCGACGCCTTCGCCTTGTTGCGAGCGGGAGATTACGACCGGGCCATCGCCTCCTTTACCGCGTTTCAGGCGCAATTTCCGCAGAGCCAGTACGGTGACAATGCGCAGTACTGGCTGGCAGAGGCCTACTACGCCAAGGCGCAGTACGCGCAGGCCATCGCTGAATATCAGAAAATGCAGAGCCTATATCCGGCCAGCAAAAAGCTCTCGCATGCCCTGCTGAAGACCGGCTATAGCTATGACAAGCTCGGCAAGACCGCCGAGGCCAACGCGACCCTGAAAGCGCTTGTGCAGCAGTATCCCGGCTCCGCCGCCGCCCGGTTGGGCCAGGAGCGGCTGGCGCAAATCAAAAGCGGGAAGCCCCGTTAACTCGCTGCGGTGAGCGCCGCCGTGAGTGCGCCGCGTGCGGTGGTGTTGCTGTCGGGCGGGCTTGATTCCAGCACGGTGCTGGCCGCGGCCTTGGCCGAGGGGCGCGAATGTTTTGCGCTCACCGTGCAATACGGTCAGCGCCACAGCGCCGAAATTGCCGCCGCCGCCCGCATCGCTCGCGCCTTAGGGGTACGCGAACACCGCTGTGCCAGCGTCGATTTGGGCCAGTTTGGCGGCTCCGCCCTGACCGATCTCTCCATTGCTGTTCCCGAATCGCCCACCACCGAGATCCCGATCACCTATGTCCCGGCGCGCAATACGGTGATGTTGTCGCTCGCGCTGGCCTGGGCCGAAGTGCTCGATGCAGATGAGATCCATCTGGGCGTTAACGCGGTGGATTATTCGGGTTATCCAGACTGCCGCCCGGCGTTTATCGCAGCCTTCGAGGCGATGGCGAATCTCGCCACCAAGCGGGCGGTCAGCGGCCAGCCGATACGGCTGATCACGCCACTGATGCATAGTTCTAAAGCTGAAATTGTCCAGCTCGGTCACCGCTTGGGCGTGGATTACGCGATGACGGTGTCTTGCTATCAGGCCACCGATGACGGCGCCGCCTGCGGGCGCTGCGATTCTTGCCGCTTGCGCGAGGCGGGCTTCAGGCAGGCGGGTGTGCCCGATCCCACCCGCTACGGGGCTTAAGCCCTTAGGCCGAAGGCGCGCCGACCCGCTTGGGGATGAGGCCGGAGAACGCCAGCAGATTGCGGTAGCTGCCGTAGAGCAACTGAATCGATCGCACGTAAATCAGCGCCTGCCCGTAGCGTGAATCGCCGCCGTTGGCCGCGTTGCGGGCGAGCTTGGTCATCGCCTTTTCGACATTGCCCGACCAGCGGTTGGGGTCTAGTCCCAGTTGGCTGGCCATTTCCCGTGCCTTTGCAACCCGCTGGGCACCGAGGTTATATGCCGCGAGCGCAAACCAGGTCCGTTCGCCCACCGGCACCTGCTCATCGAACTCATTGCGCAAGGTGTAGAGGTACTTGATGCCGGCGTGGATGGCGATCTCGGGTCTGGCGACATTGCCGAGCCCGATCGCTTCGGCCGTGCTCGGCAGGAGTTGCATGAGTCCTACCGCGCCGCTCCGTGACATCGCCGCGGGATCAAACTGGCTCTCCTGATACATCTGCGCGGCAATGAGTCGCCAATCAAAGCCGTAGCGCTCCGCATAGCGTTGCAGGAGCGGGTCGAAAGGCGAAAGCCGATCGTCCTGACCGCGCGCGCGACGCCCCGGTACCGGGTTGTCGAAATAGCGGGCCGACAGCATGGTCTCCAGCCCGTTGCTTTGAGCGGCGTCGAGAAACCGGTTGCTGGCGTCGAGCAGCAAGGGATCGTTGCGTCTGGTCAGCCACCGATGGTGGTACTGATGCGGGATGGAGGCGCCAACTTTCAGCTGCGGGTAGCGGGAGAGCACTCTGATCGCGTCATCGCCCGCGATCAGGGTTGAGTCCAACAAGCCCGCCGCAACCTGCTCGAGCACGGTTTCGCTGGGCACTGCCGCATCGACGCCGACCAGATTGGGATTCGGTTGTGACTCGTCCACCGAGCGCGCGGCCCGCCATTCTGGCGAGCCTTGTACGGTCACGATCTGGTGTCCGGCGAGGCTCTGCGCCGTGGGCAAAGCCACCCGGCTGACGGCGGCGTACGCGGTGTAGTGATACTGGCGCGATGCGCTGAAAAGCGAATCGTCTTCCGCTTTACCCCCAATCATCCGCGCGGTGATGAGGTCGCCCATGCCTTCGCGTAGCCAGTCCCGCATCTGGTCTTCATCCCGCGCAACCAGCACTTCCAGCCGTAAGCCGTGCAGGTCGGCAAAGGCTCGCGCCATCTCGAACTCGAAGCCGGAAGGTTTGCCGTTGGCGATGTAGTAATTGGGCTGCTCGACTCGCGTGATCACCCGCAACACGCCGCTCCGCAGGATCGTGGCGAAGTCGCGTGGCGCGGCAGTAGGTTCGAGATAGGCGGTATGGAAGCGCTCGATGAAGGCGTTCAGGCGCTCGCACAGCGGGTTGTCTTCCCGGCGTAGATACCAGTTGACCGGTTCGTCGCCGGTGAGGTCAAAGAGCACCCGCAAGTCAGGATGGGTCTGTAGCCAATCCGGATCGCTGCCGAGCGCCACCACCGCCACGTCGGCAACGCCCTCCGACACGAGTTGCAGGGAGGCTTTGCGGGTCAGGGTAGAGCGAGGTATTTCGAATTGAAGTCCGGGCACGATTTCCTTGAGCGCCTTGAAGTAGTCCCAAAGCGGCGCGTTACGCGACATCGCGATGCGCGTATCCCGCAGGTCCAGTGGGCTGGTGGCCGGGTTATAGCGGCGGCCGACGGCAACGTAGCGCTCCGTTGCGACCACGCTGGTGGCGACCAGACTTGGGCTAGACGCGAGTTCAGCGGGCAAAGAGCCCACCACGAGATCCGAGCGGTTGGTGGTGAGGCGTGCAAATAATTCGGCGGGGTGGGTGGCGATCGACCATTCCACTTTGCGCCCTTCACTGCTGGCGAAGTCGGTGATCATGCGCGCCGCTTGTGAGGTCTGGAGCGACGAAGGGGCATTCGGCAAGACCACGACCCGCAGCGGCGGCGGGCGCGATTCCAGCGCCATGACGTCCTGACCGAGCCCGAGACCGAGCGTCAGGAGGAGCGCAAATGCGCCCTGGGCATAGCCCAGGTGAGGGGGATTTCCGCGAAACATAAGAGCCTGAGAGCGTCGTTCCTGATCGTCGGGAGCGGCTATTTACCGCCGGAAGAGCCTCGTGCGCAATTGCGCAGGCGCAGCGAAATGTGAAAAAAGTCCGTCATGGGGAGGAAGATTAATGCCTTAGGATGGAATCATAAACAAAAATTTGGCTTTTGATACTTAAGCAATTGTTTATAAAAGCATCAGCCCTAAAGCCTCTGGTCTCTAGCCGCCAGCCGTAGCGCGAGATCGGCCTCTTCGAGCCGTTCCACAGTCCCCACATCGATCCATTGCCCTGTCCACAGTTGGCCTGTCACGGCACCGTTGGCGATCGCGGCGCGTAGCAGTGGCGCCAATGGCGCACGGACTCCACGGGCAAGTGATTCAAACAGGCCGGGCGCATAAATGCCGATGCCGGCATAGGTTCGGTTCGGCTCGCCCGACGGCGTGACGCGCCCTTCAAGCAGGCCAAAATCGCCCTGTGGGTGATGCGGCCGGTTTTCCACCAGCACAAGGTGCGCAAGCGAGTGGCAGTGCACGGGCAGCAGCGCAAAGTCGAAATCGGTCCAGACATCGGCGTTTGCCAGCACAAAGGGCGCGTTGCCAAGCCAATCCAGTGCCTGCCGGATGCCTCCCGCCGTCTCCAGCGCACCGGCTGGCTCGCGGGAGTATTCAATGGTGAGACCCCAGGCGCTGCCATTGCCGAGATAGGTCTCTATCTGCTCGCCGAGATAAGCAAGGTTAATCACCACCTCGCTAATGCCGGCGCATTTCAGCTTTTCGAGCTGCCAGACAATCAGCGCCTGACCGCCGACTTTCAGTAGCGGTTTGGGGGTGTGGTCGGTCAATGGCCGCAGTCGCTCGCCGCGACCCGCCGCCAGTAGCATTGCTTTCATCTGTGGCGTCCACGGCCCCTCGAGGATTGGGGGGCGTTTTGGTTAACGGGCGGTGGCCCGTGACTTGCAGAACATAATCTAATCCCTTCCAATACCGACGCGTAGTATTCGCCCGTAACGGGTTTACCCGCGCCGACGACTTGGTATCCACGCGCAGGTTGCGTAATCCCAGCCCTCGCCACTCGCGCTAACAGGTTCCAACAGACGTGGATCCCACAGACATCGAAAAGCTCCGGAAGCTCGCTCAGGCCGTGCTCGAAATCGAGGCGAAGGCCGTGACCGATCTCATCCCCAGAATTGACGCCTCATTCGTCACCGCCGCCGACCACATCCTGCGTTGCCGTGGGCGGGTGGTCGTGTTGGGGATGGGAAAATCCGGGCATATCGGCGGCAAGATCGCCGCCACCCTTGCCAGCACCGGCACGCCGGCGTTTTTTGTTCACCCGGGTGAAGCCAGTCACGGTGACATGGGCATGGTGAAACCCGAAGACGTGGTGCTGGCGCTGTCGAATTCGGGCGAGACAGACGAACTGATTGTGCTGGTGCCGCTGCTGCGCCGGCTTGGGGTGCCGCTGATCGCCTTCACGGGCAATCCGACCTCCACGCTCGCCGAAGCCGCCACCGTGCACATTAACGTTGGCGTGGCGCAGGAAGCCTGTCCGCTTGGTCTCGCGCCGACCTCCAGTACCACCGCCGCCTTGGCCATGGGCGACGCGTTGGCGGTGGCCCTCCTGGAGGCGCGCGGCTTTACGCAGGAAGACTTTGCCCGCTCTCATCCGGGTGGCGCGCTAGGCCGCCGCCTGTTGCTCAAAATTTCAGACCTCATGCATCAGGGTGAACGGCGTCCGCGCGTGGGCAGTGATACACCGCTGCGCGACGCCTTGCTTGAGATGACCCGCAAGGGCCTGGGGTTGACCGCGATTGTCGATGAGCACGACCGTGTGCTGGGCATCTTTACCGACGGCGATTTGCGTCGGGTGCTGGATCAGGGCGGAGCGGACGCGCTGCGAGAGCCCGTCGGCGCGTTTATGACCCGGCACAGCAAGACCATCCCGGCTGACACGCTGGCCGCCGAGGCGCTGCGGGTGATGCAGGAAAACAAAATCAACGCCTTGCTGGTGACCAATGCAGAAGGAGCGCTTGAAGGCGTTCTTAACATGCACGATCTGCTGAAAGCGAGGGTCATGTGAGCCTCGAAGCCTTGGCGGCAAAAGTGCGTTTGGTGGTGTTTGACGTTGATGGCGTGATGACCAACGGACAGTTGATTCTGGGTCCCGCCGGTGAAGAGCTGAAGGTTTTTCATGTGCGGGATGGCCACGGTTTGGTGATGTTGCGCCAGAGCGGTCTGGCCGTCGCGGTCATCACCGGGCGCCAATCGGCGGTGGTGGCGGCGCGGATGGCAGAACTTGGGATTGAGTTTGTGTATCAGGGCCAACGCGACAAACTCGTTGCGCTCGATGATCTCTGCCAGAAACTGGCCGTTACGCCGGATGAGATTTGCTATGTCGGTGACGACTTGCCCGACCTGCCGGTACTCCAACGGGTCGGCCTGCCCGCAACGGTCGCGGATGCGCACCCGCTGTGTCTTGCCGCCGCCCGGTGGTGCAGCCGGGCGCCCGGTGGCGCGGGCGCTGTGCGCGAACTCTGCGAGTTCATTCTGAAATCACAAGGATTGCTGGCCGCCGAATACGCCCGCTACGGCGGCCGTCTCGAATGAACCGGATCAGCCTCGATATGGGGCGGGCCGGCGGCATCATGCTGCTGGCGCTGTTGCTGAGCGCGGCGACCTTCTGGCTCTGGCACGTCTTTACCCGCGAAGCGCCCAATCTCCCTAGCGCTCGTCGGCATACGCCGGACTACTACATCATCGATATGGTTCGCCACACCATGGACCGCAACGGCGACCTGCAGAACGTGCTGATGGCCGACGAGGTCTATCACTACCCCGATGACAACTCCACCGAGCTAACGCGGCCCCGGATGGAAATTTATAATGAAGAGCAGAACCCGTGGGAAGTGGTCGCGGAACGCGGCACGCTCAAGGCCAATACCGATTTGGTGGTGTTGCACGGGCGGGTGGAAATTTGGCGGCTGGATGACGCGGGCCAACGAGAATTTGAAATTATTACTTCGGAACTGCGCGTCTTCCCCAACGTGGAGTACGCTGAGACTGACAACGCAGCCACCATCCGGAGTTTTAACAGCGTGACCAAAACCAAAGGGTTCCGCGCCAATTTCGGGCACCATCGCCTTGAACTACGCGAACGGGTAAGAAGCCACATTGAACGCCATTAATTCCCTAAGCATCGGCCTGTTCCTCACGCTGATGGCGCTGGCCCCCCACGTCTCGGCGCTGTCCTCAGACAAGGACCAGCCGGTCGAGATTCAGGCAGATTTCGCCGAGATGGACGATATCTCTGGCACCACCGACTACATCGGTAATGTGATCGTCACGCAGGGCTCTATCCGCATGACGGGCGACAAACTGCGCGCCACGTTTGACGACAGCCGCAATCTGGAAGTCGCGGTGGTGGATGGGCGACCGGCCTACTTCCGGCAGACGCCCGACGGTAACAAGGAAGACATCGAAGGGCAGGCGCTGCGCGTTGAGTATTACGCCAAGAAAAACCAGCTCGTGCTGATCAAGGAAGCGCATCTCAATCAGGGCGATCGCTTGTTTGAGGGGTATCGCATTAACTACGACACGGCGCGTAGCGTGATCACCGGACGCGGCGACCCGCTCACGAATCAGGGCAAGCCCTCGGATGGCAAGCCGAAAGGGCGGGTTAAGGTCATCATTCCGCCCAAGAGCAAACCTGCCCCATGAGTACGCTCGCCGTTCGCCATCTCTTCAAGGCCTATAAATCCCGACAGGTCGTGAAGGACGTCAGTCTGACGGTGTCGGGGGGCGAGGTGGTGGGCTTGCTCGGGCCGAATGGCGCCGGCAAGACGACCAGTTTCTACATGATCATCGGACTCGTGCCGCAAGAAGGCGGCAGCGTGCATCTGGACAAGGAAGACCTCTCCAATCTCCCCATGGACCAACGCGCGCGGCGTGGCCTGGGTTATTTGCCGCAGGAAGCGTCTGTCTTCCGCAAATTGACCGTCGAAGAAAACATTGCGGCCGTGCTCGAGACGATGGCCGAGATGAACACTGAGCAACGTCAACGCCGGCTCGAAGAATTGCTGAAGGAATTTCACCTCGCGCACATCCGCAAGAATCTCGGCATGTCACTCTCGGGCGGCGAGCGGCGCCGAACCGAGATTGCCCGTGCGCTGGCGTCCGAGCCCCGCTTTGTGTTGCTGGACGAACCCTTCGCCGGCGTCGACCCCATTTCGGTTGGCGATATCCGGCGCATCATCAAGCATCTGAGCAAGCTCGGGATTGGCGTGCTCATTACCGATCACAACGTGCGCGAAACGCTGGGCATTTGCGACCGCGCCTACATCGTGAACGATGGCCGGATCATCGCGGAAGGCGAGCCGGAGCGTATCCTCGACGATGAGCACGTGCGTGCCGTGTATCTGGGTGAAGATTTCACGATGTAGTGGCAGTTGCTGCACCTGCACGAAGGACTTTGCAGATAATCCGTTAGACTGAATTTCACGAACCTCGAATCTACGCTGTAAAGGTCAAAGCCCCTGTCCATGAAGCAATCCCTGCAGCTCAAGCTTGGTCAGCAACTGACCATGACGCCCCAGTTGCAGCAGGCCATCCGGCTTCTGCAACTGTCGTCGATGGAGCTTGAGCTCGAGATCCAGCAGGTGCTCGATTCCAACATGATGCTGGAGGTCGACGAAGAAGATGCCGACGTGCCGGACTTCATGGGCGAAGCCGCCAGCGGCGTGACCGTCGGCGGCGACGAGGGCGGGGACTTCGGCGGCGATGAGGGCGATAGCGGCGCGGAAGACTACGCCGCACCCTCGACCACCGACGACATCCCGCAAGATCTGCCGGTGGATACCGAGTGGGACGAGATATTCGATAACACGCTGTCGGCCACGGGCCCCGGGTCTTCCGGCGAAGATGGCCCCGGCGAATTCGAAAACATCCGGGGCGTTTCGGGCTCGCTGCGCGACCACCTGCTGTGGCAGCTCAATCTCCTGCCGCTGTCGCCCCTCGATACGCTCATTGCGACCGCCATCATCGATGCCTTGGGCGATACGGGCTATCTCGAGGTCAGCGTTGAAGACATTCTGGAAGTCATCAAGGCCGGTGGCGCTGACGCCGACGAAGATGAAATCGAAGCCATGCTCAAACAGGTGCAGGCCTTCGACCCGCCGGGCGTGGCGGCGCGCTCGTTAAGCGAGTGCCTGCTGCTCCAGCTCCGGGAACTCGCGCCGGATACCCATTGGCTCGAAGAAGCCCAGCGGGTCTGCGAACACCACCTCGATGCGATGGGGAATCGCGAGTTCAACCAGGTCATGCGGCGCATGAAGCTGACGCAGGACGAGCTGCGCGAAGTGATGGCGCTGATTCAATCGCTCAACCCACGCCCCGGCTCGCGCTTCAGCGAGCAACCCCCTGAATACCTCATTCCGGATGTGTATGTGCGCAAGCTGCGCGGCCGCTGGAAGGTTGAACTCAACCCCGACTCGGTGCCTCACATCCGGGTAAATCCGTATTACGCCAGCATGATTCGGCGGGCGGATAACAGCGCCACCAACAACTCTCTCAAAACGCATCTGCAGGAAGCCAAATGGTTCATCAAGAGCCTGCAGAGTCGCAGCGAAACCTTGCTGCGGGTGGCGGCTGCGATTGTGGAACGCCAGAAAGCCTTCCTCGATTTAGGCGACGAAGCCATGAAGCCGTTGGTGTTGCACGACATCGCCGAAGTACTCGAATTGCACGAGTCCACCATTTCCCGCGTGACCAGCCGCAAATACATGCATACCCCGCGTGGGGTCTATGAGCTCAAGTATTTCTTTTCCAGCCACGTCAGCACCAACCTCGGCGGCGAGGCGTCGTCAACGGCGATTCGCGCGGTCATCAAGAAGCTGATTGCAGCCGAGGCGCCCGACAAACCCTTAAGCGACAGCCGGCTGGCTGAAATCCTGGGTGAGCAGGGAATTAATGTGGCGCGCAGAACCGTTGCCAAGTACCGTGAAGCCATGCACATCCCGCCGTCTAACGAGCGCAAGCGACTTGGATGAGGAGCGCAGGCCCATACTGAAATCGCCGGGAATTACGCCGGTGCTTTCGTTTTACCCAGCCCTGAAGGAAGCCTAGTCATGCAAATCACTATTTCCGGCCACCACGTTGAACTCTCTGCGGCGCTTCAGGACTACATCAAAAACAAGATGCAGCGAATCGTGCGCCACTTTGATCAGGTGATGGATATCCATGTGGTGCTCGGCACCGAGCGCCAGCTCCAGAAGGCGGAAGCGAACCTGCATGTGGCCGGTGCCAATCTGCATGCGGAGAGCGAGCACGACGACATGTATGCCGCGATAGATTTGCTGGTCGATAAACTCGACCGTCAGGTGCGCAAGCACAAGGAGAAAATGACCGACCCCCACGTGCGCGAAGCCGCTGCGGTACGCAGCCAGTCCTGAGTCAGCGCGTCTGACGCCAGCGGATGCTCAGCCGATGATGGTGTCGAGTCTGCCGGCGGCGCGATTCACTGGAGCCACACCGTGAACGCGCGCCGCTTTGTGCTGATTTCAGGCATGTCGGGCGCGGGCAAAACGACCGCGCTCCACGCGCTCGAAGACGCGGGTTTTTATTGTGTCGACAATCTCCCCGCCGGTTTTCTGGCCGAGTTCGCGCAGTTTATTGGCGAGGGCGATTTACCCCATTACCGGCAAGTGGCGGTGGGCATTGATGCCCGTAACCGCGAAGCAGATTTGATCCAGCTGCCCGATATCCTCGACCAGCTCCGTAGCGCGGCCCTCGCGGTGGAATTGGTATTCATTGAGGCCTCTGACGAGTCGCTCCTCAAACGGTTTAGTGAAACCCGTCGGCGTCACCCCTTGTCGGGTACCCGTCTGCCCCTGCGCGAAGCCATCGCGCGGGAGCGCGCGTTACTGGAGCCCATCAGCTCTCGTGCCGATCTGCGGATCGATACCACCCACACGCATATTCACCGCTTCCGCACGCAGTTAATCGAACGGATCACGCGGCGCGAAACCAATGTGCTGGCGCTTCAGTTCTGTTCCTTTGGCTACAAGAACGGCGTGCCGCCCGACGCCGATTTTGTGTTCGACGTACGCTGCTTGCCGAACCCGCATTGGGATCCCGAGCTGCGCCACCTGACCGGTCGCGATGAAGCCGTTTGCCAATTTTTGGAAACCAGCGATTACGCCCGCGAAATGGTGGCCTACCTGACCGCCTTTCTGGAGAAGTGGATCCCGCGCTTCGAGGCGGATAACCGGAGCTATCTCACCATTGCGATCGGTTGTACCGGCGGTCGCCACCGTTCTGTTTATGTGGCCGAGAAACTGGCCACGCATTTTCGTGCGCTGCGACACGTCGTCGCCACGCATCGCGATAGTTGAGAGCCCCCTATGCCTGTGCGCAATGTCCTCATCGTCAATCGGCTGGGCCTGCACGCTCGGGCCGCCGCCAAGTTCGTGCAGACCGCCGGCAAGTTCGCCTGCGA
>Ga0164295_10003653_pt1 | contig 12304 bp, 10 predicted proteins | sample GEODES006metaG_FD_111798 | JGI IMG/M metagenome (GOLD analysis project Ga0164295, IMG submission 111798) | Oligotrophic lake water microbial communities from Sparkling Lake, Wisconsin, USA - GEODES006 metaG | ecosystem: Environmental > Aquatic > Freshwater > Lake | place: USA: Sparkling Lake...
TATCTTGGGGTTGGGGTTGGGGTTGGGGTTGGGGTTGGGGTTGGGCCCAACCCCAAAAAATTCAGTTTTAAATTTAATTTAAATAGATAAATTAAATTTAAAATTTAAATTTATTTTAATAATTAGATTTTTTATAAAATTATAAAATTTATAATTTTATAATAAGTTTCTATAAAAAAAAACACGTGTCAAATCTATTATATATAGGCTAAGAATTATTTCTATAAAAATAAATGTTAAAATTATTAATTGCGAGTCTCGTATTGACATTTGGGTTTTCAGACGATAAGAAAGCCAAAGTTGATTGCCCGGTCATCGGAATAGACTTGGGAACCACCTACAGTTGTGTCGGAATTTACAAGAACGGCCATGTGGAGATCATCACAAATGAACTAGGAAATCGTATTACCCCATCTGTGGTGGCATTCACTGACGAGGAAAGACTTATTGGGGAGTCCGCCAAGAATTAAGGAGCCCTCAATCCCGAAAGAACCGTTTATGACGTCAAAAGACTTATTGGAAGGAAATTCACTGATAAGACAGTCTAAAATGATAAATAATATTTGCCTTATGAAATTGCTAATAAAGATGGCAAACCATACGTTGAAACTGTAATTAATGGGGCTAAAAAACAATTTTCCCCGGAAGAGATCTCAGCCATGGTAAAAATTAATAATTTTTCATTAAAAAGCAAAATCTTTTATTAATGATGTTAATTTTAAACTAATTTATAGATCTTAACCAAAATGAAAGACATTGCTGAGACCTTTTTAGGGCAAACTGTAAAAAATGTGGTGGTTACTGTGCCAGCATACTTCAATGACGCTTAACGTCAAGCCACTAAGGATGCAGGACTTATTGCAGGGCTAAACGTGGTTAGGATTCTAAACGAACCTACGGCTGCTGCCATAGCTTACGGTCTCGATAAAAAATAAGGGGAGAAGAACATTCTGGTTTTCGATCTCGGTGGTGGTACATTTGATGTTTCGATTTTAACGATTGATAACGGTGTATTTGAAGTCGTGGCTACTTCAGGAGACACTCATTTGGGGGGTGAGGACTTTGATCAAAGGGTTTTAGAGCATTTCATTAAATTGATAAAGAAAAAACACAATTCAGACATTTCCAAAGATAAAAGAGCAATCTAGAAGCTCAAAAGAGAAGTTGAGAAGGCCAAAAGAGCTTTGTCCAGTACCCACGAAGTCACAATTGAAATCGAATCTTTATTCGACGGAACAGATTTCAGCGAAGTTTTGACCAGGGCAAAGTTTGAAGAGCTAAACGCAGACTTGTTTAAAAACACCATGGGACCTGTCAATTCGGCCCTCGAAGATTCCGGATTTAAAAAAAATCAGATTGACGAGATTGTATTGGTGGGAGGTTCCACTCGTATTCCCAAAATTAGATAGCTTGTCAAAGAATTTTTCAATGGTAAAGAGCCTAACACGGGAATCAACCCTGATGAGGCTGTGGCATTTGGAGCTGCAGTTTAGGGAGGGATCATTTGTGGAGACACTTCTGAGGAAACTGAGTCTTTAGTCATTATCGATGCCACTCCACTGACTTTAGGAATTGAAACTGTAGGAGGAGTCATGACAAAAATCATCCCTAAAGGAAGTTTTATCCCCACTAAGAAATCTTAGACCTTCACCACTTACTAGGATAATTAATCGACTGTTACAATTTCGGTTTTCGAGGGGGAAAGACCTATGGTAAAAGATAATCATATGTTGGGGAAATTCGACTTGACTGGAATCGCAGCGGCTCCAAGGGGGGTGCCTTAAATTGAGGTTACTTTCGAAATGGACGCTAACGGGATTTTACAGGTTGGAGCTTAAGACAAGGCGTCAAGCAAGGTGGAAAAGATTGTTATCACGAACGACAAAGGGAGACTAACGAAGGAGGAGATTGAGCAAATGTTAAAGGATGCTGAGCAATTCGCAGAGTAGGACAAGATTTAAAAGGAAAAAATCGATGCTAAGAACAGTTTGGAAAACTATATTTACTCGATGAAATAGACGGTAGAGGACCCGGCTAAACTGGCTAACAAACTATCTGACGATGAGAAAACCACGATTAAAGACGGCTTGAAAAACACCTAAGAGTGGCTGGACAAGAACTAAGATTCAGACAAGGACTCATATGAGGAACAACTTAAATAAATCGAAGCGTAATATATTCGTATTTTAGAATTTGCAATCCAATCATTAGCAAATAGTACCAGTAGAGTGGCGGTTCAAACTAACAATAATAAGAAGAAGATGCTCATGACGATTTGTGAATTATATTTTTTATTATTATAAATACAATTTCAAAATATCATCTAATAAATTTATTAAATCAATTTTAAAAACACAGATTTTCATTATTTTTAATCTTGTGATTAAATTCATTTTTAAATTCAAAAATGGTTCTACTAGAAATGTATAATTAAGGTTATGATTTAATGAACTTAAATTTTAAAACAATCATATAATATAATTTTAGTTTGTTTATTCATAAATTTACTCGTTATCAATATATTTGATAAATAAGTGTTAATAATATTTTAATAATTTATATAGAATTTATAATTTTATTATAAATCATCTGTATTTAGACTTATGATAGTTTCTTAAAAGCACCAAAAGGTTATGATTATTTGAATTATTGATGTCTGCCTCAACACCCTCTGGCCCAAACATTTTTACAAAAATATCTATATTTTACAAATTTAAAGGAGGCACAAAGTCTAAGTACTTGTCCTGCAAAATGTCGTATTCCACAGAAGACCCTTTTTTTATATCAGAAGAGTTTTTCTTATTGAAAAGCTTGCCAAGGAAGTCGAAGATCTCCAAAAACTTCTTCACCAAATTCTTCATGTCCCTTTCTTTGACTGACTTTTCTTTAAGTTCTGAATCTAGAAATTTGGACCTTAAATTGTGGGATTATAGCTCTAAATTGGATAGGTCCTTAGAACTAACATAGAAATTTCCGTAAAGAACCTAATAATAAAAAGGATTAACTTCTTTGTCTTCGATGTTGAGTAGCTTGTCGATTTCCTCCCTAGATATTTTGGCGACTAACTTAGACTTGGTGTATCTGCTAAGGACATAGACGAATTTATACTCTTTTTGAACTTCACAAGCGATTTGCTTGAACCAGAATTTGCCGTCTTCGATGAAGGGAGAAGAGAGGTCCAATTTAGTCTTGATTTCGAATTCAGACATGGTGCATTTGGCTGTGTACTGCGTGTGGAAGGTCTTTAAGAACCGGTGAATCTAAAATACAAATGGATTACCTTCAGAATAGTTCTCTAAGCCTTATTGCCACTAAAGGTCATTATTTTGCTTTCTCTTTGCAATTTATTGAGCAAATACACGAGGTCCAGAGAATTTACAATAGTTTTCTTATTTTTGGTCTCATCGAAAAGTATTTATTCATATTTTTTCTTGTAGATGAAATCAGACTCGAGAATCTCTGCGACGAGATCTGCGGGAATCTTTGTGGGATCCGGCACGTTTACAGCTCCCAAAGAGGTTTGAAGGATCTCTTTCTTGCAACCCATTATGTTAATGGCGTAAGTGATTATCTAGGAGCACTCATACTCCAGGTTGAGCCTATCAATCTTCTCTTGTTTTTCCAACTCCTAAAGTTTCAGGTCCTCTTCTTGCTGAATGTATTTGAAGCCGGAACGCGGCATGTACTCTCTTTGCAGCAGAGCCAGATCTGCCATCTCCATCAGGATTTGGTCTATCTTCACATCTCCTTCGTAAAAAATGCACTCTCCCTTAATTATCTGAATAGTCGCTTTGAAATTCTTCTTCGATTTCTCCAAATAACTTGGGATCAAAGTTTGTTTCAAATTATGTGAGAAGTTTGGGAGATCTAACAAATACTTATTTCTGGGGAGGTCTCGCACAGGTTGACGGTCGTGCAACTTTCTATATTTCTTGTTTTGCTGCTATTTATACTGGTCTATGTAGTGTCTGGACACTCTTTGCAGTTCATTCACAAAGAGCCGTTTGTATGTCAGACCCTGTAAGAAATAGAACTCCACCTTGAAACTCAGGGGCAAATTGAAATTACCCGATATATAGAACTCCAATTTTTAGAAGTTCTCTTCCAAGTCCTCTAGCTAGTCTAGTGCTAACTGGCATTTCAAAAGTCTCAGATTTACTCGGATGTAGTCCTCTAGAAATCGGATGTAAATTGATAGCTGCATAGGTGTCTCCATTACGTACTCTTTCAGTTGTGCTTTTTAAACTTATAGAATATCCTAAGATTAAAACGGGTTTATAGCCAGGATTTTTAGTTCCTGTGTCTCTGCAGGGCCTTTTCCTTTTGCATCTTTTTTCGGTGCTTCTTTACCCCCTTTCTTATCTTCTTTTCGTAATTTGGTCTCTTTTTTGCTCAATTGCTCCATGATGTCCGGAGGGAACACATATTTATCATTTATTTTGGTTTTTTCTTGTTCTGGCTTTTTGTTTATCGGGGGTTGAAAATCGAATTTATACTCTATTTTCTGGGCCTGATAAACTTGCGAAGCTGATTGGAATAGTTTTAATGCCTATGCGTATTGCTGCTGTTCATAGAGAAGCTCACCAAGATCCCCTTATAGACGTCCGATATTGTAGTCATTTATGTTGACTTATTGCACGCATTCCAAAAGTTTATTTATGCCTTCAGTGACTTTCCCCTAACGTATGAAAACCTTAGCCTCGAGCTCTTCTGCCAGTTTAATGGTAAATTTATCATTTATTATTAAAGAATCGTTCTTTATCTTCTGCAGGAGTGCAAGACAGTTTTCGAATCGGTTCTAAGAAAAGAATATATAAGCTATGGAAATCTTGAATTTATTGTACCAAAATCCATTAAGATGTTTTCTTTTCTTTTTATTTTACAAGGTCTCATAATTGTATTCAAATTTCTTTTCTTCGACTACCTTGACCTCTTCGACGGCCTTACCCCCTTTTTTAAGATCTTTGACTTCAGGTTTGCCCCCTTTTTTATTATCTTTATTGTCCTTTGCATTGACGATTGAAGTCAAATCTTCATTTTCGGGTTCTTTGCCTAGCTCTGCATTGGACAGCTCAAAGACATGATTCTGAATCACATCCATTCCAGTTTTCAAAACGAAATAGGCCCTGGTGTTCGAACCGATCGCAATAAGCATATTCGCTATGAGGAATCTTGCTTTGTAAATGAGTCCGAGACGTTCCTCCTTAGCCTCTTTGTTGCCTAGCGGTCCCTGATTCGTAAAGTCATTCAAGTTCGAGTCCTCGCTCTTTTAAATCTAGAGGAGGAGTTCCCTGGTTTTGATTTCTAGATTTTTAATTACATTGATCCTAAGATCTGCAAACTCTGGTCGATCGATGACCTCTGATTCATGGATGGAAAAGAGAAGCTGTATTTTGGCATACTGAAAGAGGAAATTGTTTAAGATGCAGTGTTTTGAGTCGAACTGAGTGCTGACTTCTAATTTTTAGATAGTCTCTATAACTTCTTTGTTCTGTTCTTAGAAATACTGTGCTGAATTTATGAACTCCTTGCTCTGAGCGTACCAATTGGCGCCCTTCGAGATACTGAGGTTTTCATTCTATTGTAAAAGGGGGATGGGGCCGGACTTCTCCGACTAGACCTAAAGCAAGATTTAGTAGGACTGATTTATCATGCCTATTTTAGACAGCACAATGGATTTGAACAATTTCGAGCGCGTTGAGTAGTAGTCAGTGAAACAAACTTTGCATGCGATGTAGTCCATGATCTGAATCAGTGGCAGTGCTTTAATGTGCATTTCGTTGTCAATCAGGCCCTAAATGAGGAAGTCCAACGCCTACATGGTGATAATCGGTTCCAGATTTTAGTTGAAAAGATCTACGGGCAGCAATATAGTCCTCGTATCTGCAAATCCTATTAGCGTCTGAGGGTTTACCATCTGAGTTTTAAAGACTTAGAATGAAAGCGTCGCAGCCATGATGAAAGTCTCTTTTTGCAAATACAGATTAGAGAAGTAACAATTTTTAGCTAATTTGTGCAGGAAAACGCAAGCAGAGAGACAATTACCTTCAGAAATCTTATCATATTGTAGAGATGATTGTTGTTTTAAAGAATGTATTTTTTAGAAAATGTTATCAAGAGCATCATTCCAATTTTCCTCTGCTTCGTTCACTTGTCCTTAAGAAAATTATAAGTCCCCCATTTAGGAAAGAGCCCTTATTAAACCGGGTATGTCTTTTCTCTTTGTGAGCAGTTCGATTACCGATTTGTAACTTTTTTTGAGATATTCATAAGTCTTATTATTTGTATTTTTTTGTATTTAATCTGTGGAGCTGTTCTTAATCATATCTGCAAATTTCTCAAGTCCCCTTTTGCACTAGAAAAGGTGCACTTGGGCCTATGTATATTTCTAAATGTACCTAGTTTGCATCTCTGTTGATTTCATTTAAAATCTATTGGGCCATCTTCTTTTTCTCTGTTATGGAGTCCTATTTTTTCTGAAGGATGGCAATCTGATGGGTTATGACTTCTTTTTCTTGGTTGTAGAGGAGTTCTTCCTAAGGAACTTCGCCTGTCATCTGTGCCACCCTGTTTTTCCTCCTCTTCCCGTTCTTCCACTCCTCGTACTTGGCGGTCTTCTCGGTGATAAAGGCGATGCGTTCTTGAGTCAGCAAAGAGGCCTTTTCCTCCTGAATGCGTTGGGCGTAGATCATGAAGGGAATCACTATGTTCGAGTAGTAGTGTTGGGTCGTGTTGCAGAAGTTCTTGCAGAAATTAGACAACACCGAATATTTCTCTTCGATCAAAAGTGCGTTTATTATAAAGGAAGCAAAGTCCGCATAGGGCTGCATTTCTGCTCTGTTGAACCAGAAGTCTTTAGTGAGCTGTTGAATCAGATTCTCCTAAGGCTGAACCTACTTTTTGAATATCTTAAGCATGTTTTCGGCGATCATCAAAGAGTACAAGTTAGCTTCACTTCCTCTGAGGTCAAAGGGATTCATCTACTCTCTTATGCAGATATTCTGTGCGAATTTCACTATGTTTTTCAGCTGGAATTCGGCATCGCTTTCCACCGCGAAAAAGGACGCCTACGCCAATATGCTCTATAGATCCCTGAAAAACTCTTGTTCTTATTAATTTAGATTTCTGGTGTTGAGCTCATTGACGACCTTGATACCGTCGATTATCTTTTCTAAGTCCAACCTTTCGTTCTCGAAATACACGTCTGTTGTGCTGTCCCTTATTGGCAAACCCTTATCCAAATAGGTCGTTAGTGCCTTCAAATAGTAGAACTCCGCCCTCCATAGAGTCTAGTTTTGATCGATTGCCAAGCCCTCTTACAACTAATAATATTCCGTAAAAATCTGAATGGCCTGATTTTCCAATTCCCCATTTGACTCTTTCTCCATTTTCAAAGTCTCCAGGCTCTGAGGATTCCAGGCAATATCTTTTTTAGTGCATAGAAACTTCAGTTGGAAAATCTTGTTAAGAGTCTATATATTTTCGGAAACTAGAGGTTCGACTTAAGCGAGGATCTCTTTAGCGGATTTCAAGTTGTTGTTTTCGATCTGCCGTCGTGCGAATTTGCAGAGCATTTCGACGTAACTCGGATACTACTTCATAGTGGTCATGATCTTTTAAAGGGCTGTTTGCGGCTCTTTCAGGATTTCCCAGAAAGACCATTTGAGCTGCAACTGGGTCTTTAGCTGATCCACCTTTTCAACCCCGTTTTCTATATACTATGAATAGTAGTCTAGTTATTCTTTCCAGTTTTCCAAAAAGCCAGTGACAAGATCTCCATATTCTTCTGTAAAGTTCAACAATGAATCTTCCAGGAAATCTTGGTAGCTGGGCTGTTCGCTTAGAGTGTATATCAGTTTTTAGACCATCTTCACCTCGTCAGTGGTGGCCTGCACAGTTTAAGCTTTGGCCACCTTTGCGGGGGCGCCCCCTTTGGCCTAGATGTTTTCCTCCGCAACTTCGATGACCTTTGGCGTAATTTTGTATTTGCGGTTCGGGACCATGCCAGATTGGTAAATCACGAGTTTCCCCAAGTTTATTTGGTTAAACTGAAAGGTGACCACTGATATTTCGTAAATAAGCTTTGCGGACAATTGTCTTAGCTGATTATCCCAGTACTACTTTGGGATGTCTTACATGAATATGAACATCTTTATCAGAATTTGGAAAAGATATCGGGATTTGATTTTCACTATCTCCCCGATGTTATTGTAGAGGTCTATTAGAACGCGTTTGCCAAGAACCATTTGCGAGGTTACCGAACAGGCTTCAAGTGCAATCAGCGAGTAGTTCGCCTGAAGACACAGGTTCTTATGTCTGTTTATCATTAGATCCTGCTTCCAAATCTTCTGCATGCATCGGGCCTTTATAAACAAACTTTCAGCGAAGCTTATGATCTCTAGATTGCTAACATCTCTGAGAGTTGACTGTTTAATCCTGTAGAATAAGACCTAGTTTTCTTGGTCTAGAAATCTATCTTGAATTTCGCTTCTCTCTATAAAGAACTCTATGTTTTTCTTAGCTGCCTGAGCTGCCACCTCAAAGTCTCCGATCCAATAAGCTTATTTGGCTAGATATGCATAAAGTTAGTTAATAGGCATGGGCTGTAAAGTGATTATGGGCTGGCTAGTTTCACCCACTTTTTTGCTTTATTTTTCATTGACATTGAATCCAGCAACAGCAAAACAATAGCCCTCGTTGCTCAAAAGCTATCTGATTTGCAAGACACTACCCACCTCATTGCGAGTGCCTGTATTCTGCAAGTCCGTGCAAGTGGTGGACACATTCACTCCGTTGGCAGCAACTTTGCCGTAGAGTACCATCGACCTGATGTCTTTGCATCCCGGATCTGAAAGCTAATCCATCTCATTCACCAGGGGGTTGAACGGCGGAAGTTTCAGGGTTATTGATGTCGAAGTGCGGGAAATGTAGATAGGCGTACGTGGCTGTTCGGTCTCCACAATGTACTCCTGCACGTACAATTTGTCGAAGGGCGGAAATTGCCCTGATTTCTAATCAATAATCTTGTTGTCAAGTAGGGTAGAACACGTGTAAACCGCATCGCGAATGGCCGATTCTGCCATTTACTTCTCCATTTCACTCGCTTGTTGGATGCATTCTAAAGATTGATTTAGAAGGTATTTCTGTTCAGCATACTACTTTTTATTGCCCGCAATCAGCATATTCAGGATTGCTAATAAATAAGGGTTCTTTAAAGCATGGTTTTTCAGTCTTTTTTCATAATCTTTGATTTATGGTTACGGCACCGGCAGTCTACCCGCATTCTATAAGTCGTTCTATAATGTGTTTAACTTTTTCTTTGTGTCCTAAAAGCTTTTACCCTTAGACATGTCTAATTTTTTTTAAAAGGTCTCTGATGTAAATTCATTGTTCTTAGCAGTATTTTTGTGAATTTTCTCCATTTTTTTGCCATTTTTTATAAGGCATCGATAGTAACAAGTGATTAAATCAACTTATAAAGCATTTATGGTCAAATCCAGCTATGGAATAAAATTATCTAAAGAAAAGTGCTCGAAATATTTTTTATCCCTGTTATTGTCATCGTTGTTCAACAAATTGAAATCCAAAATCTCTTGTAATTCGTCTTCTTGCTCTTCTCTGACCAATAGAGGCTTTAACTCCCTGATGCGTTATTTCTCTCTGGTAACACAGCCGAGTTCGTTTTTAAAAGAGACATAGCTATTTATTACCTGATTGATCATGTCCCCTATTTTTGGGTTGTTAGCCGTAATGCTGTAAGGAATGAAAAGGTCTTTGCGGGATTCGACACCGCGGCTCAGCTGTTCGTCTCTGTACTGCACTACCATATCGTAACAAGTCTTTAAGAATTGGCTGGCCTCGTGGTTCTCCTCGTCCTGCATTAAGATCTTGGTTAACTCCATTGTGCTTTTAATGAACCAGATTATGGAACGCGTTGGGTCTCTTACCAGTATCAGGTTTATCATTTTAAGGCCTACTTTATAAATCTGTTTTAAAGGGTCAATGTGCACCATGAATTAGGCCAGTTCCTATCTTAAATTGTATTTACCTCGCTAGTGATTTCTTCCTATAGCGCCATATCTTAAATAGACTCAATTTAATAGAGTTGACTTACAATGTACTTCTTCCATAAATAGAAATTCAATTTTATCAAGAACTCTTTTCGGTCTTGGTAAAACTAGACGCCAAGAGGTCCTTCGAGACTTTCCTTTATGGTCATAAATATCTGCAATAACTTTTTAATATCGAAATTTATGTCTAATTCTATCTGTCTTTACTCGGTGACGGTGCTTATTTTGTCCTTCCCAAAGGACTTTTCGAGTTCATACAAATTCATCATCAATTTAAGCATTCTTTCATTTGAAAAGAAATGCTCGTTGCTCTTATAGCTGATGTACACATAATCATTGTCTGGATGTTTAATGAACTCAGATGGCGTCTGTCTTAGGTCTATATCTATCTTTTGGTACCCGAAATCTGGTCTTGCCAAAGGACTTTTAGAAAATATAGGTTTAATATCTAGAAGCAGTGTTTTCTTCTCTTCTTCATTTTTCAGCTGTTCCTTTGTACATTTAAAACAAAAAAAGATAGTCTTTTTTTAGGCTTCACGGACCCCAGCATATTGTTGTACAGGACATTCCTACACATTGTATCCTTGGTCCATAAAAGGTTTTATTTCAGGAGAATTTTGATCCCCCTCCGGAGCCAAAACCAACTAAAAGTCACATATCGCATCTTCGGGTGCCATGGATCTTTTGATTGTGATGTATGTATATCTATGCTTAATGCCTGGAATGGCCTCTTAGAATTTGGTATCTTTCTCTTCTACTTTGACTTCTTATTTGACATCCTTCCCAGGTTTCTTTGTGTCTTTACCTCCCTTATTATCCTATTGCTGTTATTGGGGCCCGTCGTCCTTAAAAATCCTATTTTTTTTCATGAGAATCTTTAGCTAGGCCTCATTAATGTCCAAATCAATTTTTTCATATCCATTTTTAATATTAGGGTTGGGCTGTTCGCTCACCACAATGTCAATATCGGTTATATAAGGCATCTCAATGCGTCTATATTTACTCCTGGTAAAAGCGGATTGGCTGAGATCCTCAAATATACCCATATTTCCCACATCATACGCGTGCATACTAAGCTCAATATGGTATTCGAGAGGCAGGCATCTAGTTGCCTCTTTGAATCTAGAGTCTGTAATTTAAACTGCATTCATTTTCTCATTGAAGGCTTTTATACGGGCCTCCTCATTTTGGTCCGTAACCGGAGCTCTTTCAATCTTCCCCAATTATTATTTTATATAATTCACAATTATTTCAATTTCAGGCTTTACAATATCGAAAGCCTATTTGAGAGCTGGTTCTTTCCAAGCCAGAGCCTTTCCATTTTGTTCAACGTAATTAAATGTCCTGAATTTAAGGCTCTCAATTATCGCAGCGACACGCCCTTAAATAATATAAATATACCTTCTTTGTCTTAGGAAAAATATTCTTCTAATTTTTTTTTAAAGGCATCTCCTGGCAACTAGTTGATTTGCAATTTGAACTTAATTTCTAAGATTCTTAGGATTCTGAAAACGCCCTCAAATATCTTTTGAGTATAGTTGGGTAAAGGGGGGTCTTATTCCAAGATGGTTTGCAACTCGATTGTTTTTTTAACTGCCAATTCTATGGTTCTTAAGGATACGTCATTGGAACCCACCTCCCCGTATACATGGCTCAATTCTACATAGAGTTTTATGCGAATTTCCAAGAACTTGATGTTTAAAAGGACGAGATTGCACTCCAAAGAGCATATGGCGAAACCCAGGTGGTCAATAGTCAACGAGGAGAACTAGCTGGTGCGTAGCAGTTGGCAAATCTCCAGGATCATAAGCACACCATTATAAGTCAAATAGTAACTTTGCTGTTTGTCTTCAAAGGTACCTAATTTAGCTTTAAATACCTATGTTTAAATGCTTTATAGCAAATTAAAGGCTATCAAGGATCTAATTAAGGCCCGCGGCTGTGTCCCTTCTGTTAATTTAAGGGTCGTTAAGCGTAAACACTTTCAGCCTTGCAGTGCATTCGTTGAAAGCCTATAACACTAATTGACGCGCCACAAATACCGGCTTATACGTTACAGTTTGGAGCTTTTTCGGTAATGGCTCATTTGCTTTAGGCTGTTAGAAGGATACTTTTTTATTCGGATCTTCTTTGCTCATCGTAATTTTATAGTTTCAAAAATATATTTTTAAAATTTTATCTTTAAATATATATATAAATATGTATTATTATAAATAATTTTTATAAGATTTTAA
>Ga0164295_10003654_pt1 | contig 12303 bp, 6 predicted proteins | sample GEODES006metaG_FD_111798 | JGI IMG/M metagenome (GOLD analysis project Ga0164295, IMG submission 111798) | Oligotrophic lake water microbial communities from Sparkling Lake, Wisconsin, USA - GEODES006 metaG | ecosystem: Environmental > Aquatic > Freshwater > Lake | place: USA: Sparkling Lake...
GCTAGGTGTTGCACTTCTAGCGCCAAAGCTGGCAGAGGGCTGTGCACTAGCCTTTGAATCTGCGCGAAGGAGTTACTCTCATTCGCTACATGAACTTTGCCAATCTGCTGGATCATACTCTGACGTAGGCTTGAGCGGAAATGTGGCCTCCATCTTTGCAACGCTTTCAAACGACACTGCACTAGCTGTCAATGCTCTTCGAGGATTCTGGCACAGAGATATTGCACACGTTTTATCAATGGCACTTCAGCATCACGCAGATCAGGTGGTTGTTATAGCTGAGGAATCACTTGGATCCGCCCCTGGCTCTGGTTTGAGCATTAATGTCCTTATTGACTCGTCAGTCAAAGAGATGGCTTCGTTCTTAAGTGTTTGTCAGAGTATTGCTCTGTTATTGTAGTTTACGGATGTTTATTAGATTTATATTTTCTATGACATATAACCAACAACATGTCGGTAGATGTTGCATGGTGCCACTCGGCTAAATGCGACGCGAGTAACTGAAACTGTCCAACAACTTCATTTATTTTTTTCTTTGATTCAAGTTTTCATCTAAACCTTAAATGGATCCCAGCCTACTCCATTTAAACCAATGCCTAGCAAAGCTGCAACGGTACCCTGGGGCGAAAGAGGCCCAGGATTTTTTCAGCGCTCTTCTTTCAAATCCACAACACTTGCCAGGATTTTGGACAATCGCTTCTGAGTCTTCGCAGTCGCCTCACGCTCCTGTTCGACGCGAATGTGCCGCATTTCTTCGCACGCTTGTTACAGGTGTGGACGCTCCCCACCACTTGGCTCGAGCAGCTGTTCCTCTTAGCGCGCTTGCTTCTGACATGGACGGCGAAACGTTATCGATTGCACTTCGAACCTTGTCTGCGATTTTACGGCCCGCGTTAATCGGCGTATTGCGCGTCCCGAATGAAGAAACATCGAGAGTTTGGTCATCAATTTTTGAGGCTGTTCGACGCCTACCGACACTTCTTGAAGCAGCCGTTGCGTCTGCTGAAGAAGCTGCGAAGAAGGCTATAAAAGGTGATGCGATGGAAAATGCTGCGGACTCTACTAACTTTCCGCTGTCTGCTAGAGGCCCTCTACTAGAGTTTGCGGAGCAAGCTGTTGTTGTTTTTACACCGTCATATATACCTCCCATGGGAACGCCTCCTTTACCTGCGTCATTGGGACTTGACCTGGCTGCTGCGAATTCCGTGTCTTGCAATTCAATCCCGCCGGGTCACCCCGTAGTGAAACCAAACGCCCTTATGTCTGAGGCTGGTCAAATTGTTGGAGCGGTATTGAAAACGCTAGGTCGTGTTTGTATTTCCCCGAATGGGGCGTCAGCAACAAATTCTAGTGAGACCCAATCGATTCCTGAGCTAGAAGACATGAGCCTAACGTGGTTATTAAGAATCACACTTTTACGTCCTGGATTTATTACTGGAGTTTGTGTTGGTCTTTTTTCATTTGTTCGAAATCCGCCAAATGCAGTTGCAGGACTGACTGCTCAAGGCGTTCCTGTCCTCATACCCTCTATTCAACGACAAGTTAAAGGAGTCTTTTCTCAACTGCTTCTACTTTCTACGTCTGAAACAAAATGCCCGCCTGAACTCTCCGTTGATATTCAAAAGGCTCTCGCATCTGTCGAAATGACTTCGACAGCAACAAAACTAATGTCAGCGGCTCCGCCAGAACAACTCGACGAAGTCTTGGCACTTTCCCTTTATTCTGAGGATCTTATAGATCTTCTTCTTGCAAATCTTGATAACGTGATTCTTAATGCACCCGGCGATGTGTCTGCATCTTCGTCGGCAGTATTGCCTGCACATGTATCATTTTCGGCCTTTTCAAATGCGATCGTTGCGCTCGAAAAACGGTCCGAGCAGGACGAAAAATCGTCGCGATCTGTAGCTGAAGGGAAAGGGACCTTGTTAGCATTAGGTCCCTCTGGAGGATCAGCTGCAGGAGATGAAGATGAAGAAGGCCCTCGTGGTGCAGCGTCTGTTCCGTCGGTTGCTGCTTGGTTAGCGCCTTCGTCGCTGCTTTTATGGGCCAACGGAGATGCAAAGTCTGCTGCCAATGATGCGGCGCAGAGGATTTTATATGACGCGTGTCTTCCTCAGTGGCTAACCTCTGATGTAAGCGAGGGTGCAAATGAGGTTGAAATAGCAGACACGCGAAAGGCTGCTGCCCTCCGTAGTTTGTTTGGATCAGTGTGGGAAGACTCGTCGGATCGACTGTCGACCATCTTGAGCATTAGTCGAGGAAAGCAGGAAAATATGGACGACCAGGTTATGGATTTATCATCAGAGCCACTTTCTATCCACTTAGCGGAGGAGCTCATACAGCGCACCCCGGCTATTGCTTCGCCTGAAGGAGGAGGTCCAGACACTGGGCTTGACGTGGCACATTTGGAAAGGCTAGCATCGATGCTCCTTCTTGCAACGTGTAAACTTTACAAACGAGAGAGCTCTACAGATGGTCAGCTCGGGGAAGGATCAATGTACAGTCAATTTGTTGTTTCATCCATGACTGTGCTCATTGAAGCCATTAGGCGTGGAATTTCAAGTAATCGAGAAGTCGCAGAAGTATTACTTCGCTTTGTTCTCGACTGTCCTATTTTTCCGTCATCGGCTATTGAAATGCTTGCTGATCTTTGCTACGTCAATGTAAACTCGTCAGCAGTCACTCCGAATGCATCGTCGGTTGGAGAGTTAATGGAGAGAGCCGCATTGATGGCGCTCTTGGGTCTCCTCGTCTTACGGCCGAAACAGCGGCGCATTGTCTCGGATGTTCTTCTTGCTCTCACAATTGCGGATACAATAGGCGCAACGGCTCGACGATCGGCTCTAGCGAGCGTTGGCAAACGACTTATGGATTTGAAATACGACCTCACAGCTGGGCGAAATCACGTTGTTTCCTTTTCGTTGCGGGCTTTGGAAAGCATTAGTGCCGGGCGATTTTCAGTAAACGACGAACCTTCGGCTAAGCGAATTAAGAAGGATCCCACGCCTGTTGAGGACCTTGATCTTCCGCGCCTTGTGTCAGGATGCGAAGCAAATATAAATGTCTGCGCAGCTGTTGAAGGAATGATCAGTGAAGCGTCTTCAATTCCCTATTCTTCAGAACAAGTTTCTAAAATTGTCAAGCTTTGGCTTCACATTTGTGCCCCAGAGCCTGAGCACCTTAACGATCTTTTGATCCTTTTCGGCAAGGCTGGGGCTGCCAAAGGAGAAGGAGTCGACCTACAAGGAATCATCAAAGACGCAATTTACAACATGTATGGGCCTCAAGTGGGCCCTTCAACTGTGATTATGACTAGTGCAAATAAAAGAGATCCTCGCCGTGTAAGCCACGGTCGCGAAATCTTATCTTTGGCTCTTCATAGCTCAGAAATACCAGAAGCTGATTCAACACTCGGAACGAGCGATCCTCCTGGTTCTTCCTCGACAGTAACGTTTGAGATTGCTCCTGAACGACTCGCCCTTGTTGTAACCTTAGCAGAGGCACAATGTGGAAGCATTCTTCGCGACTACATTATAAATGAGAAGAGAACAGAAGAAGGCGACATGATCACTTCAACAACCTCAACAAGTGTATCGTCAATTCAACCTTCAAACGCGTCGTCGCTTGTATTGAGAGAATCTCCAACAGTTCAAGAGGTGATAAGATGTTTGCGTAAATTGACCTGTGGTGCCCTTGGGTCAACCTCTCTCCTTCTCCCTGTGATCCCTCTCTTGGGCTCAGACGATCTACGCGCTCTGTTAAAGCGACTTATGGAACGCGGAACTGCTAATGACATTCGATATGCTTTTACGAGAATGTTTGGTTCAGAATTCCCTCCCTCCCTTTCTCCAGACGAGGTTATGTCTCTTATCATTACAGAGGCTGACTCAATCAACAAACAGGCAGGGCTAGAAATGAAAGACAAGGTTCAGCTCTTAACAGCTGCTTCCAACGCAATCTTTCAGGGCCATATCGCAAAGACTGTATTTACTCTCCCGGTTATTGTCGACGGGCTTCGTCGCATCGTTGAAGATTCAATCGCAAGGCATGCAGCCGATAAGTCGTGCAGACCTGTTGTTCCTGTTCTTCTAATGCGATGCTTCGTTATAACTAGTCAATCCTTTCCTGCATCTCGATCAGGTGTGGTTGAGTTGCTCTCGACCTTGCTCAGGAACTGCAAAATGCATCTGTTTGAAGCTAATGCTGCCGGCCCAACAACAGACGCGCCTGGAGGAGCAACTCCTGTATGGGATGGGTTTGTAATGCTTTGTAAAGCATTGGTTCCAATCTCGCTCCAGATGGTTGCTGAACTGCTTGATGAACAACACCTAACTGCAATCGTTGCTAAGGAAGGAGCGCTAGCGCAGAGGCTCAAGACGTGGCTTGCTGGGCTAGCGCCTGCAGGTTTACAGACAGTGCCGAATTTTGCCAAAAAGATTTTGGCGATATAAAGAGACCCATAAACAAACGATTTTAATTTTATCATAGGACTAATTTTCAATTTGTCTAGTTTCCTCTAATTTTCGGAAGAGCCGTTTGCTTCACTAAGTAATCGTCGTCTGTTCAGGTCGAAACAACCCTTGCCCGATCAACGATTTCTATTCTCTGATGTCGGCCGCTTCAGAAGATGCAGCTGAAGAGCAATCCTTGCTCGCAAACTTTGGCAACCATCGTTTGATGGATAAGGTCCAAGCTGCCCTTCAAGCGCAGATCAAGAAGAATCTATTGCGAGTTGAAGCCGACATTCGTCGTCAGCAAGAGGCAAAGGAAGGTGCTCGAAAAGCTCGCGAAGAGACAGGCGTGGAGCTCTATAATGTGCAGCAACAGCTCGCTAGACTTCAATCTGACCTTGAGTCAAAACAGCAAAGCGCAGTTGATACGCAAGAGCACAGAAGAACGCTAGAGGTGGAGGTTCGTCGCGCTCAAGAGTCTCTCGCGTCGAAAAAAGCCACAGTGGAGGAGCAAAACGCCCGACTTGAAAAGGCGAAGGGGGAGCTAGAAGGCGTCTTGGACACTGTTAGGCAGGTTGAGAAGTACAATGCTGAAATGAATGCAGAGATTGCGCTCACTCGCCGCAAAACGCAAAAGGCCGGCGAGGACTTGCAAGAAAAGGAGAAGGCAAAAGTGCAGCAGGATGTTTATATTGATTACCTTACAGCGCAAGTCAAACGCGCTGCTGACCAACTTTCTCTACTAACGCAGCAGTCAGAGGTGCAACGAGCCGAGGTAGCCGCCGCAAGCGCCACTATGGCAGATGCAGCGCAAGATATGGAAACAATTCGCTTCGAAAAGAAGCAGCTAATTCTCCAATGGCAAGCGTCTCTCTTGGCCATGAGGCGCAGGGACGAAGCCATCATGGCAACGCAAAAGCAAACGAAAGAGATCGCGAACGAAATCAACGCAATGGATGCTGAGGAAGGAAACTTACGAAAGAATCTAACGTCTGCTCAAGCATTGCACGGGCGACTGCAGGATATGATGGACCGTGTCGAAAATGATCTGAAGAATGTGGAGTCCCAAGCTGCAGGACTTCGCCGCCAGCATGAAGCGCTGGAGGAACGCAGGGAACAATTAGCAGGCACGCTTGATACAACCGACGCGGAGGTAAAAAAGGTTCTGAATGAGCAAGTACATCTTGTTCGTGTAATGAGAGAAGTGGATTCTCAGCGTATTCTCCTTGACAAGCAGCGTTTTGACATCGAATCGCAAATTGATAGCGTCAATGACGCAAAGATCACAAACGAAAAGGCTGGGCTTGCTATGATTCGAGATGCGAAAAAGCTGGTGGAACGCTCGCACCAACTTGATATTCAAGCTGCAGAGACTGAAAATGCCATTGCTCTAGCAAAGGTTGAGGCGCTCAATTTGTCGTCGAGAATCGCAGCTCTGCGTGAATCCAGAAATCTCCGCGACTCTGAAGTTGCTGATAAAGAAAAGCTCGTGTCGCAATATGAAGTTGAGAACCGTCAACGTGCTGACTTGATCGACAAGAAGCAGGCAATCGTCGACCGCTTGAACCGTAAATGGGAAAAGTTGTCTCAAGCCGCACCAGAGACTGCAAACATGGGCCCTCTAGAGGCAGAGGTGCACAACTTGCGAAAGCAAATTGATTCAATTCGAGAAGAAAGTGAAGCTTTGCAGCGACGCTGGCTAACTGACCAGACAACTCTTGTCGAGGCCACGAACGAATCAGAGGTTAAGCTAACAAAGATCTCTGAGAACAATGCGCAGGCCGTTCTTCTTAACCAAAAGGCAATTCGGTTAGACTCGGCAATAGCGACTCAGCGCTCTGAACTTAAGCGTCTTGAGAACGGGGTCAAGACTATGCATGACGATATGGCACGTATTAATGGCCTTATTGCGCACAACGACGCTCTTGGAAAGCGCCTTGCCGGCTCAACCTTTACGTCAGAACGCGCGTTCAACGCAGAGCTTCACGAATTGGAGTTGGAGTCTGCAAGTGCAGATGCAAAGCTAGAGAGCTTGAAGGAAGAGAAGGACCGATTGCTTGAAGATCTCGTAGAGAGCGAGCGCCAGGTGATCCTTTGGGAAAAGAAAATCGCCCTTGAGCGCGAGACGCAAGAAGCTCTTGACCCATCTGCTGGAGAAGGCGAGGTCCAATCCATGGAACGAGAGGTTCACCGCATGCGACATAGGTATGAAGCGCTGCGACGGGACCAAGAGCGTCTTGTCAAGGAAATGGAGCGCGCAATCGACAAGCGAGAGGTCATTGCAAACAAACATAGAAGCGCGCGCCAAATCACAATGGATGCTGCTGCCACGGTCGCGAAAGGCATGGTGTCAGGAGCTGGAAGCACTGGCGCTTCAGCTAGCGGCATTTCAGCAAAGTTTACGTCAACCACGAGCGGAAATTCAGCAGAGCTTACTCGCATCGGCCTGCAACACAAGGGCGCTAATCTTCGAAAACAAATCACAACAAAGCTTGCGCAAGTGGAAGAACTGGACAACCAAATTTCAGTTGTTTCTGAAAACGCTCGATCTGCGGCAACTGAAGCCAGCGAAAAGCAGGCTGAGCTCGACGCACTTGAAGAGCATGCTCGATCTATTCAGCGAAATATCCACATTGCATCGTTTGAAAAGCAAAAGGCGATTGAGCACTTACAGTCGGTTCTGCGCTTCCACCAACGGTTACAGGCGCTTGAAGCAGAGAGGCTTCCTCAGCTCACAGCTGACGAGAGTGCCCATGCCCATGCTCGACTTAATGAAGCTGAAGTGGCTAGAGATGCGCTCCGTCAAATTATCAATCTCTTGGCTGAGCAACACTCGGAGCTTTCAGAAGTTCTAGGAAGAGTTGCGCAGTTAACAGATGCACCAGAATTGAGTTAAGAAGTAAGTGGTTTACAAGTTGTACAACTTCTATTATTATTTTATTCGCTTGTTGCAAAGGGTGCAGGAGCCCGCTGATACCTCGAGCTGTGTAGAGGAAGTGTATCTCTCTTTGACGCCATCTTGGTCTTGTTGTTTGACGAATCCAAGTCGAAGAAGCTGGAGCTTCCCCTATCACTTCCTGCAGCAGAGGTGTAAAACCGTTGTTGCTGGACAGACAATAGCTGGTTTTGAATATTCGCGGGAGTTTCATTAATTTGCCGTAAGCGAGTCGGCGAGACGGGTCTTCCAGTGATTGATCGACTCGAAACATCTGGCTCAACCGACTGGGCGAGCTGTTTAAGACGCATTTCAGTGTTTGTTGCGGGAAAATAACCCCCTCGATTACCGCTTGGGGCGCTGCTTGGGAGGGTCTCATTAAACGCTCCTGGGACGATTTCTCGTGCCTTGATTGAAAACCGACTCTCGGTTTGCGCAGAAGGCAATGATTCATCAAATGCTCCAGGAACGATCTCGCGAGCCTTTATGGAAAATCGTGGCATAGGGTCATTGCTAGGGATAGACTCCGTGTTTTGGTAAATCTGCCGAGCCTTGCTTGTATTAGGGGGCATTTATAGACGAGACGTTGAAGTGTTCTCGAGTTCTTTTGTAAATCCGGAAGGAGTCGAATTGTCTTGTAACAACTTTGTTCTAATAAAGTCGATTATTCAAACTTAATTTTTATAATTGATCACACGTCAAGTTACACAAGTTCTCTGATTTTCAACTGTTTTGTTTATTTCAAATCTTTCTCACTGCTTCCGCTTTAATGCCCAAGTTCCTCTTTGAACCAGCCTTGTCTGTGCTCTCTACCTCTTTATCTCGAGTGATTGGTGATTGTGAGCTTGAATTCCGCGCGGAGAGCTACAGTTTAAAGGTCACCCAAGACGATAAGCGCCTCCAGCGAGAACTTGAAGCTGCGTTGTCAAACGAAGCTGCGATTCGACGAGGGCGATCCTCTTCCTTTAGTCACCCAACTGCTGAAGAGTCTACTTCTGCGCCTTTAAACCATGCAACGTTAGAAGCTGATCGCGATAAGGATCGAACGTTGCGCCTTTTAATATCTACGCTTAATGCTGCGTTTCCGGATTATGATTTCATGGAGCGACGCGAAAATAGCTTTGAAAAGATTCCTTCCCTCACGCATGCAATTGGGGTCGTTAATGCTGCCCTTTGCGGTGTAGCAGATGAAGAGGCTCGTCATCCCACCTTGGCTGAAGAATTAAGATCGATCGAGGCTAATACTCCTCCTAAACCTAGCTCAAAGACTAAACCTTCCGCCAGCAGCAGCGAGACCCGAAAGAGGTCTCGTTCAAAGTCCGATGCTAATGCGAGCGGAGTCTCTTCAGCAGAATCAGGAGTGTCTCCTCTATCGCTTATTATTTTGAACCCAAAAACAAACGAGGAAACTGGAGGAAGAGACACACAACTCTTGAATAAGGAGACGGGAAAAGAGCCGCCTCTTCCGCTTGTTACAAAGAATTCTGAGTCTACTACTACTACTATAGCTGCTACTGCTGCTGTAACTGCTGCAACCACTTCTTCTGTTTCTTCATTATTCACGCAATCTCTAACAACGTCTCAACCTAGAGGCACGGGCCACTCATTTTTGGACCTGTTTTGGGAAACGCTAAACAATGCAATTAACCTTCAAGGCTGCGACATCTATTCATCATCTCCTGATTTAGACTCGGACCCCTTTTCGGATGATACCATCTGGTCCTTCAATTTTATGTTCCTCAATCGTCAATTGAACCGAATCCTGTTTCTTTGTTGCCTGGCAAGACGTGCTGAATCAGCCTCATCTTCTTCTTCGTCATCATCGTCGTCGTCAAGCAGCAGCAGTGCTGTCGGTGCCATTGATGGCACTAGTGCGTCATCGTCTGGATTAAATCAAGGCATTGGCGTCGAACATGATACCTCAAAACTTGAAACGTCTCCTACAAATTTAGGGGGAGGAGGAGACGAAGGAGAAGAAAGAGGAGGAAATGATGATGACAGAGACAATGATGATGAAGATGATGGGGGAGAAAGAGAAGGCGAGGGTGATTATGACGAAGATGATGATAACTCAACAACAGAAAGGAGAGTGCGACGAAGGGCTGAGGGTAGTGATCCTTCTCCTTCACCTTCACCAAGGAGCTCAACTTTTGGAAGTGGAAGTGTGAATGACAGTGAACTACATCCTTTGCCTTCACCTTCTCCAAGCATTTCAGAATCAGCCGATCTACAAGGATTGTTGAGTCCAATGCGGGCAGTGAAGAGAGGGTAATAGACAACCTTATCCAATTTTCAAAATTTTCAAAAATCTTTAAATCAAAATGAAATCCGCAATCCTCGCAAGTTTAGTTGCTGGTGCAAGTGCCACTGTTTATTTCAAAGAGTCTTTTGATTCCTGTGAGTTTTTATAATTCCTTAGGATCACTAAAAATCTGCCGCCACGTGTTCATAAAACGTGGCTCAATCCCTAAGTCCATCGACTAACCCCTCCCTTATCCCATTCTACTTTCCCGCTCTGCAGTGAAGGCATGGACCGAGGGCAAGATGGAAGGCAAGGAGGTGAGTCATCAAATTTCAATCTCGATATCTAACAACGCGGACAATCCCTTTTTCTAACCTTCCGCTTTACTCTTTCTTTCACCTTCTTCCCTCTTTCGTTTAACTAGATGGGAGCCTTTGATCTCACTCCTGGTGATGTTGGTGTTGACAATGGTATCAAGACCTCCACTGATGCGCGCTTCTACTCTATCAGCGCCCCTCTCTCCACAGAGGTGAACAACAACGGCAAGGATCTCGTTGTTAGCTTCAGCGTTCGTCACGACCAGAACCTCGACTGCGGTGGTGCGTACATCAAGCTCATCGCCCCTGGCTTTGACCAGAAGAAGTTCTCCGGCGATGACAAGTATGGCATCATGTTCGGACCTGACATGTGCGGCACCTCCACCCGCAAGACCCACGTGATTCTCACCGACAAGAAGGGCAAGAACTTGCTCACAAAGAAGTCCGTGCGTATGGAGTCTGACCACGCCACTCACGTTTACACCTTGATTCTCAGCAAGGACAACACGTATGAGGTGCAGATTGACGGCACCAAGGCCGAGAGCGGATCCCTCTATGATGACTTTGACTTCCTCTTGCCAAAGACGATCAAGGACCCCGCGCAGAAGAAGCCTTCTGACTGGGTTGACAATGCAGAGATGCCAGACCCGTCTGAAGTCAAGCCTGCTGGCTATGACGACGTCCCTGCCAAGATCCCTGACTCAAACGCAAAGAAGCCAGAGGACTGGGATGACGAGGAGGACGGCGAGTGGGTCGCCCCTCAGGTGGACAACCCAGAGTACAAGGGACCATGGAAGGCAAAGTCGATCCCCAATCCTGCATACAAGGGACCTTGGGTGCACCCAGAGATCGCCAACCCTGACTTCGTTGACGATGCCACGGTTCACAATGTTTGCAACCCTTGCTCTCACGTTGGCTTCGAGTTGTGGCAGGTTAAGGCCGGCACGATCTTTGACGACATCATTGTGGCCGACTCCCTTACTGAGGTTGAGGCCTTTATCGCCACCACCTCCAAGGCAAAGGCCTCAAAGGAGGTTGCCAAGCGTGAGGAGCGAGACGCCGCAGAGAAGAAGGCGCAAGAGGAGGCTGCCGCTGCTGCCAAGGCGGCTGCTGACTCCAAGAAGGAGGAGGAGGCGGATAACAAGGATGAGGATGAGGAGCTCTAAAGAGATAATCCTTGACCGCCTTGGCCAACTCTGTAAAGAAAAGTAGCTTAATTGTTGTAAAAACCTTCAAAATCATTTTTTTGGTTTCATACCATATCATATTACAGATTGTCTTTGTCACGTGCGAACTATATCGCTGCGTTACGCATAAACTAGTGGTTGTATAACTGTTACAATCAAGGCCCTACTTGAATTTTTTTAATCAATCCAAACACTCTTCAACGTCGGTCGAATCAACTATGCGAACGCAGCTCCAATGGTCTGATACGGTTCCTGTTGAAGATGCAGCAGATGGCTCAGCTGCTCCTTCAGGTATAACTGAGGTGGCTCGGGATATTTCTTTCCGGCCTCCAGATGGTCAAATGTTTGTTGCAGCTGTCTCACAGCAATTAATCGTTTATAGCACAGTAGATGCAAAGATCCTGAGGCTGCGTAACCGTAAGTGAATTTGAACTAATAAACAACTCTGTATGGTATAGAAGACATCCTAACATTTCATCGTATTTCTACACCTTCCTCTCTAGCCAACAAGTCTGACATATACTCTGTATCATGTAGCCGCGATGGAAATTTCTTCGCGTCAGGTGGGGCAGGAAAGGCCGTGTCTGTGTGGACGTTTGACCTTTCTCAGAAATACACATACAATCACAGCGAAAGCGTTCAAGTTGTTGCATTTAATCCTGTGTCTGCAAATCTTCTCCTCTCGTGCAGCAATATTGATTTTGCGCTTTGGCTTATGCCTGCTACGAAAATGAACCCAAAGATCAAGGTGCCTTCGAAGATTTTGAGTGCAGCTTGGACATCAGATGGTCAATACTTTGCGTTAGGCCTAATGAATGGTGTGATATCGATTCGTGACGCTGCAGGGATTGAGAAAATCCACGTGAACCGAAGCGCGCCTATTTGGGACCTCTGCTGGCTCCAATCAAAGAGTGAGTCTCAACCCTATGATACATTAGCCGTGGCGTGCTGGGACCAGACTCTCTCCTTGTACCAATTAACTGGTCAGCAGATTGGACGTGATAAGTCACTGGGGTGCGATCCCTGTAGTGTGAGAAGCTTCTCTGGAGGAGATTATTTGGCAGTGGCGGGCTCTGATAAAAAGGTCACCTTCTTTACTCGCGATGGCATTAAGCTTGGTTCTTCAACGGAGGGGAAAAATTGGATCTGGCGAGCCCAGCCAAAGATAGGA
>Ga0164295_10003656_pt1 | contig 12297 bp, 5 predicted proteins | sample GEODES006metaG_FD_111798 | JGI IMG/M metagenome (GOLD analysis project Ga0164295, IMG submission 111798) | Oligotrophic lake water microbial communities from Sparkling Lake, Wisconsin, USA - GEODES006 metaG | ecosystem: Environmental > Aquatic > Freshwater > Lake | place: USA: Sparkling Lake...
GATGCCCGCGGTGCCGCATAGATCGCCGCGCCGGCGGCCGCGGCGGCCAGCAGGCCAAACAGCCCGAAGATGCTCCGGGCGGAGAGGAGCGGGGCAGCGACCTCGGTCGCGACGGCGTTGCCCGCTTCCCCCCAACCACCGCTCGGACTTCGCAGAAGGCCGTAGAGCATCGACGCCGCAAAGATCCCCGCAAACGTGAGCAGATTGGCGGCCGCCAACAGGGCCCCGCGACGGGCAGGCGGGCTTTTCTCCTGAAAAGCAGCCTCCAGCGGCACGTCGAAGATCCCGGCCCCAAGGCCCAACAGGAGCAGCGTTGCGGCCGACCACCACCAGGCGAGTCCCGCCCCAGCCCCCGTCGCGTCGAAAATCGTCCTGGGCCCGAGGGCGAGACCAAACGATGCGACCGCCATCAGGATCCCGCCCAGCGGCACCAGCCCCATGTCGACACCGCGTGTCGAAACATTTCCAGCCACGAGGCTCCCCAACCCGATGCCGCTGACGAGCGCGATCAGGAGTGGCACCACCTGCCCTTGGGAGGTGGCCCCAGCCTCCGTTGCGAACTGATCGACGTTGAGTTGGGCCACGGCACCGAGCGCCCAGAAGAAGACGATTCCGGCGGCTGCGGCGGCAAGTTCGCGATGGGCAAAGAGTTCTCCCAGATCGCTCCAGGTGCGGGCGAGCGCGTTCCATGGTGGTGGGGCGACGGGGTCAGCGGCCGGCCGAGGCGCGAGCAGGAATGCGGCGATCCATCCCGCCGCAGCCAGCCCCACGAGCACGATCGCCGCCGGGACGGCATTCAGCCAGAGCGGAGAGGCCTGCAATCCGACATCGCCGGCGGACACAGCCGTGAAATCAGCGAGCCAGTTGCCGCCCGCCATGCCGACGAGCGTCGCTGCCAACGTTGCCATCGCAAACAGTCCGTTGGCATGGGACAGCTTGGGTGTGGGCACCGTCTCCGGGATTGTTCCGATGACGCTCGGTGCGAGCAGGGCGGCCTGACAGCCGATCACGATCACCGTTGCCAACAAGAGCCAGAGGCCACCGGGCAGACCCGCAAAGACGCCGCCCGACCGCACGCCCCAGGCCACGGCAGCGGCTGCGGCAGCGGCAATCAGAATCTCGGCGAACTTGCACCACACGATCACCGAACGCTTCGGATAGCGGTCGGCAAGCCAGCCGGCCAACCATGCCAACACCACGAACGGCAGCACAAAGCCAGCCGTTCCGATCGTCAGCACCAGGGCGACCTGTCCCCCAGAGACTGCCTTCTTGCCAAGGCCGATCGCCAGCCAGCGAAGCACGTTGTCGTTGATGACCGTGAGGATCCGCAGAGCCAACAGCGGGCGAAAGCCCCGGCTGGCGGCGGGATGGGGATTGCTGATGGCCGCGTCGGTCGCTTTCACGTCAACTCTTTCCAAGTGTCGCCTCGGGCGTACGGTCGATCTTCATGCCGGGCGGAACCTGCAAAACCGCCGCCAATTCGCCGGAAATGGCGGCTGGCCTGACGTCAGCCGCCCGGCAACCACCAGGAAGGAACGGGTGACTCTGCCGGCGGTTTGCAGTCCCCTCGGTGTTGAACGTATTCTCAATGGATCGGCCTCGCGGCAACAAGGCCGATCACTCCCCGTTTGAAACCGGGTGGTTCCCGGCCGCTCTTCCACGGAAGGAATCAAGGAAAAAGCCATGCGTTTCCCCATCACGACTCTTCAGTTCGCTACGGCCCGATTCGGTACACGGGGCATCATGACTGTGGCGGCACTCGCCATCGGACTGTTTGCCTCGGCGTCATACGCCCACGGCCAGGTGGTGATGTATGGAACGCCACAGGTGGTGACCTCCTATTACGCGCCGATATCGGCCGGGTACGCACCGATGGCAGCCGGCTACCCGGGCGGCTACATGGCGAACTATTCGCCCGCCGGAAACTACGCGGCGGTCACGGCATTTTCGCCCCCCGTTGCCACCGCCTACGTGGCCAACTACCCCACGTCGTACGTGGCAAACTACCCCGTGACTCAGGTGGCAAACTACGCCGTGGAGACGGTGGCCTCGCCGGTTGGCGTCACGAGCTATTACGCGCCAGCCCCCGTCTATGCAGCCCCAGTGACGACGTACTACGCCCCGACTGCCGTTGCCGTGCCGCTCTACCGTCGCGGGCTCTTCGGCGGCCTGCGGCCGGCCCGCACCGCGATGTACATTCCGTACTGATCATCTCTGCAGAGCCCTGCGGCCTGTTCGCGATGCCTTCTTCCGCCCGGAAAGAAAGGCATTTCTTGACCGTCCAGCCGCGACCTCTATAGTACCGGCGGCTCAGGGAAAGTTAGCCGGATTCCGGGGCGCGGTGCGGTGCCCTCGGCTGGTCGCAAAAGAATGCGGATGACGCGAACGGTCAATATTATCGGTGCTGGTCCGGGCGGTCTCGCCTCTGCCATGCTTCTGGCTCGAGCTGGCCTCCGCGTGCGGGTGCTTGAGCGGCTCGACGTCCCCGGCGGCCGCACCAGCACCATCACCTCGCCCGACGGCTTCCGCTTTGACCTCGGTCCGACGTTCTTTCTGTATCCGCGGGTGCTCGACGACATCTTCACCAGCTGCGGCTTCGACCTGCGGCGGGAGGTGGAGATGGTCCGGCTCGACCCACAATATCGGCTTGTGTTTGGCGCCGGTGGTGAGTTGCTCGCCACTCCCGACACCACCCGCATGGAGGCCGAGGTCACCCGTCTCTCGCCGGCCGACCGCGGCGCGTTCACTCGGTTCATGCAGTCCAACCGCGAGAAATTCGCCCGCTTTGCACCGTTCCTCGAACAGCCTTTCGAGAGCTGGCTGGACCTCGCCACGCCTGACCTTGTCAAGCTGATGCCGATGCTCAAGCCGTGGAAGAGCCTCGATTCCGAACTGGGGACGTTTTTCTCAGACGAGCGGATCCGGCTGGCATTCACGTTTCAGTCGAAGTATCTGGGCATGTCACCGTTCCGGTGCCCGAGCCTGTTCTCCATTCTTTCGTTTCTCGAGTACGAGCATGGAGTCTTTCACCCGATCGGCGGCTGTGGCGCCGTGTCGACCGCGATGGCCCGCCTCGCCACCAGCATGGGTGTCGAGATCCATTACGGTGAACCGGTCGAGGCCTTCGAATTCAATGGTCGGACGGTGACGGCGGCGCGGACATCACGAGCCACCTACGCTGCCGACGCGACCGTGGTCAACGCCGACTTCGCGAGGACCATGACCCGCCTGGTGCCCGATCGACTGCGGCGACGTTGGAGCGACCGGACGATCTCCTCCAAGCGGTTCTCCTGTTCGACCTTCATGCTCTATCTCGGCATCGAAGGCCGGTACGACGAGATTCCGCATCACACCATCTATCTGTCGAAAAACTACCGCGAGAATCTCGCCGACATCGATACCCGGCACCGTCTCGGCAGCGACCCGTCGATGTATGTCCAAAATGCGTGCGTCACCGACCCGACGCTCGCCCCGGAAGGCATGAGCACGCTCTACCTGCTGATTCCAGTCACCCACCGCCATCCAAACGTCGACTGGCGGCGGGAGGCCCCCCGCTACCGGGAACTGGCGCTGGACCAGTTTGAACGCATCGGCATCCACGGCGTCCGGGATCGGATCCGCTACGAGAAAATGCTCACGCCCGACGACTGGCAGGACGGTTACGAAATTTACCGCGGGGCGACGTTTAATCTCTCCCACGATCTGGCTCAGATGCTGCACCTGCGGCCCCACAACCGGTTCGAGGATCTCGACGGGGTCTACCTCGTGGGAGGCGGCACGCATCCAGGCAGCGGTCTGCCGGTCATCTATTCCTCGGCCCGGATCGCCTCCGACCTGCTGCTTGAAGACCTGGGGATCGACCCACGCCAATTGGATCAGCGTCCCCAGGCCGGCAGTATGATCCGCGGCACCGAACCTGCCAGCGTGGTATGACAACGGCCTGACGGTCATCCATTCCGACAGACACGAACCAGCACAGCGGCAACAGCCGCCGAGGACTCACGATGAACACGTCGCGTGAACGCAACAAGGTGGTGGTAGTGGGTGGCGGTCTGGGTGGCCTGGCGACGGCCTGCACGCTCGCCGCCCGCGGCTACGCGGTGACGCTCTGTGACAAAAATTCCTGGGTGGGTGGCAAGGCAGCCGTGCTTTCCGAGCAGGGATTCCGATTCGACATGGGCCCGACGATCCTGACGATCCCGGGAGTGCTCAAGCGGATCTATGCCGAGGCAGGCCGAGATCTGGAACAGCATCTCGATCTCGTGCCGCTCGACCCGCAGTGGCGAAGCTTTTTTGACGACGGCACCACCCTCGATCTGGTGGCCAATGTCGCCCGCATGCGGGCCGTGCTCGACGCCTACGCTCCCGGCTCAGGAAGCGGCCTTGGCTACGAGCAGTTCATGAATCTCTCCGAACGGCTGCACAAGATCTCCGACGATTATTTCTTCTGGCGGAGCGTGGGCGGCCTGAAGGATATGTTCGATCCCCGACGCGGCCTCTCGCTCTCAATCGTGAAAGAGGTGCTGGGCATGCGGCCGGGTCGTAGCGTAGCGGGCACCGTGCGGTCATTCGTGCCCGACCAGCGGGCAGCCCAGATGCTCGACCACTTCACGCAGTATGTCGGGAGTGCTCCGGATGCATCGCCCGCCGTGCTCTGCGGGATCGCCCACATGCAGTCCGACGAGGGCGTCTGGTATCCCCGCGGAGGCACCGGCGCCGTGCCGCGGGCACTGGCCAGCCTGGCAGTCGACCTCGGGGTAGAGATCCGCACGCGGACGCCGATCCGCCGCATCCTCGTGGAGGGGGGCCGGGTAACGGGTGTCGAAACCGAGACCGGCGAGACGATCGCCGCGGGGGCGGTTGTCAGCAATTCAGACAGTGTCCGCACCCATCGCGAACTCGTGGACGGCCAGCCTCGTGATCGCTTTCTCCGTCGCCGGCGATATGAGCCGGCCTGCTCGGGCGTCGTGCTCTATCTGGGCCTGGACAAGCGGTACGAACAACTCATTCACCACAACTTCGTCTTTTCTCACGATCCGCACGAAGAGTTCGAGATGATCTACCGTCGCGGTGAGCCCGCCCCCGATCCCACCTGCTATGTGTGCGCACCTTCCGTCACCGAACCTGGCGTGGCCCCTCCGGGTGGCGAGGCACTCTATGTTCTCGTGCACACTCCCTACCTGCGACCCCACCACGACTGGTCGAAGATGTTCGCACCGTACCGCCGTCGGATCATCGAAAAACTCGAGAGCACCGCGGGCCTGAAGGATCTCGAGCGGCACATCGTCTTTGAACGGGCGTTGACGCCCCAAGACATCAACGACCGCTACCACGTGCTCGACGGAGCGATCTACGGACTGGCGAGCCACGGTACATTCCTCGGGGCCTTGAAGCCGGCCAACCGGTCGCCCGACATCGAGGGGCTCTACCTCGCTGGCGGTTCGGCCCATCCTGGCCCTGGTATGCCGATGGTGATGATGTCGGGATGGATCGCCGCTGACTGCGTCGATCGGGATGGCGTGGTGAAGCGATCTGCGAGCCCGGCCCAGCCTGCCGAGTGCAGCGTCTGAGTGCTGTGACCGTCTGAGAACGTCCACCGGCCACGGGAGCCGCCTGCATGCCGCTGCCCGACGACCATCACGAACACGAACTGCCACCGTTTTCGCACTCGCTCAACGGCTGGTTCATGTTCTACGTGGGTCGGTATTTCCGCCGCCACTTTCATGCACTGCGGCTGCTCGTCGATCCGGCAGGTGAATCGACGCTGCCCGACATCGCCGGGGAGCCGGTGATTTTCTATACGAACCATCCCGGCTGGTGGGATCCGCTGGTCTTTCTTCTGCTGGCCGAGAAGTGCTATCCCGATCGGCTCAGCTACGGTCCAATCGACGCGGCCGCGCTCGGCAAATACCGGTTCATGGAACGGATCGGTTTTCTTGGCATCGAGCCGCACACGCGGCGGGGCGCCGCCCGCTTTCTCCGGATGGCGAAGGCCGCCAACCGCCACGCCGACGTGATCTTCTGGATTACGTCGCAGGGGGAGTTTGTCGATCCGCGGAGCCGGCCAGCGGGTATCCGGCCCGGTGTGGCTCATGCCGCCGCGGCCGCCGGCCGCGGCATGATCGTGCCGCTGGCGGTTGAATATCCGTTCTGGAGCGAGCGGCTGCCGGAAGCCCTCGTCGCGTTCGGTCCTGCCATGCGGATCAGCGACGCCGGTCGACGCAATGCACAGGAGTGGCACGAGGTGCTCGAGGCTGCACTCGTCGCCACGCAAGACAGGCTCGCAGAGGCCGCGATGCGGCGGGATCCGCATGCCTTCAGGGTGCTGGCCTCTGGCACCGTCGGTGTCGGCTGGGTCTACGACTGTCTGCGTCGATGCGGTGCCTGGTGGAGGGGAGAGCGGTTTGATGCCTCGCACGGCGGGGAGCAGTTGTGATGGGCATGACGGTGATCTCCGTGCTGGCCGTGGCATCCCTGCTGCTGGCGGCGCTGCCCGCGGTCCTGACGATCTTCAATCTCAAGGTATTTCTGCCCGCACCGGAGCCGGAGGCTTGCACCGCCCCCGGCGGCTTGGGCCGATCGAGCACAACCACGCGCGTTCCAGCCGTGCCGAAGGTCTCCGTGCTCGTGCCCGCGCGGAACGAGGCGGCGGCGATCGCACCATGTGCGCGGGCGATTCTCGCCAGCCGGGATGTAGAGCTGGAACTGGTTGTGCTCGACGATGCCTCGACCGACGGCACCGACACGATCGTGGAGCAGCTTGCCGCCGGCGACCGACGTGTGCGGCTGGTCCGCGGGCGGCCGTTACCACCGGGCTGGTGCGGCAAGCAGCATGCCTGCGCGCAGCTGGCAGAGGCGGCCTTGCACGACACGTGGGTCTTTCTCGACACCGACGTCCTGCTCACGCCGGCGGCGGTCCGCCGCTGCGTGGGCTTTCTCGACGCGTCGCAGGCGGCGCTCGGGAGCGGCTTTCCGCGACAGGTCACCGGGTCGTTCCTCGAATGGCTCCTCCTGCCGCTCATCCACTTTGTCTTGCTCGGTTTCCTGCCGATCGCCCGCAGCCGCAGCGACAACTCGCCGGGACTCGCCGCAGGCTGTGGCCAACTGTTCATCACGCGGCGCGGCGACTATCTCCGGGCCGGCGGCCACGCCGCTATTCGTGCGTCGCTGCATGATGGAGTGAAACTGCCGCGAGCATACAGACGCGCGGGACTCCGCACCGACATCTTCGACGCCACCGACATCGCCTCCTGTCGGATGTACACACGGAGCCTCGATGTCTGGAAGGGACTATCCAAGAACGCGACCGAAGGCATCGGCAGCCCGGCGACGATTCTTCCCTTCACAATCCTGCTGGCCGGCGGCCAGATTGTTCCACTGGCGCTCGTTGCGTGGGGGCTCACCACACGCTGGAGCGGGTGGCCAGCATGGGCGGTGCCCGTGGCGTGCATCGCCGTTCTTCTTGCCTATCTCCCACGGGTCCTCGAGGCCCTGCGATTTCGACAGAGCCTGACGAGTGTCATCGCGCATCCGTTGGGCATCGCCATGTTTCTCGCCATTCAGTGGGTGAGCCTTGCGCGCCGGCTGCTCGGCCTCCAGACCAGTTGGCGGGGCCGCTCACTCACTCCGCAGTGAGCCTGGCATGTGAACGAGTGCTGAACCGTTCATGAACGATGAATGAACGAGACTCGAAGCACACCCCCCCGGATAACGCTGCCGACCCTTTTTTCCGGGCCTTTTCGCCGGCACGGCTGGTTCACGACAGCCTCCACAATTACTGACCAATCTCTTGCTTCCACCAGGGGACCCGGGAAGAATCAGGAACGGAGCAGGGAGGTCATCACGCAAGCTCCACGCCGGTCGTTCAGGGGCAGACCGCCGGGCCAACGCTGACGCAATGCAGATTGCTGCCAGCATCTTTTTGTGAGTGTGTGGGAAAGAGCGAGACGAATTCGTCTCGGTTCGCATCCTGCACCTTCTCTTCCCGGACCGTCTTTCATTCATCCTCCACGAGGTGCCCCATGTCGCTGCGCAACTGGTTCTTTCCCCACACGTCCCACGCCATCGCCGAACTGTTCCGCCGTCGGAGCATAACCCGCAGCAGCAGACCACGCCGCGGCCGCCCGACCATCGCCAGCCTGGTCTCGGAAACGCTCGAGCAGCGGTCGATGATGGCCGTCACGACGCCCTCGATCTCGATCGATGACGTCACGATCACGGAAGGGGACGCCGGCACGAAAAATGCGGCCATCACCCTGCGGCTCTCGGAGCCTGCAAGCAGCACTGTGAGCCTGCGATTCGCGACGGCCAACGGCACAGCCACGGCCGGCAGCGACTTCGTGGCAAAGGCCGGCAGTGTCTCGTTTGCCGCAGGCACGACCACCAAACAACTCCTGATCGCGATCAAGGGCAACCGCATCTACGAGCCAAACGAGACGTTCACGATCAACCTCTCGTCGCCGAAGCGGGCAACGATCGCCGATCGGAGCGGCATCGTCACGATCGCCAACAACGATCCTGCGCCAACGCCCGCGCCCACACTCGTTCCTGCGCCGACGCTGTCGCCCGCCGTCACGCTTGCCGCGCCCGCCGTCATGGCTGCACCGACGCCTACCGTGGCCGCGACGCCATCCACGGCAGTTGTGCTTTCGGTCACGAGCGATTGGGGCAGTGGCTTCAACGGCGACGTGACGGTTCGCAACACGACCAGCACCGCGTATGCCAACTGGACGGTGGAGTTCGACTTCGACGGACAGATCACGTCGCTCTGGAATGGCGTGATCGCCAGCCGCTCGGGCAGCCGCTACACCGTTCGCAACGAGGCTTGGAACGGCTCGCTCGCGGCCGGTGGCTCGACCACCTTTGGCTTCACCGCCACCCCCGGCGGCAGCGCGGCTGTGCTCCGCAACATCACGCTCGTCGGCAGCGGGGCGGCCACTCCGACTCCGACGCCAACTCCGACCCCCACACCCACGCCGACGCCCACGCCGACGCCCACGCCGACGCCCACACCCACGCCGACACCGACACCAGTCGATGGCACCACGGGCCGTGTGTTCCTCGTCAATCCGGCGGCTGACGACATCGTGGGTTTCGATCCCTCCCGCGACCGCCTCGACTTCGGTGATGTGTCGGTCCACAACCTGATCATCGCCAAGACGGAGGCCGGCGAGGTAGCGATCGTCAATCCGTGGGCATCGACACCCGAGTTCCAGGTGCTGCGCGGTATCAGCTACCGCGACCTCACGATGGCCAACTTCGGCGTTGTTCAGAACGAGCACCTGCGCCAGGACATCGGCGGCGTGGTCTCCTGGGAGAAGGGCATCGGCCCCCGGGACGGCAGCACGGTCTACGTGCGGTCGCACGAATATGGAGTCCAGCAGCGGATTGAGGGCTTCAATCCGGCCACGATGAAGCTGAGCTTCCTCTACTTCGGCACCCGCGAGCGGCTCTCGGTGACAGACACGGCCGAGGGCCTGTTGATCTCCGTTCTGCCGACCAACCAGAGCATCCTGCTCGTGGGCATGACAAAGGCCCAGCTCGTGCCGGGGAATGTCGAATTCCATCACGACCAGATCGTGGAGGATCAGTTGGAGGTGCCGTTCGGCCACCCCGCTGAGCAGTTCACGCTCGTCAGCCGAGCATCGCTGCTGACGCCGACCGCTCCGGCAGGCCAGGTCACCGACGGCACCCAGACATCGATCGGCCAGACTGTGCCCGGTGGCCATGATCACGGCACGATGCCGATGCCGATGCCAACTCCGACTCCAACTCCGACTCCAACCACGCCCACGAATGGCGATCTGTGGAAGGAACAGTTCTTCGCCCCCTACGTTGACATGGGGCAGTATCCCGTGCCTGATCTCGACGGTCTGGCGAAGAAATATGGGGTGGGGCTCCTCACCCTGGGCTTCATGCAGGCCAGCCCCAGCGGAAACCTGGCCTGGGCCGGTTACGACGTCCTGACACTCGACAGCATGAATGAGCAGGCCGTGGCGATCCGTGGCGAAATCAACGCCCTGCGGGCTGCCGGCGGCGATGTGATGGTGTCGTTGGGTGGAGCGGCCGGGATTTCGCTGGCGCAGTCCTATGCCCGGCGAGGCCTCGGCGCGACCGCTCTGGCGACCGCCTATGGCGACCTGGTGGACACGCTGAAACTCAACAAGCTGGACTTCGACATTGAGGGCGCCGCCGTTGCCGAACCGCAGACGCTCAAGCTCCAGATGGACGCCATCGCGATGATGCAGAAGAGCCGGCCGAATCTGGGCGTATGGCTCACGCTGCCGGTGCTGCCGCAGGGGCTCACGCAGGATGGCGTGAACGTCGTGAAGGCCGCCCTGGTAGCTGGCGTAAAGGTCGACGGCGTCAACGTGATGGCAATGGACTACGGCGACAGCGCCGCTCCGCCCCAGCTCAAATCGATGGGCGAGTATGCCATCGATGCCGCCAATGCCACCTTCGCGCAGATGACCACGCTGTTCACGAGCCAGGGGCAGATGTTCGGCTGGAACCAGTTGGGCGTGACGCCGATGCTCGGCGTCAACGACGTCACCAGCGAGGTCTTCACTCTGCAGGATGCCGATCGCCTCGAAACCTTCGCACGTGCCAAGGGGCTGGGAATGCTCTCCATGTGGTCGCTCAACCGTGACAATCCGGGACCTGCTGGGCAGCTGTCCAACTTCCACACGGGAATTCCGGCGATGTCCGCCGGTGGCTTCAGCCTCGCCTGGGGCGACTACGGCAGCGATCCGGCCATCACCGGCGCGGTCGCTCCAGTCACTCCCGTCACTCCGGTGGCCACGCTCCCAGGCATCACGATCAGCAATGTCTCCGTCACCGAAGGCAACCCGCAGACTGGCTTGGCCAACGGCTATCTCCATACGTCAGGCAGCCAGATTCTCGACGCCAACAACAACGCGGTGCGGATCGCCGGCGTGAACTGGTTCGGCTTCGAGACGAGCAACTTCTCGCCGCACGGCCTCTGGTCTCGCGGCTACAAGGAGATGATGGATCAGATGAAGTCGCTCGGCTTCAACACGATCCGTCTCCCCTACAGCGATCAGCTCTTCGACGCCGGGAGCACGCCCAACAGCATCGACTACTCGAAGAATGCCGACCTGCAAGGGCAGAGCGGCCTGCAGATCATGGACAAGATCGTGGCCTACGCGAGCCAGATCGGGCTCAAGATCTTCCTCGATCACCACCGCTCGGAGGCAGGCAACAGCGCCAATGCGTCGGGCCTCTGGTACACGGCCGCGTACCCTGAGAGCAAGTGGATCAGCAACCTCACGATGCTGGCCACCCGCTATGCGGGCAACTCGACCGTCATCGGCATCGATCTCCACAACGAGCCGCACGGGCCGGCCACATGGGGCGACGGCGGCGTCAACGACTGGCGGCTGGCCGCGGAGCGGGGTGGCAACGCCGTGCTCGCCGCCAATCCAAACCTGCTCGTGATCGTGGAGGGAATCGAGACCGCCTCTTCGGGCAGCTACTGGTGGGGCGGCAATCTGTCGAATGCCGGCACGGCACCCGTCCGGCTGAATACGGCCGGCCGGCTCGTCTATTCGGCCCACGACTACCCGGCCAGCGTCTTCCAGCAGAAATACTTCAGCGACCCCAACTACCCCAACAACCTGCCGGCCGTCTGGGACAAGAACTGGGGCTATCTCTTCCGCACCGGCACCGCGCCGGTCCTCCTCGGTGAATTCGGCAGCACGCTGGCCACCGCCAGTGATCAGGCCTGGTATGCCAAGATGGTCACCTATCTCAAGGGGGATCTGGACGGCAACGGCACGAACGACCTGACGGCTGGCCAGCAGGGGATCAGCTGGACCTACTGGTCGTGGAATCCTAATTCCGGCGACACCGGCGGCATCCTCGCCGACGACTGGAAGACGGTGAACACGGCCAAGGTCGATCCCCTCAAGGGGGTGCAGTTCCAGTTCCCGGCCGTGTCGGGGACGGGAAGTGCCGTTACGACCACACCGCTCACGTTCACCGTCTCGCTCTCGGCAGCGAGCACCCAGTCGGTGACGGTGCAATATGCCACAGCCAATGGCACCGCCCTCGCTGGCAGCGACTACTCCGCCGCCACCGGGACGCTGACGTTCGCCCCCGGCGAGACGCAGAAACTGGTGACGGTGCTCGTCACCCGCGATACGACAGCAGAAGCGAACGAGGCGTTTTCCGTGGCCTTGAGCCGTCCAACCAACGCCACACTTACGAAGTCGGCGGCAACCGGCACGATCGTGAACGATGACACCGTCGCGCCTACGCCAACTCCGACTACGCCAA
>Ga0164295_10003659_pt1 | contig 12292 bp, 9 predicted proteins | sample GEODES006metaG_FD_111798 | JGI IMG/M metagenome (GOLD analysis project Ga0164295, IMG submission 111798) | Oligotrophic lake water microbial communities from Sparkling Lake, Wisconsin, USA - GEODES006 metaG | ecosystem: Environmental > Aquatic > Freshwater > Lake | place: USA: Sparkling Lake...
CCCGTTGCTGCAGCACCTGTGAATGCAGAAGAGAAGGTCTTGAACGTTTACAACTGGCCCGATTACATCGCTGCCGACATGATCGCCAATTTCGAAAAGGAAACTGGCATCAAAGTCAACTACCAAACCTTTGAAAACAATGAAGGCCTGCAAGCCAAATTGGTGGCTGGCAATTCCGGCTACGACATCGTGGTGCCTGGCTCCGTGTTTGTGAAAGCCCAAATCGAAGCAGGCCTGCTGAAAAAACTCGACAAATCCCAAATTCCCAATTACAAAAACCTTGATCCTTCATTGATGAGCAAACTCACGAGTGTAGACCCAGGCAATGAATATGTTCTTCCTTGGGCTTGGAGTTTCACCACCGTGGCCATTAACAAAGCCAAAGTGGCCAAAGCTTTAGGCAGCACCCCCATGCCAGAAAACGCTTGGGACTTGGTGTTCAACCCCACGTACACATCCAAGCTCAAATCGTGTGGCATCGCCTATCTCGATTCGCCCTCTGAAATTTTGCCCCCTGCCCTGCACTACATTGGAAAGAATGCTTACTCGGAAGATGCAGCGGACCACAAAGCGGCTGGCGAAATGTTGGCCAAGGTTCGCAAAGACATTCGTTTGTTCTCTAGCACCATGATTGACGACGTTGCTGGCGGCAAAGCTTGTGTGGCCTTGGGCTGGGCAGGTGACTTCAATATCGCCATTGCCCGTGTCAATGAAAACAAGAGCGGCCAAGACATCGAAGTAATGTTGCCCAAAACCGGTGGCCTGATTTTCTTTGACAACTTGGCCGTGCCAGCTGATGCCAAGCACCCCAACAATGCCATGGCTTTCATCAATTACTTCCTGAAACCCGAAGTATCCGCAGCATTAACCAACGAACTGGGTTATCCCACTGCCAACAAAGCCAGCTTGGCGAATGTGAACCCCGAAGTGGCCCAAAACAAAGCCGTGTTTCCTGATGAAGCCAATTTGGGCTTGATGGTGCCGCCTGCCGCATTGGGTAACGCTGCGCGTGAATCTATGACAGCTGTGTACACCAGCTTCAAAAAAGGCAAGTAAAGATTTTGGCGGACACTGAAGTTGTACCCAGAGTGTCCGCCGTCTTTAGGCTAATTCAAATATCTTGAAGACCTTATCGTCCACTTTAGGACTGCTGTTCTTGCGGCGTGGCCGCTTGATGGTTATGGGTGTCCCATGGTTTTGGTTGCTGCTGTTTTTTGCGGTCCCCTTTTTCATACTGCTGCGCATCAGTGTGACCGACATGGGGGAGCAACTTAATCCCTTTGCCCCGCTCGTTGATGTTCAAGCGGGGCATTTTTCTTTACGCCTTAAGTTTTCCCATTACGTATCTTTGTTCCTAGACCCTGACTCAGGTTGGGGACAGACGCTTTACATCGAATCCTATTTGCTGTCCTTGCGCTACGCTTTTCTAACAACCTGCTTGTGCTTATTTTTTGGTTATCCCTTTGCTTATTTTTTAGCCCGCAGTCCTAGCAACATTCGCCCTTTGTTGCTATTGCTGGTCATGCTGCCTTTTTGGACCTCATTCCTGTTGCGGGTCTACGCTTGGAAGGGCTTGCTGGCAGATGCAGGATTGATCAACAACCTCATGCTGGCCGTGGGACTGATAAACGAACCCCTTCAACTGCTCTACAACGATGTCTCTATGCTGGTCGGCATGACCTATGTCTACCTGCCCTTCATGGTATTGCCGCTTTATGCCAATTTGGTCAAGCTTGACTTGCGCTTACTTGAAGCCGCTCAAGACCTAGGAGCAACGCCGTGGAAGACTTTTTGGCTCGTCACCGTGCCCATGAGTCGCGCAGGCATTGTGGCTGGATCCATTTTGGTCTTCATTCCCTGTTTGGGCGAATTCGTCATTCCCTCTCTTTTAGGTGGTGCAGAAAACATCATGATCGGGCGGGTGGTGTGGGATGAAATGTTCAGCAGTAATAACTGGCCTCGAGCAAGCGCCTTGTCTATTGTGTTGATTTTGGGTGTGGTCATTCCACTGGCTTGGTTTAACCAACGCTTGGCCCGTAAGGTTGAAGAGGAAAGCAGCTAATGCATGCCAACCGATGGCACCGTTATGTCAGCCGCTTATGGCTGGGTGGGGTGTTTTTATTTTTCTATATGCCGCTGATGTTTTTGGTGGTGTTCTCCTTCAACAGTACCCGCCAAGACAGCCAGTTCACGGGGTTTTCGCTGCGTTGGTACCAGGCCTTGGGCCAAGACACCCGTTTAGTTGAAGGTTTTTTGCTGTCTTTGAATGTGGCTTTACTCAGCGCCACCTTGGCAACGGTATTGGCTACCTTGGCTGCTTATGCCTTGATACGCTTTGGCGCCTTCAAAGGTCGCTCCTTGTTCAATGCCATGCTGAGCTCACCTTTGGTCATGCCTGAAGTCATCATTGGCTTGTCCTTGCTGTTGTTGTTTGTTGGTATGGAACGTTGGGTGGGTTGGCCTGGACGAGGCGCCACCACCATTGTGCTGGGCCATGCCTTGCTGGGCATGGCGTATGCCACTGTGGTGATTCAGTCTCGTCTCAAAGAGATGGACCGCTCCATTGAAGAGGCTGCACTCGACTTAGGTTGCCGTCCCTACCAAGTATTTTTTTTGGTAACACTGCCCAATATTTCGCAAGCTTTGGTTGCTGCTTGGTTACTGACCTTCACCTTGTCGTTTGATGATGTGGTTATTTCCGAATTTTTATCCGGACCGGGCGTGACCACCCTGCCCCAAGTAATTTTCAGCTATGCGCGGCGTGGTGTGAATCCCTCAATTTATGCCGCCGCCACGCTTTTGATGGCCGTGGTGAGTTTGGCAGTGGTGTTCTACGGAGTGCATACGTCTCGAAAGATGCGACGTGAAGCCTACCGGCCATTGGACTGACCCATCAGCCGGCCAAACTCCACACGCCAAGGGCAGCAGTAATGACGATACCAGCCATAAAGCCCAAGACCAACAACAAAATAGCCTGCAAGTTTTGATGCGTTCGGCGTTGCGCTTCAATCAAACGAATCAATTCATCACGCTCTGCCATCGGATCACGCAGCAAATAGGCATGTACCAAGCGAGGAATTTCTGGAATCAGTTTGGCAAATCTGGGGGCTTCAATCTTGAGTTGTTGCCAAAATTTTTGGGGGCCCATTTGCTCTAGCATCCACTTCTCCAAGAAAGGTTTGGCGGTGCTCCATAAATCGAGGTCAGGATCGAGTTGTCGCCCCAAGCCCTCAATATTTAGCAAGGTTTTTTGTAACAACACCAACTGTGGCTGAATTTCCACTTGGAAACGTCTAGAGGTTTGAAACAGGCGAAGCAAGACCATGCCTAAGGAAATTTCTTTCAAGGGCCTGTCGAAATAAGGTTCGCAAACCGCTCTAATAGCCGCCTCGAGCTCATCCACCCGCGTCTGCTCGGGAACCCAACCCGACTCAATGTGCAATTCGGCCACACGCTTGTAATCACGACGGAAAAATGCTGTGAAGTTTTGCGCCAAATAATCTTTATCGATCTCAGTGAGGGTGCCCACAATACCGAAGTCGAGTGACACATAGCGACCAAAAGTGGCGCTGTCAGTACTGACTTGAATGTTGCCAGGGTGCATGTCAGCATGGAAGAAACCATCGCGAAACACTTGGGTAAAAAACAAGGTCACGCCATCTTTGGCCAACTGGGGGATATTCACGCCGGCCTTGCGCAAAGCCTCGGTATGGCTGATGGGTATGCCGTACATGCGCTCCATGACCAATACATTGGTACGGCAATATTCCCACACCATCTCAGGGATCAAGACTAAATTTAAGCCTTCCATATTGCGGCGCAACTGTGCTGCATTGGAGGCTTCACGAACCAAATCAAGTTCGTCGTGCAGGTGCTTGTCAAACTCGGCGACAACTTCGCGGGGCTTGAGTCTCTTGCCATCACTGGAGAGTCGCTCTACCCACATCGCCATGTTGCGCATAAGGTCTAAATCTTTGTCAATGACTTTGATCATGCCTGGGCGCAGCACTTTCACAGCCACCTCGCGCTCAGGTTCACCCTTGTTGTTTCGCAGTCGCGCAAAATGCACCTGTGCAACCGATGCGCTGGCAACAGGTGTATGTTCAAAATGGCTAAACACCTCGTCTAGTTTTTTACCAAAAGCCTTCTCAATCATTGCCACCGCTTGCGCGGAAGGAAAAGGGGGTACTTGGTCTTGCAGTTTGGCGAGTTCATCGGAAATGTCTTCAGGCAACAAATCTCGACGGGTGGAAAGCACTTGGCCAAACTTGACAAATACAGGGCCCAAGCGCTCCAAGGCAAGGCGCAAGCGCTCTCCTCTTGGCGCACGTAAATTTCGCCCAAATGTCAGAACACGAGAAACCACTTTTAACCAAGGCTGCTTAAAGCCTGAAAGCAGCAGTTCATCGAGGCCAAAGCGCAGGACGATCCAGACGATGAACACGCCGCGGTCAATGCGGATCATGAGGGGTGTACCGAAGCAGAAGCGGTAGCAGGTAAATAACCTTTGAGTGCCGTAAAGACTCGCTGAGCCATAGCCACACATTGGTGCGCCATGGCGTCACCCAACACACGCGAGAGATCTTCCTCGATGTCCCAGCGCACGTGATCTACCAGCCAATTGATATCTGCCGCCAACATAACATCCCCTTGCACTTGCATCGTGGGTTTGTCACCCTGCGCCAAGCCTTGAACAATGGCCCATGGCGATTCTTGGCTGATATGCAAGGACAAGTCTGGAGAGTTTTGCAGCGCTGTCCTCTCGAGCAAACCCGCAGGGGTGATACGGCAAGACAGTTGCAGTTGTCGCCAGCTGATTTGGAGTATTCGGTTTTGCTGGCGCTTAAGCCTTGTCGTGGCGGCAGGCTCTTGCATCAAGACATGGTTGACCAAAAGCAGCACACGGTCTTGCGCCTCTTCAACCAAGACAGCAGGTGGCTGCAAATGCATCACGGCAGCGCTGAACTGAGCAGCCAACTCTGCTAACGAGGGTAAAGGTTTCATCAAAAGGGGCGCTTACTGCAATGCCTGCACGCCAGCGACCAGCCAACCGATTTGTCCATTTTTAGGCTTGGTCATATTCCAGACCTCTCGGAAGGGACTGGGGCCTGCGGTCGCATCCTCACGAATCAAACCAGAGAACTCAATACTGGCCATATACCCTTCACCCAAATCTTCAATGCCCAGTAACTGCGCTTCCAGCATGACCACTTCAGTGGTGTTGGGACCAGACACCATTTGTTCCCGCTCTCCCAACTGGGACTGAATTTCACCCAGCATGTCATCGGTCATCATGACGCGCAAGGCCGAGATATCGGCCCTGTCCCAAGCAGCTTGTAGATTGATGAAATTTTGTTTGGCCGATTGAACAAAACCTTGCACATCAAAACCTTCTGGAATGCTCCAGTTTTGACCACTGCCCATCAGTGAAGAACCAATTCGGGCGGTCGCACGATTGGGGGCTGTTTGTAAAGGGTATGGGGTGCTTTGGTTTTCCCAAGGGCGGGCCGAGGCATCGTTGCCCACCTTAGCGGGGTTGTATTGAGGTGCATGATCAGGATTTCCCGCAGAACCAGCACCGCCATACGCATAAGGCGATGCAGTCTGAGTGCTGACTCGGCGGCGCATGAACCAACCCACCAGCAGCATCAAACCCAAGGCCAATAAACCGAACATCAGGAATTGACCAAACTCTGCGCCAAAGCCCATGGAACTCGCTAACCACGCCAAACCTAATCCGGCAGCCAAGCCACCTAGCATGGCACCCCAAGGTCGGCGCGGTTGCTGCACAGCAGGAGGTGTCGCAGCGGGTGCAGTGGCCGAGTTTTGACCGGCCGGGCGAGCTGCTTCACGTTGGGTGACAGCACCTGACTGCTTGCCGAAAGAGCGCCCTGCGCCCAAGCGCTTGGCCTCTGCCTGCAAACTGACTGTCAGCATGAATATGCTCAACACCAAAGACATGATTTTCATAAACTTCTTTCCATCAAACAAAGATGCAAATTGCATCAACAACGTATTCCCACATGCAATGCCACCACCCCAAAAGAGAGGTTATGAATGTCCACATGTGCAAAACCACTTTGTTGCATGAGAACTTTCAAAGCAGTTTGATCAGGATGCATCCGAATGGATTCAGCCAGATAACGGTAGCTGGCATCATCGCCAGCCACCATTTTGCCTAGTCGCGGCAATACTTCAAAGGAATACCAGTCATAGACCTTAGATAAAGGTTGGGCAACTTTGGAAAATTCCAACACCAAGAGCTTGCCACCCGGCTTGAGCACGCGAGCCATTTCTGTCAAAGCGCGGTCTTTGTGGGTCATATTACGCAAACCAAAGGATACACAAACCACATTGAAGCTGGCATCAGAAAAGGGTAAAGCCTCGGCATCACAGACGGCGGTGGGCAACATCAGACCTTCATCTAAGAGGCGATCGCGACCTTGGCGCAGCATCGCCAAGTTGATATCGGTATGCACCACCATGCCTTTGGGGCCTGCTTGCTTTGCAAACGCTTGGGCCATATCCCCTGTACCACCAGCGATATCCAACACAGCGTCGCCTGCCTGCACATGGGCCACCATCACCGCATAGGCCTTCCAAGCGCGGTGCATACCCATGGACATCAAATCATTCATGATGTCGTATTTGCTGGCAACCGAATCGAAAACGCCACGCACCCGACGGGCTTTGTCTTCTTCGTTAACCTTTTTAAATCCGAAGTGTGTTTGCGTCATAGGGGACCTAATGGCTGTGGCAAGCATGACCGGCAGCAGAACCCATGGGGTCATCGCGTCCTACGCCTGCTGCTTTCAAACGCAATTCGTACTGCACCCACAGCTCAGCCTCGCGCTGGCCCAAAGAGTACAAATAGTCCCAAGAAAAAATACCGCTGTTATGGCCATCACTGAATTGGGGTTGAACCGCATAGTGGCCCACAGGCTCCAGTGCCACGATGCCCACCTCGCGCTTGCCAGTTTGCAGCACTTCCTGCCCAGGTCCATGGCCTTGAACTTCAGCCGAAGGGCTGTAAACACGCAGCAGCTCGAAGGGGATGCGAAAACTGAGACCATCCGAGAAAGCAATTTCCATCACTTTGGACTGGCTGTGCAACACGATGTCTGTGGGTTGTGGGGTTGAGGGTGTCAGTCCTGCCATGTCTGTTCCTTAAACCAAAACGCGTTCTATTCCACCACTGTTGGCTTGGCGAACATAGTCTGTCATCCATTGCTCGCCCAAGATTTTTTTGGCCATTTCGACCACAATGTAATCGGCCTCTAGCAAGCCGCTTTGAAGGTCATCTTGAAATCGGTTCAAACCCATCAAACAACTTGGGCAACTGGTCAAGACCTTGATATTGTCTTGCACGCCTACCCAATTTTTTTCTCGCATCGCATCTTCACCCAAACGAATTTCTTGTTCTTTACGAAAACGAATCTGGGTTGACACATCGGGGCGAGAGTAAGCCAAACCGCCACTTTCACCACAACAGCGTTTGCTCTCGAGCACTTGTTCACCCAGCAAGGCTTTCACTGTTTTCATGGGCGCTTGTTGTTTCATGGGGCTGTGACAAGGGTCGTGGTAAAGGTAGCTGCCACCGGCAGGCAAGGAAAGTTGCTTTTCAAGCAAGTATTCGTGGATATCCAAAATACGCGAGCCAGGGAAGATTTTGTCGAACTCGTAGCCCTGCAATTGGTCAAAGCAGGTACCGCAACTCACCACCACGGTTTTGATATCAAGGTAGTTCAAAGTGTTGGCCACGCGGTGAAACAAAACACGGTTGTCCGTGATGATTTTGTCTGCCTTGTCTTGCTGTCCTGAACCACGCTGCGGGTAGCCGCAGCACAAATACCCAGGGGGCAACACAGTTTGAACACCGGCATGCCAGAGCATGGCTTGGGTCGCCAAACCTACTTGGCTGAACAAGCGCTCTGAGCCGCAACCTGGAAAATAAAACACCGCCTCAGCATCTGCGCTGGTGGTCTGAGGATTACGGATGATGGGCACATAGTCGCGGTCTTCAATGTCGAGCAAGGCGCGAGCGGTTTTATTGGGTAAGCCTGCAGGCATTTTCTTATTCACAAAATGCACTACCTGCGCCTTCAAAGGCGGCACACCAAAGCTGGCTGGCGGTTGCTGGGTTTGCTTCATTGCCAGCACATGAAAGGCTTGGTTGGCCCAGCGCTGCGCTTGCATCGCAACACGGGTCAGTTGGTGCCCAAGGTTGATTGCTTGCGGATTGACCGTGGTCACCAACCACGATTGGAAAGACGAAGCAGGGCGAAAGCTTTGCTGCCCCATTTTGCGCAACAAGTTGCGCATGGCCATGGTCACATCGCCAAAATCAATCTTGACGGGGCATGGGCTGGCACATTTGTGACAAACCGTGCAGTGGTCAGCTACATCTTCAAATTCTTGCCAATGTTTGATGGATACGCCACGGCGTGTTTGCTCTTCGTACAGAAACGCTTCTATCAGCAACGAGGTGGCCAATATTTTGTCGCGTGGGCTGTAAAGTAAATTGGCACCTGGCACATGGGTGGCGCAAACCGGCTTGCATTTGCCACAGCGTAAACAGTCTTTGATGGCGTCAGAAATGGCGCCAATGTCTGACTGCTGCATGATCAAAGACTCGTGGCCCATCAAGCCAAAACTGGGGGTGTAGGCTTGACTCAGGTCTGAGCTACGTTGCGCATTGGCGGGCAACGCTTTTCTGAGCAACTTACCTTGGTTGAAGTGGCCTTGTGGGTCTATGCGCGATTTGTAGTCGGCAAAAGGCTGCAACTCTGCATCAGTGAGATAGGCCATTTTGGTGATACCAATACCATGCTCACCAGAAATCACGCCGTCAAGGGACCGCGCCAAGGCCATGATACGGTCCACCGATTCATGCGCGGTTTGCAGCATCTCGTAATCATCGCTGTTGACCGGCAAATTGGTGTGAACATTCCCATCACCGGCGTGCATATGCAAAGCAGCCCAAACACGCCCTTTTAAAACCCTTTGGTGGGTGTCGTCCAATGCTTGTCGCAAGGGTGCAAAAGCAGCGCCATTGAACAAGCTGTGCAAGGGTTGGCGCAAATCGGTTTTCCAACTTGCACGCAAACGATGACTTTGCAAGTCTGGGAAGAACTGGTCTATGCCGATGAGCCATGAAGACCAGCGAGTTTTCACCTCATTGAGCAACTCCAAAGCCTGCGTCACACGCTCTTGCAACAACTCTGGCGAGGGCGCTTCACTGTCTTCTGATACTTCGCCCAAAGGCAAAGCGCCATGGTTGAGCAAGTGAGTGAGTGCATCACACAGCGAAATTTTATTTCGTAAAGATAATTCGATATTGATTCGCTCTATGCCGTCGGTGTACTCGGCCATACGAGGCAATGGGATGACCACGTCTTCGTTGATCTTGAAAGCATTGGTGTGACGGCTGATAGCGGCGGTACGTTTGCGGTCCAGCCAAAACTTTTTACGCGCCTCGGCGCTGACCGCCACAAAGCCCTCGCCCGACCTGGCATTGGCCAAGCGAATGACCTCCGAGGTGGCACGCGCCACCGCATCCGCATCGTCGCCAGCGATATCGCCAAATAACACCATATTGGGCAAGCCGCCTCGCTTGGACTTGGTGGTGTAGCCCACCGCCTTCAAATAGCGACGGTCTAAATGCTCCAAACCAGCTAACACCGTACCACTGGTTTTGCCCAACTCGAACATATAGTCTTTGATGTCCACGATGCTGGGCACGGCTTCTCGTGCGTGGCCAAAGAACTCCAAGCACACGGTGCGTGTATGCGCAGGCATTCGATGCAAAATCCACCGTGCGCTGGTGATCAAACCATCACAACCTTCTTTTTGGATGCCTGGCAAACCACTCAAAAATTTATCAGTGACATCTTTGCCCAAACCGGCTTTGCGAAAACCTGCTCCTGGGATATCGAGTCGCTCGGTACGAACAGGTGTCACACCATCCGCTTCAAAATAGCGCAGCTCAAAACTCGCCATAGCAGCATCATGAATCTTGCCGAGGTTGTGGTTCAAGCGAACCACCTCCAACCATTGGGCGTCTGGTGTGACCATGCGCCAGCTGGCCAAGTTGTCTAGCGCCGTGCCCCACAGCACGGCTTTTTTGCCACCTGCATTCATGGCGATATTGCCGCCAATGCAAGAGGCTTCGGCCGATGTGGGGTCTACTGCAAACACAAAACCAGCTTGCTCTGCAGCATCAGCGACACGCTGGGTCACCACCCCTGCTTCAGTCGCAATCGTGGCAAAGGCATGTTTCAAACCGGGCAATTGCAGCATTTCCACCTTGCCAAGGTGTTGCAGCTTTTCAGTGTTGATGACCACGCTTTTCCAGCTGAGCGGGATGGCGCCACCGGTGTAGCCGGTGCCACCACCGCGTGGCACGATGGTCAAACCCAAATCGATACAGGCTTTGACCAGCTTGGCCATTTCTGCTTCGGTGTCGGGCGCCAACACCACAAACGGGTATTCCACACGCCAATCGGTGGCGTCAGTCACATGAGACACACGGCTCATGGCATCAAAGCGGATATTGTTGTCGAGGGTGCATTTGCGCAAAGCTTTTTTGGCTTTGGTTCGCAACCGCCCCACCTCCTCAAAACCTTGGGCAAAGGCATTGACGCACTGCCTTGCGGCGTCAATCAGTTGCAACACCATGGCATCGCGCTCACGCTCGTGCATGGCATTGCGGCGCTTGTCTATCTCACCTAAACGGTGTTGCAACGCTTGCACCAGTTGTTGCAGACGTTTAGGGTTGTCCAATAAATCATCTTGCAAATAAGGGTTGCGTTGCACCACCCAGATGTCGCCCAAGACCTCAAACAACATACGGGCAGAACGCCCAGTTTTACGCTCTTGGCGCAGAGTTTCTAGGGTCTGCCAAGCACTTGAACCGAGCAGGCGTATGACAATTTCCCGATCGGAAAACGAGGTGTAGTTGTAGGGGATTTCCCTGAACCGCTGGATGTCTTGGTCAGCCTCCAGCAAAGGGGGCAAGGGCGTAGGTGCGTTCATAGGGGAGGTTGATATTAACCTAGGCAGATTTCAGCGACGCCATGCCCTGAAAAATACCCATTGCAAAGAAGCGCAAACCACCACAAGCAAGGAATAGGTCAGCATCTTGCCGTCTTGACCACCCAACAGCAATCCGCCAATCAGAACAGCCATACCCGCCAAACTGTTCAGGACAAACTGCTGCCAAGGCTTCACCAGCGAGGGTTTGTGACGCCACAAAAGGCGGCTGAGAACTCCCATCCATGCCGCCATAAAGACCGCTGGCGCCAAAAAATTGACTAAGTGAACAATAAGAGACAAGCTATCCATCCCGAAATTTTATAATCCCCACTATGTCAGTATGGGCGCTAGGACTCAACCACACCACTGCTCCGCTCGATTTGCGCGGACGGTTTGCTTTTGCTATTGAGCAAGTAGGTCCTGTTTTAGACGGTTTGCGACAAAGTTTTGGCTCGCAAACTGAAGCCACCATTCTCTCCACCTGCAACCGCACCGAAATTTATTGCGCCTCGCAAGAAATCGCCATGCCCCAGACCCTGCAGTGGCTGGCCGAGTCAGGTGGTGTGAGCCCTGACAGCTTGCACGACCACATCTACACCATGGTCGACAACGAAGCAGCCCGCCACGCGTTTCGTGTGGCCAGCGGTTTGGACTCGATGGTGCTGGGCGAGCCACAAATCTTGGGACAAATGAAAGACGCTGTGCGCGTGGCCCGTGAAGTGGGCGCCCTGGGTTCGACCTTGCACCAAATGTTCCAACGCTCGTTTGCGGTGGCCAAACAGGTGCGCAGCTCCACCGAAATTGGCGCCCACAGCATCAGCATGTCCGCCGCCTCGGTGCGACTGGCGGCACAGTTGTTTGAAGACCTGACAAAAATCAACATATTGTTTGTGGGTGCAGGCGAAATGATCGAGTTATGCGCCACGCATTTCGCCGCTAAAACCCCCAAATCCATGGTGGTGGCCAACCGTACCCAAGAGCGTGGTGAGCGTTTGGCTGTCCAACTCAAAGCAGATGTCATGCGCTTGGCCGACTTACCCGACCGCTTGCACGAGTTCGACGCTGTCATCAGTTGCACCGCCAGCACTTTGCCTTTGATTGGCTTGGGTGCTGTCGAACGCGCCCTGAAAAAACGCCGCAACCGCCCCATGTTCATGGTCGATTTGGCTGTACCACGTGACATCGAACCAGAAGTAAAGTCTTTGCGCGATGTCTACCTCTACACCGTGGACGACTTGTCGCAAGTGGTGCAAACCGG
>Ga0164295_10003661_pt1 | contig 12291 bp, 9 predicted proteins | sample GEODES006metaG_FD_111798 | JGI IMG/M metagenome (GOLD analysis project Ga0164295, IMG submission 111798) | Oligotrophic lake water microbial communities from Sparkling Lake, Wisconsin, USA - GEODES006 metaG | ecosystem: Environmental > Aquatic > Freshwater > Lake | place: USA: Sparkling Lake...
CCCGAGACGACCAGCCGCCCCTCGGGCGAAGTTTCGACGCGCGTGAAGAGCACGGGCGCGCCCACGCCCGAGGCGTTGGGCTCCCCTGCCCAGCGTGTCGCGACCTGAGACGCGGCCTCTGTCATGCCCCAGGTCACGGCGACGCGCGCGCCCGCGGCGACGAGCCGAGCCTCGAGGTCCGGCAGCGTGGACGCGCCGCCGACCAGCAGCGCGCGGAGCGAAGTTGGGAACCGGTAGTCGGCGCGCAGCGAGAGGAGCGCCTGCGCCATCGTCGGCGTCACGGACGCGAGCGTGATGCCGTCGCTCTGCAGCGCAGCGTCTGCGCGCGCGGCGTCGAAGGCCCCGTGCAACACGGTCGTGGTCGCATAGAGCCAGCCGCGCAGGACTACGGAGAGCCCGCCGATGTGGTCGAGCGGCAGGCACGCGAGCCAGCGGTCGTCCAAGTGGAGCCCGAGCCGAGCGGCCGACGCGAAGGCCGACATCGCGACCTGCTGGAGCGTGAGCGGGACCGCGCTCGCCTCGCCCGTCGTCCCGCTCGTGCGAATCACCAGCCGTGGCCGCGTGCTCGACCACGCACGCGAGACGCGCGCTGCGCCCGCTGTGTCATTCACCCGAAGCACACGCAGCGCAGAGCGCCCAGCCACGTCATCCGGGCCCACGATCGCGGTCGCTTCGACGATCGCACAGGCCCGCGTGAGCTCTTCGGTGGTTGCACGAGCGGGCATGGGCGCGACGCAGGCGCCGACGCGCAGAAGCGCGAAGAGGGAGACGACCCACTCGTCGTCGAAGTCGCCAGCGAGCGCGACGCGGTCCCGGAGCGTGACGGCTCGGCGCCAACCACCAGCGCGCGCCGCCACGCGCTCGTCGAGCTCCGCCCACGTCCACGCGCCGCGCGGCGTCTGGAGCCCGATGTGGTCGGGCCTGGCCGCTCGCGCGGTCTCGAGGGGGTCGGCGAGCATCATCGCGGCGAGATCCCCAAGCCCGGGCCGCTGGGCACGGCACAGAGACCGTTGACCGACGCGGGCCATGGCGCGACGTCCTCGGCCAGCGGCGCCTCGAGCCCGCTCACGCCGCCGCCGAGCGCGGCCGCGAGGTGCAGCGCACCCGCCCGCCCGATCGCGCTCTCGAGCGCACAGGTCACCACGACCCGCTTGCCCGCAGTGAGCGCCCGCGCAGCCATGTGCCACGCAGGGCGCAGGCCGCCCGCGAACATCGGCTTAATGACCGCGACGTCGAGGGCGTCCAGGGCCAGCGCGTGCTCGAGAGAGGCGAGGGTCGTCACCCCCTCGTCGAGCGCGACGGGCAGCCCAAGCTCGTGCCGCACGCGCGCGCAGTCTTCGATGCTCAGCGAGGGCTGCTCGACGAACTCGGGCGCGAGAGGGCGAAGCCACTCGCAGGCGCGGAGCGCTTGGTCGCCGCGCCAGGCGCCGTTGACATCCACCCGCAGGCCGATATCGGGGCCGATTGCGGCGCGAATGGCGCCCGCGCGCGTCAGGTCGTCCTGCCAGATGGCAGACGCGCCGAGCTTGACCTTGACCGCGCGGTGCCCTCGACGCACCGCTTCGAGCGCGTCGACCGCGGTGTTCACGAGCGCGTGAACAGGGACCGCCTCGACAGGCGCGGCGCTATCGCCGGCGAGCAGGGCCGCGATGTTTCGGCCGGCGCGCTGCCCAGCAAGGTCGAGCGCCGCGACATCGAGCGCGTGAGCGACCTCAAGAGGCAGGCCATTGAGCGGCAACGCGTCGAGCGCCACCTCGCCCGCCACTTCGAGCGCGCGGAGCGCGGGTTCAAGGGCAGCCGGGTCGACGGAGAAGCCGGGCCACCCCGCGGCGTCCCCCCACCCGATGTGGCCGTCCGCATCGACGAGCCCCACGAGCCAGCCGGTGCGGTGCGTCAGGCGCGTCGTCGACGTGACGATGACGCGCGTCGCGCGCAGGCGGTACGGGCGAACGAGGATACGCGCGCGGTTCATAGGCAGAGCCCGACGGCCAGCAGCGTGCCGTAGACGACGCCGAGGCGTGCCGCGCCGCCCAGGTGAGGGTTGAGCGCGGCGCCGTCCTTGCGGTGCAGTGCGACCAATTCGCGCAGGGCGAGGGGCATGGTCAGCAGCGGCAAGAGCCAGCCGAATCCGCCGCGCGTCGTCAGCACATGCCACACGGGGATCGCGTACGCGAGGGCGAGCATCCCGGCGTATTCGCCCCGCGCGAAGCCCGCCCCGAAGCGCACCGCCAACGTGCGCTTGCCCGCCTTGGCGTCCGTGACGCGGTCTCGCAGGTTGTTGACGATCAAGATGCACGTCGCGAGCGCGCCGATGGCGACGCCGAGCAGCACGGCGGTCGGCGTGAGGGTCAACGCTTGGACGTAGTAAGTGCCCGCGACGGCGGCGACCCCGAAGAAGGCCATGACAAAGACATCGCCGAGGCCGTGGTAGGCGAGCGGCATCGGGCCGCCCGTGTAAGCCAGCCCGCACAGGACACTGACCACGCCCAGCGCAAGAATCGGCGTGCCCGCGCGCTCCACCAGGAGCGCACCAAAGAAGACCGCGAGCGCGAAGCTAACCGCTGTGCCTATCCCGACCTGCCGCGGCGTGAGCCAGCCGCGCTGCGTGGCGCGGGCGGGACCGAGCCGCTCGGCGGTATCCGCGCCCCGCTTGAAGTCCTCGTAGTCGTTGAAGAGGTTCGTGCCGATTTGGATGAAGATCGCCCCCGCGAGGGCCGCGAGCGCAGCCCCGACGTGGCTCACACCTTCCGCGTGCGCCAGCGCCGAGCCGACCAGCACGGGCACGGCGCCCGCAGTCAGCGTCTGCGGTCGAATGGCGGCGAGCCAGACGCGCGCGGTCGAGGGGCGCGGCGCGTCCATCAGGGCAGCCGCCGGAACTTCTTGAAGTTGGGCCGACGCTTCTGGACGTAGGCGTTCTTACCCTCCTGCCCCTCCTCGCTCATGTAGTAGAGCAGGGTGGCGTTGCCGGCGAGCTCCTGGATCCCCGCTTGGCCGTCGAGCTCCGCGTTGAAGGCGCTCTTGAGCAAGCGCAGCGCGAGCGGCGAGAGCTCCAGCATCTCACGGCACCACTGAACGGTCTCGGCCTCAAGCTGCTCAAGGGGCACGACGTGGTTCACGAGGCCCATGTCGAGCGCCTGCTGCGCGTCGTATTGACGACACAGGAACCAGATCTCGCGGGCCTTCTTCTGGCCGATGTGGCGAGCGAGGTAGCTCGCGCCGAAGCCGCCGTCGAAGCTGCCCACGCGCGGGCCCGTCTGCCCGAAGCGCGCATTGTCGGCCGCGATGGTCAAGTCGCAGACCACATGCAGCACGTGCCCACCACCGATGGCCCAGCCGGCCACCATGGCGACGACGGGCTTGGGCATTGACCTGATCTGCTTCTGCAGGTCGAGGACGTTCAAGCGAGGAACGCCGTCCTTGCCCACGTAGCCCTTGTCCCCACGAATGCGCTGGTCGCCGCCCGAGCAAAAGGCCTTGCCGCCGGTGCCGGTCAGGATGATGACGCCCACGTCCGGGTCCTCGTGCGCGTCGGAGAAGGCGGACTGCAACTCGAAGAGCGTCTGCGGCCGGAAGGCGTTGTGGACCTCGGGCCGGTTGATGGCGATCTTCGCGATGCCCTCGGCCTTGAAGTACTCGATGTCCTCGAAGTCGCGGACGCGCTCCCAAGCGGGCAGCGCAGGGGTCTCGCTCATGACGTGGCTCCTGGGGTGAAAGGCGTGGTTGAGGTCAGGGTCGATTCGACGGCTGCGGTGGCGGCTGCGAACGCCGCGCGATGCTGCGCCGCGTCCACGACGCGGTCGACGCGCGCGTGAACCACGTTCAACCCCGGGGCCGCGCGGGCCGCGTCGAGCGCGCGGCCGAGCGAGTCCGCCGAATCACAGGTGTGCACGGTCGCGCCGGCCGCCCGCGCGAGCGCTGAGATGTCGGCCTCGGGCGGCGTCAAGAAGTAGCGGTCAAAGTGAGGCGTCTGAGACGCGATGGGCAAGAAGCCGAAGATCGCGCCGCCGCCGTTATCCGTGACCACCAGCGTCAGGTCGACGCCCGCGCCGCGCGCCGCGACGAGCGCGCCGACGTCGTGCTGGAAAGCGACGTCACCGAGCAACGTCACCACGCGCCGCCCGCTCGCGAGAGCGACGCCGAGCGCCGTCGCGATCGTCCCGTCGATGCCGTTCGCGCCACGGTTCGCGTGGACGTGAACATCGACGGTGCGGCGTGGCGCGAAGGCGTCTAGGTCGCGCACAGCCATACTGCTCGCCACGAAGAGCGCGTCCGCGTCCGCCAGTCGCTGCGCGACGCTCGCCATGATTGACCCCGACCAGAACTCCCCTTGCACAGACGCGCGAAGCGACGTGCTGGCCGCATCGTCGGCGTCGATCCATGCGCGACACCAGGCGCCGGAGGTGTCCACGGAGGGCGACACGCGACGGAGCGCCCGCAGCGCCGACAGGGGCGCGCCATCGCTCCAGGCGGAAAGGCGGTCCATCGGGTCGGCACGCAGCCCGTCCAGCGACACGCCCAACTGGAGCGCGGTGCAACCCGCCAAGAACGTTTGCACCGTGCGCGTGGTCGGCGTTCCACCCACGCGCACGACCAGGTCGGGCGCCTGCGCGGCCATGAACCCGGCGGAGCGGAGGAGGACTTCGCCGCTCGACAGCACAGCGGCGGTGCGACGAGAGAAGCGGAGTTGCGAGATCGGCTCCGCCAAGAGCGGCGCGCCCCAGGCCTCAGCCAGCGCTCTGACGGCGGCCTGCGTCTCTTCGTCGGGCCGCGCCGCGCCGCAGACAATCAAGGGTCGCCGCGCGCGTTCGATGGCCGAGGAGACGCCGACGGGCCACTCAGTCGAGGCGGAGGCGACGTCGACCGAGGCACACTGCGCGACCCGCTCCGCGTTCCCCCGCAGCCCGTCGGACCACAGCGGCTCGCGAAAAGGCAGGTTGAGGTGCGCCGGCCCCCCCGGGCGGTCCGTTGCAGCCCGCAGAGCATCCACGGCGGCGCGTCCCCAGACACGTGCCCCGCCCTGAGCGGGTGGCCCCGGGTCGAAGAAGTGAACCGCGTGAGCGCCGAAGAGACGCGTCTGGTCGACCGTTTGCGGCGCGCCGCAGCCTTGGAGCTCTGGCGGCCGGTCGGCGGTGAGCGCGATGAGCGGCGCGCCGGTGCGCCGCGCCTCGATGAACGCCGGCAGATAGTGCGCGCCCGCAGACCCGGACGTACAGATGAGCCCGACGGGCGCCCGCTTGGGGAGCGAGAGCCCGAGCGCGATGAACGCTGCGACGCGCTCATCGACCGCGACCACGACGCGCGCACGCCCCGCGGCCTCGAGGGCGGCTAAGGCGAGCGCGAGCGGCGTGCTCCGAGAACCCGGCGAGAGGACAAAGTCGCGCACGCCGCCGTCCACGAGCGCCCCGACCAGCGTCGCAGCGGCGTCGGCGTTCGCCTGGGCCGTCTCAGCCGACATGGGCCGCCTCGCTCGTCTGCGCTGCGGCGAGCGCAGACTGCATGACGCGGAGCTTCAGGTGAGTCTCCGCGAGCTCGCGGACCGGGTCAGAGCCCGCGACGAGCCCGACCCCCGCGTAGAGGCGCGCGCTCGACGCGTCGAGCGTGCCACAGCGTAAACCGACGACCCAGAGGCCCGTCTCGCCCTCGTCGAAGCCAACCGGGCCCGCGTACAGACCTCGGTCGAAGCCCTCATTCGCCTCGAGCCAAGCCCAAGCCGCTGGGCGGGGCGCGCCGCACACCGCGGGGGTCGGGTGGAGCGCTTCGACGACCGCGCGCGCGGGGATGCCGTCGCGCAGCAAGCCGCGCACGGGCGTTCTGAGATGCCGCAGGTGAGGCAGCGTCTCGACAACCGGGACGGCAGGGAGCTCGATTGACCCGGTGACGCAGAGCGGCTCGAGCGCGGCGCGGATCGCCTCGACGACGTAGGCGTGCTCGCGACGGTCTTTTGGGCTGTCGAGCAAGCGCTCCGGCGGCTCATCGAGAGGCGCGGTGCCGGCGAGCGCGTCCGTCGCCACCCAGCGACCCCTGGGGCCGAGCGCGACGTGCGCGAGCAGCTCGGGCGTGGCGCCCACGAAGCTCCGGCCACCCTGCCCGACACCGAACACGAAGGCGGAGGGCTGCTCACTCAGAAGGGCGGCGAGGACGGCGTGCGGTGGCGGCGCGGTCAGGCCAGACGACGGCCGCCAGTCCTCGGCGCGCGCCAGAACGACCTTGTCGAGCCTGCCGCTCGCGAGCGCCTCGAGAGCCCGGGAGACGCGCTTGAGGAAGGCGGTGTCCGACCCCTGCGAACTCATCGGCGCGTCGGCTGCGCGCCCCGCGGGAGCGTGAGCGGACGTCGCGGCCGGCGGGCTCTGTGGCCACGCTCCAGTGCGGAGTCGAGCGCCGAACCTGAGCCCCGCACCTCGCCAGCCCCAAGCGCCGACCAGCGCCGCGGGCTCGTCCCCCGGCCCAGCGACTGGCCCAGAGACGCCGACCCAGACCCGCCCCAGAGCGGGCGCCGCCAGCCAGAACCACGCCTCGCCTCGGTCATGCGCCATGGCGACGGCGTGGAGCCCCGGGGGCGAATCTGAGCCGATGTTCACGCCGCTGAGAACATCACACTCGGCCCGCTTTTTCAACACGGGCCTCGACAATGCGGGCACATTCGTCCCATGATTGGACCGTGGCTCGCGCAGTTCAGTCCGGCATGAACATCTCGACAGCCTCGTCGACCGAGGCCTCGGACGACGCACGCCGCGCTCCGCAAGACGCCCTGACGCGGTCCGTGCTGAACGTCTCTGCAGCAGCGGGTCAGTTCATCGAGTACTGGGGCTTCAAGGCCCTCTACGGCCGCATCTGGACTTTGCTGGCGCTCCACCGCACGCCGCTCTCTCAGGCCGACATCGCGGACCTCCTCGGCGTAAGCCGAAGCGCTGTGTCGACCGCGATGGCCGAGCTGCTTGAGCTCGGCCTTGCGAAGCCCCGCGATGACCACCGTCACGCGCCCTGGGAGGCGGTCATCGACGTCTGGCCCACCATCGCGGGCGTGCTGAGGTCTCGGGAGTGGATGCTACTCGAGGCCGCGCGGACAGCCATCGAGGCCGCCATCGAAGAGGCGGAGATCGCAGCGACCGCTCAGGAGGGCGCCGCTGCGGTGCCGTGGGACGTCGACCGCCTGAGAATGCTGCTCGCGATGACAGAAATGGGGCAGGGCTTCTTGAAGATGCTCATGGCCCTGCGCATGCCGCGCACGCCGGATGGCTTCCAAGGGTGGATGGGGCGCGCGAGCCAGATTGTCGCGCGCCTGCGGGGCGGACGCTAGCGCCTTGCCCAACGTCCGCGGGGTGACCTACCCTGCGGGGCATGGCTGAGCCCTCGAACGAAGCGACCGAAGACCTGCTGAAGAAGCTCGACGCCGCGCTGCGGCGCGCGGACCTGCTCGAGCGGCGCGTCGCCGCTTGGGAGCGTGAGCTCGCGAGTGTGCGCGCCGAGCTGACCGACTTCGCGGCCCTGACACCCGCGGCGCGGGTCGAGAGTGACCGCTGGCATCAGCTTGAGGCACGCCTCGGTCGGCTTGAGGTCCGAAGCCTGCAAGCACAGGCCCGCCGCGCGCTCGAGACCGCGCCCGCTGCGGCCCCTGAGCGACCGCGGGTGCCGAGGTCGAGCGACGAGGACGACGACGTGTGCGCGCTCGTGTTCGCACGCTGGGAGCCACTCGAGGCCAAGCCGGGCGAGAAGGTCATGATGCGCGTCAAGAGCGACGGTTATGAGGAGGGCGACGTGGTCGAATTCCACATCAGCGAGCTGGGTTCGGACGCCGCGGCGCTCGTCCTCAAACACGAGATCGACCGCGCCGACCCGCGCGAGGTCACTGCGTCGTGGACGCCGCCTCGGCCCGATTTGGGGGGGGGAGCGGGCGTTCACCTACATCGTCCGGGGTCGAGGCCGCGAGGCGCGCTCACCCGTGCTTCGGGTGCTCGCATGAGCGCACTGCCTCGCTCGCTCCCGCTGGCGGCGCTGACCCTCGCGCTGGGTGGCCTGGGGTGCAATGACCCGATTGAGCGCACACCCATCGGCGGGGCGGACGCGATGGGAGGCGCCCCCTCGCCCGGCGGCGCGGACGCGGCGGGCGGTCGCCTCGCTGACCAGGGCCCTGCGGGTGGCGCAGACGTGGGGAGTAACGACGCAGCGCCATCGGGCGGCACGGACGCGGCCGGCGGCGAGAGCTCGGCAGACGCGGGCGGCGGTGTCGTCGACGCGGCGCCGGCCGACGCCGACGCCAGCGACGGGATGGCCGCCACGGACGCGGCCGGGGGCGCTGCCGACGCGACGCCGGACCAGGGCTTCGTGCCCATGCCGGGGGACATGGACGGCGATGGCGTGCTTGACGAGGTCGACGGCTGCCCGACGCTCCCAGACCCCGACCAGCTCGATACGGACGGCGATGCCATCGGCGACGCCTGCGAGTGCGACGGCGTTTACTGCGGCGAGCCCGACGACTGCGAGAGCGAGCCTTACTGCGAAGCCGAGACGGGCAACTGCATCATCAGTCAGGCGCCGGATGGCGAGGTCTGCGACGACGACGACCCCTGCTCGCTGACAAGCATCTGCGAGCAGGGGTCCTGTGTGGCGCGGCAGCTCAAGCCATGCGACGACCCGCGCCCCTGTCACACGGACCCGGTCTGCAACCCCGGCTCGGGTGAGTGCGAGGATTCGCCTCTCGAAGAGGGCACGCTGTGCGAAGACGGCGATGTGTGCACCCACCGCGAGGCCTGCACTGCAGGGGCCTGCGTGGGTGTGGCGCTCGATCCGTGCGAGGGCACGCTCGAGGGCACCGTGCTCGAGCAGGGGGCTTATGGCCCCGGAGTGGTGGCTGGCGCACGCGTGAGCGTCGTGGGCGGCCCTGGCCAGTTCTCGACGCCCGCCGGTGACTTCTCTCTCGACGCGGTCCCGGCGGGCGAGCGCGTCCTCGTGCGGGTGCGCGGACCCTTCGACGACCGCGACTCGACGTGGGGCGACGTGATCCTGCCCCTGTCGATTCGCCCTGGCGAGCGGACCCGCCTGCAGCCGCACTTGCTGCGCGGCTGCCTCGAGAATGTGCGCATGGCGCAGGGCGAGCTCTCGGCCGAGGTCTTCTGCCAGCTCGATCGAGGCCAGGTCACGGCGACCTTCATCGGTGCTCAGCTTCAGTTCACGGACGGTCGCCCGTTCAACGGTGCCGCTGTCCGAGTTGACCTCGTGCCGCTGCTCGTCCCGACGGACGACTTCGGCACACCCGACCTGAGCGACTTCTTCGGCCTGCCGGGAGATATGCGCGGGCTCGACGCGGACGGCGCCGAGGTCCGGCTGGAGGGCCTCGCGGCTGTTCAGGTGCGCGCCCGCGACGCCGCGACGCTCAGCGAGTTGGCGCTCGCCCCCGGCTCGACGGTCGAGCTGCGACTCGAGGGCCTGCCCTTCGACGCCGCGGCGACGACATGGCGGCTCGACCTAGACGACGGCTTCTGGCACGCGACGCCGGACGTCGCGATCGCGCCCGACGACCCCGACCCCGCTCTGAGCGCCGAGGCCGTGACCCGCGTGAGCGCGCCGAGCTTCGGTTGGTGGAACGTTCAGCGCCCCGCCTCGGAGCCGACCTGCGTGCGGGTCGCCGTGTCCGAAGACGGTGAGCCCGCAGCCGGCGCAGTCGTGCAGGCTCGCGGCGAAGCGTCGGGTATCCGTGCGTTTGGTACCGTCACGGACGACGGCACCGCGTGCCTCGATGTCCCCGCAGAGACCTATCTGCAGGTCGAAGCCGGCGCGCTGGGTGCGGTCGGTGCGCTGCGCGCCGTGGCCCAGGTTGAGACCTTCGCTCCCGGTCTGACCTGTTCGGCGCAGCGGAGTCAGTGCCCGGTCGTGACTACGCTGGAGCTCGCACCCGCATGGCCCGCTTGCTGGGTCGGTCGAGCGACCTACCAGGGTGCAGGCGGCGCGTCGCGACCCATCCCCGCCGGGCGGTCACTGGAGGTCCGCACGTCTCGATTCGGTCTTCGTGGAGGCGCACTGGCGCCCGTCGCCTTCGTGGCAGACGACGGGACCTTCTGCCTGCAGGGTCCGGTCGATGCAGACGCCTTCGAGTTCGTCGACCGCGTAGCCCCCCTGCTGACAGGCGACGTCGGCGTCTCGCAGGTGTTCACGGTCGTCCCGCCGGACGGCGAAGGCAGCTGCGACCGCGTCGAGGACCTCGCGCTGTGCGGTCAGCTCGACGACGTGCTGCTCGTCCCCGGCACCCCGCTGGAATGAGCCCGGCGCCTCGTCGCCTCGCGCTGTCGGCCTTGGCCACGGCGTGCGGGGTGGCCGCGGCGCGCACACCCTTGCCGGGGCTCCCCGATGAGCTGCTCACCGCTTTCGGGCGGGGCGCGCTCCCCGACGCGGGCCTGGTGGGCGGCGCGCTCCCCGCGCTTTTCGTGTCCCTGTGCGCGGTCGAGGTCTTCGCGGCATCCATCCCGGGCCTGCGCGCCGAACGCGCTGAAGGGGGCTCCGGTCGCGCTCGGTTGCTCCTCTGGACGCACGCGCTCGCCGCGGTCTTGGCGGCGGGGGACCTCGCCCGGGCCGACCTGCCGTTCGTGATGGTCGCGGCGCGCCTGCTCGCGGTCTTCGGTTTCCTGCGGCTCGCCCAGTTCGCGGCGGAGCGCGGTGCGTTTCATCCAGTCTCGGCCTGGGTGCTGGCCGCGCTCGCCCCGCCGCTCACGCTGGACAGTCTCCATGATGTCGGTGGGTCAACGGTCGCGCTTGCGGCCTCAGCGTGGCTCATCCAGAGCGTTCCCCTCGACGGGCGTCGTCGCGGGACGGCATGGGTGCCGCTGCCGACCTCAAGCCTGCTGCCCGCATTGGGCGTGCTCGCGCTGCCTGCGACGCTTGAAACGCTCGCCCCCTCGGTCGCGCCGATGTTCACGTCGCCGTGGACTCTGGGTGCCCTCGCCGCCCTCGTGGCGTGGCCGTTGTCCCACTGGGGCGCCCGCACACTGATCGGAACGAACGGCGATCTGTTGACGCCCACGCGAACACTGAGCGCAGTGATCGTCGGCGCGCTCGCTGGACTCGAAGCGGCGCGCGCTGCGGACGACGCGATCTCGCCGTTCTTTGTCCTGATGCTCGTCACTGCAATAGCTGACGCTGCCTCGGCGCTGCGCTTCTGGGGCCGTTTTCCAGATGCGGCGCGCGTCACCCGAGTCGAGGCGGTCGCGCGGCTTCCGATCTTGCACGACGCGCTCTTCGCGGCGCGCCTGCCGGGCCACGTTCGCCACCGACGTGAGCGCGCACTCTGGCATGCCGCCGCGCCTCACCTGGGGATGGACGTGTTCGTGCCCGCAGAGCGGGCGGAGGAGGCCCGCGCGCTGCTCGAGCGCGCGGGCTTCACGACGAACGCCGCTGGCCCGTCATAGGTTGCTCTGGGTGCACGCGCAGACCAGCGCGGGGCGTTGCTCGAGACACCCGACCTGAGCGCCCGCGACGCACGCGTCCGCAGGAGAGGCCTCGTATGCAGCGATACACGCGCGTCGAAACGACGTGCAGGTCGCGGCGCACGTCCCGGTCGCAGCGATCGCGCAGTAGCGACCCCGCGCGGGGTCGAGGCCCGTGCCACACAAAGCCGCGTCGGCGTACTCGGGGCAGGTATCCGCCAGTCGCTCGTCGCACGCGCCGGCCTCGGTGCAGCGGCCGCCATCGCCACAGGGTGTCCCCTGAGGCGCGCGCGCCAGCGCGGGCATCGCACCCGCTACGCAGCCCGTGACACTTTGACAGGCAGTCGTTGTGCGCAACACCTCGAGCGGGCGAACGTCGCCGCAGACGTCTGGCGTCGCCTGCGCTTGGCAGACCCCGAGGCCGGCGCAACGGCTGCCGGAGAAGAGGTGAACCTGACGCTCACACAGGGTGAAGTCGTCGACGACACGCATCGCAAAGGTATCAAAGGCAGAGCAATCTACGGACGGGCAAGCGGCCTCGTCTTCGGGCATGATCGGCTGACCCTGCGCATCGCAGCGGACACACAGGGCTGCGCGGCAAGGCGCCCCGGGCTCGGTCGGCGGCGCCGTCGGGGCAGCCGTCGCGGGCGCGCTGCCCGGCTCAGTGCTCAGCGCGGAGCCCGGCACGGCGGGTGTGGGCATCGTCGCGGGCGGCGGCGAAGAGGGCGCGATGGCGTCCTCGTCTTCGGGCGGCGTCACTGCGGCGCACGCCGAGAGCGCGAGCGTGCCCAGCCCAGCCACGGCGCGACGCATGACGAGGCGCGGCGTCATCGCAGGAGCTCGACCTCGCCCGTGTCCAGGTCATACCGCGCAGCGG
>Ga0164295_10003663_pt1 | contig 12282 bp, 6 predicted proteins | sample GEODES006metaG_FD_111798 | JGI IMG/M metagenome (GOLD analysis project Ga0164295, IMG submission 111798) | Oligotrophic lake water microbial communities from Sparkling Lake, Wisconsin, USA - GEODES006 metaG | ecosystem: Environmental > Aquatic > Freshwater > Lake | place: USA: Sparkling Lake...
AGGTGGTCGAGAGGGAGCGGGGCTGGCTCGGGCGAATTGAAGAGGTGCCCGCGGGGGTCGTTCACGGGATGCGGCAGGCCGTGGCCAGGGACGTAGGCGTAGGGCGGGAGCGGGATATCCGGGGCGTAGCGCGGCGGCGGGGTTCGGAGCGGGCATCGCAACACGTCACTCGGAAGCGATGGTGACCAGCCCCATGCTCGCCAACCACTCGGCCACCCGCGCGGGCCACTGATCGATGGGCTGGCCCCGCTGCATGATGCCGAAGCCGTGGCCCCCCTTGGCAAAGACGTGCAGCTCGGCGGGGATTTCGAGCTTCTTGTAGGCCAGGTAGAGCATGGCCGCTTCGGTGGCGTTGGAGCCGTCATCATGAGCGACCACGAAGAACGCTGGCGGCGCATCCGGGGGCACGCTGAAACCCGGCTTGAACTTCGTAGGGTCGTCCTTGTCGATAAATCCCCCGCCGTAGACGAATACCAGGAAGTCGGGGCCGCGGGGATCGTCCAGCTTCGGGTCCTGTCGGTAGGTCCTGACTCCGCGGTCCCAGGCTGCATGGCCCGCGAGATTGGCCCCGGCTGAAAAGCCCAGGATCCCGACACGTGCTGGATCGATTCCCCAATCACGAGCATGGTGCCGACAGAGCCCCATGGCGCGCTGGGCGTCCTCGACCGGCAGCGTGAACATCTCCGGCTCGTCACGGGTGGGCGTCCGGTATTCGAGGAGGACGGCGGTGATCCCTAGGGTGTTGAGCCACGTGCAGACTTGCGTCCCTTCGTGCTCCCACGACAGGAACATGAAGCCGCCGCCGGGAGCCACGATCACGGCCGGGCTGTCAGGCATGCCGGAGGGATAGACCCTGATCGTGGGCTTCGTGACGTCCGTGACCCGGTTCGGCTGATGGCCACCGTACGACTGGAAGAGTTTCTCGGTGGCCTCGGACTTTGGCTGCATCGCCGTCGGGGTGCCATCGGGCCAAAGCTCGACGGTGAAGGGAGCGTGGGTGGACTGTGGCTCGGCAGCGCTCGTCACGAGAACCAGCGAGCAGGCGAATACGGCGGCAAGCAGGAAGCGGGCGAGGTGTTTCATGGTGGCGGTGGTGGGTTGTGATGAAGCAGCGGAAGGAGTCTACAGGCGTGGGCCTTCGACGCTGCCTGCCCCCCCGGGGCATGGCGGCCCTGGGGACGCTTGAGATGCCTTCGCTTGAGATCGCTTCGCAGTCCGGCGTGGCAGTTGCGTCAGCTGCGTCCCCGTGGCCGCCGCTTCGCGGCCTGGCGGATGGCCTCCACCTGACACTCCATCTCCGGCGCCGGCCGGTGGGCTTTTCGGGTTCCGTGCCGTGCCGCACGGATCGCGTCGAGGGCGGCGTCGGCGTCGGCCCCGCGCGCCACGTGAACGAGCCCCACCACCGTTCCCGTCCGCCCGACGCCTCCCCAGCAATGCACATAGACCGGCCGGCCGGCAGCCAGCTCCGCGTCGATGTCGGCCAGGATCGCGTCGTAGCCTTCCGGCGTCGTCACCCCCAAATCCCGGATCGGATGATGGAGCCGCTTGAGGGGGCGGCCGCGCACTTCGCCGAGGGCCTTCCAAGGCTCCGCATAGGCGGCCAGTTCGTCGTCGTCACGGGTGAGATCGAGGATCGTGGTGATGCCGGCATCAGCCAGGAGCGCGAGCTTCAAGTCGCGCTCGGCCGGATCAGGGCTGCCGGGGTATTCCCCGGCGAGGATCCGCCCCGCATCGACCCACCAGGCGTGGAAGTCATCGTCAAACGCCCAGCGATCGCGCTCTCCGATTGCTGACGCATGGAGCGCATCGGCGAGCGACTCGATCCGCTTCCGCATCGCAAGGATCTCGAGCCACAGCTCCGGGATCCCCGCCGCGCCAAACCGGGCACCGGCGAGTTGGCCGGCGATCGCGGCGGTCGTGTCGGCGTCATCCCCCAGATTCGCCGCCCGGAGAACCGCCTCGCGGAAGTCGGCAGCTCCCGCCACGGCCCAGATCGCGGCCTCGAGGGCATCGACGCAGTAGCCGGTGCCACGGATAGCCGGCGGCTCCTTCGCCTTCCAGCTTCCGCGGGCAATCGCCTCCACCTCCGGATGGAGCGCCCCTTGAGACCAGAAGCCGGCGTCGCTCACCGTCTCCCAGGCTTCGCCGCGGATCAGGGCCGCGGTCATCGCGGCGAGGAGCTTACAGGCATCGACGGGGCGCGCAGCGGCGTGAGTCGGTCGGCTCGACTCGGCCGCCATCTCGACGACCGTGTCGCGGTCGTGCGACCAGCGGATGCTCACGGGGGCCAACCGCATGAGCGAGCCGTTGGCGGCTGAGTCTTCGTCGACATCAGGGTCGACGGGCACGCCGGTGCGGAGAAAGCGAGCGAGCTGGGATGCCGTCGTGCCGCCGATGTCGAAGCAGCGGCCGGTGGGGGAGAAGACGCCCTTCTTCCACCAGCGTCCATACCGCCGCATCTGATCGGCGGGGTCGTGGCCGCCGCGATCGACGAGCGATTCGGCGAGGCAGAGGGCCATCGACGTGTCGTCGGTCCATTGCCCCGGCTCAAGGCGAAACGGCCCGCCGCCGACCATGTCGGTGAGCGGCTGAAACGATCCGGGGGAGCGAAACTCCACCGTCGTCCCGACCGCGTCCCCGGCGGCGAGGCCCAAAAGCGCGCCCCGGGCCCGGTCACGGGCCGCGCTATCGAACGAAGCCTGCATGTCGATGTTCCTTTCTTGGGCCATCCCGTTTCCCTCGCCTCTTCGCTCACGATCCAATCCGTCGCACCGTCGCGCCCCCCCATCCTCGCGCATCGAGGTGGGGTAAGAGTCAACGTACGGGTCGAAGCGTTCAGTGCGAGCGGCAGCCGCCTCAGGAGCGGCCGTGAGGCCTCCGTCGTCCACCCGGCAGCAAGGTCGGGCGTGGCCTATTTCAACTGGAGCGTGACGCTTGCCGCTGGGGCCGGTGGAGATTGAACAGAAACTTTCAACGCTTCAGACCGATACGCCCTGTTGCGCACCGGCCCCGAGGCCTGCAGGGTGTAGTCGCCAGGCTCCAAATCGACGAACTCAAACGCCCCACTGGCCTTGGAGGTCGCGGCTTTACGATCCCCGGGACCATCAAGCCATACCGATACGCCGGCTTCACCCAATCCCTCAAGAATCACCCTGCCCTGAATCGAGTTTTTCGCCACCACAGGGGCTGATTCCAGCCACACTGGCTCGGGCGTGTTCTCCAATCCAGCGCGATCAACGGCGCGGATGAACAGAGGGAATCGATCACCGAGCGGGAGTTTGGCCGTGTCTACGCGCACCTCGTAGGTCCCATCTCCGAGATTGATGGCTGGTTGCCAGTCGGCCGGCTTGCCGACACCTTTGAGATCGAGTCCCCACTCGACCCGCGCCACGCCGGAAACACCGGCCAGATGGGGGCCGCCAGCGAATTCCCGGGGGTCATCGGTGACTCGAACCGGCACCACCAGCGGCCTGCCGACGACCACAGTCATGCTTGGAGGCGCCTCCACCACCGGTGCCCTGGCATCCATCACGAACAGGCGGCGATCCGAGAGCGCCTGCTGCGAGCCAGGGACGCGGACGCTGACTTCGGCCACCACGTCCACGTTCTCAAATCCCAATCCCGACGCATCGATCTCCCAGTCCTGAACCTTCGTGTTCACGGCAAACGTGGCAGGCGCCTCGGCCTTCCCACGAGTGAAAATCGCCTGCCTTTCTTCGGTGCTAGTCCAAACCGAATGGGCGGTTTCGGACTGAAAATCAGCGTCAGACACCGCCCGCAACGACAGCATCACCTCGCCGGCAGTCCGCACGCCTTCGCCCACGGCATCTGCCGGCAGATCGATGGCCATCTTGAACGGCAGAGCCTTGGCCGGCGCCAGCTGGATGATCTGTTTTTCAAGCGGGTTTGTGATGTGCACCGATCGCCAATCGGACTGCGGCAGTTGGATCTCGCCATCGGCGGCTGGCGAACAATCAACCGAAAAAACGAACGCCCGAGGATAGCCATCGACTTTCACTTCCAGCCATGCTTTGCCATCTTGCGCGTTGCCGTTCCAGATCGCCACCATCGTGTCGGAGTCATGGCCGCGGCCGAGAAAAGCAGTCCCCTTGCGGATGGCGAGGGGTTGCTTTCTGAAGGCGGGCGCGTCTTTAAGGGGCTCGAGGGAGACCCTCGCGACCTGCGGTGACCTGGTCTCACGTGTGGAACCCGGCGCTTCGAAGGCGACCGGCTTCACCGACACCACGATCGACCTTTCGCGAGCGCGCCACACGGCGTTCACGGCCACACGGTGGCGGGGATGTTCTGCGGAAAGGATCAGCCTCGTCAGACTGATCAGCGGAGGCTGGTCAGGAGTCAACTCCCGGACGACGACGGCAAGATCGGGACTGAGCGGGTCTTCTTTCGGGGTGACGGGCGGAGGGACGGCGTTGGCGGCGGTTGAACCGGATGGGGCCGGCAGCGGCGCCGCGGCGGGACTCGGTGGCGGAAAAACAACGGGAATGATCCGGTCGGCGTTTTCCAAGGCCATCGTGGGGATCGTGGCCAATGGTGAACCGTGCCATCGGTCAGCCACCACGGCTGACGAAAACGTCCGCCAGACATCCTCTCTCGTTTCACCGGGCTTGGCAGCGGGCAGGGAGAACACATCCAAAGAAACCTGACGGGCAAACTTTGCCGTGTTCACCACACCAAACTCCCATGACGTGGACTGATCCGGCAGCGCAGAGAGCATGAGCATTGAAGCCGTAACCCCCGACGCAGCGTTTTCGGATGACAGATCCGTCGAAAAATCCCATCCATCGGCACCGACGCCGACGGTGGGTCGCTTGTCGAGGCTGAATCGAGGTGCGGCCAGCGGGGTTCGCCGCGCCGCCCAGACGATGTCACGCCGTTCGGGCAATTTGAGGTCCAACTCAGCCTGCAGATAGTCCTCATCCGTTTCGGCAATAGCGGTCAGGCGGGTCGATTTCCAAGGCGCTGCCGTCCGGTTGAACCCCACGGCCTCCAGCCTCAAATCCAAAACCCGTCCCCGGATTGGAAGGCCGCGCAACGGGAGGGGACGATCTGGCTCCACGATGGGGCCCCCCTCCAGCCGGACCTGCAATTCCGCCGGATCGTAGCGCAGTCGGAGGTTTGTGTCGTAGGAGACTCCCTCTCCCAATTCAGGCAGTTGCAGCGATACGGAGAGGGGGGCTCCTCGGGCCAAGAGGGCTGCTTCGGGAGCCCGGAGAGCGATCGCAGCTTTCTTCCGCTGATGTGCCAACGGCGGTGCAGCCACGATGATCCGGGGCAAGGCCGGCACGTCGCGGAAATCGATGATCCGAAGGAGAGCTGCGATGCGATCGGATTCAAGGATCGCGAATTCTCCCCCCGGTGCCCTGGAGAGTGACGCGACAACGCCGGAAAGGAGCTTTGCGGATCGGCCTCCGAGTCGGACGATCGCCGCAATCGCGGTCCGATCATCGCTCACGGCGTTGGCCAGTGCGCCAGCTTCCTTTCGGAGCAGCCTGATGTCATCAGCAGTGGCGGCGACTTCCTGGGGAACGCCAGCCGGCGACACCGAGTCGATTCCCGCCGCATCACATCCGGCTGCAAAGGCCTCGACAAGTTGGCCGATCGACCGCAGAGACTGTCTGTCGATCTGGGGGGGCGAGTCGACAGGCAGCCATGCTTGACGGACGACGTCCAACGTGAAATGCCCCGTCGTCTCCGGGGCTTCAGTAGGACCATCGCCCACGCCTGCTCCGTCATCGATTTGCCCCGACTCTTCCGGCAAAATCTGACGCTGCTTTCCGGAAAGAAGCGTCGACTCCATGGCAGCCCGCCACTGCCGAAGATCAACGGAGACAGCAGACAAAGGGGAATCCTGAGATGCGTCTCCACGTTTGACTGCCAGGGACACTGGGCGGACGACGAGCTCGCGAAGCCAGGCTGTCTGGGTCGAACAAAGCTCCGACAGGGAGGCCAGTCGCAGTTGCATCGAGCGCTGGTCTGACCGGGAATCGGGGGACATGTTGGAGATTGTCCGCCCCAGCTCCAACGCCTGTTCTGCAAGAACTCGGCATTCCATCGGATCGACGACAGGCGGACCGGCCCCTCCGGAATATCTGCCGATGAACTCCACCGCCGCCAACACGGTGTCGACTGCGTCATTGCGAATGGCAACGGCTTTTCGCAGTTGCTGCGGAGCCTCATCCCACGCCCGAAACAGCGAGGCTTGCGTGGTGACACTCCGGGCATCGCGCAGGTTATTGATCACGGCCAGACCAGACACGAAGGGTGCGGAGTCGTTGCCTGTCGTCATACGCTGGACGTCCAGGGAGATCTCGCGCATGAACTTTTGTGCCGACAGCCATCGTTGGCTTTGGGCGACGTCCCCGGCCAGAAGATTGGGTGACGCTCTGCTTTCGGATGGCTCTGATGACGCACGACCGGAAGCAAGGTTTGATCGGGGAAGGTTCGTTCGGGCGCGAATGTCGGCCGCGAACCCGACCTTCACCAGGCGATTCCAGATGTGGGGGGAAAAGTCGATGGGTAGGAGACGTGGCGCCGGGGCATTCGGTGGATCCCGCCTCGCCGCGATCCGGTCGATTTCGAGAGCGAACGTGTCGGCGGGGTCCGGATTGCCGCCACTCGCCTTTGAAGCCCCATTCAGAGGCCGATTTTCGTCTCCTTTGGAAGCCGCGCGATTGACCGCGGGGGAGGCGGAAGTGTTCGAAGTCGGCAGCCCGGCCGGAGATTCGAGCGGCTCCGTCAGGGGAGCCGTTCCCTGGTCCACGGGCAAGGAGGCAGGAGCCCCGGACGGAGGGGGCGATTGGTTGGCTCGTGCCGCATCTGCCATCACGGACGGCTTTGCGGGGGAGGCCGGCGTCGGTTCCCCTGACACAAGCCGAATCGGTGCAGTGGTCTGATCGCTGTTCCACGCTGCCGACCGCAGGGCCTCATCGTTGGGGCGGCGGGCCCCGTCCTCTGCCTTGCCTTCGTCCTCGTCATTGGCCCCGCCGACCACAGGGCTGCCCCGTGTTGGGAGCTTGGGGGTATTTGCGGGCTTCCCTTTCAACAGTTTCAACAACGCGATCCGCGGCCTGGGCACGCGAACCAGCGCAATCCCCGCAGGAATATCGGCCAGCGCGACGCGCCCATGGCCCAATTTCCAGACCACGGGCCGCTGCTGAAAACGCCCACCGGTGAGTGCCAAGCTCCACTCCCCAATCTGAACGCTCATGAATCGAGCCAATTCATCCAGCTCCACGATCGCATCCGCATCTCCCCAGGGAGCCGCATCCGCGTGCCCTTCCAATCCCAGTTCGAGTGCGCGCGCAAAAAGCGTGCGTTTGGCAGAAAAACTTGCCCGGGAGATTCCAAAAAGATCCTGAGACCCGATGATCCAGTTTTGATTCGTCGACAAACGCTGAGGCGATGAAAAATCCTCGTCGAGTTGCCTGGCGACAACGTTTGCCAAAACGCCCAAGCGGGGATCCCACTCCAGATCCCCGAGATCGATCGCCATCAGGGTCGTCATGGTGGGACTGGCCCCGATGGACTCGATGACTTCCCGCCACCGAACGATGCCCTGGGGACGCTCCCTCCTGATGCTGAAGTCGGTGGCCAGCAGACAGGCCGAGCCGCCGAGCGGATCGCCAGGCGGGGAAGCCCCCACCCCGGCATCCAACAGCGGAGGGGCGACGATGGACTGGCCACGGACGTAGGCCACCAGCACATCCTTGGGACGCAGCGGAAGTTGCTGCATCCGGGCAGGCAGAATCGTCCGCACGGCATCCGCCGATTCCAACCCGGTGAGGCGAAGCGGCTTTGGTCCCAAACGCGAGTTCAGGCTGGCCGACAGCGAATCTGTCAACCCGGCCAAGTCTTCATCGAAAAAAGGGACCACATCGACCGCAAACTGCGGATAGCTGTCGATACCGAACACGACAAAACCCGTCTGCCAGCGAAACAGCGGCGAGAGAAAGAGCCAGATTGCCAGCGCCAACAATCCGACGGCGGCCATCATCAGCCAAACGCCCGAGAGTCGCACCGCCAGCCTTCCGGATTGGCTGCTGGTGTGGGGCGACGATCTCCACTCGAGTCGACCTTCTGATGACGTCGCTGGAGTTGGCACGGCAAAACGGTCCTGACCGCGTCTGATGGCCGAAGACCTTCCTCCGCATTCTTGAGAGCGGGGGGAATCAGTTCGGCGCCCAGCGTGAACGTGGCAAAGATTTTACCCGCACGTCCCCCCTGTGTACACTGCAAAATCGTCGGTTCCGGCGCTCGTTCGACCGCATTCCCTCCCCATTCATTCCTCTGATTCTGATGCGAAATCTGCCTGTCAACTGGTCGGAGGGAATGTTTCTTCGCCCCCAGCATTTCCAGGCAACCGCACGCCACTGGCACGAGTCGCTTTCCATCGCCACGAAAGCGAGTGACGAGTGCAGCTACGGGATTCTTCGCCTCGACATCGACCAGTCAGCCCTTGCAGACCGGCAGGTCGAGGTGCGGTGCTGCCAGGCCAGAATGCGAGACGGCACGCTCATTTGGCTCGACTTCAACGAAGGGCCCGGCCGCCTCAGCCTGCAGGATCTCGTCCTCCAGGAAGCAGGTCTTGCGTCGGCATTCGATGAAGTCGGCCCGTCGACTGGCACCGTGCGTCTCTATCTGGCGGTGCCGAAACTCGATCTTTCCAAAGCCAATGTCTCCCTGCCAGGATCTTCCACGCTGAGCCGATGGGAATTGAAGAGTCAGACGGTTCAGGACGACACCACAGGGGACAACGACCAAGAGGTGGAGTATCGCAGCGAGAGCGTGAGACTGTTGCTCTCCACGCAGGACCTTTCCGGCTACGAGGTGCTGCCGATCGCCCAGTTGCGGCGTGCAAGCAACCGTGAAGACGCGCCGGAAATAGACCCCGACTACTTTCCCCCGTCGCTCTCGGTCGAGGCATGGCCCCCCTTGGGCCGCGACGTGGTGCGCGGGACTTACGACATGGTCAGCCGGAAAGTGGAGCTGCTCTCCCAACAGGCCGTCAGCCGACAGGTCGGTTTTTCGAGTTCCGAGCCCGGGGACATCGACCGCCTCTTCATGCTTTCCAAGCTGCTCGAGGCGCAAGCCGCACTGCGGGTCGTGGCATTCGCGAAGGGGGTTCACCCGCGGGTGGCATTCACCGAATTGTGCCGCCTGGCCGGCCAACTCGCCGTCTTTGAACCCGAGCGGATGATGCGTGAATTGCCTGTCTACGACCACGACGATCTGGCCACGGTCTTCCGGGAGGTCAAGGCGAGGATCGAGACAATGATGCAGCGCGTGGCCGTTTTGGAATTCGAGCAGCGGTATTTCGTCGGCGTTCGACCAGCCACGCTCGCAGTGTCCCTCGAGCCGCGATGGCTGGAGAGCGGCTGGCAGTGTTATGTCGGCATTTTCCGCGGCGATCTCAGTGAACAGGAGTGCCGCGACCTGCTGACCGGCAACAACAACCTCGATTGGAAACTCGGCTCGTCAGAGGAGGTCGAGCAGCTTTTCAGACTCGGCGTTCCCGGCCTGCAACTGCTCCCCACCGATCGTCCTCCGCGGGCGTTGCCGGCCCGGATGGGCTGGACGTATTACCGTATCGGCACGGAAAATCCAGCCTACAAGGCGGTTCAACTCAGTCAGTCGCTTGCCATCCGCCTCCGCGATTCCTCGATCTCCAACGGAGCGACGCTGATGGGCCAACGCCGCGTGGAGGTGGCCTGCGGGGAACGGCCAGGGGCCTTGGAGTTTGCTGTGTTTGCCGTGCCGAAGTGATGCAACCGCGAAGCCGCGGCGGCGGGATGCAGGAAGGTCGAAGGTGCGCTGATGAAACACGAGTTTGAGGTCGCTGCACTTCCCGTCTTCCTCGAGGTCCTTGCGCTGTGCGATCGGGCGGCGAGCGGCACGGCCGGTCCGGTGGAAACGGAGCACGCCAGGCTAAAAATTGCATTCGATAGCTCTTCGGCCAAGATGCTCGGCTCGAGTGCGGCTGAGTGGGGACTTGCCCACTATGCCCTCGTCGCTCTGGCGGATGAATTGCTCATTGTCGATGTGCCATGGCATGGTCAGGCCTGGTGGGAAAACCATGCCATGGAGGTCGATCTTCAGGGCACTAGGGCCCGCGCCACGGAGTTCTATACCTCTGCGGACAGGGCGGTGAGCCTTCCCCCCTCGGATGTCATGGGGATCTATGTGGCGGCCGTCGTGGCGGGTTTTCGTGGCATGTACCGCGACAACCCCCAGGGGTTGCAGTCGTGGTTGCACGCCCATGGCGACACGCTGTTCTGGCAGGTCCACCGCGCCCCACCTCCGCCCACATCTCCTGACGTGCCTGGTGCGCCCCCCTTGCGGGGAACCTCGCAGGTTCTTCTGCAGAGCCTGCTGACAACGCTCCTCCTCACCACACTGATGATTTCTGTCTGGTGGGCGTTTGGCCTGCGTTGATCGTTTGCCCCCCCTCCGCATCCCATGAACACCCTCGCCAAACTTCCGGGCCTCCTTCTGAAGGGGCTGTCGCTGCTCCTCCAGCGATTCCTCGCTCTTTCATTGGCCGCCCGGATCGCCTGGGGGGTTGCTGCCGTGTTGGTCATGGCCGTCGTCATGACCGCGTTAGCCGTGTTCCTGCGTGGGGAACCCGGCGTGGTGCTGCTGTGGTGGGAGCCTGGCAAGGGGCTTCTGATCCTGTTGCTGCTGATCGCCATTCCGCTGTGTGTGTACAAGGCATTTGAATATTGGCTGCGTCCCTACGTCGCGATGTGGCCGGATATCAACACGACTTGGAGGGATGCCCTGCAAGAGATCTCGCGTCAGCAGATCGACATCCTCGACACTCCGTTGTTTCTGCTGCTGGGCACTGACGGACGGGACCTCGAGCAGGCGGTGCTCCGCGACACCCCGCTCCGACTCACGGTTGTCGCCGCCCCCCCCGGCAGCGCGCCATTGCATATCTATGGTTCGACGGAAGGCCTGATTGTCTGCCTGTCGGACATTGGTCAGACCGCGTTGCTCGGGTCGCGGATCCGTGCCGCCGGGGCTCCGGATGGAGTCGAGGGGGCATCGCAGACCGGAAGCGGAAACAACGGTCTGATTTCTGCAGCCGAGCGGAAGCGTGGTCAGGATCGATTGACGCATTTCTGCAGACTCGTCATGGCAACCCGCCGCACCATCGCACCGATCAACGGGACCGCCGTGCTCCTGCCGATTCCGTTGACGACGACGTCGTCGATCGACTTCGGAGCGGCGGGAGATGTGGTGGGTGAAGACCTCCTCCTGATGCAGCGCGTGTTTGGACTCCGCGCGCCGGTCACGTTTTTCATCGACGCTCTTGGAATGAACGCTCTTGGAACGAACGCTCTTGGAACGAACGCTCTTGGAACGAACGCTCTTGGAACGAACGCTCTTGGAACGAACGCTCTTGGAACGAACGCTCTTGGAACCAAAGCTCTTGGAATCGACGCTGGTGGGCCAGCGGATTCGCTCGATCCGTTGGTGGCCCAACTCACCCCCGATCAGCGGGTCGCCGCCATAGGACAGCCCTTTCCCCCCGGGCTGAAACCGACCGCGGAGGAAATTGGAAGGGCATGCAGTCGCACCGCCGACGCCTTGCACGATGTGGCGTCGCGACTCCTGCTCAATCGCTCATTGCAGGCCGTGAGCGGCAGGGAAATCGCCATCAATCGGCAGATTCTCGCAGCCTTGTTCCGATCGCGGCTGTATGGTGTGTCCCGTGCAGCAGTGGCGATCATCGCGGCCACGAGTCTGGTTGGCAGGAATGCCGAAGATCTGCTCTTGGCCGGCGTCTATCTCGTTTCCAGCCACTTGGTAGTCGGTCGCCAGGCGTTTCTGCGTGGCGCGTTCCAGCGAATGCTCGATCTCCAGGACAACCTCGTCTGGACGCGGGAAACCCAACGCGCTGAAATGATCCGTCGGCGGGTGGCCAATGGCCTCATGGTGGTCGAGGGAATGATTGTCGTGGCACTGATCGCGGTGCTGTGGATGAGGTTTTAGTGCCCTATGAAACACCGCCAGAATCCCCCCCTGCTGCTGCCGGGAATCGACCCGGAACGCGATCGGATCTTCCACGAATATCAGGGACTTGTCAGGTCGATCGCGTGGCTGGTTCATCAGAAAGTCCGCGCTCGGGTCGACCTCGACGACCTCATCGCCTATGGAGCGATCGGCCTGTTGCAATCGATCGATCGATTCGAAGACGGACCTGACCGGAGGTTCGTCACCTTCGCCTGGCATCGAATCCGCGGAGCGGTGCTCGATGGC
>Ga0164295_10003664_pt1 | contig 12282 bp, 10 predicted proteins | sample GEODES006metaG_FD_111798 | JGI IMG/M metagenome (GOLD analysis project Ga0164295, IMG submission 111798) | Oligotrophic lake water microbial communities from Sparkling Lake, Wisconsin, USA - GEODES006 metaG | ecosystem: Environmental > Aquatic > Freshwater > Lake | place: USA: Sparkling Lake...
CATCTTCCACAGCGTGTTCCTGCAGGGTTTCACGGAAACTGGATGCCCGGCGCCAAATAGCATGTGACACCTCGTTGGCATGATTTTTTCATGACAACGAATACCACTCTCCCCGGTTTCTCCTCACGCCAAACACGGTTGTCTCGTCACACGCGTCAACTTGGGCTCAAACACATTGCGCTCATTAAGGCACAGCTTGCCGAGCAGGCACTTCGTGAAGAACTTCAACGCAACGAAAAGGCGTCCCAACGCACCAACGCGGCATAGTTTTCGTTAACGTTTCTTTCTCTACAAGAAGCGAGCGAACATCATGACAACACCAACTCTTCATCTCGGCTCCATAGGCATATTCACCGGGGCATTTGAAACACAGCGTTCCCCCATTGTTCGAGAAGGAATTGCTGAACTCGACGAACGCGGTTGGCCAACATTATGGATAGGTGAATCGGTGAATCGCGAAGTGTTCGCCAACGCCATGTTGTTGTTGAATGCCAGCAAAAACATTCGCATCGCGTCGGGCATCGCCAACGCTCAAGTACGCACTGCTCTTTCCATGCACAGCGGATGGATGGCGGTTTCCGAAGCACATGAAGGTCGTTTTGTACTCGGCATTGGCGTCAGTCACTCTGCCTTCGTGAATCGTGTTTTAGATTCCGCATACAACACACCATTAACTCTCATGAAGAACTATCTCGACAACATTGACAACGCCACGTACATGGGCCCAACACCGAGCACTACCCCACACCGCATGCTCGGAGCGCTTGGCCCGCGCATGGTGAGCCTTGCTGGCGAACGTACGTCGGGAGCCCTCACCTATTTCATGCCGCCCGAACACACAGCACTCGCTCGTAACGACATCAACAGCACAAACCCTGCAGCGAACCTTGCCGTAGAGCAAATGGTTGTGCTGGAAACCGACACAGCAAAAGCTCGTGCCATTGCCATTGCCGGAATGACGCGTTACTTACGCCTTGCGAACTACACCAATAGCTTGAAGCGCGTTGGTTTTACCGATGCCGACATTGACTCTGGAAATGGCGAACCCTCTTCGCGCCTCATCGATGCAGTTGTGGTGTGCGGCGACGAAGCCACTATTCAAAAGCGCGTTGCCGAACATCACGCTGCTGGTGCCAACCATGTATGCATACAGGTTCTCACCGATACGCCACAGGTAGTGCCAATGGCCGAGTGGAATCGTCTTGCCGACGCCTTGTTGTAAATTTACGACGCGCTAGGACTCAGTGCCTTCACTGCATCCCAATGGTTGAGTTCTGGGTCAAAGGCCATAATGGCAATCGAGCTTGTGGTGACTCCGTTAGCAAAGTACTGATCAATTTGCGCACGACACTTTTCAGGAGAGCCATGAACAATGAGCTGGTCGACTACTTCATCGGGAATTGCGGCAAGTGCAGCTTTTCTGTCGCCGGCTTTCCATGCGTCCCACATACCTTGGAATGCAGGGCCACGGCCTAACCACTCGTGGAACTGTGCGTACACCGGAACGTTCATGTACGCCGTAATGGCAAACCGAGCAGCCTTGCGCACTACTTCGGCATTTTCACTTGGGCATACAAAAATACGGCACACAATTTCTTTGGGTACACCATTTGCGGCACCGTTCACCACAGCAGCAACTTTTTTCACGTCTTCAGCCGACAGCCAGTTGATGATGGTGCCATCGGCTTCGCGAGCAGCCAAGCGCAACATTCCTTCGCGCAAAGCAGCAACAAGGATCTTTGGCTTCACTTCCGGCTTCACGCCTAAACGGAAACCATTAATTTCAAAGGTGTCGTACTTCTTGACAATTTTCTCACCCTCAAAAGAGTCGTGCAAAAAACGCACGATGTCGCGCACTTTTTTGTATGGCTCTACGAAAGGTACGCCATTCCATTTTTCAACAATGACGTTGCTCGATGAACCAATGCCAATGGCAAAGCGGCCCGGAGCAGCGTCGGCGAGCGATGCAACACACTGCGCAAATGCGGCCGGCGAACGTGTGAATGCCGGAACAATTGCTGTTCCTAAACGCAATCGTGGTTCCCACGCAGCAGCCATGGCAAGCGGCGTAAACGCATCGGCGCCGTCTGACTCTGCAGACCAAATATCGCTGTAGCCGAGGTCGGCTAGTTCACTGAGTTTTTCACGATGCGAATGAAGATGACCGGGCAGTGGAACAGTCATTCCGTTACGACGAGGTATGGCTTGGCTCATGAGACTTCCTTATCTTTAGGCACTTCATCTTTCCAGAAACGCACGATGCAACTTTGACTGGCGGTTGCCATGAGGGTTCCGTCTTCGGCATACATATGTACAAGACCATGGGCAAAACCACGATCAATGGCATGAATGCGAATATCGAGCAATACCCATTCGGTGGGCACAAGACGCACCACGCGCAAGGTGTTGTCGAGGCTGTTGCCACCACCACGAATTCCTAGGGCTTGGCTGACGCCGAGTGGGATGTAGTCGCCCAACACCGCAAGCGCACTGGCGTCGACGCCTTGAATGACTCCGGGGATGCGTGCCCACATGAGCGTTTGGCCGTCACCCACCGTTTTATCGAGCGTGGCAATTTGGCGACCCTTCACGAGTTTCTTTTCAATACGTTCGTTAATGGATCCTTCTTGGAGACCCCGATGAATAAACAATGGGCACTCGTCGGGAGGCGGAACTTCGGGCATTGTCTCGAACTGTCCGTGCAGGTCGAGCGGGCGATCGCCAAGTGCGGCATTGACGGTGAGAATTTCTCTTTCGCCCACATGGCACACAGCACGCGCTTGAGTCATTTGATGACCCGACACCGACACGGTGACATCAATATCCATGACTTCTCCCGGCCGTGCGTACGAAAGATACTGAGCAGTGGCCCAAATGAGATTGCGCCCCGTGGTGGCCTCCATTGCCGATATTGCCGCCGCAAGCCCACAACCACCAAAGAGAAAATTGACAGAGGTAGAGATATGGGGAACGACCTCTAGGTGCCAGCGGAAGGGATTATGGCTACTTTTCAGCCCAAGAAATTCAACAGTGTCCATGCCCCGACGACGTTAATGCGCTCAGGGTCAAAGAGTTGTAGTTTTCACTGATATGTCAGACACATCTCCAAACAATGCTCGCGAATCTTGGCAGGGCGACGCATGTTCCCTCGTTGAAGAATTTCGTGCCAAACGACGCAGCCCTGCTGAAGAACTCGCTGCCACTCTGCGCGATATCAATAAGAGCGACCTCAATGCATTTAGTTTTATTGACGCAAATAACGCACTCGCCGCTGCACAAAGCGCCGACACTTCACTTCCCTTTGGCGGTGTGCCACTTGCAGTGAAAGAGTTAGATGCGGTCAAGGGTTGGCCCGACACTTCTGCTTGTGCGGTTTTTGCCGACCGCATTGCCGAGCACACCTCCATCATGGTGCAGCGGTTACAACACGAAGGTGGCATGGTTCCCTTTGGGCTCACCACTGCAAGTGAATTTGGTGGCGTCAACGTAACGCGTACTGTTTTGAATGGTGCTACGCACAACCCGTGGCGTGCAGGTCTCACACCTGGTGGCTCATCGGGTGGTGCTGCTGCTGCCGTTGCTGGTGGTCTCTGTACAAGCGCAAGCGCAGGCGATGGTGGCGGTTCAATACGCATACCTGCAGGCTTCACAGGGCTCGTTGGGTTAAAAGCAACGTATGGTCGCATTCCACGTGCACCGCAGCACTACATGGGGAACCTCACCACAACAACAGGGTGTGTTTCACGCAGTATTCGCGACACCGCTCGATGGTTCGACATTGCCAATGGCCACGACGCACGTGACCCTTTCAGCCTGCCGCGCGATGCAGGTTGGGAAGATGCGCTTGGCACACTTTCACTACGCGGGCTGCGCGTTGCAGTGGTTCCCAATTGGGGTGGCGCAGTTGTCTCTTCGCAAATGTGGACCGTATTGAATGAGGCCGCCGAGTGGCTCATTAGTTCGCAGGGTTTACAACGCATTGACACCGTTAATACCGATCTGCCCAGCATGGGTGCCGCATGGTCAATTTCGGGCATGATTTCTATTGCTGCTGAGCTTGCCGAATTTTGGCCCGAGTGCGCCGAAGTACTGACACCCGAAATTCGTATGGGCTTAGAGTTCACGAGCGGTCTCTACAGTTCCGCTGCACGCGACAAAATTGAGCAACGTCGAATGAAGTTAAATGAGCGCATGGCAGCCATCTTCTCTGAAGTCGACATTGTGCTTACTGCCAGCAACCCCGATATTGCTTTCGCTGCAGAAGGGCCACTCCCCGATACTTTCGGTGGCGAAAAAGGCGGTGCAGCAAACAATGGCAAACTCACTTTCCCTGCAAACCTGCACGGCAACCCTGCGTTGTCGGTTCCCGCCGGGCAGGTAGACGGTCTACCCGTTGGCCTACAAATTGTGGGTAAACATTTTCAAGAACAGATTCTTTTGGAGCTTGGTTTAGCCATGGAGCGTTCTCGACCATGGCCACTAGTGGCTCCATCTGCAACGATATAAATAGCTTTACTTTTGGGGGAAAGAAATGACTACTAATACTGGCCCACTTGCGGGAATCAAAGTTGTCGACATGTCGGTAATGATTTCCGGACCACTCACCGCAATGATGCTCGCCGACTACGGCGCCGACGTTATAAAAGTTGAGTCACCAGGTCTTGGTGACCTCATGCGATTTCTCGGCACCAGCAAAGGTGGCATGACAGGTTTGTTCTCACTCAACAACCGTGGCAAGCGCGCCATTACGTTGAACGTGAAACAGGCTGAAGGTCTTGATGTTCTCAAAAAGCTCATTGCAGATGCCGACGTATTCATTCAGAACTTCCGCCCCGGCGCAATGGACCGATTAGGTCTTGGCTACGACGACGTGAAGAAGTTCAACCCCAATCTCATCTACGTTTCCGTAAGCGGATACGGCCCAACCGGCCCGAATAGCCATCGCCGCGTGTACGACAACGTTATTCAGGCAGCAAGCGGCATGGCAGCAGTTCAAACAGACCCTGCTACAGGCGCTCCAGGCATGTTGCGCAACTTGGTGTGTGACAAAGTCACTTCCTACACCGCGATGCAAAGCATCACCTCTGCACTATTTGCACGTGAGCGCGGAATTGCCAAGGGTCAGCACCTCACTGTTGCCATGCTCGACTCGGCTGTTGCATTCCTCTGGCCAGATGGCGGCATGGATGCAGCACTGCTCGACGATGACGCCACCCGTATGCCCACACTCGGCGCAAATTATTCGGTCACTAAATTGTCTGACGGATATTGCGCAGGATCTGCAGTGAGCGACGCCGAATTCCGCGGCTGGTGTGCAGCGCTTGGCCATGCGGCAATTGCCGACGACCCACGTTTTACCTCAGCAAAAAATCGTGGCCAAAATATGGAAGCACTCGTCTCGACAATGACGAAATATGCACTTGAGGCAAACCTCGACGATTTCTTACGCCTCGCCGAAGAGAACGATGTTCCTGCATCGCGCGTGAACACCATTGCCGACCTGCCATCTGACCCTCAAATTATTCACAACGAAGTGTTTGTGGAGCGTGTGCATCACACTGCAGGAAATATGCGTGAAGTGCGCCCCGCGGTTATTTTTTCCGACACTAAATTACGCGTGAGCCGCCCTGCTCCAATGGTGGGCGAACACAGCGATGAAATTGTGAGCGAACTTGGTTTCAATGCAGCGCACTTGCGCTCCATTGGCGCTATTTTGTAATTGACCGACCAACAATTTCTTTCATAATTTCGGTGGTGCCACCGTAAATGGTTTGAATTCGGCTGTCGGCCCATGCACGCGCAATGGGGTATTCCATCATGTAGCCGTAACCGCCATGCAACTGCAGGCAACGGTCAACCACTTTGTTTTGTAGTTCAGTGGTCCAGAACTTCGCGGCTGCTGCTTGTTCTGCAGACAATTCACCAGCACAGTGCAGCTCAACGCAACGGTCAACATATACCTGAGCAATTTGCACTTCTGTTGCAAGTTCTGCAAGTAGGAACTTGCTGTTTTGAAACTGTGAAATAGATTGCCCAAAGGCTTTACGTTCTTTTGTGTAGTCAAGGGTCCAATGCAATGCCGCATCGGCAACAGCAACCGCACCCACAGCAATGCCAAGTCGCTCTTGGGCAAGGTTGGTCATGAGATACACAAACCCATTGCCCTCTTCGCCTAATACGTTTTCGGCAGGAACTTCAACATCGGAGAAGAAAAGCTCTGCAGTATCTTGGGCATGCATTCCTAACTTGTTGAGGTTGCGGCCACGTTCAAAGCCTTTCATTCCACGCTCAACAAGCAACAACGAAATGCCACGGTGTCCTTTTTCTGGGTCGGTACGACATACAACAATGACCACATCGCTGTTAATGCCATTTGAAATAAAAGTTTTGGCGCCATTCACAATGAACGCGCCACCCTTTTTCAAACCAGTTGTGCGAATACCTGCCACATCGCTTCCCGTGTTGGGTTCAGTGATTCCTAGTGCACCAATGACTTCACCAGTCACCATGCCAGGCAAAAAGCGCGAACGTTGTTCGTCGTTGGCGAGACCAAGAAAGTATGGAAGCACGATGTCGTTGTGGAGGGTGATTCCGTTAGCACTACCAATGACTCCGGTCGTACCAATTTCTTCAGCCATGATTGCCGCAAAGTGATAGTCGTCTGTGTCGCCGCCGCCGTATGCAGCAGGAACATTGAGACCAAGAAAACCTTGCTTGCCCGCATTGAGCCATAGCTCGCGAGGCGTAATGCCCGCAGCTTCCCACTCTTCGTGATGAGGCACTACTTCTTTATCGAGCCACGAACGAAAGGTGGAACGAAATTGCTGGTGGACATCATCAAAAATTGTGCGTGGGAATGCTTCCATTCCGTGAACGCTAGATGCTGGTGATGCCAGAAGAAAAACTGTAAGCGAAGTTGCTAACTGGCCAGCACAGCGCGCGCAACAAGATCGACACCAAAAGCAGTGAGAATTGCCAGGTACAAGAGCCCCGTTGCTGCCATTACTGCCGAATAACTGCGTTCTTTCAGTGCCGCTTTTGTGACCACCACAAGTACTGCTGTAGTCACTACACAGGCGATCCAGAACCAGCCAAGGGTGCCATTCCAGCCATCATCAATGGACCCATTGATAACGCTCACCATTCCGGTTGGCAAAAGCATTGCGACCACTTCTAGAGGCAGAGCCCAATACATCACGTCCACAAGATCGTTGAGTAACTTGCGCGGCATTCCTGGCTGCACCAAGTACCAGTGACCCAAGAGCATGGCATCGGTAATGGCACCCAAGAACATTGCTCCAATAACAACGCGAAATGTTGCCAACAAAGAATCACCAAGGCCGCCAGCCACATCGAGTGCACCAGCAACGACACCGATGCCACCAATGAGTGGTGCAATGAGTAGGCGATGCGGCGGAGTCTTTCTTAATGTAAGCAAAGCAAGCGCTGCAACAATGAGCGATGCACCTTCGCGCACGGGTACGACTCCTAAGACGAGCCCACAGGCAAATGCGCCCATTGCGAGTGCGGCATACACGCCATGCAAGAGCCAGGTATAACCACGGCCAATTTCACTGTTGCGGGTAGTAAGCCAACAAAAAAGCAGACCTCCACTTGCCCATTGCAGGAGTACTGTGGCCGCATCGAGTCGCATCACGACATGCAACCTAGGCGACGCAGCCCCATGAACAGTGAATTTGTGACCAAAAACTCCTAGCGCGCGGTCACCGTGTCGGTATCGCGACCCGAGCGCAACAAGGTTCCGGGCCGTGCTGTGAGAATTTCTCCGTTACGTACCGTTTCAACACCATTGATAAGAACGTGGTTGATTCCTTCAGCTTCCCCATATACGCGTCCGGCGCCAGCAGGCATATCGAACTTTGTGTACACCGGACCAGGGCCAACGGTGAGCGGGTCGAGCACCACAACGTCGGCACAGTAACCCACTTCAATACGACCACGGTTACGCAAGCCGTACAAACGAGCCGGCTGTTCGGTGAGGTGGTACACCGCTTCTTCGAGGTCCATCAGTTTTTCATCGCGTACAGCGCGAGCAATGAGTGTTGTTGAGAAAGCAAAGCTGTCAATCATGTCGAGGTGAGCACCTGCATCGCTTGCGCCCACAATGGCACGCTCGTCACGCCACACTTCAACACGGCGCTTCCATGTTGCCGTATCTTGACCTTTGTCTTGGTTGGCAATAACCGTACGCAAATTGTCGTCTATGACGATGTCGACCAAGAGATCCCATGGCTCTACTTTGAGTTCTTTTGCAATGTCACCAATGAGGCGACCCGCATATTTCTGCCACTTGTCGGTGAATGTTTCGAGCAAAATATATGCGCCCCAGTTACCAATGGAGCGGGTTGGGCCTTGCGTGCTCTGCGCCAAACGATTCATTTCTTCACGACCCTTAGGGTCACGCATCATGGTGAGTTTGACATCGTCGGGAAGAGCCATCAGCTCGTCCCAACCATTCAAGATGTCCAAGATGAAGCCGCTCTTGAAGTTCAAACGAATGCGGAAGGTGTCGGGCAACGTGAGTGCAATGACTTTGCCACCACGTTCTGCGGCGATGTCGAAACCTTTCAACTGATGTTGAACAAGTTCCCAGTTCTGGGCGTACACCTGCAACAAGTTCCAGTTCAACGGCCTGTTGGCGGCTGCACTCATATCGCCCATGAGCTCGAAGGTCTCTTGTCCAAATTCGCCTACTGCAGGAATGAATTCAAGTGTGGTTCCGGGGAACTCTTCAACTACTGCACACAATGCAATGAGTTCTTTTCGTGAACCATGACGTGACGGAACAGGAACACCGGTGTGGTCGTTATGACTTGATGACCATGTGGAAGAGAATCCCATGCCACCTGCACGCAAGCCATCGCGCAACAAGTTGCACATTTCTTCAATTTCATCATCGGTCGCTTCTCGTTGGGTAGCGGCATCATGCATTACTACGCGGCGCAATGCGCTATGGCCAACAAGGAAACCAGCATTCGGCATCAGGGTGCCATCGAGTGCGTCGAGATATTCAGCGGTGGTGGTCCAGTTCCATGGCAGACCTTGCTGCAATGACTCCAACGGCATACCTTCAACACGAGCCAACATGCGCATGAGGTAATCGCCATCTTGTGGAGTGAGCGGCGCAATAGTGAAACCACAGTTACCACCAATGACAGTGGTGACTCCGTGCAATGGCGAAGGGCTCAGTGAGGTGTCCCAAAAAGCTTGAGCGTCGTAGTGCGTGTGGAGGTCGATGAAACCAGGTGTAACTACTTTGCCAGTGGCATCGATGGTCTGATGCGCGGCTTCGGTAATGGAACCGATCTGGGTAATGCACCCATCAACAATTCCCACGTCGGCACGTCGGCGCACTGCACCTGTTCCGTCAATAACATCGCCACCGGTAATTAGAACGTCGAGCATGATTCCCCCATCTCTCAGGTTCTTAATCTATGCGAGAACTACCAAATCATGCGAGACGTGGTTCATGGCCAGCGGTCCTTGGTCGGTCGCCACCACAATGTCTTCCAAACGCATGCCGAATCGACCTGGAATATAGATGCCAGGCTCAATGCTAAATGCATGCCCAGCAAGCAAATCTTCGGTGTTTCCCGCCACGATGTACGGGTCTTCATGGGCTTCCATGCCAATGCCATGGCCAGTGCGATGCACGAAATACTCACCAAAACCAGCCTCGGTAATGACCCGACGGGCAGCTTCATCGACCGATTCGCATGTTGCACCCACTAGAGCCGAAGCGACAGACGCCGCTTGCGCTTCTTGCAACACTGCATATGCCTCAACAATTTCTTGTGACGGTGTACCTAAATGCACACAGCGCGTAATGTCGCTGCAGTAGTCGGCCATTGTTCCACCGAAATCGCACAACACAATTTCACCGTGGCGAATAATGCGTGCACCTGGGTGATGATGTGGGCTCGCAGCATTCTCGCCAGCAGCAACAATAGCGAAGTTCACCACATCGTGACCCTCTTCTAAAAGTCGCGCTGAAATATCAGCCGACACTTGCGCTTCTGTGCGACCTACCAATGGAATAAGACCAGATTGCAATTGCGTAGCTACACGGTCTGCGGCCGCCCCAGCACGCTGCAATGCTTCAATTTCGCTTTGAGTTTTTACTTTGCGTAATGGCCCTACAACATCAACTGCACGTGTGTAATGAGCAGAAGGAGCAAACGCAAGGAGTTCCACTAAGAAGCGGGCCCACATTTGATCACCCACCGATACTGTGCGGGCACCTTTCGTGAGTTTTGCGACCAGCGCAACAGGGTTGTCGGTTTCGTTCCACGCAGCTAGCGCAAAAACGGTGGGGTGCAATGCAACACGAGGAGCTTCTAAGCGAGGGATGATTAACGTTGCAAGACCGTCTTGTGGCACCACCAACATGGTGAGGCGTTCAAGTGGCATGGCGTGATAACCCGTGAGATACGGAAGATCGTGCCCAACAGACAACAGCAGCGCATCAATGTTTTGTGCCTTCATTTCTTTTTGCACCCGCGCAATGCGCTCTTCATAAATGTGCGTTGGTAGTGCGTGTGATTCGCGCGAGTTCATCGAACCAGTGTCCCTGCTTGATACTCCTCAAAAGCCTGAACAATTTCTGCCTGCGTATTCATTACAAACGGGCCATACCGAGCAACAGGTTCACCCAGTGGTTCTCCACCGAGCAACAGCACACTTGCGCCACTTACGCTGTGCACGCGTACTTCACCAGCACTGCGTTCAAGCACCACCATTTGGCCATCAACAGCTTTCTTGCCGTTGACTTCCACTTCCCCACCAAAGCAATGCACCAATGCCGTGTGGCCTTCTTCTGGACCCCAGACCACTTGGTCGCCCGCGGCAAACTCAATGTGCGCATAAGTAACAGGGCTTGTGGTGTTTACCTTGCCCTGCACGCCCGCAACTTCGCCTGCAACAACTTTCATGACCCCGCCATTGACAAGAGTGTGCGCCACAATTTCTTCGGCATCAAAACCTTGATAACGAGGTGCGATCATTTTCTTTGCTGCAGGAAGATTCACCCACAGTTGAAAGCCATGCATTTTTCCGCCCAGTTTCAGCATCGATGCTGGCGGCAATTCGCTATGCACCACTCCCGACCCTGCGGTCATCCATTGCACGCCACCTGGCGTAATGGTTCCTACTCCGCCTGAAGAGTCGCGATGCTCCATGGCACCATGCAAGAGGTATGTGACGGTTTCAAAACCACGGTGAGGGTGCTCGGGCGCGCCTACTGCTTCGCCTGGGCCGTATTCCACCGGACCCATTTCATCGAGCAATAAAAATGGGTCAATGTGGTCGAGCGAAACGGTAGGAAATGGTCGGCGCACAACAAAGCCACCGCCTTCAACAGTGCGGTGAGCTTGAACTACTTCGACAACTGCTCTCATGTTGCTCACTTATTTGCTCCTAGGGGTTTGCGTGTCAACGAGACCGCAGTGTCAATACTTTTTTGTTCGGCCTCTTCGGCAGATTGGCGAGCGTGATAGCTAGAACGAGTAAGGGGGCTCGATTCCACGTGGCTAATTCCTAAAGCTTCGCCAAATTTTTTCAGATGTTCAAACTCGTCGGGCTCGACCCACCGCGCAACGGGCAAGTGATGTGTAGTGGGTCGTAAATATTGACCAATTGTGACAATGTCGACACCTACACCTGCAAGGTCAACCAGAGTTCCTTCGGCTTCTTCAAGGGTTTCACCCATTCCCATAATGAGACCCGACTTCGCCGTGAGGTCGGCAGCCTTTGCGCGGGCAAGTACCGACAAACTGCGTGCATAGCCAGCACTTGGGCGAACTGCACGTTGCAACCTTGCAACGGTTTCAATGTTGTGGTTTAAAACATCTGGTTTTACAGCCAGCAAAATATCGAGTGCATCGGTTCCCTTGACATCAGAAATGAGAGTTTCTATTCGCGTGAGCGGCGACACTTTGCGAATAGCGGTAACACATTGCGCTACGTGCAACATGCCGCCATCAGCCAAATCGTCTCGTGCAACCATGGTGAGCACTGCGTGCAAGAGCCCCATGCGCTGAATAGCTTCGGCTACGCGGTCTGGTTCATCGGTCGCTGGTATTTCTGGTTTTTGGGTATCGACCAAGCAAAAACCACATGCACGAGTGCACCGTTCGCCGAGCACCATGAATGTTGCAGTGCGGTCAGACCAGCATTCCGACAAGTTGGGGCAACCTGCTTCTTCACAAACCGTCACCAAGCCAAGGTCGCGCACAATTTTTTTTGTTTCCATCACTTCTTCAG
>Ga0164295_10003667_pt1 | contig 12276 bp, 12 predicted proteins | sample GEODES006metaG_FD_111798 | JGI IMG/M metagenome (GOLD analysis project Ga0164295, IMG submission 111798) | Oligotrophic lake water microbial communities from Sparkling Lake, Wisconsin, USA - GEODES006 metaG | ecosystem: Environmental > Aquatic > Freshwater > Lake | place: USA: Sparkling Lake...
TTACCCGAAGCGTTCGCCACGGTTCGTGAGGCGGCAAAGCGCACCCTAGGTCAGCGCCACTATGACGTGCAGTTGATGGGTGGAGCAGCCATGCATTTAGGAAATATCGCCGAAATGCGCACTGGTGAAGGAAAGACTTTGGTTGCAACTCTGCCTTCGTATTTAAATGCAATTGCTGGCAAAGGTGTGCACGTTGTAACTGTTAACGATTATCTTGCCGAGCGCGATAGTGAGTGGATGGGCCGTATTCATCGTTTCTTAGGACTCACTGTAGGGGTCATTCTAAATAACATGACTCCAGCCGAACGTCGCGATGCATACAACTGCGACATTACTTATGGCACAAATAATGAATTTGGTTTTGATTACCTGCGAGACAACATGGCTTGGTCTCTTGATGATTGTGTACAACGAGACTATTTCTTTGCTGTAGTTGATGAAGTCGACTCAATTTTAATTGATGAGGCTCGTACTCCGCTGATTATTTCTGGTCCCGCTGATAAAGCAACCAAGTGGTATGTCGAGTTCGCAAATCTTGTTTTAAAACTAGAGCGCGATGTCCACTACGAAATCGATGAGAAGAAGAAAACCGTAGGCATACTTGAAGAGGGCGTAACTCGAGTAGAACAAATGCTGCAGATTGAAAATCTTTATGAAGCAGTTAATACGCCGATGATCGGTTACTTAAATAATGCCGTACGAGCGAAAGAGCTTTTCAAGCGCGATAAAGATTATGTAGTAATGAATGGCGAGCTGTTGATTGTTGATGAGCACACTGGCCGTATGTTGGCTGGTCGTCGCTATAGTGAAGGCCTGCACCAAGCCCTTGAAGCGAAGGAACGCATTGAGATCAAGGATGAGAACCAGACCTTGGCAACAATCACTTTGCAGAATTACTTCCGCTTGTATCAAACAATTTCTGGCATGACGGGTACCGCTATGACCGAGGCAGCTGAGTTTCAACAGATTTACAAGTTAGGCGTTGTGCCAATCCCAACTAACCGAGGCATGGTTCGAATTGATCAAGCAGATTTGGTTTATAAGTCTGAACTTGGCAAATTTAACGCTGTAGCTAGAGATATTGTGGAACGTCATCGCAAAGGTCAACCAGTTTTGGTTGGAACTGTCAGCGTTGAAAAATCAGAGGAACTTTCAGCGATCCTGCGAAAGTCAGGCGTCGCTCACGAAGTTCTAAATGCTAAGCACCACGAACGTGAAGCGGCAATTATTGCTCGCGCCGGAATCAAAGGTGCAGTAACGGTAGCTACCAACATGGCAGGTCGCGGTACTGACATCATGCTTGGTGGTAACCCAGAATTCATGGCAGATTTCGAATTGCAACGTCGCGGAATCTCACCGGTAGATAATGCAGTCGAATACGAAGCAGCTTGGCCTGCTGAGATTGCTCGCCAAAAAGCAGCAGTAGCGAAAGAGCATGACGAAGTTATCGCTCTCGGTGGCCTTTATGTTCTTGGTACCGAGCGCCACGAATCTCGACGCATTGATAACCAGTTGCGTGGTCGTTCAGGTCGCCAAGGCGATCCAGGCGAATCACGCTTCTATCTTTCACTGCAAGATGACTTAATGCGTCGCTTCAATTCCGGAATAGTAGAGCGTGTTTTATCGGCTGCTGGAATTCCAGAGGATGAACCAATCGAATCAAAGATGGTTAGTAATGCGATTCGTTCAGCTCAGACCCAAGTTGAGGCGCAGAACTTTGAAATTCGAAAGAATGTTTTAAAGTATGACGATGTAATGAACCGTCAACGCGAAGTTATTTATGGTGAGCGTCGATTAGTTCTTGAGGGAAAAGATTTAAAGGAACAAGTAATTGAATTCATGCAAGATACGTTGGCAGCTTATGTCGATGCAGCAACTGCTTATGGCTATGCCGAAGATTGGGATCTAGAGACGCTCTGGACCCACCTCAAAGTCATCTATCCAATCTCATTCGTGCCAGCTGATCTTGATGCCGAACTTGGTGGCCGGGCAGGACTAGATGCCGAGCTACTAAAGCATCGTGTCCTGGAAGATTTAGCTAAGGCATATTCAGATCGTGAAAGTGCGTTGAGCCCTGAAGTCACTCGCGAATTAGAACGTAAGGTTTTGCTCTCAGTTCTAGATCGCAAATGGCGCGAACATCTATACGAGATGGACTACCTCCAAGAAGGCATTGGCCTTCGCGCCATGGCCCAGCGTGATCCGCTAGTTGAATATCAACGCGAAGGTTACGAGCTCTTTGCCGCCATGATGGATGCAATCAAAGAAGAAATTGCGGGCTTCCTATTTAATGTAGAGGTAACTGTTGAATCATCCGAAGTCCAGGCTAAAGGCATTGAGGCTAAGCCTGTTTCACCAATCGGATTGCAATACAGTGCTTCTGATGAAAATGGTAATGTTTCGAAGAACGATGTTTCGCGAAATGCACCATGCCCTTGTGGTTCTGGAAAGAAGTACAAGCGTTGCCACGGCGGCGCTTAATACTTAGATATTTCTAACTTTATCTAAATTAGAAATAGTTCAGTACATAGCCATTTCTGGTCGATACCTTCAAAGCGCATAACCAAGGAACGCAGGCGGTCGCCGTACCTAACCGTTAAGACAGATTCTGCGATCCCATCTAGTGGTTGATTCACATGAAGTTTTCTAATCCGGCCGATCTCTTTTACTGAGCCAGTGTTTGCAACTAACTCGGCAAAAATATTTCCATGTGTCCACTTGGCTAATTGTGCAGCGGGCCTTTTACCGGCCCATATCTCAAGTGCGCTAACACCATACTTCAAAGCCCATCCGCCTATTTCAGGTAATTCACTGGCAGAAGTTGGCATTGGCGCAAAGTCTGGATCGTAGTCATCGCCGCATGAAGTCGGAACTAAATACAATTTTGCTTTTTGTAGAGCTTCCGCAGGCAAGGGGGAGCGAAAAAGGTCTAGAACAGGGTGGCCAGGAATCTCATCTTGACTACTTGAAATTGGCGAAAAAGTAATGGTTTGAAAAATGGGTTCAACGGATAGATCGATAGTTGTCATAGACGAAGAATTTCCACTGCCTTGAAGAGGTGAATCATTCTTAATGATTAACTGGTCTCATCCAAAAGGATGACTGTGGATAAGTAAATTTGAATTATCCGTAAGCGTCGTTAGATGCCTTTCATGTCTACTAAAAAAACTAAAATTCAAACTCGAGTGCTAATAGCGGGATCGCTACTAGTCGCATCCATCCTCTCTAGCATCCTAATTTCGGTACTCTCAAATCAGAAGCAAAGTTTCTGGATTGCTAATCGTGAACTCACTCCCGGTCAGCAAATTGCCGCTTCAGATATTTCAAAAGTTCAAGTCAATATTTCAGGGATTTCCAACAACTATTTGCCTGCAGACGTTAATCCAATTGGCAGTATTGTGATTAATCGAATTCAACGCTCATCGTTGATTGCGACCCAGTCAGTTAGCTCGCAGAATGAAGCTATAAATAGCGCCGAAGTTTCACTAACGATTCGCGCAATTGATCTGCCGACCACAGTTTTGGCGGGAGATCGCATAAGTATCTATCTTCTAGAAGACGCCGAGGCAGGTGCTTTCCCATCTGAACCAGAGTTAGTGCTTAGCGATATCTACCTAGGCTCCATTGAGCGCAAGAATTCCAACTTTGGATCAGAGGCTGCAATAACTATCGCTATCGGACGAGAAGAGATTTCAGATGTCCTCAGAGCCACCACTTATGGCCGATTAGTGGTGGTGAAACTAAATGGATGACAGTGGTTCTCACTCAATCATTACGGCGATCTCGGACAGCAACTTTGAAAGTTTTGTTTCCAGCAATCTACACTCTCAAGGTTGGGACATAGTTGCAAGAGCTGTAGATAGCTCTGCGTTACAAGCATTTCTATGTCAGAATCCAGAAACTGCAAAGAACTCAATCTTGATATATGCCCCAGATTTACCTGGCTTTAGCGCTGACTCAATCATAAATTTGCGCGCTGATGTCCGTTACATAATTGGCTATGGCACTGAATCTGAGATAACTCGTTTTGGTTCGCTCGTGCCAAGACCTACAGATCCAGCCGAACTAGTTTCGCAAATTCGTTCTGTCATGCGGCGAGAATTTCGCGAACCACTTATTTCAAGCCATAAAGTCAGTAATCTTATTGGTGCCAAAGTTATTGCTATTGCCTCGGCCGGCTCTGCAACGGGTGCTACAACTTTGGCGCTAAATCTGGCTATGGAATCCAGTTTGCTGGAAAAGCGGACTCTTCTCATTGATGGCAATTCAATCGAACCCACAATTTCTATCGCTCTAGAATTACGCAATTTGCGAGGCGATCAAAACCCTAGGTTGGTCTCACAACTTCTATGGGCATATGAGTTAACTGAAGCCAAAAGTGCTAGCTTCGACAAATTCATGACAACCGCTTATGCAAACTTCGATCTAATAATCATCGATCTGGGCTCTATTTTAAACTTGGCCATGAAATTAACTGATCGTCGCTGGAATTCCCAATGTCTGATTTGGAGCAGTGACAACTGCGACGAAATTTGGATTAATTCCAGACCAGATGAAATTGGCCGCTTTAGATTGACTCGTCTAATTCAAGAATTAACTAAAAACAAAATCAAAGCCAAGTTGCAATTCGTAGCAAATTTAGAAGCACCTCGTCGTCGTAGTGATCAAGGCGCCCATGAGTTAGCGGCACAAATAGATCAATTAAATCCACTGAATCGCTTAACCCTGCCTAGAGATAATCGGGCAGTGGCAGCTGCGGCAATCAGCACTTCCTCGCTTAGCGAAGCAAGCCCCAAATCGATGTTACGCAAGGCGATCTTTAAGATTGCCAGTGAGGTTTAGTTTTAGGCTGTGGCAAATCTTCCAATAGAGTTAGCCCATGCGCGGATACTTGGCTTTAACTCCAGATGAGTTAGCTCAACTAATCGCCGATGGCGAAATATCAATTGATACCGCCTTTGTGCCGACTGGCCAATTTAAGAGTATCAATCCAGAACTTGGCGAAGAAGAGTCCGAGTACATTCTCTCTCTATTGGCAGCTGAAGATTCAATTTCATATCAAGGCGATTCTGCGAAATTCTCCTATGTGCTTGCCGTAGACCTAGAGTCATTCCAAATTGGGCATGAGTCAGAGGTCGAAGTGAATCTAACTTCACCGATTAAATTTAGTCAGGCCGATTGTTTATTTGTTGGAGAAGCTAGTTCAGATGATGGCGAACTAACTTGGTATGCGGCGCAAGAGATCGCAGTCCACCTACCGAGCTGGCAGGTTTCCTAATTGAATCGGATCGAAAGTCTTCTTAAGGGGCGCAGCACACTAACTGCTTCGCAGATATACAGATTGCAGGAGTTAATCGCAGACTGGCAGTTGCTCACGGACCTATCTTTCGCAGACTTAGTTCTCTGGGTTCCGCTTCGCCTTGACGCAACTTCTTGGCCCTCTGGGTATGTAGCAATCGCACATATTCGCCCAACTACTTCTGCAACCGTGTTCGCCAATGACTTAATTGGTTCCGAAGTAACTTGGGGAGAGCGCCCACGTCTAGATGAGGCACTTTCTACCGCTGACATAGTGCGAGATTCTGAACCTGAGTTATTTGGTGACTTGCTCATTAAGGAAGAGACGATTCCAGTAATTTATGAAGGTCAAGTAATAGCAGTCATCTCACGCCACCGAAATGCTGAGTTAATGCGCTCACCCAGCCGGTTAGAACTTAACTATCGCGAGATCGCTAACAATCTTTACCGCATGGTTGTCGAGGGCACGTATCCATATCAAGATGCATCCTCAATTTTTGACCCATCTGCACGCGTTGGTGACGGCCTGATCCGACTTGATTTAAATGGCGTAATTACCTACGCCAGCCCAAATGCTAGATCTGCCTTTAACCGAATGGGTTGGGGCAATGACTTAGAAAGCTTTATTCTAGGAGAGGTCGCTTCGCTAGTTTCTATGCAGCGAACTGAATCACATCACGAAGGAATTAGTAGTTCGCTAAGTGGTAAGTCTTTGCGCCGTGCCGAAATTGAGAACGAAGGAGCAACAATTGATTTAATGGTAATGCCGTTGCTGCAAGGTGGCGATCGTATAGGCGCGATTGTTCTACTGCACAATGTGACTGAGTTACGTCGTCGCGAACGTGAGTTAGTAACAAAAGATGCCACGATTCGCGAAGTTCATCACCGCGTGAAGAATAATTTACAGACTGTTTCGGCACTTTTGCGACTACAAGCAAGGCGTATTGAAGAGCCACAGGCGAGTGCGGCTCTCGAAGAAGCGGTTCGCCGCATCGCATCGATTGCACTTGTCCACGAAACGCTTTCAAATAGTACTGATGCCAAAGTGGCCTTTGATCAGGTATTGGATAGTTTAGTAATTCACGCGGCAGACTTAAGTCCTAGAATGAGTGAGATCAACATAAGACGAAGTGGTTCATTAGCTGAAATTGATCCGCGTATAGCCACTCCTCTTGCTCTTATCGTCACCGAGCTAATTCACAATGCCCTTGAACATGGGCTGGCCGAACGAGGACGCAGTTTAGTTATTCATTGCGAACGTTTTGAAAGTAAAGCCAAAGTCACAGTAAGTGATGATGGCGCTGGGTTACCTGATGATTTTGATTTAGTAAATTCATCAAATCTAGGTTTACAAATCGTAAGAACTTTGACTGAAAACGAATTACGTGGCCAAATTAAACTAACGTCGGGGGAGTCTGGAACCCAAGCAACCTTGGAGTTTCCACTTTAGAACTGATTTTGCTGTTCTTGCAGACGGGCACGATTACGTGCCGCGCGACGCTTAAGTGCACGACGTTCATCTTCAGATAAACCGCCCCAAACTCCGGCATCTTGTCCGCTCTCAAGAGCCCAAGCCAAGCAGGCATCCTTAACAATGCAGCGGTTACAAACCTTTTTCGCTTCTTCAATCTGGGTTATGGCAGGGCCAGTGTTTCCGACTGGGAAGAAAAGCTCCGGATCTTCATCTCGGCAAGCGGATTTATGACGCCAATCCATAAGAACACCACCCATCCCTGAAATCTCGCGTACAGAAGCCAGTTCCGCACCAATTAAGTAATTTGTTCTTGCTACGATCTTGATGTCGTAATGTTCTCATTCTCCCGTGTCAGGACCCTTATTACAAGGACATATCGCAGGGGATTTCCCGGTTACTGGTGATTTATCTCGCTCGCATTTAAATCTTTACCAACTGTCACCAACTAAATGTGCCCCCGACAGGATTCGAACCTGTGCACCCGCCTCCGGAGGGCGGTGCTCTATCCCCTGAGCTACGGGGGCGCAGTGGCAAGGTTATCAGTAGCGCCGATCTTAATTAATACTGATAAATGTTCATCACATTAGAACTCAAATGACAATTTCGAGAGCTTACTGCCAGAATATCGCCATGAATCAGAGCGCATACTTTGCAACCGGCTGTTTTTGGGGCGCCGAACGTCGCTTCTGGCAGTTAGCCGGAGTTATTGAAACCAGTGTTGGCTACATGGGTGGTACTCGCCCTAATCCTAGTTATGAACAAGTCTGTACTGGAGTAACTGGCCATGCTGAAATGGTGCATGTTCGCTTTGATGATGAGCAGATTTCTTATCAACGTTTACTAGAAGAGTTTTGGACGATGCATGACCCGACTTCATTGAATCAACAAGGTGGCGATATCGGAACTCAATACCGTAGTTCTATTTATGCAACAACGCCAGAACAATTAGTTCAGGCCAACAAGTCTCGTGAGCTATACCAAGAAGTTTTAATTAGTGCTGGCTTGGATCCAATTGTTACTGAAATTCTAAGCGCAGTCGGCGTTGAATATTTCATGGCTGAGGAATACCACCAGAAGTATCTGAAGAAGAATCCAAATGGCTATGACTGTCATTCAAGTACAGGTGTTGCATTTCCGGTTGGAGTAGTTCTCTAATGATCGAAAATAATTTCCCAATTAAAATCAATGAAGAAGAGCTAAAGGCAAAGCTTGACCCGCTTTCCTATGATGTTTTGCGCAAAGCAGCGACCGAGCTTCCTTTTACTGGTGAATACACTGACACTGACAAAGTGGGTGTCTATAAATGCAAAGCTTGCGCGACCGAACTTTTCCGCAGTGAAACTAAATTTCATTCTGGCTGTGGTTGGCCATCTTTTTACGCCCCAACTTCTGATGATGCTGTTGTACTAGTTGAGGATCGTTCGTTAGCGCCACGAATTCGCACTGAAGTGCTCTGTGCAGCATGTGGGTCACACCTCGGACATGTATTTGAGGGCGAAGGCTACGACGTACCAACTGACCAACGCTGGTGCATTAATTCAGTTTCATTGATCTTGGAAGATATTTAGTAGTCCAACCCGCGGCTTTCATGAACGGCTTGATAGCAATACCAGGCAACAACGCTTCGGTACGGATGAAACTTCTCACCCTTTAGATCTAAAGCTTTAGCCAAGGTTTCTTCTTTATTCTTATGGATCATGTCCCAACCCCGGCGCACTGCTAAATCTCCAGTGGGCCAAACATTTAGGCGTCCCAACTGAAACATCATAAACATCTCAACTGTCCAGCGCCCAATGCCCCAAAGTGCCGTTAATTGCTCATAAATTTCTTGATCATCATGAATTTCATCGATGGTATCTATGGGAATTGATTTATCAGCAACCGCCCCAGCCAGGCCCTTTATTGTGCGAGCTTTTGCACCAGAGACACCTATGTCTCGAAGTGCCTTGTCATCAAGCTTGATTATCTTTTTGGCGTTAATCGTGCCCTTGCAAAGATCAACCAATCTCCCATGAATTGTCTCGGCAGCTTTTACGGCTAGTTGTTGCGAGATCACAGAACTAACTAAAGATTCAAAATGAGACTCTGCTGGAGCGCTTCTACCTATTGTGCAAAGGGGGCGACGAGCTATTAGTGGTGCAAATTTGCGATCCATTTCGGCAACTTCAGCGACGATAAGTCGCATCTTTTGCGCAGAGTGGACCGCCATAGATTAAAGAGAGAATGAAGGATATTCATCGGTTACCAAGATAAAGGCATAACCGTAAACGCGATTGTAAAAAGCTAAAATTCCGACCATGGCATCGGCGCACCAAACTGGATACTTGCCGCTGAACAAGATCGAGAACCAAGCTAAGAGAGTTAAGAAAAGTCCGTAAATTAAATAGATAATTCCCATTACATAAAGTGGGATTGCCAATAACCACTTAAAGAGCGGCTTTACTCGACTTAACTGCGCACCGTTGCCGACTTCAGGGAAAGTAATCTTAACAATCTCATTATCTTCGATCGATGGATAGTCATCTGTGAGTAAAAGTGCGTATGCGTTAACACGAGTTTGAAGTGAAATTAAGGCGTGATTAAATGCCAGCGCATAACTTGGGTAGATCCCTCGAAACACCAGGGCTAAGAGTGCAGGCAGAACTAGCAAACCACCCAAGCTGTAGCCCCAGTTATCACTGGCTATGGATTCGGCAGCAAATGCACTTAAGTAGATGGCAACTGGTAGCACGATGATTAATCGGAATAAAGAGGTTAGGCGGTTGCGATCTTCGAGTTCTACCTGGACTAAAGTCTGAATTTGATTGCTCATGAATCAAAGGTAACCCTAATCTCGAGAAATCTATTGCTTTATTGGGACTTACGGCCTAGTTTTTACAATTGTTGCAGTAATTTACAGTTTCTTGCAGAAAGAATCGAGGCAAAAATGGCTGGCATTAAGGAAGTCGCGGCAGAAGCCGGGGTTTCAACTGCGACAGTCTCGCGCGCACTTCGCGGCCTGGAACATGTGAACCCGCAAACTCGGGCCAAAATTGAGGCTGCTGCGGCGAAGTTAAATTACTTCTTAACCGGTGAAGGCGATCGGATTCGACCTGGTCGCACCAACAGCGTCGGAGTAGTGGCTCCTTACATTTCACGTTGGTATTTCGCCCAAGTAATCAATGGCGCCGAACAAGCACTTCGCGAAGCTGGCCTAGATCTCTTGCTTTATAACTTCAGCCAGATGAAAGGGCGCGAACGCTTATTCCAGCATCAATTACTTAAGGGTCGCGTTGACGCACTAATCGTTATCAGCTTGCCACCAACTGAAGAAGAATTTGCCTCAATGTTGAGTTTGGGAATTCCGATCGCACTTGTTGGTATGGCACACAAAGATTGTGCAAGTATTAAAATTGACGATGTTGCCGGTGCTCGCACTGCAACCCAGCATCTGGTTAATCAAGGGCACAAACAAATTGGTTTGATGTCTGGTCGCCCCGATGACCCATTTAACTTCTCGGTACCGCAAGATCGTCGTCGCGGCTTCTTGCAAGTATTGGCCGAGAACGGATTGGAATGGATACCTTCGCGCGAAGTTCATGGTGACTTCACCATGAATACCGCCTCACGCGCCATGGATGATTTATTAGCCAGACCAAATCGACCGACTGCTATTTTCTGCGAGTCTGATGAAATGGCATTTGGTGCTATGCAAGCAGCCCGTCGTCACGGCTTAAGTGTTCCTGATGACATTTCGATTATTGGTTTTGATGGCCATGAGATGGCGGAATATTCTGACTTAACCACCATCGAGCAACCAGTGCAGTTGATGGGCGAGATGGCTGCCTGGTCAATCATGGAACGCCTTCGTAAGCCAAATGCCGAAGTGCCGTCATTGGTTCTGCCAACTACGCTAGTGGTACGTAATTCCACAAAACGACTTGAGGGATAGAAATGACTACAGTTACTAAAGATGTTGTGATTATTGGCGGTGGCCACAACGGTTTAGTAGCGGCAACTTACTTAGCAAAAGCTGGAAAATCAGTGGTTATCCTGGAAGCAAATGAAGAAATCGGTGGCGCCACAGCCAGCGTAAGAGCTTTCCCAGAATTTGATGCGCACTTGTCGCGCTATTCCTACTTAGTGGCGTTGTTGCCTGATCAAATCGTTAGTGATTTAGGACTAAATTTTGTGACCGTGCCTCGCACAGTTTCGTCATATACCCCCGATTTAAATGGTGCTGGGCTTTATATTTCGCGCCAATGGGATCAAAGCACTGCAGATTCCTTCGCCTCGATTCCAGATGGCGATGCAGATGCAGCAGCTTGGCAGCAGTTCTATGGTGAAGTAGCCATGTTTGCTGAACGTATTGCGCCATACATGTTGCAACCATTGAAAAGTCGCAGCGAACTAAAGGCGGCAATTGAGTTGCCCGACATTTGGGATTATTTAATTGAAAAGCCAATTGGCCAGATCATTAACACTCGATTCAAAAGTGATCTGGTTAAAGGTGTTGTCCTTACTGATGCCTTAATCGGAACCCATGCATCAGCTGATGACCTGCTAGCCAATATTTGCTTTCTTTACCATTTGATTGGAAACGGCACCGGCGAATGGAAAGTTCCTAAAGGTGGCATGGGTGCGCTAGTTACCGAGCTAGAACGAGTTGCCCGTGCAGCAGGTGTGGAGATCCAAACCAATAGCAAAGTCACTGCTATTGCAAGTAACTCAGATTCAGTAACTGCCACCATCGAAAATGGTGACCAATTTGTGGCCAGCCATTTACTCTCTAATGCAGCACCACAAGTACTGGCAAAACTACGCAACAAACCTAAGCCAGCAAGTCTGTCAGGTTCGCAGTTTAAAATTAATATGTTGTTAAAGAAAATGCCTCGACTAAAAAGCGGTATTTCACCTGAACTAGCATTCGCTGGAACCTTCCATATCAGCGAGAAGTTTTCTCAGCTCGAAACTTCATACCAGGAGAGTAAAGCGGGCAAGTTGCCTACCTGTTTCCCATCTGAAATGTATTGTCACACTTTGTCAGACCCAACAATTTTGAGCCCCGAGCTACAAGCAGCTGGGTATCAAACCTTGACTCTATTTGGATTACATACACCAGCTGAGCTTTTCGATGCTGATAATGAATTGACCAAGGCGACTGCGTTGGCCGGATTCATTGCTGAATTAGATAAATACTTAGTTGACCCAGTCTCTGAAATTGTTGCGCGCAATAGTGATGGTTCGCCGTGCATTGAAGCCAAGACTCCATTGGATTTAGAAGAGGCGATCTCATTGCCGCGTGGAAATATCTTCCACAGTGACTTAACTTTCCCGTTTCGCGAAGAGGGTGATAGCCGGCGCTGGGGTGTAGAAACTGATGATCCACGAATCTTTATTTGTGGCGCAGGCGCACAGCGAGGCGGGGGAGTCAGCGGAATACCTGGCCATAATGCGGCAATGGCCGTTCTTGGAAAGTAAAAAAGTAATAGGCTTTCAGCTATGAGTTCTGATAAAAAATTAAA